>TARA_R110002033_G_scaffold72897_1_pt1 | contig 113292 bp, 101 predicted proteins | sample TARA_R110002033 | Tara Oceans TARA_R110002033 (sample SAMEA4397051) | marine metagenome | biome: Polar Biome; feature: [SRF] surface water layer (ENVO:00010504); material: water (ENVO:00002006), including particulate matter (ENVO:01000060) such as... | depth 5 m | reverse complement strand
ACAATTAACGGTTCATTCGCTATATTTTAGGAAACATTGTAACTCGTTAACATTGCTTTGAAATCCCTTGTTTAATTGAAACACTTAAGAAACACTATTACTAAACCCCTAAAATATGCATGCTCATTTCTCCTATTGTTTTGACCAAAATTTTATGAGGCCAAGCTAAACATTGAAATTCTATTTTACATAATATTATGGTCTTTTAATTGAATTTCGCGTTATCAATTATTTTCTTAGCTACTGATTCGAAATCATCACCAGAATAAACTTGAACCTTAATTCTTTGATTATTAAATGTGGCTTCGATATCACCTAAATGATCCTTACTTATGGCTTTATAATCTAAAGATTCAACACTTCTAAACATACCGCTAGCTGCTAATTCTGTGACTAAATTTGATAATCCTAACATATTTTCGTTTTAATAAATTAATACTCTAATTTTTATAGATTCTATTCGAATGCAATTAACCTCAGGATAATTGCATTCGTAATATTAATCACCTTTTTTGTGTTTATGTTTTTTTAACGGTGGATATGATTTCTTTTTGTCTGGAGAAACTCTCCTCCTTCTATCTAATGATCCATCATCTTTTTTAGGTTTCGGGCCAGGTTTAATTGCTTCAATTATCATTTTTATTCTATTTATATTAATTACTTAAACGTGAACTGTAAACTTTTATCACAATACTTAACATAAGCATCTAAATGCTTTGCTTTTAAAAGCTCATCTACTTTACTATAAAACTTATTAAATAATACTTTTGTTAATTCTGTTTTTTCTTCTAAATCAACTTCATTTTTTCTTGAAGATATTTTAAAATCAATATATGCAGATAGTGACAAAAGAGTATTAGGGAAATCAAAATAAATCATTTTAGTTTTTGATTTTTGTATTGTCAAGATATCTCTAGCTCTTCCGTGCTTTAGATTTAATTGCAATTCATTTATCTCAAAAGCATTATTTTTTATAGTAGCTTTTGTCATATCTATATTTGGCTTATACAATTCTGAAATATTTTCAGGCTTATAAATATATATTAACGGTTTTTTTATTCCATTTTCAATAAGTTGCACGATTGCTGGTTCAATAAAATTATTCACATAACCCAATGCTAATGCATAAGAAGGTGAATATTCTGCATCTTCTAATAACCACTTATGAGCTTGGTTAAAGAACACAGCTATCGTAGTTAATAATACAAATAAAGCTTCTAAATCAACTTTAGTACCTAACACGTTGAATGGAGTGCTTAATAACCAAAATAAAAGAGCAATGCCTGCTATGATATTTAAGATTAGACTTAATATTTTAACAGTATTGGGCTTTCTTCGTAAAATTTTAATTAGAGCTCTTTTAATATTTATTAATGTCTTTTTCATATTGCTTTCTTCATTAAATATAAATCTATATAGATACTCTCTACTTCAGCTAATACTATCTTTATTTGTTCTATTTTTTCTGGTTTCCCTCTAAATATTGATTCTGTACCATCCACAGAAATTAGTCTGTCAGCGTGATATGAGCTAGTTGTTAGACTTTTAAGTTGATTGTAAATAACGCCAACCAATTCATAGAAACTTTTATCTTCATACTTGTCGATATTTATATCATAACAAATTGCATTTATTTCAAAACTATTTAAATCAATATCGTGATTAGAATCTTCTTTTATGTTTTTTAGAAATCTTATCATTTTCTTTAAGCGTCCATTAGTCATGGAACTTTTATCATTAATTTTCGAAATACTTAAAAAAGGAAAGCTTACATCTCCTCTATTATGTTTGTCCTTATTGTAAACTTGGATGCCTCTGTAATCGCCTTTGTCATTTATTATAGAATCTACACTATCATACCAGTTTGCAATAACAGTATCTACTTCCCTATTTAGATTTAAATTATTGATTTTAATAGCTTTAGGCTTAGTAATATCACACTCTTGATATATTTTTCGTAATATTATTTCACTATCCAACCTTAATTGTCTTAAGTCTTCTAAAGCATTTCCTTGATAATTACTTATCGTTGTTTCTCTCTCAAGCTTTGCTATCTGACTTTGGTAATACTTTTGTTTTAGTGCAAAATCATTCAAAATATTATTCAATTTAACCCATGCAATGCGATAGTATTTATTAGTAATAACTAATAAGTCGATATCACTGGCACCTTTAATATGTGTATCAGTCATTACTGAACCTTGATACTTGTATACAACATCTACCAATTCTTTACTTAAATGGCTCTTGACCATTTCTCCAGCTTCTTTACTTTTTGCTGTATAGTCAGGAGGAACAGCGTTCATAGCTAATCTCACATACACTAATAAATCACTATAAGAAATTGTAGATAAATCTTCATTTAAAGATTTTTGAAAACTTATGTTTTCTGGGTTTAATCTTTCTCTAACCCCTTTTGCTAAATTTTTGTAATTCTTACTCATAATTTCTTTTCTTGTTATTATTTAATTTTATAATTGTAATAACGATTACGGACGTTATTACATAAACCGCGAAAGGATATTATGATATTTTGTTGATAAGATATTAAGACCTATATTGCACCTACAAAATATGGAGTAGTATCCTTTACATTATACTACTCACTTTCATTCTAAAAAGTCCTTCCGGTCGAATGTTGGGACTTTTTTTTATACTTATAACTTTGGCAATGATTAAATCATAGTCTTCATTTTATTTTCTTTTATTTTTCTTTTTTTCAATTTCTGTTTTTATTTCTTCAACTACCTCTTTTATTTCATCACCCATTTTTAAATATTCTTCTGGATAATCATCTTTCATATACCACATTAATGTAAAATAAATTGGTTTTAAAATTTCTTTTAAATTATGTGTGTTTATTAATTCAAGAGCTTCTTTGCAATAATTAAGACTAATTAGTTCGACAAAAAACTGAATAATCCCATCAAATTCTTCTTCATGATCTTCTACTTCTACCTCTTCTCCATCGACTTCTGCTTCTTTAAATTCGTATTCAGCGTTGGATTTTTTGAAATTTTCTAAAATATTTGAAATTGCAATTACAGTTTCCTCTATTTTTGAGTTTGACAACAGTACCATGGCATATAACAAGTTCTCTTGAAAATCAAATTCCACAAACTCTTTTGCTTTTTCTATATGCTCAAGAGCTATTCCTTCATTAACTTCATTTCTATTGTATAAACTTGCTAAACATAATAATGCACTATAATCTTCTTTTAATTCGTAACTTTTTAAAAAAGCAGATTCGGCATTATCGAAATCATCCATATCTTCGTATACATGTGCTATTTTATGATAGGCACTTTTATTTCCTAGTTTTATTGCTTTTAGATAGTGAATCTTTGCTTTTTTTAAATCTTTAAGGATTTTATGATAAATGATACCAATATTGTATTGAGCAATATCATTTTTAGAATTTTTGTTTTGAACAAGAAATTCTAATCCTTCTTTTTTCATATCATTTTCAAGTAGTACTCTTGACAACTTTATACCAGCTTCTTCTGGATATTGTTCTAATAAATTTTTATAGTGATAAATAGTTTTCTTCAATTCATCATTATTGTAATAAAAACTTGCTAAACACATTTCAGCTCTATGATTACCGAGTTTTATAGCCTTTTCAAAATGTTCGATTGCTTTAGGTTTATCGTTAATCATTTCATATAAATGGCCTAATGTATGCAATGCTTTTACTTTAGTTTTTTTAAATTTCAACGCTTTCATTAAATGTTTTTCAGCAAGTTCAAATTCGCTTTCAGTCAGATAAATGTGTCCCAACTTCAAGTGAGTTTCATCAGCTCCTTTATCTATAGCGTCCAAAAGGTATTTTACGGCTTGTTTATATTCACCAAGCCTGTAAAGAATCGAACCATGAATACTATAATTACTTCCTTCATTACTACCATTCTCCAATACTTTTTCAGAATACTTAAGTGCATTTAAGTCATCATCCATTTGAAAATAAGCATTTGTAATAAAGCTATTTACATGATTATCTTTTTTAGAAATATCTAGAGCATAATTGATAGCTTCTAGATACAATTGTTCATCATAGAGATCGATAGCCTTTTTTAGCAACTCAATATCATCAATCGACATACCCTTTGTTAAATTACTTGGCAATAATTCTTTAGACTCTAAAATAAGCTGCTTCTTCATTTCAACATTAATTGATTTACATCCTAAATATGCTTCTCCTAACAAAGCCACAGCTTCATTATCATATTCTCCCTCCTTTAATAAATGTATGTATGATGAAATTCTATTCTCTAATTCTTCCTTGCTACACCAAGATTCTAGAAACCTTACAAGCCAAATAACTCTTTGTTTATCATATTTTCTGCCATAGCGCATTAAATACCAAATATTAAAAAACCTTTCTTTAATCTGATACAAATGATTCTTTTTACCAGTTAGTATTTTCTCGACTATTTGATTTTTTTCTAATTGCTGTAACTGCGCAGAAATTATTTTGCTTTCAATTCTAGTTGTTTTAGCAATTTCTTTAACACTTGTAGCATCCCAGCTTTTAGCAACTACATCTACAATCTTTTGTTGATTTTTTTTCAAATCATCCATTCGATGTTTATATAATGGAGTGACTGCATCTAATGTTAACTGTAAATCACGAATTGATGTTCCTGCTATGTTATCAATAAAAATTTTGTAAAGCGATACAATTGTTCTTGTAACACCACCTGTTAAGAGCCTTAAGATTTCTAATCGTTCAGGAAACTCATTAATTATCCGTTTTATCTGATGTTCGGAATTATTGATATTGGATAGCCTTAACAAAAGTGTTTTAATTTCATCATTGTTTAAGCCCATTAATTTAACTTCTTCGAATAAACTGAAAAAAGATTCTTGACCACTAATATCCATGTCTTCTATAAAAACAGGAGTTGCAGCAACAATTTGTATACTTGGATTAGTTTTCAAAATTATTTTTAACCTAGAGACTTCTTCTTCCGATAATTTACTTACTAAATCACCAAAATTATCTATAAACAGAATTACCTGTTTATTTGCTGATTTTAAACTTGTAACAATTTTTTCAAAACAATTTGACTCGTTATTAGTTTTACTTATTTCTAATTGTATTTTTTCATACAAATTTGTAAAACCATAGTAATCTTCTAGTATTTCTCCTATTTTTTCCCATAGGTTTGTAAGTTCTGTTATACCGTATTGTTCCTCCCCAAGAGTTATAGGTATTAAATCCCTTAAGCCTTTATCATCTTCTATAGCGTATTTTAAACGATGAATCAAAGTTGTTTTTCCTGAACCTCGCTGACCAACAATTAGAAAATGTTTCTTTATTTCTTCATTCTTATAATTTTTAATCTCATATATTATTTTTTCAAAAATGCTTGTCCTAATAACAAATTCATCAATTAGCTGTTCTTTTCTTTTATTTGCTGGATTGTATATGGTTGTATTCATTTTTATTAAGTATAATTATAGATGACAATAAAATTTTTGTCAAAAATACTACAAATAAATCAATTAAACAAATTTTGACAATTTTATTTTTGTCAAATATATAATAAACTCAAAAATCATTTCACACACATTCCACTACGCTCCTATCGTCGCTACGTAAAAAAAGTGTTCCATTAACATTGTAGAAGAAGCTTTTGAGAATAAATTTTTTCAAGAAACAGTAGTAACAACTTTCGCTTTTACCAAAGCTCAAGTTACATAACGCAGAACATTATAGTACAAATGTTATCATTGGTATTTTATGAGAGAAGTCCATTTGATAGCTATAAGTATTATGTAAAATATCCCAGAAGCTCTGAGAATTGATTAAAACTCACAACAGGGTCATCAACTTCTTTTAATTCGACACTTTCGTCAACATTAAAAGCGGGATCAATAGTATTAATTGTTGATTTTATTTCTTTTATTAAATTTCTTTTTATCTGGCTCCAATCATTCATTTGCAATTGTTTTAATTTTGAAGGTTTTTTAGAACAATATATGTTTATTTATATTTATTCACTTTTTATGAAAGGAAATAGTTATAGAAGATTATTTTTTATTTTGGGAGGCACTCAAATAATCACTTTTAACAAGTAACCAATTACGGAAAACCGTAAGTCAAATAAAATTACGTAGTAAAATACCATTCCACACAGATTGCCCTCCCTCCTACCGTCGGTCAGTTAATAAATGTTTAGTTATCTTTTTAAGAAAGTAACCAAGGGAAGTCTATTTCTTATACCTTACTCAGGTAACACGATGCAAGAGATTTTTGGTTATTAATTGAGAGATTTAATCTTCGCCTTTGTATAAAATGGGGATTACAAAAGTCCATAAAATCACTGTAGCTTTTATATAAAGTTGTTCTTTTAAATCAATACCGGCAAAAGTATGACCCATGGCGTAAATCCATATTACAAATGATACAGCAGATATAATTATACTTTTCCATTGAGCTGTTTTAAAATAATTAAAGGTGTTATAACCTGTGATTTTTGTACCGAAAATTCGAGAAACAAACACGAGAATTAAACAAATAATAGAAATCCACTTAGCATAATCTTCATTAACACCAATCTTCTCTATTCCATTAACAACAATGTTATCCATTCCAAGAGAGTAAAGAGCCAAATAAAGACCCAAAATCTCAGAAGGGACTAATTTGACTAACCGCTCAAAATAGAAGTTATATTTACTGTTTTTTGGGGGATTTTCCGGTGGATTAGCATTGTCTGCTAAAATTGCTTTATGAGCTCTTAATGACCCTCCAGTAGGTATACTGTAACTAAGTCCGAGTGGGCTTTGAGTTATTCTAAATGCTCCGTTGTATATGCCCTTCTCATTTAAATCTTTTTTTAAAGTGTCATAACTCGACTCTCCTACCGGCACCATTGATACTGTATGTCCTTTTCTGTTATGACTATTATACTCTATGAGAGCGTCTACAGAATCGTCGAACACTTCATTGTAATTATCCTCTTCGCATGTTACCTGGTACCCCATAATTTATAAATTTTAAAAGTTAAACGGAAATGCAGTTTGAACACCAATAATATTTCTATTGAGTAGTGAATTATCATTCTCCGTAGTGTTGAAAATATCTTTAATTTTATAAAAGAGTTCTACATTAACATTTGATTTGTTGTCCTCTTTCTTTTTAAATGGAATTAAAAGCCCAAATTGAACAGTCGCTACTGGCTTACTATTTTCTCTAAATATCATAGCAGGATTGATATGATAGGCTAAAAAATTTGAATCTTTATCAAAGAAAGAATAATAATCCGCAAACACGTTGAGGCTTGATAGGTCTTCTAAATAATCACCTAAAAAGGCCTTTTGAGTTTTATTGACAACCCTGGAATCCCCATCATTTTGGTACTTAGTATCTATTACTTCGACCTGACTTAAACTCGATTGGTTATTGGTATATGAAAATTCTGCACCTAAGGTTAGAAACTTATAAGTTGATGGGTCAAAATTTTGAATTGTTTTATTTTGAGACTCTAAGTTTTTAATATTACTAATAAAGTTGTAAGACAGAAATAAGTCATGTGATGTGTAATTTGTTTTAACTAATTGTTTCGAAAGTACAAGACTGTCTACGAACCTAACAAAATTGTTGTTCGTAGCTTTGTAACCAAACGACAAGAAGTTAAGTCTAATATACCGTGGTTTTAAATCCTTCTTTTTTTTCTTAGCAGCATTAATTTTGGCATTTTTATCTGCAATGAGTATATTATCTTCTGTAGCATAAACTTGTTTTCCTCCTGTTGAGGCTCTTTTTTCAAGAATGATTTTGTATTCCTTTAATTCAGGAATCATTTCTCGGACGGCTTTCTCTTCTTTATTAAATTCTGTCAGTGACATACGGTCATATCTATTCAATATGGAATCAATTTTTTGAATTGTTTTAACATCATTTGGATGTAACTTATTATCTATGATATCATTTCCAATGTTTAGAAATTGAGTGGTATCTGTAGAATCAATTACTTTTGATAAATAATTTACTCGTTCTAATAACTTTAACCTTTTCAAGTTATAATCGTCTTCAATTTTTCTTATTTCCTCATCAATCAACAGTATATCCGGTATGTTGTAACCTGCGTACACATCAGTTTTACCACTAAATAGCAGTCTATATTCAAAACCAATACTTGCATTAGAATTTAATTCTCCTTCATCGAAAATTGTAGCTATCCCCTGGGTAGCGCCACCTTTAACATTAACAGTATACATACTGCTATTTTTAGACAAAAAATAAAAAGAGGCATTAAGGGTATTGTCTACAGTAGATAAGGATGCGAAGTTTCCTAAACTTGTGAAGGAATTACTGGTTGAAAAATATGAGAGTGATTTAGGAAGAAGGTCTTTATCTTCTTGAGCATAAAAGATAAAAGTACAGAATAGAAAACTCCAGCAAAAAATATATTTTTTCATAATTATTGATTTATTTAGGAAGTACATATAACCCATAATTGCTTTGATTTATGTACAGTAGTTACTGCTAAAAACTTTTAATTAAACAACAATATCTTTAATTTCTCTATTAATGAATTTTGTTATACAATGTGCAGCTCCAAGGTTATATGCGAATGGGTGAAAATCTCCTAGCATATTCACTTTGAAACCTAAATTTTCCCAGATTTTTTTATTTGCATTGTCCGTTGCCGTTAAATTTGACCAAGGGCCATAACCATATGTTGGAAACCACACTTTTTTTTCTGTGCTACTAATTTCTATTAATGCATTATTGGATGTTGCAAAATACCAACTCCTTAATTTTTCCCTTGGATTATCTTGATAAATAAGAGGAAGAGGATTTCTTATAACCTCAAAACCTTGATTTTTTAAGTTTTTAGCAATGTCATTGTAAATATGTACCATGGCATGCTTTTCAACAGGCTCATTTAAAATGCTACTTGCCATTTTAGGGTCCCCTACCAATACAATTGGCTGCCCACTAGAATTTCTTCCTGCTAATGTTACAGTTACCACCTTGATAATATAAGCTAGCATGATAGTGTCCTAAATCTGTTTGGGCAGAAACAATATCAGCAATCAAAGCATCCTCTAATCTTGGAAATGACGCTGGTTCAACCAAATATGGTTTATCAGTTCCATTATTTTGAGTGACAGCGTATGCATCTTCTGCCCAAACACTAAAACGTACTGTATCCGGTACTTCAATTATCTGAGACCTCGATTTTGTTTTTGTTCTCTTAAGTATTTTTTCTAAATCAGGAAGAGTTGAAGAATGTGAAAGAATAATGAACTCTGTTCTGGCAGGTAGCTTGGCTAACAAATCTTCATAAACATCTTTATAGGCATCGTATTTTAGTACATAGCTAGGAGCTGTTAATAAAACCCTTGATATTAAGCCATTTGAACTAGATACTAGACTGGGATTTTCTATAGATTGACCAACTTCCTTTAGCAATTCAAATGTGTTTGCCCTAAATTTAATATCTAGTTCTTTAGAAACTTCATCAGATTTAAATCTTGGTTTCATCTCTGAAGAAAATTGATAGTGTGGTTGTTTAATCATTTTTCAAAAATTTAACAGATATCACGAGGTATTTATCTAATTGCTAGTGTCTATTTTAGAAATAGTTTATTGACAAACCAATTTTATGGCTTTTATTTTTTAATTAGAATACCCATTTAAGGGTATTTTTTGGGGGGGGAATGTAGGAATTGAAATCTTTGAGGAGATTAAATATATAAAAAATTAACAAGAATACAATTACGGATTTTCGTAAAGTATTAAATTTTGTAGTAAAATACCATTCCACACACATTACGCTTCCCTCCTACGTCGTCGCATAAAAAGTGTTCCATTAACATTGTAGAAGAAACTTTTAGAATAAATTTTTTCGAGAAACTGCAGTTTGCCACCTGCGCCAGCTGGCTCATTCGCTAAAAAGGTCTACCAGACCTTTTTTTAACGCTCTGCCCTGCTTTTAACCAAAGCTCAAGTTACATAACGCAAGACACTATATAAAATGTCTTTGTAACATTAAAAACTTCAGTTTTATTGTATTGTGGAGAAAAAAATCTAGCTATAAATTGTTTTCATAGTCCATACTTTGATTCAGTACACGAACAATCAAAATATCAATATCTGTAGCTAAATAAAAAATAGTATGAGATTTATAAGAAAACCTTTTTAATGAGAATACAAATTCTGAGGCATCGCGTCCAAGATTGAAGTTATCTGATAAAACTTGAAAGATATAGTGTATTCCAAATAAATATTCTTGTGCCTGTTTTAATCCAAACCTTTCAATTCCATATTCGTACATTTTTGTAAGATCACTTTCGGCCTTTCCAGATACTTTATAAACGCCCATCTGCTCTCATACGTTCTTCAACTTCTTTCATAATATCTGGAACAGATTTATTGCTAATGCCGCTTTCCATACCTTCTGTTATGGCTGCTTTTAGTGCGGAAAATTTAGCATTTTTTGCCTGATCCTGTCTTACTAAATCACGAAGATATTCACTATCATTAGTGAATTCACCAATTGTAATTCGTGATTTTATCCATTTATCTTGTTTTTCAGTAAATGTTATTGTTTTTCTAATTGTAGACATGTGTATTTTTGTTTTAATAATCATACTATTGGTGAAATTTAATGTATTTGATTGAATATTACAAAAAAATAGAGTTCTAATTTCATGTATTTAGTAACTATTCCATTACATACACATTACCTCTTCGCTCCTATCATCGCTTGGGCAAAGAGTATTCCATTAACAATGTAGAAGAAACTTTTTAGAATAAATTTTTTAAAGAAACTGTAGTAACAACTTTGCCCGCGCACCATCTCGCTCAAATAATAAAGATTCTCAATCTTTATTATTATGCCGTAACCAAAGCTCAAGTTACATAACGCGGAACATTATAGTACCTTTTGCATTAGTAGTTTAGCCAGTGGCTGAAGTACTAATCAAGAAAGCTGGTGCGCTGGCATAATTCCAACAAAGTTTAATCTAAGTAGCTATAAAATATCCCTCGTATTTGTAGCTTATAAGAGAATTACCAACAGGGTAACTGGGGTTAATAAAAATTCGCAACTTGGATAAGACTTTCCATATTTAGTAATTGAATTTTACGTCCATCTGTTGAAATAAGTTTATCATGTTTAAAATCATGAAGCACACGAGCCAAGGTTTCAACCACAGTGCCTGCCATATTTGCTAAATCAGATCTAGAAAGTGTAATGTATGTATTTGGGATATTATCAACCTTATATTTGTCCTGTAAGATTAGTAAATTAAGAGCTACGCGTTCCCTTACAGTACGTTGCGATAATACCGCCATAAGATTCGCCAACACACTAAATTCATGGCTTAAGCTTTTCAATAATAAACGTGAAAATGAGGAAGAATCTTTTAGTATTTTATTGAAATCCTTTATGGTTATAAATGAGATTATAGCGTTTTCTATGGCAACTGTTGTATCTCCGTAAGTACTTTCACTTAGAACAGAAGAATAGCCGAAAAACTCGCCAGCATTATAAATGTATATAATCTGCTCTCTCCCGTCATTATCCATTTTATATTTTTTCACTTTACCTTCTTGTAAGTAGAAAATACCAGAGGGTAATGTACCTTCGGTAAATATAGGCTGGTCTTTACGATACTTTTTATCAACCATTATATTTTCAAGAAAATCGCTATCCTGTGAGGGTAATTCGCTTAAAATATTTTGGCTATTGAATGTGAATTTCGTTATCATAAAATGAGCAACAAATTTAAACCTTAATTTACTTTTTAATCTGAAATTTGATTTAAATCAAATTTCATCAAGACTTCCGTCAACTAGTTTTGTTTCATGTAAACTACTTTTGTAAGCCACAAATAAACTATTGTATCAATCTTTTGTAAACTACGAAATCCGCTCTAAAGTACCGCACATATTTACAAAAAATTAATAGGATATAAAATGTCAAAAAATAATAGAGAAGCTGTAATGACCTGCCCTGTCTGCGGTTCTAAATACAAGCAAAAAATGCCGCAGATAGGCAAGCATATTAATAGCAAGTGCGTGTTTTGCCACACTGTTTTTGGTATAAATAACACAAATGATTGCTGTGTTTATTGCACCTATAGCGATGTAATATGTCCGAAAGCACAAAAAAAATTAAAGAATAGCCAACGAAAATAAGATCAAAGACCTAAATCTAAAAAACTTTTTCAAAAATATAGACACTATGATGCAGGTTCCTAAAAACATCTATTATACAAAACATCATTTATGGTTACAGAAGATAGGATTATATGATTTTTGTGTAGGAATAACCGATTTTGGTCAAAAGGAAATAGGTGTTATTGATATAATAGAACTAAGTATGGATAAAAATGTTCTAAAAAAAGGAGCTACCTGGGGTGTCGTTTATGGAACCAATGACACGTTCCATTTAATCACTCCGTTTGATTGTAAAATTATAGATAAAAATAGCGACTTACAGAAGTATACGGCATACATAAATACTGCTCCTTACAAATACTGGTTTGCCATTTTAACCGCGAAAATAGATACCGTTTCCTTATTAACTTTTCAAGAGTATATACAGTTGACAAAATGATATTTAAAAACTTACAATTAAAGATTGATATTGGAGATAATCTTTTCAATACCCTTTATCCTTTGCCAATCAAAAAGCTTTCTGAATTTCATTGGACGCCTGTGGAAGTAGCCAAATTGGCTGCCAATTATTTGGTCGATAAACCAAAATGTAAAATTTTAGATATAGGCTCTGGAGCAGGAAAGTTTTGTTTGATAGGAGCCGCTTCAACAAATGGTCTTTTTTATGGTGTGGAGCAAAGAGAAGGGCTAGTAAAGCTGTCTCAAAGAATAGCGAAAACACATCATATAAAAAATGTAGAATTTATTCATGCTAATATTACGCAAATTTCTTTTTCCCAGTATGAGGCCTTTTATTTTTACAATTCTTTTTATGAAAATATAGGAAGGTTTTGTGCAATCGATACTGCGATACCTCTTGATGAAAAATTATATTTTACGTATTCAGAATACGTACAAAATCAATTAAAACAAACACTTATTGGAACACGCCTTGTTACGTATTGGAGTGATTGGTTAGAGATTCCAGAAGGTTTTGATTTAGAACTAACTGCTTTTAATAGTAAACTTAATTTTTGGGAAAAGAAGTTTTGATTAAGTGCGAACTATTAAAACCCATGATTACCCCTTTTTTTTTAATCAAATAGCCTAAGAACATTCCGATTAATTTTTAAATATAATTTATGAATATACTTGATAAACTGCAAACACGACTTGGTCCATTAGGTGAACATGCACACTATGCTCATGGATATTATGCTTACCCTAGACTTGAAGGGGAAATAAGTAATAGAATGATGTTTAATAGTAAAGAGAAACTAGTATGGAGTCTAAATAACTATCTAGGTTTAGCAAACCATCCTGAAGTAAGAACTGCGGATAGCCAAGGTGCAAGGCGTTATGGTCTTGCATACCCTATGGGAGCGAGAATGATGAGTGGCAATACCAAGCTTCATGAAAAATTTGAAGCCGAAATTTCTAATTATGTAGGTAAAGAAGATGCTTTTCTATTAAACTATGGGTATCAAGGAATGGTATCCATAATTGATAGTTTGGTAGATAGAAATGATGTTATCGTATACGATGCAGAATCTCATGCCTGTATTCTTGATGGTGCACGATTGCATATGGGGAAACGTTTTGTTTTTAAGCATAATGATATTGAAGATTGTGAAAAACAATTATGCCGTGCTCAAAAAATAACACAAAAAACCAATGGAGCAATTTTAGTAATTACCGAAGGAGTTTTTGGTATGCGTGGTGATCAAGGGAAACTTAGAGAAATTATTGCTTTAAAAGAAAATTATAACTTTTCGTTATTGGTAGATGATGCACATGGTATTGGCTGTATGGGGAAAACAGGTGCTGGAACAGGTGAAGCACAAGGAGTGCAAGACGGTATTGATTTTTACTTTGGCACCTTTGCGAAATCATTCGCAGGAATAGGCGCATTTATGGCAAGTACTAAAGAAGCAATCATGTTCTTTAAATATAATATGCGCTCTCAAATATTTGCAAAAGCATTACCAATGCCTATGGTTTATGGAGCTTTAAAGCGACTTGAATTGATACGCACACGACCGCTATTGAGAGAAAGATTATGGAGAATCACGGCAGCTTTGCAAAATGGATTAACTGATGCAGGATTTGATATAGGCAACACAAACTCACCTATTACTCCGGTATATTTAAATGGAACTATTGAAGAAGCTACAGCATTGGTTAGTGATTTACGCGAAAATCATCATATTTTTTGCTCCATGGTAGTATATCCTGTGGTTCCAAAAGGAATGGTTATTTTAAGGTTAATTCCAACGGCAGAGCACAGCTTGAAGGATGTAAAAATAACCATTACCGCTTTTAGTGAAATAAGATCAAAACTTTTAGATGGTCATTATAAACAAGAGATTGAAACGATGATTTAATAATAGTTCAAAATAAAATTAAGATGAGACGAGTAGTAATAACGGGCGTTGGAGCTATAACTCCTATAGGAAATAACGCAAAATATTATTGGAACAATTTGCTCAATGGCATATCTGGAGCTGAAAAAATATCTCGTTTTGATACTTCAAAGTTCAAAACAAATTTTGCTTGTGAAATAAAAAATTATGATGCATTAAATTATTTTGATAGAAAAGAAAGTCGAAAGTTGGACAGATTTAGTCAATATGGACTTATAGCAGCCGATGAAGCGATTAAAGATGCTAATTTGTGTTTTGACCAACTAGATACCGATAGAATTGGTGTCATTTTTTCAAGCGGAATAGGCGGTTTTGAAACGATAGAGAAAGATATCATAGCCTTCAGTCAAGATCAATTTAATCCAAGATTTAATCCCTTTTTTATAACCAAAATCATAGCAAATAGTTTGGCCGGTTCTCTTTCTATTAAATATGGTTTACGAGGTGTAAATACCTGTACGGTTACGGCCTGTTCTTCTTCGACTAATGGTCTAATTCAGGCATTTAACTATATTAGATGGGGAAAAGCAGATATAATTATATCTGGTGGTTCTGAAGCGCCTATCAACCAGTCAGCCGTTGGTGGATTTAACGCTATGAAAGCCTTATCTACTAACAATGAAAATTATAAAACGGCATCTAGACCATTTGATAATACCCGCGATGGTTTTGTGCTTGGTGAAGGTGCAGGTGCTTTAGTGGTAGAGAGTTTGGAAAGCGCGCTAAAACGAAATGCCAAAATATATGCAGAAATTATTGGTGGTGGAGAGACGGCCGATGCCTATCACATTACCAATACCCATCCAGAAGGAATAGGTGCTTATCTCGCCATGAAAGAGGCGCTAAGAGAAGGTGAAATTTTGCCAAAAGAAGTAAATTATATTAATGCACATGCCACTTCTACAGGCCCTGGAGATTTATCAGAGGCCAAAGCCATTGAAACGCTATTTAAAGACAATTTGGACACTATAAGTATTAGCGGAACAAAGGCTATGACGGGACATCTTTTGGGAGGTACAGGTGCCATTGAAGCGATAGCGACGTGTCTGTCAATACATACAGATTTGATTCCACCCACCATGAATACAAAAATAATTGATGCAGCAATCTCTCCAGGTTTTAAGATAACCCTTGGAGCTAAAACAAGCAAAACAGTGGAGTATGCTTTGAGTAACAATTTTGGATTTGGAGGTCACTGTGCCGCTGTACTATTTAAAAAATATAATGAATAACCAAAGGTAATTACTTTTTTTCGGCGAGATGAGGCGGTGGCAAAGAAAGTGTAGTTTAAAATACACCAGCATTCCTACCCGCTCAAAAAACAGAAGGTCTAGGAAACCTTCTGTTTTTATGCCGTACCCAAAGCAAAGTCACCCTTAGACTAAGCTTAGGACAGGCTCCACGCGGAACTTTATAGTACATTTTGCCGTATGGGTTTAGCCAGAGGCCGAAGCAATAATCAAGAAAGTTGGTGCGCTCGCAAAAACGATAAAGGTTAGATCAAATAGCAATTAGTTGTATGTATTTCGGTTCTATTCCTAAAAACAATTAGTGCTGAAACATAATCGAATCTATAATTTCTTAGAATGGAGCAGCAACCGTTAGATTACCATTTGGTAGGGGTCTTAAAATCTCAACCCATTTACGAATAACTAATTCCACAATAAAATCTTGGTGAATACCATTGCCAACAGTCTTTTTAATTATTCCTTGATATTCCTCATCCGCACGATCTGTCACCCATGTATTTGTATGTGTAGGACCAATTAAAAAATCACTCTCTTTTACATCTATCTTGTAATTCCCTATGTTAGAATCATCAACTGCCATATCAAAATTTAATCGAACCGCGCTACCTTCAAGTATTCTATATTCTTTGCTTTCTCCCTTGTCAAATGACCATCTTCCAGTAGGAGTGTAAAAGGCATCAATTTTTACACCAAAATCCCCTTTCCCAATAAGATCACCATCATCAATAGCTCGAAAGGCCACGTCACCATAATACACAAATCCTCTTGGTTTAATTTTTAAGTCAGACCTTAAAGCATAAATTTTATTTTCTGTTACTAACGAAATATCTACCCGCTTTTCAAAGACATATATTCCATTTTCAGGCTGATAAACGTGCCTTACAATTATGGTGTTCCCTGAACGCTCCAATAAACCACCTATTAATAGATTATTTTCATCCAAATCAGCAGTTACAACACTTGTTTGTTGCCCATCATTCCAACCAAATATAAGATGGGTAATACTACTGTCTATTTTAACTCGAATAGTTGCTACAAGACTATCACTAGATGATGAATGAAGAAAGGTTTTATCCTGAGCCATATTATTGGGCACAACAGCTAAATCTTGTTCAAATATTTCATGCAAGCTAAATCTATAAGTTTTTACATTACTTTTCATACTATTAGTTTTAATGTTCACCAACAAAAGTATATACATATTTTTCCTACATATCCCACTATTCTTTCAAATACTATCACTATTCTTGCATCACGTCAAGTTTTTAATGGTATTGATAATCTAAACAGATTGTCAGTGACAGCTAATTATTGATTTTACTTAAAACTATTGATTGCATTGCACACACATTTATTCATGGCTAGTTATTTCAAATTAAAGAATTTATGCACCTCACAAAAAAGTTCGGTGTCATATCCTTCCTACGTCGTCGCATAAAAAGATTATTTATTCACAAGAATTCTATTGCTTTTTAGGAGTTCATGAACCTAGTTCCTCGGTATCATCACCTTTGATAAAAAAGTTATAAAGCTTAATTACCCACTTAATCCAACGTAATCACTTCATTCTTTAAGACCCACTTCCCATTAACTTTTGCACTGTAGGATACTGTAATTTTATTGGGGCCTGTTTTTTTAAAAACGTCAATAAGCTTGAGGTTTTTATGGACGGTGGTATTAATTTCAATAGGCGCGCTAAGTAAAGTACCATTTAACGCATTAAAAACATAGAGACTCTTGGTAGTGGGCTTTATGTCCCAAAATCCAATCTCATCTGCGCCGTCGCTATTAAGGTCTTTAAGGTTTTCTAATTGTGATTGGTACGCACCTTTTACCGTGATGGGTTCTAGGTTTTTATTACTAAAAATTATAACACTGTCGCATCCTTCTTTACATTGCACTGCAGCATTGTTTCCGGCATCCGTTATTGCGGTAGAACTTATCTCTGGAGAGATAACAGTAGCATAGTCTGATAGGCCGTCGCCATTAAAATCGCCAAATAGCTGCCTGTTATTAGCAATGAAAGCACTTTTTTCGCGAGCCTTAGGAAAAATAGGAGCATCAAGATCTGTAGCATTTTCAGCAACGCCTTCTCGTAGAATTTTGAAAGTACCATTTTTATTCATCACTGAAAGATACGAGAGGTAATCTGCTTCTATTCCGTTGTAGTAGACGTGTTTGGTGAACTCCACTAAATAGATTCCTGCCTCTTTCGTGATGACAAGTTCGTCATTTGAAATATGCTGTGTATAATCTGGAATTTGTTGAAATAGCAAATTCTTATCCTGCTGCACTTGGTTTCTGGTGCGCTCTTTCCCGTAATAGCTTACCACATCCATATAGTCCTTTTCTAAGTAAGGCGACTTTATTTGGGTATGGGCTTCATTCCATTGTTTTACAAACTTACGTACCTCTTTTTCGCCCTTTGGATTCACCTCATTGCAACCAATGAATAGTACAACAAGCAGGCAAGACATAAATGGGAGATACTTCATAGATTGGATGTGTTTTTAGCTTAAAAAATGAATCTTAAAGATACATGATTTTTTGATGACTCGAAGTTCTATACGTGCATACTTTATAGGCAAAAGTTTTCGTTCAGAAAGTATACGACACAAACTCTGGTGATGATATCATAAATTAAATTTTAGATTTCTAACTATTTTTATTCATCTCATTCTATATACATTCCACCGTTCCTCTATTCCTGTATCTCCGATCAGGACAGAACCAAGCTTTACATTATAGTGTATTTTATAATATTGGTTTAGCCCAAAAGCTGAAGCAATAATCGAGAAAGTTGGTGCGTTGGCAAAATACAGTAGAAGTTTACGCCAAGTAAGCTATAATTCGCTATTATGTAAACTACCCCATAAGATCTGAGAATTGATTAAAACCTAGGCCATTCAAAACTCAAAAAGTGATCTTTTTTAGAGTTTTTTCATACTAAAAAAACGTATCTTACCAGTTACTATGCGTGCATAGTAACAGTTCGTAAAACGTAAAAAATGACCAAGTATAAACATATTTTTGAACCATTAGATTTAGGATTTACAAGCCTTAAAAACCGAATTATAATGGGTTCTATGCATACCGGATTAGAAGAGGAAAAAAATGGTTTGGAAAAAATAGCCACCTATTACGCAGAACGAGCAAAAGGTGGCGTTAGTTTAATTATTACTGGCGGAATTGCCCCAAACGTACAAGGCTGGACAGCACCCTTTTCGGCACGAATGAGCACAAAAAAACACGCAAAACATCATAAAGTAATTACAGATGCAGTGCATAGCGAAGGTGGTAAAATATGTATGCAAATTTTACATGCCGGACGTTATGGATATCATCCTTTTGCAGTTGCACCTTCTGCAATAAAATCACCCATAACCCCCTTTAAGCCTTTTAAGCTAAGACAATCAGGCATTAAACGTACCATTCGTGACTTTGTAAATGCTGCTAAATTATCAAAATTGGCAGGCTACGATGGGGTAGAAATTATGGGTTCAGAAGGTTATTTAATCAATCAATTTATTGCCGAAAGAACAAATAAACGTACGGATAGTTATGGCGGAAGCTATGAAAATCGAATGCGTTTACCCATAGAACTTGTAAGGCAAACGCGTGAAGCAGTTGGAAAGGAGTTTATCATCATCTATCGCTTATCTATGTTAGATTTAGTAGAAAAAGGAAGTACATGGCAAGAAGTAGTAGCCTTAGGTAGGCAAATTGAAAAAGCTGGCGCGACTATTATAAATACAGGAATTGGTTGGCACGAATCACGAATACCTACAATTGCAACATCAGTGCCAAGGGCTGCATTTACATGGGTGACTAAAAAAATGAAAGAAGAACTTTCCATTCCTTTAGTCACTTCAAATAGAATAAATATGCCCGAAACGGCTGAAAAAGTATTGGCAGAAGGTCATGCAGATCTAATTTCGATGGCACGACCATTTTTAGCGGATCCAGAATGGGTAAATAAAGCAGAAGGCAATAAATCGAACCAGATAAATACATGTATTGGTTGTAATCAAGCGTGTTTAGACCACGTTTTTGCACAAAAAGTAGCAAGTTGCTTGGTAAATCCAAGAGCATGTCATGAAACCGAACTAAATTATCTTCCGACGGAAAAAAAGAAAAAAATTGCTGTTGTAGGTGCTGGCCCTGCGGGTTTAGCTGCTTCAACCATTGCTGCACAACGTGGACATGAGGTCACACTTTTTGATGCTGATAAAGAAATTGGAGGGCAATTTAACATCGCGAAACAAATTCCAGGGAAAGAAGAGTTTTATGAAACCATTCGGTATTTTAATACCCAAATAGCATTACATCAGGTAACCGTAAAATTAAATACGCGAGTAGCTGCTGAAGATTTAAAAAATGGCAATTTTGATGAGGTGATATTAGCTACAGGAATAAAACCTCGAACCCCAAAAATTGAAGGTATAGATCATCCCAAAGTACTTAACTATATTGATGTTTTAAAGTTGAAAAAACCAGTTGGTAAACGTGTTGCTGTTATTGGAGCAGGTGGAATTGGTTTTGATGTGTCAGAATATCTAGCACACGATGGTAAAAGCACTTCATTACATATTGACGCTTGGTTAAAAGAATGGGGAATTGATAAAACAATGAAGGCTCGAAGTGGAATTGAAGGTGTACCTGCCGAAGTGCATCCATCACCAAGAGAAATTTTTATGTTCAAGCGTAGTAAAGGTAAATTCGGTGAGAATTTAGGAAAAACTACAGGTTGGATTCATCGTTCTACACTGAAAAAGAAAAAAGTGCAATTTATCAACAATGTGCAGTACACAAAAATTGATGATGAAGGCTTGCATTACGTACAAAATAAAGAGCAAAAAGTGTTGGCAGTAGATACTATTATAATTTGTGCAGGTCAATTACCCTTTAAAGAATTATTAGCCCCATTAGAAGCAAATGGTATAAAAGTGCATGTAATTGGCGGTGCTGATATTGCTGCCGAATTGGATGCAAAACGTGCCATAAACCAGGCTAGTATATTAGCCTCTAAAATTTAAAAAGGATAGAATAAAAGCATCTATTCATCTTATTAATCCATATTCCACACACATTCTATTATTCTCCTATATCGAGTCGTGTCATAACTGTTCTATTCGCTTTTTTGAAGAAATTTTTTAGACTACGACCTAGTTTTTGAAGCTTAATAAGCTTTTAAAAAAATTAGGCGGAATGAAGCGTTGGCCAATGAAAAAGGAGTACAAACTACTTTATGTATTCATCCATTTTTTGAAATCACTAGTCTTCTGCCTACTAACAATAAATTCTTGGTCGTACGGATTTGAAATGGAAAGTTTGACCCGGTGATTAAAATAAGAAGCTATTTTCTGAATTGAATTTTTAGAAATTAGTTGTCCGCGATTAATTCTATAAAATTGATTTTGATCTAAAGAACTAAATAATTGATCAATAGTTTCATCGATAATATATTTTCTTTTGGTAGTTACCCCAAAAGTGACGCTATCTTCAGAATACGCATACAACAGATCTGCAATTTTAATTTGTGTAAATCCGCTTCCCTCTTTTACGAGTATCCCCTCTCGTTGGTTAATTACTTGCATACTGCTTAAAAGCTGTTTTAAAATAGCAGGAGCCACAGCAGCTGGCTTGTTTGTTTTTAAAAATTTTTGCAGAGCAGTATTTAATTCGTCTTGCTGAATAGGTTTAAGTAGGTAATCTATACTATTTACTTTGAAAGCTTGAATAGCATATTGATCAAAAGCCGTTGTAAAAACAATAGGGGCTTCTACATCAACTTTCTGAAATATTTCAAAACTAAGACCATCTGCTAGTTGAATATCCATAAATACTAAGTCGGGCATGGCATGATTTTGAAACCATAGGACTGCATTTTCAACAGTATCGATGATGTCTACTAATTGATAATCAAAACCACTGCTTTTAAGCATGCTTTGCAACTGATTGGCTGCGCGCATTTCATCTTCAATAATCAGTACTTGCATAGTGTATATTTTGATCTGCTATTTTTAATAAAGGAAGGAAAACAGTAAATAGATTTCCATCACTTTTAATTTCTGGTAATCGGCTAGAAATTAAAGCATAACGTTTTTGTATGTTCTTAAGCCCTAATTTTGTTGTAGGTATTTGGGAAGATTTTGATTCGATTTTATTCTGTACTATTAATTGATCATCGATTGCTTCTACATGTATAATAAGGGGTTTTTCTTTTGAAATTACATTGTGTTTTATGGCGTTTTCTAGTAATAATTGAAGGCTCATAGGCGCAATCATAGCATCCAGCGCTTTTTCTGGAATCTGCCATTTGAGTTTTAGATTAGCTCCAAATCTTTCCGACTGAATATGAATATATGCTTTAGAGAATTTTAATTCATCTCTGAGCGAAATTAAATTCACATTGCCAGACTCTAAAATAAAACGATATACATCTGCAAGTTTGTCAACAAATTTCTTTGCGTCTTTTTTAGAATTCTGATCGATAATATCCCGCAAGGTATTGAGGCTATTGAACAAAAAATGTGGTTGCGCCTGGTTTCTGAGGGCATCTAATTGCGTTTGTACAATTACTCGTTTTGCCTGCTCTTCATCTCTGATCGATTTTTTAAGTCGAATGTAATAATAGATGGCCTCGTATATAGCCATGGTCATCGTACTAATTAAAATAATCAGCAAAAGCGATCCAAATTTTATGGTATGATTATAATCTTCACCAAACATATAGGCCAACAGATTGCCTCCTATAAGATCCATAAGTATTACGGTACTCACAATACCCATAAAAAATAGGGAAATACGTTTAGCGTCATCCTGAAAATTAGGATACCTTTTTCTTAAAAAAATCATGATAGCTCTAATAATAAACCAATCACAAATTGAAAAAAACAAGGATACACTCCAATTAAGAACTGCAAAACCAAAAGAGAACCGAGCAAATGAATTACTAAAAAGGTAGTCTGTAATAAAACTTAGAATTAGAACACCTATTACAATAAACAAAAAGTCATTAAAACCTACATATTTTAAACGCCTCTCTTTATTAACTAACATAGTGGTTTGCTTATAAACTAATTAAGGGTATGGCTTGCTTAGCTTGAAAGAAGGTGAACCCAATCCATGTAGCGTATAGCAATCCAAAAATAGTGACGGCAATAACTTGATTTTTATTAGTGGTATTCCATTTATTCGCTATCCATACTGCGAATAACGGAATTATTTGTATGCTGTGCAATCCAAAAAAATGCGCTATTCTCAAGTCACCACCTACGGTACTCCAATTAACTAAAGGTAATCCAGCACCTCCATCGATCACACCAACTGTATGAGACATTTGACTTATCATTTGACCACCAACCCAACTACCAAAAAGGACTATTATCCAGCCTAGGAGTATGGCCCACTGAATTGGTTTGGGCGTTTTTAATTTTAATCGAATAGTATCATAAATAAACAAGACCATAATTAAAACATTAATTGCGATTAGGATTCCCATTGCTGCAAAAACCAACCCGTCAAACAAAGATGATTCATTGTAATGCGATTGCACCCCTCTTGATGCTTGATAAACAATGAGACCTATTTCTATTAATAGGGTCCATCCAACGAGGTTATTGATACTATTTTTCTTTCTTTTTTTATATGGATATAAAGTCATAAGATATCCTACGGTGAAGATATAAATAGCCCCTGAGATTGAAAATTTTAAGGGTTTAATCCAAACATTCACTCCCATGAGGGTTCGCTCATCAATAAACAAGCCAACCAAACAACCAATAGCTAGTATTAGATGCGTTATTACTATCCAATACAATATTGGACTTTCTTCTTTTACGGTAGTATGTATTTTAGTGATATGGCTCATGATTATTTTTGTTTGAAGGTTTTGATACCTGTAAATAATAGAAAGCCAATAGGACCAAACATAAAGGTTGCAAAAAGACATGGCGCCATTACTAATTGATGAATTCTTAGTTCTTTATTTTGATCGAGCATCCACATCCCTACGATAAGATCAAAAGCGAGGTAATGTACCCAGCCAGCCAGTACGGCATTTTCTTCTGTAAATAAAGCCATAACCGACGTAAGACTTCCAAAATCCATTGCTCCTCCTATTGCAATGGATTGTATAATATAGATGGCGTATATGAATGATAGTAGTACTGGAGCTACTTTGTAATCAATTAAGAATCTGGTAACTTTCCATTTGGGCAATAGGATCATAAGAATCCACATGGGCATTGCAATCATACCTGCAATAGAAAAAACTTCGGTTGGTGTCATAATTAGTTGTTTTAGAGAAAAATTATTTAATTCAGTGATGCATCAAATATGTGGCGATTTGATAGCATACAAAAAGACTTTAGGCTGAATCGTCTTTATTGAGGCTTGAAATGTAATATTTCAAATACAACTTAAATTTTCTTGCTAGAAAATAGTGAGATTATCTATATACAAAGCAGAAAATGAAAAAAGGAAGTAGCTTTTGTATTATTGGTTCAGCACTGTACTTGGGTCGTTAAACATTCGTATTTTTGCTTCTCGTTTCATTTTCCGGTGCTATACGAATATGCAATACCAACAAACTAAGACATGATGATACCCAAACTACATTATATAACTCAAGGGAGCTCTCCAAAGGAGCATTTGGAAAATATCCAAAAAGCGTGTACCTCTGGTATGGAATTAGTGCAACTACGGTTAAAAAACATTTCAGATAAAAAAATCCTAAAATTAGCTCAGGAAGCAAGAGAGATCACCTCTCATTTTCAAACTAGATTAATTATAAACGACCATTATAAAATTGCAAAAGAGGTGAAAGCAGATGGTGTTCATTTAGGAAAAACAGACGCCTGCCCCACTATTGCAAGAAAGCATTTATACACTTGGCAAATGATTGGCGGTACAGCAAATACCTTACAGGATTGTAAAACATTAATTGGTAAAGAAGTTGATTATATTAGTTTAGGCCCCTTTAGAGACACAACAACGAAAAATAATTTAAGTCCGGTTTTAGGTGTAAACGGTTATACTGCAATAATCGAAGCCTTACATACTGATACCCCGATTATTGGAGTTGGCGGTATAACTATAGCAGATGTTACAGCCATAGTAGAAACAGGTATTTCTGGACTTGCTGTATCTGGAGAAATTACTCACAATTTTGATACTATACGTACATTTAACCAATTACTCAACGCCTCGTCAACAAAAGAGCAACGCCATACATTTAATTAAAATAAGAACGATATTTTATAAAAGCAGGTAAAGAATGCTACTCAAAATTAGGTACGATAGTGCCTTTCCACACTTATTTCTACTTAACTCACCTGTAAAGTAAAACGGCGTATAACTGTGCTATTTGATTTGAGATCATATTAGAATCAAATCACAAAAAGCCCATCTAAATAAATAGATGGGCTTTTTAAAAACTTGAAGTATATACTTAGATAACTTTTACATTTACTGCGTTTAAGCCTTTGTTTCCTTCTTGAAGATTAAATTCAACTTGGTCGCCTTCGCGTACTTCGTCTATTAATCCTGAAATGTGCACAAAGTGATCTTTTTCAACTCCTTCTTCAGTGATAAATCCAAATCCTTTAGAATCATTGAAAAATTTTACTGTTCCTTTACTCATTGTAATATTTAATTTTATTTATAATACTTAGTGAATTGCAAAGGTCGTGCCATTAATTGATAAACAACAAATTATGTTTGACTCCGACGCTACTTCACCAAAAAGCTTCAATTGACAGTTAATTGTTCTGTAAAAAGGTTGAATAGGTTGGCACGTTGGCAGAATTCTAGCGAAGTTTAATAGCTGTAAGTTAGAATTCTAGTGATGATACCTTATTGAAACGGCGTTAAAGAGCCTTAGTTTACACTCTATGTTCGCCTACAAAATTCTGTTCCTCATTTATCCCTTAGAAATAAAACTTGTTAAAGTGATGTAATTGCATACGGCGATACCTATTTTTGTACCCAATTAAAGGTCTACATTTTACAACTGATAGCCCTTCTTTGAAACCTGCAGCATTATGAATTTTGAACACCTTTTATATGATTATTTAGTAACAACTGGCATGTCTCATACATCTGCTAAATATTTAAATATGCTTGTTTTACTAGTTATTCTATTAATCATCGTGTTTTTGGTTGATTTTATAATTCGGAAAATTTTAGTACAGCTATTTGCGCAGTTTGCCAGTAGAACGAAAACCAATTTTGATAATTTACTGGTAAAGAATAAGGCGCCACGAAATATAGCCCATATCATTCCATTAATCGTTGCTTTAGAACTTATTCCTTTTGTGCTTGTAGACTTTCCGTATTTTGAAAATATCGCTGAAAAAGGATTGCAAGTATTTGCTATTATCCTCACCCTTTGGATTGCTCGGAGCCTCTTAAATACCCTCAAAGATTATTTCAAAACCCTACCAAGCTTAAAAGATAAACCGATAGACAGCTATATTCAAGTATTTATGATATTTGCTTGGACGATTGGTATTTTGTCTGCTTTTGCGATTATTACTGGAATAGAATTTATTAAATTCATTACCACTATTGGTGCAGCATCGGCTGTTATTATTCTCGTTTTTAAAGATACCATTCTAGGTTTTGTTGCCAGCATTCAAGTATCTATAAACGATATGGTACGTATTGGAGACTGGATAACTTTTGAAAAATATGGTGCCGATGGTGATGTTATCGAAATAAACCTATCTACTGTAAAAGTTCAAAACTTTGATAAAACCATTACTACAATTCCAACTTATGCCTTAATTTCTGATTCGTTCAAGAACTGGAGAGGTATGGAAGACTCTGATGGTAGACGTATAAAAAGAGCATTACATATTAAGTTAGATAGCATTGCTTATTTATCTAAAAATGAAGTGGATACATTAAAAAAAATCACTTTGATTTCCGCTTATTTGGAAACCCGTCAATCTGATATAGAAGCTTACAATACGAATCATAATATCAATAAAGAGTTGCTTTTAAATGGTAGAAATCTTACCAATATCGGGGTATTTAGAAAGTATATTGAAACCTATATTGAAAATCATTCTGGCACCAATAAAGAGATGATAATTATGGTACGGCAGTTAGCACCTGGAACACAAGGAATTCCTTTAGAAATTTATGCTTTTAGTAGTGATAAACGCTGGAAGAATTACGAATATATTATGGCAGATATATTCGATCATATCATTGCCGCAGTACCTTATTTCAATTTAGAAATTTTTGAGTTGCCGAGTAATTCAAGTTTTATCGATTCAAAAATCATACGTTAACTGAGTTTTATATTTTAGAAGCTTATAAAAATTAGGAGGGGCGAAGCGTTGGAAACAAATGATACGCCAACGCACCAACCCACTAAAAAAAATAGGCTTTTTAAGTTTTCCTTTTTTTACCTCCCATCTTCTTATCTCTTATTAATTTAACGAAGTTTTCCTGAGCCTATTTGCAAAGAATTATTAAGGCCTAATACTTTGGTTTTACCCCTAAATAAATTATATGGATTATATGTTTTTTTTGATCTTGGCCAATCTATCATAGTTATGTTTATAACTTATTTTAACTCGATCTTGACTTTCATCCATCATAAAATTAGAATAGGCACCACCTGCAGCATAAGGGTGTAAAGCCTAATAATAAGATTTACACCAATTGGTGGTTTTTGACCGGTTTTTTGGGTCAGGATCAACTCCGATATAAACGCCTACACATTTTGCATCTCTATAGGCCCTAGTGTTTTTGGATTTAGGAGCAAACCTTAGAGCTGAATATCATAATTAAAACGTATAGGTTGTTTAATCCCTTTGAATTGGGCTGTATAAAAATACCACACAAGCAACATGATAAAGATAAATAGTGCGCTCCATAACCATCAGGACTTAATTATATTTTTAATTATTGAACTGATTTAGTGATTGATAAATGAATTCTATTACATAATTACTTGAATACTTCTTTAAATAATTAATTAACAATGACTGAATAAGATACAAATAATTTCAAACCGATTCCACTTGTTTCAGCGTTATAAATCTGCCTCTGTGTTAAGGGCCATTTATTATATTTCACCAATAGATTTAAATTCAAAATTGCACATGTTTTACAAGTTCCTCAACAAATTCACAATGACTTTTCTGTAACCATTTAGGGTTAGGTATGTTGTCTTTCATACGGTCAAAGTAATCCTTAAAATTTTGATTTGGAAAATGTTCCTTTACAAGTGCTTGCCACAGTGAAATATTGTCATTTACAAAAAATGAATAATCCTTATTACTAACTTCCTGTTGTCCGTATAGGGTAATAAATTTAAATGCTTGCTCTATACTCTTATCTGCCAGAGATGATTGTTTAAATGTTTTGCCTCTTCTAATTGCATCATGCATCCAGCGAATTGTTTGAAGTATATCAGCGGTATTGCCTTTGGATTTATCCAGAAAACTTAAATAGGCTCCTGTTTTGCGCATAAGATTGCCGTGAGCGTTTGCCGCTTGTTCCCACTTGCTGTTATTAATTAAGTTCTGTAACCTGCTAACGGCCGCTTGTACTGAAAATGGATCACTACTTTGAGTATTCATAAAGTTTTTTATCATATTAGCCGATTTGTTCCCTTCATTCTTTAAGAAATTAATATAGGCTATATCCGTAACACCATTAGCTATTAGTTTCAAGGCGTTCTCTGCCTGTTCTTTTCCATCAACTATACCATGATCAGCTGCCAACCATTGAAAAACAAATGCGTGTTCCCCCAAGCTATCCTCGCCTGATGTACTTAAGTTGCCACCCGCTACTTCAATTGCAAAACCATTGAGACTCATTTCGTTGATACGCTCATCAAATAGGTAAGAAACCGATTTTTCATCTACCTGAGGTATGGTTGCAACCGTTAGTTCAATCCAACGATTTTCGCAAGGTTTCATATTACGTAGTATCATAATATTATCCTTAATTTCATTCTGAGTTTCCCCTCCACTAATGAAATTTATATTGTACTTTAATCTGTTTGAATTAACATTTGGCGTTAGATAAATGTGTAAATCGCGTTCAAATAGTGCTGCGTTATGACCAACGGCATAGAAACTCACTGCCTCTCCTGAAGGTGTTCCTGTAAAAACCTGTAAATTGCGCTGTGCTTTATTATTATCTGCCATTACGAGTAGATCCGTACCATTAGACCATCCGGGAGCTCGTCCCAATAAAGTGGGATTTGCGCTAGGATCCTGTGGCGTGGCAATCTCAACGGCGATACATACATGATTTGCCGTAACTGCGGAAGGATCAATAAGATTCCACTCCACTCCTGAAGTCATTGTCTGCTGCACATCGGTAGCAGAAAATGCTAGGGATGCAAAAGATGACACGCCATTAATTAGCTCATAATTGCTCCCTGTACCAAATTCAGATTTAAGAAATAACATATTTACATTTTTGGCACCCCCAGCAACTTTGCGATGGACTCGTGCGTACACAAAATTATTACCAGCAGTTACTGGTCTTGGATTCTGATTGTCTGGTTGATCGTTCCCGTTGAACACTCCTGGAATATCGCTTCTACGATTCCATATATCACTAGTAAGATAAAATACCCGTTCCATGGAAGGTTCATCCCCTGGATCCTTATCCGTTACAGTTTTAGTCCAGTCTCTTACATAAAAATCATCATCTATCGCGACAGGCGACAGCCTATAAAAAAAGGGGTCTATCGAAATATTCACATTGGCCGTATTTGCTAAATTGCGTAATTGATTAGTGGAACTGTTTACATTACGCTGATAGGTAGGTTGTACAGTAGGAAAACGAGCAGGTGTTGGATCGTTACTTGCTGAAAAAATACCCACAAAATCTTTTCCAGAGGGCATTGCGGTAAGGTAAGTGTAATCGCCCAAATAGGGAAGAAATGTACTTGCTGGTGTTCCATCAGGAAAGGAATTCAATATGGTAGTAGCAGTATTTACAAAATTATTGGTAGTTCGTTCCAAGGTACTGATCCAATTCCCACCTGTCAATTGTTGATATGAAAATGCAACCGACCCTAAGTTATTTATAGCAATTTGTGGATTGATGGCATTGTTAACCGTTCGAATATCTGTGGTACTCCAATTCAAGCCTCCATCGGTAGTTCTACGGAGATGCAAATTAATTGTATTGGCAGCACCTGCGGTATCGTCGGCCCATGCGAGGTATACAATATTGCTATTATTAGGATCAACGGCTATAGCAAGTCTAGACCCTATACGCTCCTGCCCCATTACCGAATTCCCGTTAAAAGTATAGGTAATTCCAGAGACGACTATGCGTCCAGCCAAACCATCACTTGGATCTACCAAATCTGTATATGACGAAGGTCCGTTTCCCCAATTATCATCACGGACAACAATAATATCAGAGACTATCGTAAATATTCCTCCTCCCAAATTAGTAAGCGTCGTCGTCCGTTCAAATCCAATGTACACAGTGCCATTTGAATGACTTGCCGGCCGTACAGGGGGCATATCTGCTCCTCCTGTTGTACGTTGTTCCAAAACAATGGTGCTTAAAGTGGGCGTGGTCACACCACCATTTAAGAATTGGTCAGAGGTTGCTGTTTGGTTAGCCAAACCTAGGTCGTTATTCCCCACATAAACATGTTCATCTCCAATAGCAGTACCCGAAGTAACTGTTCTGGCATGTACATAAGGTTGATCTGGTGCATTTCTGGTAGACAATTGCTGCATTAAGGCTGTACCCGCTACATTATTAGTTCGCAATATATCCATTGTTCTTGTGGCGCCAGAGGCGGCTGGGCTTCTTAAAATTCCAGAAAACAGTCGGTTGGTTGTTGTTCCAAATGCAACTGTTATATCACCTGTACCCGTTATAGTACTTCCACTAGGCACAATAGAATTAAGTACCCAGGTCTGTCCACCATCTTGACTAAAATAAATAGGAGCGGAAGGAGGCGTAGTAGCACCAAGTGGATTTGGAGTGAAAGCACTACCTACCAATTGGTTAGGTGTTGCTGGATTTATTGTAAGATGAGGTTCGCTATCCTGATTGGTTTCGTTACTCTGAGCATTGGGTATCATATTCACGATTTGTACCTGCTGCCCCCAGCCGATTGTTGTTGCCATAGCCAATACCATGGCAACAAAAAATTGTCTGATGCTTTTCATGATTTTTAGATTAAATATTAATAAATCGGGGGAGTTGTATTACTTCAAGAGTGATTCAATATATGTCAAACGTTCGATAGGGAAAAAATCCCTCTTTTCCGTAATAGTAAGTTTACCCTTAACGAGTTCGGATTGGTGCAATATCCATATCCCCTTTACCCCTTCATCAAACCTTGGAGCGTCTGCCCACATGACATCTCGACTTGTTGGATGGCTAAACTGCACATTTTCTGCATCTCCACTACCCTTTAAATAATTATCTACCTTTACAGTTACGGTCGCCCATAAAGGATTATGTTCAGAGATGCGTTGTACTTCAATATCTTTTTTAATCGCTATAATTTGCCCTACGACTACTAGATCTGCTCTTTTTAGACGTTCTTGCACATCATTATCCTGATGGTGCTGAACGCCCATCAAAACTTCTTCATTGGAGCGGTCTTTAAAATTTCCATCTCCAACTTCAACAACGGCCAAACTTTGACCATAGAGCCAGCCATTGGTATAAAAAAGACGTTGGCTTTGAGGTTTAAATTCGGTAGGCTTTTTGGCTGCAACAGTAATTAATTTTCCCGTCCAATCGGTAAACCCAGGAGGAGCATAAACTACTTCATCGACTTTAACAACTATAGTGTTACTCACATCTTTTATTTCTGGAAGGTTTGCCGCTTGAACTTGTTCTACAGTTCCTCGAAAAATAAATTGAGCTTGATCCATATTGGAAGTCGATTTAGGTGGTGCACATGCCAATATACACAATGCGAATAGTGTACAAAACGTAATTTTCATAATAGTGATTTAGTGTTAATCCTAAAAGATGCTTACTTATAGACAAAGTTTTGTCCAAGTATGGGATTTCGCTACAGGAGGATTTAAAATTTCAAGTTATAGGCTATTGACCTAAGGTCGAACCCTATAACCTTAATTATTTTGAACGCGAATCACAATTGTCATTCTTAAAACTAAGATAATCAAATTTCTCTCCTTCTTTTGTAAGAAATGTATGTATCGTATAAAATCTTGTATAATTAGATGCAACATTATTATAAAATGATACCTTCCTTTTTAAGGGTATGCTTAGTATAGAGCATTGCCATAATTAATCCCGCTTTAATTTATGCACTTTTGTAGTACACCTTCGAACTCGGAAAAGGACTATATATGTGATTAAAAACTAGGATGCTGCTACAAAAAAAGCTTTGGGCATACCGTTGTTCATTACAAAAAATTAAGAAATTGTTGTTCTTCTATAATTCCACTGAAGTTTATTTTTCGTAAACTATATACTTTTAGAAATGCGCTTATTATTAAAATTCTGTAAATCATTTTTTATTCGAACTAAAAAAATATCTTAAAAAACTATATTCGCGCCATGTGGATGTATTTGGGGTTATTGGCTGCTCTTTTTTTGGGATTACATAATTTATGCAAAAAACACGCAGTACAAGGTAATGAGGTGTTGCCTGTACTTTTAGGAACAATCTGTTCCGGTTTTTTGCTACTTCTTCCGTTTTATTTAGGCTCTCATTATTTACCAGAATACACCAAGCAAATAGGGTTTTTTATTACGAGTATTTCTTGGGAAATTCATAGTTTTATTTTTATAAAATCAATGATAATGGCAGCATCGTGGATTTTAGCATATCAGGCTTTAAAGCATTTACCAATAACTATAGTTACTCCAATACGCTCAGCAGGCCCTTTTTTTACCTTTATCGGTGCTATTCTAATTTATCAAGAAAAGCCTAATTTTTTACAGTGGATTGGTTTTTTTCTAATTATTTTATCAGTAATACTTTATTCTAAAATAGGAAAAAAAGAAGGAATTAATTTTAGGAGAAATAAATGGATATTTGGCATCATAGGAGCAACATTTTTAGGGGCTTCCAGTGGTTTATACGATAAGTTCTTAATTCAGAGTTTAGCATTAAACCCGCAAACCTTGCAATTTTGGTTTTGCTGGTACACCATATTAATTTTACTAGGAATTTTAGCGCTAACTTGGTTTCCTAATGCTCAAAAAAGAAAAGATTTTAAATGGCGCTGGACAATTATTGCTGTTGGTATTTTATTACAGGCAGCCGATTATTTTTATTTTAAAGCCTTGCAAGATCCTGATGCATTAATCATGTTGCTATCGGCTATAAAACGAAGTCAATTACTAATTGCTGTTGTTATTGGAGGTATCGTCTTTAAAGAAAAGAATAAGCGTAAAAAATTAGTGCCATTATTAGGCATTATGATCGGGGTATTTTTGATTTTGTTTTCATAAATTAATAGCAACAAAGTACCTAATTCCAATTCCACACACATTGCACATCCCTCTTATTATAAATTTTGGTAAAAACAACGCTTTATTTTAATGACTATAAGTTGTTGACTAGGGCTCATTCGTTCGTATGAATTGGTTGAAATAATAAGAAAGAAGTAGTTTCTCTATTTATTCCAACACCGTTCCATTGTCTAACCAACGTTGTAAAAGGGTATCGTTATGAGAAATAGCTACAAGATGAAATGTCGTAAAACGCTTAAAAACCCGTGCTTCTTTGAGTATTTCCATACAAACCGACACTGGAGAAAGATAGTTGGAATGGATTAGAAATAGTTCGCCCTCACGTTTTAAAAGATAACCCACATGCCCCTCGTCAAAACCTATAAAATAGAGTCCCTCTTTCGTTAAGCGATCTATCTCTTCAAAAGCTTTTTCGGGCGTATCCTGAACAACGCTGTTAATTACTGCGCCACAACTAATCATTTTAGCCTCGTCAATAGGTGATTTTTGAGCTAATTTATAGCGGTTGAGATTTACACCCATATCGCGCAAGGTCGTTGATATAAAATAACCACATGCTATTTTACCTTGGTTAGGTATTGCGGTATGGCCTCCAAAACTCCAAGGAGTACCGTACCAGTGTGGTATAATCTTATCTACTAATTGCTTAGCAAATTCTGTTTTAATGATGTCAAAAGAAATAGTACCCAAGCGAAGACCTTCTTTTAATCGCAAACGAAGTTGATCAGCATCTACTTTGGTGCTGGCATATGTAACAGCAATGCTATCTAAATCTGTTTTAAGCTCAAAGCTTAACCCTTCCTTAGAACTCATGATTTTCACTATAGGCAATGGCTTTTCAACAGCAATGCTATTGGCATTCACCTTGTCTATTATTGGTGGGATTTCGTTTATAAATCCTAAAGAAAGCAGTAGGGATAAAAGTAACATAGCCGTTTTTTTGATAGATTTAGGGATCAAACTCTATCTTTGTAACGTATTATATAGGAAGTAATTACATTGAAAATGTTAAATTTTGATTTATAATCCCTATTTATCCTCTTAAATACTAAGGTTTACTGCCCACCAAACTTCATAATCACTAGGTCTTAAAGGTCTATAGCCTTGAAAACCTTGATCAGCAATTTTAAGCCCAATAATTTCATTTTCAGCATTGCGCACATAGCTTATAAAAATAAAGGAATGACCATAGGGGTCTAATTTTTTAACATTTACGCCTTGCACTACTTTTTCATAGTCTTCTTTAAACCGCCAAACTTGCATAAGCGCTCCAGGTCTTAATTGGCCATTCCAAATTCCTGAGGTATCAACCAAAGTCCCCATACCTGCATAAACAATAGCACCAGCGTTACCTTTACCCCTATATTCTTCTGGTAGGCTTCGCCATCCAGCCTGAGTGTCTGAAGCAGAAGCGTAAAGTAAATTAAATACCTGTTTAGAGGTATAGAATTGTGAGGCCATGCTAGCAGGTAAATCTTGATAGAGTAAATGACCGTGAACCTCTTTATAGGCCTGTTCAAAACGATCTTTGCTCACGGTAAGACAATGACCTCCAGGCTCTTTATTTTGGCTTTTTAAATAATTCTCCACTATTTTATCAGCTACAGGACTCTTACTATCAAAAATAGTAGGATTTGTAAATTCTTCTTCTAAAACAGTATGTAACCCTATTTCATTTTCCGCTATACCTGAACCCTTTTGTTTCAATGAATCTTTGGCATTGGATAGAATTGGTGCTTCTAGTACTGAATTTTGCCTAATATAATCATGATTATCAAAACCATAATCTTGTGCAACAGTTGCTGTACTGCCATTACTGCTATATACTTGTATCTCATTTTGATCTGAACCTAAAAGAATTGTTTTCTGCTCCATTTTTTTGGTCGACCTACACCCCAATAACATGAGGCTTATAAGAACTATATTTATGTGGTAGTTAATTGACTTCTTTAGCACTGTTTTTAATAGGGTACTCTTCATTTATTATGCTTGTATTCTCGGTTTTTCTCATCAGCTTTGCTGAAGCTAGTAGTTGCCTAGCACGGTGTTATCCAACCAACTAGCGCTACTACAAAGGTAACATAATTACTGACTTGTTTTCATAGGACATGGTTCCAAAAACCGATATAAGAAGTTAAGCAAACCACTACCCTTCTCTGCGCAACACCTCCAAAGGTGAACTGCGTAAGACTGTTTGAATATTGCTTAACCCAATTGCTACAACTAGGAGTGTTATACCCGGTAAAAACACCAAAAAGGGAATCAAGGAAGGCTCAAAAGGCTCTTTAAAAACAAATAGCGCTAAACAAAGGCTACTTACTAAAGCCAATAAAATACCTACTAAACTCCCCAGAAGTCCTAAAAACACATATTCAAGAGCTGAAATTTTTAAAATCTGCTTGTTTTTAGCCCCTAAGGTTCGGAGTAATACACTTTCTTTTATGCGTTGGTATTTACTGGTGCGCACGGAACCAATCAAAACAATAATACCTGTAAGAATACTAAAGAAGGCCATAAAGTTAATGATCCAAGAAATCTTATCCAAAATATCTTCCAAAATGCTATACACCTGCCGCAAATCTAGCACCGAAACATTCGGGAATTGAGCCACCAAATCGCGCTGTATTTTTGCCGAAGCGGCTTCAGTAGGCACAGTGGTGGTAATCACATTAAATTGGGGTGCTTGCTCTAAAACCCCCTTAGGAAATACAATACTAAAGTTAATCTGTAATTGTCCCCAATCTACCTTTCGAATACTGCCTACGGTAGTTTCCATAAGCACACCTTGGATATTAAATACAATAGCATCTCCAACCACTACCTTTGCATCATCGGCGAGATTATCAGAAATGGATATCACTACAGGATCCCCTTTTTTTAATTCTGACATCCACTGCCCTGCTATAATTTCTTCCGATTCCATTAACGTATCGCGATAGGTGGTTCTAAACTCATGGTTTAAAATCCAACCCCGAATTTCACGGGTAGAATCTTGTCGGATAACATTCACCAATTGATCCTTTATTTTATGCATTCGCATGGTAACAAGTGGAATATTTGCTATAATAGGTAAGTCATTGGTATTCAGACTTTGTACTACAGCCTCGCGTTGGTCATTTTGTACATCTAAAATAATCATATTGGCATTGGTTGCCGATTGCTCTACCTCTGTTTTTGCCAATAGAATATCTTTGGTGAAGTACAAGGTGCTTATTAAAAATGTTCCTAAACCAATGGCAACTACTAAAACCACGGTTTGATTGTTAGGCCTAAATAAATTGAGTAAACTTTGCCTAGAGGTATAACCCCAACGTTTTGGAAAAAAGCGTTTAATGCTATTTATAAACCCTAAAGCAATACCCGCTAATATGGCAAAAGTAATTAAGGTGCCCACCACAAAACCTAAAGCATACAATGCATTTTGCAGCAACCAAAACGAAAATAAAAACAGAAATATTAGAATAGTGGAAAACACAATAAATCTTGCTTTCTTTGGTCCTTGTGATGCTTGTTCGTCTACACGTAACACTTCCAATGGCGACACATACCACGTTCTAAGTAAGGGCAATAACGCAAATAAAATGGACATAAATAGGCCTAGAAAAATTCCCATGAATATGGGTTGGGTTGTGATACTAATTTCAACCGTAAAGGGAAGAAACTCTTGTAAGATATATGGAAATATGGTTTGAAGTGCCACACCTATAAGCGAACCAATTACCCCCCCAGCAACCCCTATCCCTGCAATTTGAATAAGGAAAATAAGAAAACTTTGTTTTCTGGAAGCTCCCATACATTTTAGAACCGCAATAGCCCTTAGTTTTTCTTTAATATAAATATGTACCGAACTAGCGATACCAATACACCCTAAGAGCAAAGCAATAAACGCAGCTAAATTTAAAAATTTACCCACATTATCATAACGACGTCCTAAACGCCTACTGGTACTGGTATGCGTATCTAAATCGGCATTTTCTGCTTCCAACATGGGATTTATTATCTTCTCAAACTGACTTAAGTTTAAAGTATCAGACACTTTATAGAAGTATTGATATTCTTTGCGACTACCAAATTGTAAAAGTTGGGTATCTTCGATAAACCGATTTGGAATAATAACAGGTGGCGCTACCGTAGTTGAAATTGCAGTACTCCCAGGAATGGCTTTTAACGCCCCAACAATAGGAAGCGTAAGTTCGCCCACTTTTATAGAATCGCCTGGTTGTATATTAAATTGAAGCATCAACGTAGCATCAACTAATGCTCCACCTACTTCTTGATAACTAGCTGCTGCTGAAGTAGGTCGCGTATCAATAGTGCCATAAAAAGGAAAGTCCCCTTTTAAAGCACGTACCTTAACTAATTTGGTACCTCCATTTTTTGGAAAGGCAATCATCGACACAAAGTTCACTTCAGAAGCATCTGGTTGTAAAGAGTCAATAATTGCTTGGGCACGTTCAGTAGGTACTTGTCTGCTATCAATAATATAATCTGCCCCCATTAAGGCTTTTGATTGTCGCTGTATGTTGTCTTTTAAATTGGTGCTAAAAAGTTGAATGGAAACTACTGCCGCAATACCTAAGATAATAGAAGCCATAAACAAGAGCAATCGTACCCTACTCGCTTTGGCATCGCGCCAAGCCATTTTAAAAAGCCATTTTGTATTTTGATTCATGCGTGTTGGAGATAAACTCACAGTACTGCTGTACGTTGATTGGTTAAAATTTGTCCGCCTTTAAGTCGTAATATTTGCTGCGTTCTGTTAGCTAAATCTAAATCATGAGAAATAATAACCAAGGTAGTTCCAGCCTCTTTATTCAATTCGAATAAGAGTTGAATCACCTTTTCACCGGTTTCCTCGTCTAAATTTCCTGTTGGTTCATCGGCAAATAAAATAGAAGGGGTATTGGCAAACGCTCTGGCTAACGCTACACGTTGCTGTTCACCACCTGAAAGCTGCGAAGGGTAATGATCAAAACGATCGGCTAAACCGACTTTTTCCAATAAGGCCATGCTTTTTTTTACAGCGTCTTTAGCGCCTTGTAATTCTAAGGGAACACTTACATTTTCAAGAGCCGTAAGGGTGGGCAGTAATTGAAAGTTCTGAAAAATAAAACCTACTTCCTTATTCCGAAGTTGAGCACGTTGGTCTTCATTTAAGATGCTTAAATCTTGACCGCAAAGCTCCACAGTTCCGGCATTGGGGTGGTCTAAACCAGCACATAAGCCTAAAAGGGTTGTTTTTCCACTTCCAGAGGGACCAACAATAGAAAATGTTTGTCCTTTTTCAACATCAAAAGAAATATTTTGTAAGACCGTTAATTCTTTATTACCACTGGAGTATGTCTTTTCTAGCCCAGTAATCTTTAATATCTTTGGCATATAAATTTTAATTAAAAATGACAGCTTATGTCGAAAGGTCAAAATAAACAATTGGTTTTAAACTTACCTACTTCCGTTGTTCAGAAATACTTAAAGTTTTGTTATTTATTTCCCTTAGTTCTAATCTTAGGTTGTGGTAATACCAAAACGGATAAAACTACGCAAGAAGAAACTACAAAAGAGCTAACCGAACAAACAGCGACCACTATCAATAGTACGAAAACCATACTGTGTTTTGGCGATAGTATTACGGCTGGCTATGGACTAGATGATAGTAATGAGGCTTATCCCGGTATATTGCAGCAAAAAATAGATGCATTAGACTTGGATTATGTAGTTATTAATTCGGGTTTAAGTGGAGAAACTACAGCGGGTGGAAAAAGCCGAATTGATTGGGTTTTGAATCAAGACATTGCTATTTTTATTTTGGAGCTGGGTGCAAATGACGGCTTACGTGGAGTACCTTTATCTGAAACACGTGCCAATCTTGAAGCGATAATAGCTATTGTACAAGAGAAAAGCCCTAAAACTACAATTATTTTAGCAGGTATGGAGTTGCCTCCTAATATGGGACAAACCTACACAAGCGAATTTAGACAGCTCTATGCGGATTTAGCAGAAACCAACGACCTTGTTTTTATTCCTTTTATTTTAAAAGATGTAGGAGGTATTGCGGCGCTCAATCAGAGTGATGGTATTCACCCCACCGTTGAAGGTCATAAAATAGTAGCCAATACCGTTTGGGAGGTTTTGAAGCCTTTAGTTGAAAAAGGATAATAGCAGCGCTATCGAGAACAAATAGGGCAAACAAAGCTTCTCGATACATTTTTAGTCTCGCTTCTCTCCAATAAAAACACTCGAAGTGACATATAGTGCTAACAAAAAATTTGATCACATATTAAAGAGACTGTCAGTTTGAGTGATTTTCAAAACGCAGTGAAGAAAATAGTATCGAGAACAAATAGGGCAAAAAAAGCTTCTTGCTATATTTTTAGTCTCGTTGCACTCGAATAAAAACACTCAAAGTGACATTTAGGGCTATCACAAAATTTTATCTAAATTAAAACGACTATCAGTTTGAGTGATTTTCGAAACGCAGTAATGTAATTATAGATAATGCCTCTGAAAAGCAAGTTGGCGAGGTAAAATATTTATTTACCATGTGGAAGACGCAATTCGTTTGAGTAATGATACAACGGGAGTTGATGCCATAATCTAAATTATTTACTATTTCTTTCCTTTTGTATAGCTTTCATTTGTTCGAATAACTCTTTAAACAAGCCTCGAGAAATTAATAATTTCATAATTTCATTAGTCCCTGCATAAATTCTTGCGACCCTGTTATCGGTATACATACGAGCTATGGGATACTCCCACATATAACCATAACCACCAAACAATTGCAAGCATTCATCTACAATTTTACCACACATTTCTGTTCCCGAATATTTCGCCATTGAAGCACTTTCTGCAGTTAGTCTATGATCGGACACTAATACAATACAACGATCTATAAAAGCTTGGTGAATTTGTAATTGTGTGGCACATTCCGCAAGTTTAAACTGTGTATTTTGAAAACCTGCAATGGGTTTTTTAAAAGCGGTTCGTGTGGAGGTATACGCAATTGTATCTACAATAGCGCCTTCTGCTGTTGCAATAGCAGCTATAGCTACCGTTAAACGTTCTCTAGCTAACTCCGTCATCATTATTTTGAATCCTTGTCCTTCTCCTCCTAACAAATTCTCTTTCGGAACCTTTACATTATCAAAGAATAATTCGCATGTATCTTGTGCTTTCATTCCAATTTTCTTAAACGGAAGCCCCTTTTCAAATCCTTCTAAAGCGCATTCCATGATTAATAAAGAAACTCCTTCATTTGCTGTACCTGCATTCGTTTTTACCGCTACCACCGCCATGTCTGACATAAAACCATTCGTTATAAAAGTTTTTTGACCGTTTACGACATAATGATCCCCTTTATCAACCGCAGTAGTTCTTAACGCTTTCAAATCGCTACCACAGTTGGGTTCTGTCATTCCAATAGCTGTAATCATTTTACCCGAAGCCATGTGTGGTAAGTACTTTTTCTTTTGCGCTTCGGTACCATATTTTAAAAGATAGGGTGCAACAATATCTGAATGCAATGAAAAACCAGGTCCACTGATGCCTCTTTTTAAAAGTTCTTCTATAAACAAGGCACTAAAGCTAAAATCTAACCCACTACCGCCGTATTCAATAGGCATATCGATACAAAGTAATCCCAATTCTCCTGCACGCTCCCAAATTTTGCGGCTTACCATACCGTCTCTTTCCCATTGATCGTTTTCAGGTAAAATTTCATTTTTAAGAAAATCTTGAATCATTTCTTGCATCATTTTATGCTCTTCTGAAGCATAAATTTCTCTTTCTAATAAAATGTTATGTAACATATCACCTAATTTTTTTAATTAATTTTTGTAGAATATTCTATTGCCATTTGCCTTATGTACCAAAGCTTTGAGGCTTTCAGGTACTTTGAAGCGTTCCCCGTATTTGGTTGCTAATTTTGCGCTATACCCTGCAAACTCAACTGCACCTATATAATCGATATACGACATTACCCCTCCTGTATGAATTGGGAAACCTAAACCTAGTATTGAACCCACATCCGCATCTTTAGGTTCTTTTATGACTCCAGCATCAAGACATTTGTAGGCATCGATAACCATCGCAAAAAGCAACCTCTTCCCTACTTCCTCAACATCATACTCCTTTTTTGTAGGGAATATATTTTTCCACTCTGGCCATACATATTTTTTAGCATTTTCTGGATAGGTATAAAAACCTACACCTTCTTTCTTTCCTGTTCTACCATAGTCCTCAATAATACGAGTCACTATTTTTTCTAATTGCTTTTCGTGTTCGGTAAGTGTTGGGTCTTCCCTCATAATATCCAACATTAATTTCAGGTTCACTTCATCCGAAATCGCTAATGGCCCCACTGGCATGCCAATTTTCTTTGCACTATTTTCTATGACTGCAGGCGGAATGCCTTCCGAAAGCATAATTATGCCTTCATTTACATATTTACTAAAAACACGTGAAGTAAAGAATCCTCGCCCGTCAGTAACAACAATGGGTACTTTTCGTATTTTAATCACGTAATCTATGGCTGCAGCTAACGTTTCATCTGAAGTTTCTTTCCCGACAATTACTTCAACCAAAGGCATTTTATCTACTGGGGAGAAAAAATGTAACCCAATAAATTTAGCTGATTTAGAAGATGCTTTAGCCAACGTAGTAATAGGAATACTAGAGGTATTGGACGCATAAATAACTTCAGCTCTAATTACAGCTTCTGTTTCTTTGGTTATCTTATTTTTTAATTTCTCATTCTCAAAAACCGCCTCGATAATTAAATCACAATCTTTTAAATCGTTAACTGCATCAGAGGGGTGAATTTTACCTAATACAACTTCCATTTGATTGTGATCAGTGGCTCCTCTTTCCAATTTCTTGTGTTCAAGACCTCTTGAGTAATTCTTACCTTTTTCAGCATTCTCAATGCTCACATCTTTCAAAACAACGTCTAGCCCTGCTTTCGCACTTACATAGGCAATTCCTGCTCCCATCATCCCTGCTCCTATAACTCCTATCTTTTTGTAACTCCTTTTTTCAAAACCCTGTGGTTTCGCTCTTCCTTTAGCGGCATCACCAATAAAAATAAATGAAGAGCGGATGATATTTTTACTTTCTTTAGTAAAAAGTGTATCTACAAAGTATCGCGCTTCGATCTCCAAAGCATTATCTATTCCACAGGATGCTCCGTGGTAAATAGCACTTAATACATTTTTAATATGAGGCATATTTCCATGCGTATTTTTATATGCCATTGCATTAGCAACGCTAAAAAACTCTGTAACACCAGATATTTGACCAATACCAACAGGTGTTCCCGGAACTTGAAACCGTTTATCATCCCAAGGTTGTGCTGTTTTTTCATTAGTTAAAATCCACGCTTTGGCTTTCACATTTATATCTTCTTCAGGCGTACAAATTTCATTTACAATTCCCTCTTTAAAAGCTTCTTCGGCACTAAACTTTTGTGAATGTGTAATATATTGAATTGCTTTTTTCGGCCCTAACATTCTCAGATAACGTTGTGTACCTCCTGCTCCAGGAAACAAACCCACAGAACATTCTACCAAGCCTATTTTATTTTTTGGATGAATTGTCATGATTCTATGATTACAGGCCAACGCAATTTCACAACCGCCACCTAAGGCTAATCCGTTGATTGCAGCAACAATAGGTTTCTCACTTACTTCCATCCTACGCATGGCTTTATGCGTTATTAAGAGCATCTGATAGCATTCTTCTTTATAGGCATCATAATTTAAAAACCATTTTAAATCTCCTCCTGCAATAAAATCATTCTTAGCAGAATTAATTACAATTCCCTTTACCGCAGCATCTTCTAGCGCTTTATCCATCAACTTGAAAAAAGCAGGCATCGTTACAGCATTCATAATATTAACCGGAGAATTTATAACATCCCAAGTAATAAAAGCAATCCCATCTGCATCTACTGTATATTTAATATGTTCCATTTACAAGGTTCTTTTATCGTTGCTTAAACACGTTCTATTATCGTTGCAATACCCATTCCTCCACCTACACAAAGTGTTGCTAAAGCGGTACTTTTTCCTTGACGTTCTAATTCGTCTAAAACGGTTCCTAAAATTATACAACCCGTTGCCCCTAGTGGATGTCCCATAGCGATGGCGCCACCATTTACATTCACTATAGCATGATCCACCTTCATATTTTCCATTAATCGCAAAGGAACAACTGCAAAAGCCTCGTTTACCTCCCATAAATCTATATCAGAAGCATTCATACCTGCCATTTTAAGTGCTTTTTGGGATGCAGGAGTTGGCCCTTCCAACATAATTAAAGGTTCTGACCCTATAACAGTTCCCATTTTAATAATAGCTCTTGGGGTTAGCCCCAATTTTTCTCCAACTTCTTTATTTCCAATCAACATTAAAGCTGCACCATCTACTAATCCGGAAGAATTACCAGCATGATGTACGTGATGAATACGTTCTATTTCAACATAAGCATCTAAAGCTGTTTGATCAAATAATTGCTCTCCCATTGTAGCAAAAGCAGGTCTTAACCCTGCTAATGTTTCTATGGTGGTATTAGCCCGAATATATTCATCTTGTGCTAAATGTGTAAAACCATTTATGTCTTTTACAGGGATTAAAGATTTGTCAAAAAATCCAGCCTTGCGTGCTTTTGTTGCACGCTGTTGGGAAGCCACTGCAAAAGCATCTACATCATTGCGTGTATAACCATATTTTGAGGCAATTAAATCTGCCGAAATTCCCTGCGGTACAAACTTGCCGAAGGCTGCTTCTGGTTCCATTACCCATGCAGAACCATCGATACCCATTGGGACTCTTGACATAGATTCTACACCACCAGCAATAATCAAGTTAGACCAACCCGATCGTATTCTTGCTGCTGCTTGATTTATGGCCTCTAAACCAGATGCGCAATATCTATTCAAAGAGACTGCAGCTAAATGATTACCATAATTTGCACATTGTGCTGCCACTTTAGCAACATTACCTCCTTGTTCTCCTGCTTGCGTTACACAACCCATTACAAGATCTTCTACTAAAGAAGTGTCTAGATTATTGCGTTCTTTTAGTGCTTCCAATAACGTGGTGGTAAGTTGCACAGGACTCACTTGAGCAAAGCTTCCAGTTTTCTTCCCTATACCTCTAGGTGTTCTTACAGCATCATAAATATAGGCTTCCATGAAATCATAATTTTAAAGTTACTAAGTGGTAACATGCAATGTAAAAAAATAGTGTGACCAAGTGGTTACAAATTTAATTAAATATTTATCTTTACCAAAATATCATTAAATATAAAGAATAACAGTCTATAAACGAACACTATATATGAATGATTCTAATTTAGAGGCGCATTATAATTTTGATCATAATGCAGCTATCATAAAAGAGCATCTTGAAAAAATAGAGGTAACAGGTCTTTCTAAAAAAGAGATTGCCATAAAATTATACAATCATGTACGCGACTATTGGCCCTACTACCCTTATCGGTTTAGTTTAAAAAAAACGGACTGGAAAGCATCAGAAATAATCAAACATAAAAATGGACATTGTTTGGACAAAGTCGTTTTATTAATTACTTTTTTGAGAGCGCACAACATCCCTGCAAAATTAGGTTTGGCCAAAGTTAAAAATCATATTGCCGTAGAAGATGTCATCGAGAAATTTGGATCAGATGTACTGGTTCCTCATGGTTATATAGCTATTTTTTTAAATAATAAATGGGTAAAAGCAACGCCTGCATTTAATATAGGATTGTGTGAGATGTTAAAAGTTTCTGTTTTAGAATTTGATGGTGAGAATGACTCCCTATTTCAGGAGTTTGATAAGAGCGGAACTAATTCTTTTATGGAATATTTAGAGGATTATGGAACATTTGATGAAGTCCCTCTCGAATATATGTTAGAATTAATACGCCAACATTACCCTAATATTCATAAAAAGAATGTAAAATTAGGTGATGTTTTAGATTTAGCCCATTTATAATGAAGAAAGACAGAGCAGCCACAGAGGAGAAAATATACAATGCTTTTTTAGCCATATTAAAAGAAAAAGGTCCGCAAGGTGTTGGTATTAATGCTATTGCTAAGGAAGCGGGTGTTTCTAAAGAGCTTATTTATCGTTATTTTGGTGGATTAAAAGGGTTACTTTTGCAATATGCTCAAAAGGGCGACTTCTTTAAATCTTTATTAGTTTTAAATGATAAAGAGCAAAGTAGCGTTGAGGACTTAAAAAAATTCACAAGAGAAGGTACTAAAGAACTACGTGAAAATAAACTCACCCAAGAAATTTTACGTTGGCAATTGCTTGAAAATAATAGTGAGACTAAAGAATTATTTAAGTACACAAATTCTCAAATTAGTAAAATTTTTGCCATCAATGAAAAAGACACTTCCCTCAACCACGCCTTACAATTAATGATTGGAGGTTATGTCTATTTTATATTGCTGTCAAAATTCCATAAAAAGTTTATCAATACTGATTTAAGCAGCGAGGAAACTTGGTCTAATTTTGATGAAGCACTAGAGAAAACTATAGAACTTTTCAATAACAAACAAGCGTAAAGCACAGGTAGCTAAGGTATTCAAGGCAAATGCTATTCTTCAGTAGCTGAACATATAAACATTAATCTGGAATACCCCGAAGTACAATTTTCACCCCCCTATTTGTTAAGACATTTTATTTTTGAGGTCAAATAATTGACTCCCAATAAAATATAATGTACATTTGTTAACCATATGGTTAAACTATATAGTTAACATGAAGAAAACAAAAGACGAAAATACAGAAGAACAGATACTTGACGCTGCAAAAAAGGTATTTCAGGCCAAAGGTATGGATGGCGCACGGATGCAAGAGATAGCGGATAATGCGGGCATTAATAAAGCCATGTTACATTATTATTACAGAAATAAACAATTGCTTTTTGAAGCTGTTTTTAAAAATGCCTTTTCCTTATTAGCACCGCAATTAAATACTATTTTAAATGATGATTCTTCTATTGAAGACAAGATTATACACTTTACTGAAAACTATATATCGTTTATCATTAAGCATCCTTATTTGCCAAATTTTATCATTCAAGAATTGAACAGGAATCCAGATTTTATTTTACATCTAAAAAAGAGCAAAGGGTTTCCCAATCTTGAAAAATTTAAAAAACAGGTTGCTTTTGAAGTAGAAAAAGGGATCCTAAAGCCTATAAGTGCCGAACAATTATTCATTCATATTCTAGCTCTTAATATTTTTCCATTTGTTGCTAAGCCTTTAATTATGGCATTCATAAATACCGATACTAAAGATTACAAAAAGCTAATGGAAGATCGCAAAACCGAAGTCGCCAATTTTATTATCAATTCAATAAAACAGCCATAAAATGAAACGATTCATCATTAGCGTAGCATTACTTCTTGCAGTTCCAAGTATGGCACAACAAAGCATAACATTAGAGGATTGCTATCGTCTGGTAACCAAAAATTACCCTTTGGCAAAACAGTCGCAACTGTTAGCAACACAAAGCAATTTTGATAAAGACCTTATTACAAACTCTAAATTGCCACAATTTAATGTAGCTGCTCAGGCAACTTATCAGTCTGATGTGATAGAAATCCCAATTCCTAATACTTCTATTGAACCTTTAAATAAAGACCAGTATCGTGCAACACTTTCTATAAATCAACTTATTTACAATGGCGGACTTACCAATGCTTCATTAAACGTGAATGCTGCGCAATTAAAAACAAAGCAAAAACAAGTTGAAGTCAGTTTATACCAATTAAAGCATCAAATCAACCAACTGTACTTTTCTATTTTATTGGCTCAAGAAGCAGCTGCATTATTAAAAGAAAAACAAGCACAATTGCAAGCCAAACTTAAGGAGGTGCAATCTGGTATTACATATGGTCTAATTTTACCGTCATCAGATAACGTATTAGAAGCCGAGTTACTAAAAAGAAAACAGCAGTTTCAAGAATTAGAAAGCAATAAAACCACCCTTATTGAGACATTATCCAGTCTAACAAGACAGCCGTTAGATGTTGCTACCGTATTTCAAAATCCTCTTATTGAAATACAAGTGCAAGACGAAATCAACAGACCTGAATTGGATTTATTTGAATTTAAAAAAGAAGAAATAGCGCATTCCGAAGCTTTTATAGCTAAGCAAAACACCCCTAAATTACTTGGCTTTGCTACAGGCGGATATGGAAACCCAGGACTGAATATGCTCGATAATTCTTTTCAACCATTTTATACTGTTGGCGTTAAATTAAATTGGAATGTCTTTGATTGGAGCGCTAATGAAAATAAACGTAAATCTTTAGCTATCCATAAGGATTTTGTGGATAATGAAACCGAAATTTTTAAGCTGAACACCGCTATTGCAATCAACGAGCAGCAAAATACTATTGAAAAACTCAAAGCCTTTATTGCTTCAGATAATGAAATAATCATACTTCGAAAAAACGTTCTGCAAACCGCAGATTCACAGCTTAAAAATGGCGTAATTACCTCGTCTGCATACATTACGGAATTGACCAATTTATACGAAGATGAAAATACTTTGGAGAAGCATAAAATTCAGTTACAACTGGCAAAAGCAAATTACAATGTTATTAAAGGACAATAAAACCAAAGGCATGAAATACTTCAATACTATAATCGGACTAAGCATACTAGCTTCAAACATTTTTTCTTGTAGTAATTCCAATGGAAAAGCCGATGGTTACGGCAATTTTGAAGCTACTGAAATAACCGTTTCAGCCGAAAATAATGGAAAACTGATGCAGTTTACTATTAATGAAGGTGATGTGCTCCAAAAGAATGCATTTATTGGTTACATAGATACCATTCCCTTGGCTTTACAGCGGGAGCAATTGGTGGTTTCCAAAAGTGTAATTGCATCAAAATCTAAAGGCGTATTATCCCAAATTAATGTGCTAAATGCCAAACTAAACACGGCAAACACGAATAAAACTAGAATAAATAATCTTATCAAGGATAATGCTGGCACACAAAAACAGCTAGATGATATACAAGGCGAAATTGCTATTGTACAACAGCAAATTAGAAGTGTTGAAATTCAGAATGCTCCTGTAGTTAATGAACTAAAAAGTATTGATGTACAGCTCAAGCAAATTGAAGATCAAATCCAGAAAAGTAAAATTAGCAGTCCTATTACCGGAACTGTTTTAACCAAATATGCAGAACTTAACGAAATTACTGTTTTTGGTAAACCACTATTTAAAATTGCCGATTTAAGTATCATGCAATTGCGTGTGTATGTAAGTGAAACACAACTTGCATCTATAAAAATAGGTCAGGAAGTCACTGTAAAAATTGATAACACAACGACTATGAAAAGCTATAAAGGCACGATTAGTTGGATTGCTTCTGAAGCTGAATTTACTCCGAAAATTATTCAGACCAAAGAAGAACGTGTTGCCTTAGTCTATGCTGTAAAAATAGCCATAACTAACGATGGTAGCCTGAAAATAGGGATGCCAGCAGAAATGTGGTTAGAAAATTAACTTAACACCTAATACTATATTTATGAGAAATTCATTATTTATGATCCTATTACTTGTAACAGTAATTACGGGTTGCAAAAACACGAATAATAAAGAGGAAATCAAAAAACCTAATGACGTTGTCCAAATCCCTGAAACTGATATTTTCAGTACAACTTGGATGAACGACATGCAGCTAAATAATGATGCCAAATGGGCAGCTAATTTGGAAACTACGGAAGGTGTTGAAAAAATGAAAGAAGTATTACAAACGCAATCAACATTGACTATTGGCGACTATCATCAATTAGCGGGTAAATTAAATGATGTTAAAATAAAAATTGTAAAAGAATGCACTATGAAAGGCGCTTCTCACGATAATTTACACATTTGGCTGTACCCATTAATTGAGAAAATTAATGTCCTATCTAAAACAGGTAGCCTGAATGAAGCATCAAAAATCAAGCAAAGTATTATAGAAAATCTAGAAGTGTATCCTAATTATTTTGAATAGATGAGCATCGTAATAGCCAACATATCAAAATCTTATAAAAAAGTAAAAGCCCTGCAAAACATTTCTTTTGATGTTAAAGAAGGTGAGATTTTTGGGCTTATTGGTCCTGATGGTGCTGGAAAAACAACTCTTTTCAGAATTTTAACGACACTTCTAATCGCTAATGAAGGTACTGCAACAGTGGCTGGTTTTGATGTGGTAGACGACTACAAAAAAATTAGGCATAGTGTTGGTTATATGCCTGGAAAATTCTCTTTGTACCAAGATTTAACAGTGGAAGAAAACCTAAATTTCTTTGCCACCATTTTTGGAACTACCGTCGCGGAGAATTACGATTTAATAAAAGAAATTTATATACAAATAGCACCTTTTAAGAACCGTAGAGCAGGAAAATTATCTGGTGGTATGAAACAAAAATTAGCACTGTGTTGCGCTTTAATTCACAAACCTAAAGTCTTGTTTTTAGACGAACCAACCACAGGAGTTGACCCAGTTTCGAGAAAGGAGTTTTGGGAAATGTTGAAACGCTTACAAAAAAAGGGTATTACCATTTTAGTATCGACACCGTATATGGACGAAGCTGAATTATGCGACCGAATTGCACTTATTCAAAATGGCAAAATTTTGGAGATAGACACCCCAGAAGCCATTGTACTGCATTATCCAAAATCCATTTTTAATGTTAGTGCAAATAATATGTACCAATTAATCCAAAGTTTAAATGCATATCCCTACAAGCATAGTGTGTACCCTTTTGGTGAATTTGTGCATTATACAGATAGCAGATCAGATTTTAATCAAACGGAATTAGTGCAGTATTTAGCAAGCAAAAAGTTATCAAATATTATAATACGTAAAACAAAACCAACCATAGAAGATACCTTTATGGAATTAGCAAAATAATGAGCAATAATAAAGTCATACAAGTAGAGGGTTTAACCAAAATGTTTGGTGATTTTACAGCCGTAAACGCTATTACTTTTGAAGTTGAAAAAGGTGAGATATTTGGTTTTCTAGGCGCAAATGGTGCAGGAAAAACCACGGCTATCAAAATGCTTATCGGCATTTCTAACCCAACGTCAGGTAAGGCCAAAGTAGCTGGCTTTGATGTGTATACAAATGCAGAAGACATCAAGAAAAACATAGGTTATATGAGTCAAAAATTTGCTCTGTATGATGATTTAACGGTGAAAGAAAATATTACTTTTTTTGGTGGTATCTATGGACTATCAAGAAAAGAAATAAAAGAAAAATCGAATGCCTTACTTGAGGAATTAGGACTTGAAAATGTTGCCCATAACTTGGTTGGTTCATTACCCTTAGGCTGGAAGCAAAAAATATCGTTTTCAGTGGCTTTATTACATGATCCAAAAATAGTGTTTTTGGATGAACCTACCGGTGGTGTTGACCCAATTACCAGACGCCAATTTTGGGAAATGATATACAAAGCATCCAATAACGGAACTACCGTTTTTGTAACCACTCATTATATGGACGAAGCTGAATATTGCGACAGAGTATCTATAATGGTCAACGGTAAAATAGAAGCATTAGATACTCCCAAAAAGCTAAAAGAGCAGTTTAATGCTGCTACTATGAACGATGTGTTTTTAAAACTAGCAAGAGGATGAAAATAAATTCAATGAAATTTAAAATCAATTTCTCTCTTAATAATTTATACGTGTGAAACGATTCATAGGTTTTATAAAAAAAGAATTCTACCATATCTTTAGAGATAGACGTTCGTTGTTTATTCTCTTTGGAATGCCTATTGCCCAAATTTTATTGTTTGGTTTTGCGATTACCAATGAAATAAATAATGTGGACGTCGCTATTTTAGACCATTCCAAAGACGCTACCACAAAAGAAATCATTAATAAAATAACAGCTTCAAAATATTTCAGCATTAAACAGCTGGTTACTCACGAAGCTGATATTGCTACTGTTTTTCAAAAAGGACATGTTAAAGCGGTTTTAAATTTTGAAAAAAATTTCAGTAAAAATCTAATTAAAGAGCATAAAGCAACCGTTCAGATTATTACAGATGCCACAGATCCAAACACGGCAAATACGATAAGCAATTACGTAAATGCTATTCTTCAGCAGTATCAAACAGAATTGAATAATGATATTACTATAGCCTATCAAATAGTTCCAGAAACACGTATGGTGTATAATTCCGAATTAAAAAGTGTCTATATGTTTGTTCCGGGGGTGATGACTATTATTTTAATGTTGGTTTCTGCTATGATGACTTCTATTTCCATTACAAGAGAAAAGGAATTAGGAACTATGGAAATTTTGTTGGTATCACCATTAAAACCAATTCAAGTAATTTTAGGAAAGGTATTTCCATATATTTTTCTATCTATTATCAATGCCATAATTATTGTTGTATTAAGTATTTTTATATTTAACATGCCTGTTCAAGGTAGTTTGTTTTTACTGGCTTTAGAGAGTATTCTATTTATCTTAAGTGCATTGGCATTAGGTATTTTAATATCAACTATATCTGCAACGCAACAAACTGCTATGATGATTTCGTTAATGGGTTTAATGCTTCCAGTAATCCTATTGTCTGGATTTATTTTTCCTATTTCAAGCATGCCTTTACCGCTTCAAGTAATAAGCAACATTATACCCGCTAAATGGTTTATTATCATCATAAAAGGAATCATGCTTAAAGGGGTAGGATTGCAATATCTATGGAAAGAAACATTGATTTTATTGGGAATGACCGTGTTTTTTATGGCATTGAGTGTTAAGAAGTATAAAATCAGACTGGAGTAATGAAAACAATTCTATTCATCATCCAAAAAGAATTCAAGCAAATCTTTAGAAATAAAGGGATGCTTCCTATCATTTTTGTGTTACCACTACTCCAACTTGTTATTCTATCTAATGCCGCTACATTTGAGGTGAAGAATATCAAATTTGGCTATATTGATAACGACCACACTTCGACATCAAGGGCATTGATAGAAAAATTTAATGCGTCTACTTATTTTAATGTCTTAACTGATTTTCCTTCGGAAAAGTTAGCAAGATCAGAAATGCTTAAAGGTGAAGTTGATGTGGTTTTAGAAATTCCTAATTATTTTGAACGTGACTTACAAAATGAAAAGCATAGGACAATAGGTGTCACCATTAATGCCATAGATGGTGCTGCTGCAGGTGTTGAAAATGTATATGTAACACAAATTATTCAGCGTTTTAATGCACATCTAAAAGTTGATTTAATACAACCTTCAGATAAGCAAGTACAGCCAATACGTATTGAAACCATTCCGTTATTTTGGTATAACGAGACATTGAATTATAAAACCTTTATGGTTCCAGGAATATTAGTGTTATTGGTCACGATGATTACTTTGTTTTTGTCTGGAATGAATATCGTACGAGAAAAAGAAATTGGCACTTTAGAGCAAATAAATGTGACGCCGATTAAAAAAAGTCAGTTTATCATAGGTAAACTTTTCCCGTTTTGGGTCATAGGAATGGGTTTGTTAACCATTGGCTTAATTATTGCCAAACTCATTTTTGATGTCCCAATGCTAGGTAGCTTACCCCTTATGTATTTCTACACTTCCATTTATATTTTAGTGGTTTTAGGCATCGGGTTATTCATTTCAAACTTTACAGAAACGCAACAACAAGCGATGTTTATAGCCTGGTTTTTTATGGTTATTTTTATTTTAATGAGTGGTTTATTTACTCCTATTGAAAGTATGCCAAAATGGGCTCGGATAATCACAGAATTTAATCCAATAAAGTACTTTGTAGAGGTTATGCGTATGGTTATGCTTAAAGGTTCTAGTTTAATAGATATTCTACCGCAATTGTCTAAAACACTACTATACGCATTGGTTATGAATGGTTTAGCCGTTTGGAGCTATAGAAAGTCAATTTAGTCACCAAATTATCACTTTTATACAAGTTTTAATATCTATATAAAAAGCCCCAGCGACTACACTAGGGCTCCTACTAACACTATGAAAATCGTCCCCCGAAGATTAACATAATTATTTTTGAATCACGTCTCCAAAACAACCAAAAGAGTCTATTGAAGATCATAATTCCATTAGTGCAACTTTAAACAAATAACCTATTTAGTAATAGTCTGCTCTAGTACTAATTACATGCACCTTCAATATCATTTACTGTATTTCTAAAATCAAAATAGTTAGATACCACGGTGGTACCTCGAATACTATACTCCAAAAAATCGCTTCCTACTAAAACTATTACCCCATCAAAACGATTTGCAAGAAACTGCGTTTCAATTTCTTCACCACTCAAAGGTATACCATCATTGGTTTGACCTCTCACAAAAAAGCGTTGCACAAAAGGTATTCTTACAACATCTAATTTTTGAACTACATCTAGAACTTCTACAGCAGTATATGGAGGTACCGTTATTTTTCGATTTGATGAAACGGTCTCTGTCTCAGAATTTTCGCTGCCTTCACTAGCCCCTTTTGCTTTATCATAACCAGTTGTTGAACTGGTTTCTAAAGTGCCCGATACTGAAACAGTAACATCGACTCCAAAAAGACCTCCGCTAGCCTCAACCGAAGCAGTAGCAGATTTACTATCAGTTTCACTTGAAAAAATGTTTGAACTTTCTTGAAATGACATACTGGTAGCACTGGTTTCCTCACTATCAATACCTACATAGAACTCACCTGTAGCTGCTGAACAATTAACAATGGTTTGAGTAAACACAAAATCCATTTCTGCAGGCGGTATAATAGCTGCGGAAAAATTAGTACCTAAATCGTTAGACTCCCAAGTCATGTTTGCTGCTAATATTTCAAATTCTAGAATTTTTGATGTGCCGGTTGTTGATAAATAAGATTCCTCTCCCAATTCTTTAGATTTTAAATAATTAGAACTCCCAATAGAACGAATTTTAACTAAACCACTTTCGGTTTGTTCTAAAACAAACTTATGAGTATCGTTTACTACAAAATTTCCATTGTTATCTTTATTACTTTTATTCCAGGAGAGTGATCCATTTGTATATTCTAAATAAGAATTTTCAAATTCTGTTTTAATAGCATAGGTGTCATCACCGAGAGCTACAAAGTAAAATTTTTGAATTTGACCTTGTACACTTTCACTATTTTCTAAAAACAAATTTTTATTTAAGTAAATAAAGTCACTTGCCTTAGTACTAAAGCCCTCTGAACTACCACCTAAAAAATATGCGGATGAGGTTCCAGATATACGTATGTAATGAGGAATATCTGGATGAATTTTCAAGGGGTTAAAAATCCTTGGTTTAATAGTTGTTATTACCAAAGAGGTATTTGTACCGCTAATTACAAATTTTGTATTTGAGATTGTTTCAAGCAAATTATTGTCTTTATCGAATAAAGTAATTTTTATTGGAACACCATTTGCAAAAGTTTCCATAGTATCTTCTGTAAGGTCTTCTATTGCCAATTTAAAAATTGCCGTATGTGTGAATTCATCTACTACTATATCTTGTTGAGAATAGCTACTTAATGAAGCAAAAAGTTCAACATTTACTTTGACGGGTTTATAGCCAAAAACAACTAATTTTCGAGTGTCAATAGTAAAACCCAATTCTCCTAAATCTATAGGTATCGTGTTCAAAGTTTCTAAAGAAACACTATCTTTAATTGAGGTTCCTGCTCCAGATTCATTGTCAATTGTACCTATAGGAGCGATAGGTTGTTCTATAATTTCTATAGTGCAACTAACAGTTATTACCATTGAAATTATAAATATGATTAAAAAGTTATATGTTTTTTTCATTAGTTATGATTATTAAATTAGGAATGAATGTTTAAAATTAGCATACGCAACTTTCTTTAGTTGCATACGCCAGGCAAATCGTTAAGGTTATTAGTGAACTCAAAATAATTAGCAACATTAACAGTACCTCTAACACTTACAACTAAGAAATCGCTTCCAATTTCGGTTACAACACCGCCAAAAGAATTTGCTATAAGTTGTGCTTCTATTTCTGAACCTGTTAATTGAAATTCACCATAGGCACCTCTAATTATAAATCTTTGAACAAAAGGTATTTGAATATTTTCCCATGTTTGTATCGCATCAAAAACTTCTATCGCACTGTATTCAGGCACAGTTATATTGCGAGCTATAGATACCGTTTGTACTTCTTCATCGTAACTGCCTTGACTTGTCTCTTTTGTTTTTCCATATTCGGTAGTGCTTTCGTTACTCAAAGTTCCTTCGATAGAAGCTTTTACACCAACTCCAAATATTTTTCCCTCGGCTTCTACCCCTACTGTTACAGATTTACCATCGGTTTTACTTGAAAAAAGATTTAAACTCTCATCAAAAGATATTTCAGTACTTTTTGTCCTAACGGTTTCTACACCTACCTCATAATCTCCTGTGGCTCCCGAACAATTTAGTATTGTTTGGGCAAATGCAAAATCCATTTTTGCTGGTGGAATAATTGCTGGTGAATATTTAGTACCTAAATCATTAAATTCCCATTCAATATCAGCAGAAATAATAATGAATTCAAGATCATCAGCTGTTGATGCACTAAATTCTGAGTATTTAAATGCGCCTAATCTATTAGATTTTAAATACTTTTCACTACTTAGCATGCGTATTTTAATTGTACCCTCAGCTGTTTGTTCTAAAACAAATTTATTCTCTGTGTCATACCCATTATAAATAGTAGTAGCGTCATTAAAGTAGCGAAGATCATCAGGAATAGAGTCCCTACTCCATAAAAGCCTAGCCTTATCCGGATCATTAAATTCATCTATTTCAGCAAATAGAGATCCTAAAGTTCTAACACTTTTAATATAATAGCTGGAGTCTTCTGGATATGTTGGTGTTTTTTCAAAATAGAATTGGGCTTCAGGAAAACTAAATGAATTAGCTCCTTTATAACCCTCATATATTCCCAAATCGCCATGAAAGAGGGCTCTTTCATTCGCACATAATTGTGCGTTATTTTCATAGTCCGCACAATAATAAACGAAATCAGAACTACCATCGCGTGGTATACTTAAAAAATTAAAATCAGTATCTGAAGTTACTTGTACATAATATGGAACGTTAGCATTGAAAGATAAGGGTTTAAGTATTTTTGATTTTTGTGATGCAATTTTAATAGCCCTTGGTGTGCTATTAATAATGTATCGCGAAATAGTTTTATTTTCTAAAACGTTTCCGTCATTGTCGAGCACTGCCACATTAATTTCGACACCATTACTAAATCCTTTTAAAACCTCTTCGCTCAAGTCCGCTCTGGAGAGCTTAAAGTCTGCTACATGTGTATATACATTTACGTCAATACCTTCTTTAGAATACGAACTTAAAGTACCGCCAATAATTAGATTGACTGTGGTTGGTTTATATCCTAAGATGGCTAAAGAGCGGGTGTCTATCGATACTCCTATTTCTCCTAAATCTATTGGAATCTCATTAATTGTTTCTTCAGAAATACCCGTAAGGTTATTACTGGATCCATCAGGCAAATCAGTTATAACCTCTGGTGCTACTGCTGGTATAAGTTCATATGTACAACTAACAACAAGTAGTATACTAACGGTAAAAAATAGAGATAGATAATGTTTAGTTTTCATTATGGCTTTGTTTTGGTTATCAATAAGGTAAAAACCTTAGGTTTATTAATAGTTTTTTGCTCTTGCAAGCTATTTAATGTACACTGGTCATGAAATACGTAACTCCGTACAATTTTAAGTAGGGGTACTTAGTAAGAAAATCTTGATGTTGTTTTTGTCTAAATTACCTGCGATTTCATCAAAGGCTCCATAATAACCTCTACCGCCATAGATTCTTGGCAAGGTTCAAAATCATTAGCAGTGGTAATCATTTCCGCAATTTTAGATGCCGTTGGTTTTACTATAGGGTCAGGTTCTGTTATGGGTGTAACTTCTGCGGCATCCTTACTCGATGAAGCAATAAAAAGAAGACTCAGTAAGAACATAAAAAACAGAAATGGTCTTACTTGCCATTCGGGGGTAAATTTTACGAGTAAATTTTTAAATGTTTTCTTCATAACATGGTTTTTGGTTATCCGTAAGGCTAAATTCCTTAGGTTCATTAATAGGTGCCTATTGCTAGGGCAAGCTATTTAATGTCCCGCTGTTATGAAATACGTAAGGCAGTGCAATAATTAGTAGGGCTACGTAGTAGCAAAGAAATTACTTCGATTAGAAACTATATGGTAGAAAGAAATTCTTGGTGTTCTTTTGTCCATATCACCAGAGCATCCATTTCTGGAGAAAGGCCTAGTTTGGCAATTATATTAGAACGGTGTTTTGATACTGTTCGTGAAGAAATAATTAAAAGCTCTCCTATCTCTTTTGAAGATTTTCCTTGAGCCACTAATCTAACAATGGTTCTTTCTGAGGGCGATAGCAATTTTATTTTTTGCAATTGTGGTGCTATCTCATTATCGAGTACCGTGTTAAATAAGGTGCTAAAATAAGATATTCCTTTACTGACGCTTTGAATACAGTTATGCAATTCTTTAAAAGGCTCATCTTTTAAAATGTATCCCGAAATATTTAATATTTTGGCTTTGTGTATAAATCCTTTTTCTTTATGAGAAGTGAGAATAATAAATTTGGTATTCAGATTTTTATCTGTACATTTTTTTATAATCTCAAAGCCTGTTAGTAATGGCATTTCGATATCCAAAATAGCCACCTTTGGTTTTAAGTCAATAATTTTATCTAGAGCGAGTGCTCCATTAGTTACAGCTGCAACCACGTTATAATTATAATCAGTTAACTCATCTACCAAGCCTTTTAATAACATGTGATGATCGTCTGCTACCAATATCGTAATACTTTTATTCATTTTAAATAGGGATCTGTGCTCGGATTGTTGTTCCTTCTTTTACTTTACTCTTTAAAGTCAGCGCACCTTTTAATATACTCATACGTTCTGCCATAGTTTTTAAACCCAGGCTATTATTTCTAATTGCCTTGTTAGTATTAAACCCTATTCCATTATCTTTTATGAATACCTCAATATGGCTCTTTTTTTTAACTACATTGACAATTAGTGTTTTAGCATCGGCATGTTTAAGCACGTTATGCACCGCTTCTTGAATAAATCGATATAAATTTAAGGTAGCTACTTCATTTAATTCTTCACCGATTTCGTCTATTTCCACGGAGAAAAACATATCTGTTTCTTCATCCAAACGTAATAATAACTGATTAATACTTTCTGTTAACCCCAATTGTTTTAAAGTTGCTGGATACAAATTCCTTGAAATACTTCGCACTTCTTCTAATGCCGTGTTTGTTAGTGATGATAATTCTGATTGCTCTAAATTTTGAGCCTTTTTTTTAATGAGGGTTAACTGTTGTCCTACACTATCGTGCAACTCTTTAGAAATTCGATTCCGTTCTATTTCCTGAGCTTGGATTAGGTTTTTAGAAAATTCTTTTTGAACAACTGCTCTCTTTTTTGTATTTCGCATAGAGAGAACTAAAAGTATTCCGCCAAATATGGTTATAAAGCCAATAGATCCGAAAAGTAATAATTGTTTTTTGTTTTTATTTTGAACATTCAATAAGGTTATATTTGTTTTTTGTTTGTCAATTTCGTTATCTCGTTTTTCTGTTTCATAAATTGTAGTGAGTTCTCGAACATGTTGTTGTTTCTCTTGGTATGATAAGGAATCGCTGAATTTCTGATAATCGATATAGAATTGTAACGCTTTTTCATTTTCTCCTTGTTGTTTTGCAAGCATAGCAAGGGTGTAATATGCCTCTTTTTGTTCTTTCAGATCACCAACAGATTTTGAAATTTTAAGCGCGTTAGTCGCATAATTAGTTGCTACATTAAGTTGGTTGAGTGCTACATAGGTTTTAGCAATTGCATTGTGAATTCTTGCTCTCACTGTTGAGAGAGAATTTAAACCATATTTCTCTAAAGCCTCCTTTTGATAGCTTAAGGCTTCGTTATATTCTTTCATTTTATAATAGGTATTCCCTATATCAAATTGTATGTAACGAATACTTTTCTCACTATTTTTATCCCGTTTTTTCTTGTATGCAATAGCTTCTTGAAAATAGTTTAATGCTTTGTCATAGTCTTCCAGTTGACTATAACAACTCCCCATTTTTCTAGAGATTACAGATAATAAAGTCAAATTATCACTTGTTTTTTCTAGGGTAAGCGCTTCTTGCAGGTATTCAAGAGATTTTATATAGTTTTCTTGCTTATAAAAAATATTAGCTATGGATACATAAACTCTAGCAGCTCCTTCTGGATTATTACTAGTTTTATAAAGTTGAATGGCCTTCAAATAATTTTCAATGGCTTTTTTATGATGCGCCATTCGCGAATAGGAGAGCCCAATATTCTGTAAAGATTTTGCCCATGCTAGGGAATCTTTCATAATTATGAATAGGTCTCCTGCTTTTTGAAAATTGTCTATCGCGGCAGCATAATCATCTTTAAGATTTTGTACTGCTCCAATTTGGTTAAGTGCTGCTGCCTGGCCCCAAAGATGTTCTAACGCTACATTAACTTCAAGGGCTTTTTGAAAATTAATTAGTGCTGCATCGTAATCTTTTTGGTAGTAGTCTACAATTCCTAAACAATTATACGCCCCAGCAATACCACGGGGCCTTTCTATTTGTGTAGCCAAATGTAAAGCATTGTTAATATACTCTTTTGCAAGGTCAGGATTTGAATACGCATATAATATCCCCAAATCATTATAGGCCTTTATCTTTAGGGTATCATGTATTTTAGTATGCTTGATAAGTTGTTCTAAACTATCAATTTTTTGTTCGTTCTGCGAATGTAAAAGAGAAGTGATTAAACATAATAAAAATAATAGAGGGATTCTCAAAATGGTTGGTTGTTTGCATAAAGGTACTGATTTTTAAAGAAATTAAAACCCTTTTCAAGTCCACCTATACCTTTCGAAACAGCTAAATTTTTTTAATAGAATCCGTTTAAAGATTTAAGATTCATTACTACATTTCAAAAGCTTTAACTAACATCACAAAAAAAAATCTGGAATCTATCAACAATACTTAATGAATATCAACGCATAAAAAAAGGGATGTCTATAAGACATCCCTTTAAAAAAATAATTTTTAAGGTCTATTCTTTATGGCTGAATTTTCACATCAAACTCAATGAAATCATTATTGTTGAAACCAGCTTGCAACATTGTTATTTTAAGTAGTCCTTTTTTACCATAGTTATCTACGAATTCAATAACATCCCCTACACTCAAATTAGTTATTTTTTGGCTGCTGGACTGCGCTATATTAGCAAGGTCTCCCGAAAGAAGAACACCGTCAAAACCAGCTGCATCTAAACTTGAAACTGCGAAGTATGCATTGTTCAACGTTTCATTTTCAATATCCTCTTCACCTGACCCAGGTTCTAAACCTTCAACAGGAAAACCAAATGATTCGTCATAAGAAGCCGTAGAAACGAATGAGGCATTATCATCTGCAGATACTCCAGAAGCACCAAAATAGTAACCAAAATCCCAGAAAGCCCTAAACTCTGGTCCTACATTAATTCTATATACTTCTTCATTCAATAATGAGAAGAATGACTCTGTAGTACCATCAACAGCAGGGGCAAATAATCGGATATTCGAAAAACTGCGCACCTCGGCAGATGGGTTTGTTCCAGTACCTACGGTAACCGTAATAGTACCAGCACCTAAAGCTAATCTTTTCTCAATATCCCTGAAATCTCCTTTACCTTTTGTCGTCCAAAAAGTATAGACAATTTGTCCATTATCTATATCTGGTACTGGAAGTTCGAATGTAAAGTCGATTTCCTTTTTTGTAGCACCATCCAAATCAATAGAGCCATCAGCATTAAGTACTTTACTCAAATCATCACTGGCCAAAGCAAAACTATTGAATGGCATATCTCCTTGACCAGAGATATTTTGTGTAATGTACATTCTACGTTGTGTAATAGCATCTGAAGTAAAAATAATTCTTCCAGGCACGGTAGTTCCTACTTCGCCACTAGCACTAGCCGATATTACATTACTTGATGGGCTTGCTTCGTTAAAAATAATAGTTGCCACTTCTGGTTCGTTAGTACCATCGCCTCCCGTTTCATCTCCAGGTAGTGGTGTGTCAAAAACTGACCCTTCATCCGTACTACAACTTATTGCAAGAAAGGACATGGTACATACTAAAAATGTGAATTTCAAAATTGTTTTTAAATTTTTTTTCATGTTTAATTTTTAAGCTTATAAATTCAAATGTGTTAACACCGCCTATAAACTGGGTTAATGATTAGTTCAAGACACTAACTACCGAAATCAGATTATAGTATTTAAGATATGGTCTTTATTCCTGTGGGGCTATCAGAATACTGTAAATTAAAAACAAGAATAACCAAACTCGTGTAGATACAATCTGATTAAAAGTTATAGTAAAGAAGCGTAATGAAATACGAAATATGTTACGAATAGACCAATAATGCTTTGGCTAGTAGTTGGCCCAATCAATGCGTAGAGAGTGATAATCAGACAGTATATAAAATAGCCCAACTCGTATCTAATTGCACTTATTAAGTGCATAAAAAAAAGGGTTGTCTTAAATACGACAACCCTTTTACTATTATTTAAAAAAATATTTAGGGAAATTAAATTTTTCGTTGTTATTTTTCTAGCTGCTTCCGGTGCTATCGTTTCCATAACATCCTTATGTTCAGCAATTTACCCTCTTCTATTTTAAACAAATGGTAGAATTATAGTCTATTATTTCTCTAAGGCTTTTCTAATATATTCACTATCCCAATGCTTATCATAATCCACTATACCTCTTTTAAAATCTTGGTTGAGAAGTTTTTCTTGCTCTTCGATTTCTTTTCTTGCTTTAAAAATGTAGTTATCGTCACGCTTAGATTCTCGAGCTAATCGCCTTAAACTTTCTTCATCGTATTTAATAAAATTTTGTACTTGCCTGTTCAAGGTATATTTTCTAAAACCCAATTTACTTAACACATCTTTTGCTAAACTTAAGGAAGTGTCTAATGATTCGCGATAAATATTTTCAATACCTAAATTCAATAAATCGTAAGCCTCATATCTATTTTTTGCGCGTATCATGAGTTCTACATGCGGATATTTTTCTTTAACTAGTTTAGTAACCTCTTTGGTTACACTTGGATTATCAATAGCACAAATTAATATTTTAGCCTCGGCAATTCCTGCTGATTCTAATAAATCAATACGTGTGGCATCACCATAATACACTTCAAATCCCATTTTACGAAGAAAATCAACACGATTAGAATCTTGATCTAAGATGGTGGCTTCTACACCATGAGATCTTAAGAATCGTCCCACTGTACTTCCAAAATGTCCAAAACCAACCAAGATTATTTTTTGTGATTTGGCAATATGATCCATTGGTGGTTTTACAGATTCTTTAGTACCCATTTTAGGAAGTATCAAGCGTTCATTGATCATGCTTATAATTGGTGTAAGTGCCATGGATAAAGCTGTTATTACTAACATTAGATCCATTTGATCTTGTTCTAATATGTTCAAACTAAAGGCAAAAGACAGCAATACAAATGCAAATTCCCCAATTTGTGCTAAGCCAAAGGTGAGTAGTAATTTTTGATCTAGTTTTAATCCAAATACACGTCCTGTTAGATATAAGACAATAGCTTTAAGAACAATAATAGCTAGCAAAACACCACCAATAGTAAACGGACTTTTAGCAATTACAATAAAATTAATAGATGCTCCTACAGCCATAAAAAACAAACCCAAAAGCAAGTTTTTAAAAGGTTCTAGCGTGCTTTCTAGCTCGTGTTTAAATTCACTATTTGATAGCACTACTCCACCTAAAAAAGCACCTAAGGCAGGACTTAACCCAACATATTCCATTAAAAACGAAATAGCAAATACAATTAAAAAAGCAGATGCAATTAACAACTCACGTACACCAGTTTTAGCCACTTTGCGCAGTAATGGCACAATTAAGTATTTACCAACTATGACAATTAAAACAACCGATAAAATAATAGCTAATGTTTGAAAACCTATTGGTAAACTATCTAATAGATTACCATTTTTACCATGATTTTCAGCAGAAGAAACACTATCAGAATTTGATAATAAAGGCAATGCACCAAGCATAAAAATGACAATAATATCTTGAAACAATAAAATTGAAAACGACGAAGTACCAAAAGTGGTATCCATCAAGCCTTTTTCCTTTATGGTTTGCAAAGCAATGGCCGTAGATGATAAAGCGACAGCCATAGAAATAACAAGAGACACTTTCCAATCAAAACCTAAAACGGTAAACAGCAAATAGGAGAGCAACATGGTACCTGCAACTTGCAAACCCCCCATACCAAGGATTGTTTTTCGCATGTTCCAGAAGTTTTTGGGTTCAATTTCCAATCCAATTAGAAACAGCATCATTACTACTCCGAATTCAGCAAAATGAAGAATATCATCGCCTTCTCCCCCGATAAACCCCAATACATACGGACCAATTAGGACTCCCGCTAACAAGTATCCAATTACAGAACTTAGACCTAAACGCTTAGCAATAGATACACAAATAATTGCACCTAATAAAAAAACAATTGCTTGAAAAAGTATACTTCCTGTCATAACTTATTACGTTTGAAGGTGCGGAATATCGTTTAAAAAAGAAAAGCCATTAAAATCATTTATGGTAAGATTTTGCTGGAGCATATTAATTAATTTACCATATTGGTCTACATATGCTATTAACTCGTCATCGGATAATTTATGAGTTCCCATAACTGCAAATGGAGGAAAATAGGTCATACCACATAAATTAGCTGTTTGCTCGAATGGTCGCAAAAATTGATTCACAGTAAAGCTATTGGTACCTTCAGAACAATAAACTTCTCTTGAACCGCCTGTGGTTATCACATTTAAACAGGTTTTGGACTGTAAAGCATTCCCTTCTGGACCATAGGCCCAGCCAAACTCCAAAACCATATCAATCCATTGTTTCATTAAAGGAGGACAACTATACCAATACAATGGATGATGCCAAATAATTACATCATGTGCATTTAATAGTTCCTGTTCTGCAGGTACATCAATATGAAAATCTGGATACCGTTCATATAAATCGTGAAGGGTAACACCTTCTATATCTTTTATATGATTTACTAATGCAGTATTTGCTCTAGATTTTTCAAACTTAGGATGTGAAAATAGCACTAATATTTTTTTCATGTTACGTTGTATTTAAAACAACAATCACAAGTTATTTAGTAATTAAATCGAAAGATATTTTAATTCCCTCGATAATCATACCGGTACCAATAATAGCAATTATTAGTCCCATAATCTTTCCTATTACGGAAATAACATTATAACCTACTAATTTAACGATTAGATTACTAAGTTTAAATGTAAAATAAGTCAATAAACTCATGAAACCGAAAATAGCTATAACTAATATTATTTGGATGGTCTCAACTCTAGATACAAAGTTCATTGCGGTAACAATAGTACCTGGACCTGCTAAAATCGGAATTGCTAATGGTGAAACGGCTATATTCTCATCAACATGAACATGCTTAATATTTTTAACATTCGACTGCTTAGATTGAAGCATTTCAAAACCAATATAAAATATTAGGATACCACCAGTAATTTTAAATGCTGGAATGCTAATATTGAACAATTCAAAAATATATTTTCCTAAAAGAACAAATACACATACAATTATAAAGGCTATTATATTTGCTCTTTTATTGATATCCTGTTTTGTTTTTTCGTCCGCACCTTGCGTTAAAGACAAAAAAACAGTCATGTTTGATATAGGGTTAGTGATAGCAAAAAAACCTGTAAATACGGTAATTGAGAACGTAATTAAATTATCCATTTGTTGCGTAATTATCTATTAAAAAAATATTTAAAAGGTCCAATAAGAGGTTCTTCCCCAATATTTTTTAAAAATGCAAAATTACTTGAATTTTATGACGTGCAATAGTGATCTATTATATAAGGATTACGAAATATTAAAGTCCTGTTAAAACGCTATTTGTAATGCGCGCTAATGTATCTACTTTAACAGCATCATAAGCATCAGCATGTGCTGGCGAAAAATAACCTTTGTCTTCCCCTTTATCATTATCAAAATATTTTCCAGAATCATTTATATAATTATTAGATAATGCTAAATCCACTAGAACAGCTACCCCTTTTTCAGCTGGTGACCAATATTGTCCGTAAGCTTCGATTGCCATTTTAGTGTTTAATAAAGACCCCGGGTTTAGTGCAATCACGGTACTATTAGGCTCTTGTTTTGCTAAATTAATGCTCCACATTGTCAATGCTAATTTACTTTGTGCATAGGTGCTATTTTCTGAATCTTGTGCTGTTCCTCTTAAAATAGCTTCAGAAACTGGAGCTTGTGCAGCAGAACTTAAATTAATGATGCGTGGTGTTTTTGATTTTTTTAGAATAGGTAGAATCGCTTTAGTCAAAACATAAGGGGCTAAATAATTCACCACCATACGAATATCTATTCCGTTTTTGTTTTGAGCAGTTTTACTTTTAAAAATACCCGCGTTATTGATCAACACATCAATTTTAAGTATTTCATTTTTTATATTGTCTGCCATTTTTACAACCGCATCCAAGTCTGAAAAATCGGCTACAAAACCGTTAATATTTTCGTTTTTTGAAGCTTCTTTTATTTCAGAAATAACTGCCGAAACTTTCTCTACACTTCTTCCATGAACATAAATCGCATGTCCTTCCTTTGCTAATTTTAAAGCTGTTAGTTTTCCAATACCATCTGTACTGCCTGTAATTAAAATGGTTTTATTCATGATACTGTGTGTTTTATTTTTCAATTTCTCTACCAGCTAACTATCAGTTCGAGTGAAATTCGATTTTCAGAATTGTGTATAGAGAACTCTATTAGTAATAAGGCTTCTCGATACTTTTTCACCTCCATTACATTGCGCTAAAAACACTCGAAGTGACAATAGCCACACATTTTACTTTTTAATCACGCTCACAACTAACTGTCAGTTCAAGTCAAATTCGATTTTCAGAATTTTTTATAGAGAATTCTTACAATAATACCTTTTCACCTCCATTACATTGCGCTAAAAACACTCGAAGTGACAATAGCTATACATTTTATCTTAAAACCCTTCTAAAACAATTTTGCCTTTTGCTTTTCCTGTTTCCAAGAAAGCGTGGGCTTTACGCATATTTTTTGCGTTTATGGTTCCAAAATTTTCACCCAAAGTAGTTTTAATGGTTCCGTTGTCTATCAATGCAGAAACTTCATTGAGAATGTTGTGTTGCTCTTGCATATCTTCGGTTTGAAACATAGACCGTGTAAACATAAATTCTATATGGGTAGAAACTGCTTTATGCTTAAATGGCATAACGTTAAACGATTTGGGATCGTCTATAAAACCAAATTTTCCTTGTGGTTTTATAAGCTTAACAATCTCGGCTGCGTGTTGCTCGGTAGCATTTAAACTTACTACATAATCTGGAGCGGCAAGTTGATATTTTTCAAACTCCTCACTTAATTTATTCCCATGGTTAATAACCATATCTGCACCCAATTCTTTTAACCAAGTTGTAGTTTCTTCACGTGAAGCTGTAGCAATAATATTCAACTTCGTCAGTTTCTTAGCCAATTGCACCAAAATAGAGCCTACTCCACCAGCAGCACCAATTACTAAAATAGATTTCTGAGCATCATCTTTAGCAACTTCTAATCTATCAAACAATAGTTCCCAAGCAGTAAGCGTAGTTAAGGGTAAAGCAGCTGCTTCTGCATACGATATGCTAGTTGGTTTTTTACCAACAATACGTTCGTCTACAACTTGGTATTGCGCATAACTCCCTTGACGGGTAATATCCCCAGCATACCAAACTTCATCTCCAACCTTAAAGAGTGTAACCTCTTCGCCAACTTCTTTCACAATTCCTGTGGCATCCCAACCAATTACTTTCCAATTATCCCCTTCGGTAGGCACGTTTGCACGAACCTTATAATCTGCCGGATTTACTGAAATGGCTTTTATTTCAACAAGAACATCTCTTCCTGATACTTTTGGAGTTTCTAATTCTATGTCTTGTAGCGATTTAACATCTTCTATTGGAAGATTCTCTTTATATCCTATTGCTTTCATTTTATGGTGTTTTTTATGATTACTTAAACGTAACGATATCTTCAAAATTTCTTCTAGATTTACCAAATTCTGGGTTTGCTTTTCGGTAACCAAAAGCTACCATAAAAGATAAACCGTATTTATCAGTATCCACACCAAAATTCTCTTTTAATAAAGCTTCTGCTTTTTCTTGGTGAAACCCTTCTATCGGACAACTATCGATACCAGCTAAAGCCGCTGAAGTCATCATATTTCCTAATGCGATATACGTTTGTTTGGCAGACCAATCAAATAATTTTTTGTCGGTATCTAAATCAAAATCGCGTTCTTGAAATTCTCTATAAAATTTTGAATACATTTCAATAACATCTGCTGGTAATTGCTTGACGTCTTTCATCATTGTCATAATATAATCAGCATCGTGTTTTACCATAGATGCTTTCATGCTTAGTCCTAATACAAAGTGACTTGCTGTATCTAATTTTAAAGGCGCTCCCCAAGCTACAGGTTTTAATAATTCTCTTAATTCTTTATCTTGAACTACAACAAAATGCCAAGGCTCAAAACCAAAAGAACTTGGTGATAGATGTGCGGTTTCTAAGATAAATTTCATATCCTCATGAGCTACTTTTTTAGTTGTATCAAATTCTTTAGTTGCGTGCCTGAATTGAAATGCGTTTAAAATCTCTTTTTTCGAAATGTTTGGTGTATTCATAATTTTATATTCTTAGTACTCAATATTTTAGTGCTTATTAATACTATCAAAAGTATAGCGACAAAAGTAATGACAGTTTTAATAACTCACAATAACGGTCACAAATGATAGTATCTTATTTTTAGCTATTATTTTCATTATCATTTGATTATCAAATATTTACGTTTTTTAAATTATACTATATAAAGTATAGTTGTATAATTAAATATAGTATTGTAATTTTGTGTATTAAAGAATTAACTTATGGAGGTAGTACATAAAAAACGACTTATAAAATATAACGATAAATTATTTTCGTGCACTACAAGTATTGCTATGGAGTTGATTGGGGGTAAATGGAAAAGTGTGATTTTAATTTATCTTATAGATGGCAAAAAACGCTATAATGAACTTCATAAATTGATTTCTACTATTACGGAGCGTACTTTAAGTTTACAATTAAAACAATTGGAAAAAGATGGATTAATAACACGAAAAGTTTATACAAAAAAGCCACCGTTAAAAGTAGAATACGCTTTAACACCTTTTGGAGAAAGTTTAGCTCCGGTATTGACATCGATTGCCCAATGGGGAAAGATTGTAGCTGATGCAAGAGGGGAAATTATTGAATAAACAGGTACTATTTGCTATATAAAACCTATTCAAACCTTATACACATCGACTCCACGCTGAGTAGTTTATAAAGTGTTTATGCATTGTATGCCAATTATATATTCATGAGTTAGAAATATTCCTAAATTAAAAATATTGTATTGTATGCTATTATAAAAAGCCCTAGCAATTATGTTGCACAGTATCTTCTTTGATTGCATTTATGTAATCAATATTTATTTCTAATGAGTCGTTATAGGTTTTAATTTATAACTCTTATTTTTCACCTAACATGCGAAGCATCCTGGTGTGATCTAAAATCGCATGACTCATTGATTTTTTAACGTGATAAGGCATCCCATATTCTTGTGCAGTTTCTGCCACAATCGCCGCTAAGTTTTTATAGTGCACATGGCAAACATCTGGTAGCACATGATGCTCTACTTGGTAATTTAGGCCACCAATAAGCCAAAACAAAAGATTACTGTCTGGAGAAAAATTACTCGTGGTTGCAAATTGATGTCCGTACCAACTATCATTCATTTGCCCTTGTTCACTTGGTAGCGGAAACTCCGTAAGTGGCATTATATGTGCTATCTGAAAAACAATGCTCACCAAAAGACCTGTAACAAAATGCATACTTATAAATGCCAATAAAATAATCCACCATGAAAAAGGAACCATGAGCATAGGAAGAACTAGCGCATAGGAATAATAAAACAGCTTCCATGCAGTCATACTCATCAGTGTTTTTGTGTATTCGTTCTTCTTGTCTAAAAAACCCATGTCTTTAAAGCGTTTTAAGCGCACAAAATCTTTGGTGGTGATCCAGGATATCGTGGAGATGCCATAGAAAAACCAGATATAGATATGCTGAAACTTATGAATCCAATAGTGTTTAGCATGTGGTGAGAACCTTAGGAAAAAAGGAGCATTAAGATCATCATCAGCATTATCAATATTCGTATACGTATGGTGCAATATATTGTGCTGTATTTTCCAAATAGTAGCATTAGCCCCAATAAGATTAAAGGTATAACCTAAAAGTGTATTGATTTTCTTGTTTTTTGAATAGGAGCCATGAATTGCATCATGCATAACGCCCATACCTATTCCTGCCATTCCCAATCCACTTAATATATAGAGTCCAAAAAGCATCCAAACCGTTGTTATCAAACCTGATGAAAGTAGCATTAATGGTAAAAAAAATAAAGCCAACATCACTATAGTTTTCACAACCATTGTTGAATTGGCATTTCGGCTCTTTTTGTGGGTTTTAAAATAGATGTTTACTCTATTTCTTAATGTTTTTGAAAAATTAGGATTTATGTCTCTTGAAAACTTTGGATTATCGATACGATTATTTTTTTATTTGATTTTTACTACTTCAAAAACAGTATCACATTTCAATTAAGACAAGTATTTCTTAATTAGGAATTTACTTAATAGTGTATTGAAAATTTGTGATGTATTGAACGAAAACGTGCTATTGTTTTGTAGCTAAAACATACTTAAAACATACAATTTTATCAGAATTTATGTTAATTACATATGAAAATGTTATCTTTTTTGAAAGATGACCTTTTTATTTGGATATCCAATACCGGTTTAACATTTTTTAAATCTAGTGATATACAGAAATACCATTACTCCGCTTTATTGAATGCCTATTCAATATAACAGGAGATGCACTTTATTGCCAATAATAGCATATGCTTATTTATCTCAAATTCTATTCTATTGTGAACTTTTACTAGAAACCTATAAGAAAAAGTCATGTGGCTAGATACGTAAGTCCGTTAAATAGTGATGGGAAATAGGTGTATAACCAATAGCCTAAAAGACATGTTGTATTTCATTTTACATTCAAAAACTCCAACGTAATCTAACAAACAGACTATTCCCTAAGGTTTTATAATCTTCAAACTCAAAAAAGGATTGTCCAGTAAAATTGAGTTCCAAATTTGTGGCTATAGAATAATCTAGACTTGGCATTATAATGACTGAATGATTTGTAGGTGAATAAATGGTACTCAAAGATCCATTAAAAATGGGTGTGAATTCTTCGGCTAATTGCAAAAATCCAGAATACGTATAAGGCATTAAGTTTTTCGCGCTTAGAGTACTGTAGAGTAAAGCTCCTAAGCCACTTGAAGCTTCATTAGCTGAACTATTATATAAAATAGAACCGTTGATGTAAAGTCCTTTTTTAAAACCATAATCAACGGAAACAGAAGCACTCAACACATTTTCTGAGTCAATATAATTTTCATAAGGTACAAAATAGGATATTTCCCCTTTAAAACCGGCATCCTTTAAATTTCCTGCCCAACCTGTCCCAATCACCCAATCCTTTTGAATAATTCCTGTAATTAACTGAATATCATACGCCCATGTATTAAACTTATACATGGCTGCCATAATATGATTATCCTCACCTCTCCCCTTTTTTGCTGCTACTTCAATCTTGCTGAAATCATCTAAATAGTATTGAATTCGAATGGCATCACTTCCTGGACGTTCTTCGTAATCGAAATCTAAAAAGTTATAGGTATTGAAGATATCATTCGGATTCCAAACTAAATTCATTCCCCAATTAACGCGTTGCCTACCCAAAGTGATATCCCAATTGCCTTTTGTATAATTAATTAAAGCCCTGTCAATGATGGTATTAAAAAGTAAACTTCTATTATCAATTACATTCCATGATAAGTCGATTATACCATTATCCTGAGAAATGAAATTTGAAAAACCAAGTATATTTTTAACATTGTCACCGTAAAACAATCGGTTTCTAAGCTCCAATCTAACGGTAATTTCTTCAGAAGGAACGTATTTAAAATTGAGTCTGTTGTGTAATAAAGTTGTCCATTGCAATTGATTAAGATTATCTATAAAACTAAACTCGTGAAGATTTTTCACATAACCCGACAGGAATAATTGTTGCTCTTTTTCCTGAGCTGTTGAATTAAAGCTTATAAGCCCCAAAAGACATGTAAAACATAACTTTTTCATTATGTTTAAGTTGGTGTTTGTTCTACATCTGACTCTATTTTACCATCAACTAAGGTAATTACACGTCTTGCTTTTTTAATGACACGTTGATCATGCGTTGAGAACAAAAAAGTAATTTTCTCCTCTTTATTTAATTTAGCCATAATCTCCAGTAAATTGGCTGCTGATTTTGAATCTAAATTAGCTGTTGGTTCATCTGCCAAAATAATTTTAGGTTTTGAGGCCAAAGCTCTAGCCACTGCAACACGCTGTTGCTGACCTCCAGATAGTTCACCTGGCTTACTATTTATTTTATCTTCTAGACCAACTTCTTCCAATAAACTTAATACTCGTTCTTCACGTTCTTCTTTAGGCATATGTTGTAACTGCAATACAAAACCCACATTCTCTTTCGCGCTAAAGACAGGTATTAAATTAAAAGATTGAAATACAAATCCTATATTGTGTAATCTAAAATCTATCAACTTGTTTTCTGATAGCTTTGTAATCTCTACACCATCAATAAAAACAGTACCTTCTGTTGGCTCATCCAATCCACCCATCATATTTAATAAGGTAGATTTTCCTGAACCGGAAGGTCCAACCAAAGCCACAAACTCTCCTTCTTCTATATGGACGTGCACATTTTGAACCGCATGAACTGGAATTGTTTTTGGGTTGAATGTTTTACTTACATTATGTGCATCTATAATTGTTTTCGCCATAATTTAAATTTTGCGTATTGCTTCTGATGGATTTAATTGTAACGCTTTATAAGCAGGGTAAATAGCCGATAGAATCGCTGTTATTAAACACATGGTTACAATAATTACATATTTATCATGATCTAAATCAGGATAAATTATAGAACTGAATCCGTAGGATGCTAAACCTTCCGAAAACATAGATAAATTAATTCCAGTTTTTCCTAATACTGTAACAGTTAACCATCCAACCAGCAAGCCAATTGGAGCGCCTATTACTGTTAAATAAATGGTTTCCAGCATAATCATTATAAATATCTTACGCTTGTTCAATCCAATAGCCATGAGCATCCCCAGTTCTCTAATGCGCTCTAAAACAGACATTAACATAGTATTTATAATACCAAAAGTTAATGCTAATAAAATGATACCACTGATGATATATGTGTACAGATTAAAAGATTCTATTATCATTCCCAGTTCAGGAGATAATTCTTTCCAATCTTCAATTTTTCCTTTAGGCGCTACTCCAATGCTGAATTTTTTAATAGTGTTCAATTGTTTTTCATCTTTTACCAAGATGGCTATTTCATTGCTTTCCGATGGTTTAAGCCCTAATAGCTCTTGTAGATGTTTTTGTTGCACATATACATTTATTTCGTCTAACGAAATATTTTTAGATCTGTAAATTCCCCCAATTCTAAAGGCTCCTGAAATCATCTCAGAATCTGTATTCGTAAAGGTCAATACAACTTTGCTTTTGATTTTAACTTTAAGTTTTTTAGCTAGTTTTTCACCAATGAGAATTTCGTTTTCTTTTCCCGAATCGAAATATGTACCTTTTCTTACATACTCATTCAGTCTAATTTGAGTAACTTCTGAAAAAGGATTAATTCCATAAATTTTTACACCGCTTGCTGTTGTAGGTGAGGTAATCATTCCTGTGGAAATAACACGAGAACTTACCGAAGCAATGCGATTATCAGATTGAAATTGATTTAGTTTTTCAGCCGTATTTGTAATGGTAAATTTTGAATCGTTCTCCTCACTAAAAGTTGGGTGATGAATTTGAATATGAGATAATTGTCTGTAAACCGATTCATCGATATTGTTCTTATACATCCCCCAAGAAAACGATAAAATGAAAATACCTGCCCATACACCAATAATAATAGAGCTTATTACTATTAAACTTCTGGCTTTATTCCTCCAAATATTCCGCCAAGCAATTTGAAATAACATAATTAACTATTTATAGATTCAACAGGTTTTAACTTCATCACCTTATACCCTGGATAAAAGGCTAATAGGACAGATAATATTAAAACGATTAAAGTTTGAACAATAAAAATTTTCTCATGACTAGAAAAGTATATGATAGATTCAATACCGTAATCTTCATAAACTTCCTTCAGATTTCCCGTTAAATGAATGGGATGTATGGTAAACCATTTTATAAACAGAATACTCGCAATAACACCAGTAAAACACCCAATTAATGAAATCATAATAGATTCTAATAACAGTACTAAAGCCAATAAGCGCTTTTTCATTCCTATGGCAATCAAGATTCCTAATTCGTGCTTACGTTCAAATATCATCATTAACAACGTGCCAAATAACCCGAAGGAAATAATAAAATATAGAACACCAATGATGATATAATGACCGGTACTATCGGCTTCTATAAATTGATCTATTTCTGGCATCATTTCTTTCCAACTCATTACTTCGTATTTATCAGAATCTATTGATTCTTGTAAGGAGTGTTTTAGTCTTTCCAAATCTGTTGTTTTATCTAACATCACCGAAACGGATGTTAGTCGATTTTCAGCGCCGTGCATGTATTGAGACTGCTGCAAAGGCATATACACCACATTGTTATTCAACTCAATAGCTCCTAATTTCACTACCCCTTTTACCCTGAACTTAGCGGCAGCACTACTTGCATGATAGCCTTGACCCAGCAATACCAAGGTGTCATTCACTTTTAGTTTTAATTGGGCGGCTAATCCTTCTCCTAAAACAATTGCATTATCATTAACGGTTTCAATGTATGCACCGGCTACAATTTTATCGTGTAGCCTATTAACTTCTTTTTCTTTAACTGGATCTATTCCTAAAACAAGAACTCCTTTGGTTTTATTAGCCCAAGAAGCAAGTGCAAAAGTTTGCAAACGCGGCATAAGGTGTGTCACATTTGGATTTTTAATTAACTCTTGATACAATTGATTATCTTCCTCGAAAGTATTATCAATAGATTGTTCCTCCCAATAACCTTTTTTATGAACTTGTAAATATCCAGAGGAATAACTCACCACATTATGGATCATATTATCATAAACACCATCGGTTAACGAACGAAATATTATTGCTAATAACACTGCAAAAAATACAGAGGTAGCAGTAATGATTGTTCTGCGTTTATTACGCCAAATATTTAACCAAGCTAGTTTTAATAACATTATTTTAATTGTTTCATATTTCTTGTGGTGAAAAAATTATCGTTTATCTCTTTATCAAATACAACAGTATTATAAATAATTACTGTGCTGTTTCCTTCTTTATCAACCGGAAACATTTCAATTTTTGAGGTTATTTTTCTACCACCAACTTCCTTTACATCACTTGAGTTCATAATGTTTACTAACGCTCCATCTTCATCGTAGAATTCCGCTTTTAATTGTAAAAAATCAGCAGAGTCAATCCAAACAACTACCTTTTCCCATACAATAGCTGCGGAAGGTTTTGGTATCATTTCAATTTTATAACAGTCTATATTTGAGATGGTTTCTTTTCCTAGTAGTTTATGATCATAATCTGAAACTGAAGAAGCTTCTTTAACCAAATCATCATTGGTGAAATCGGTTCCCATCCAACTTTGGGACATCATAGATGGTGGTAGTTTTATAGTACGTTCAATAGACGGAATCCAGTTCCATACTTCTTTTACTCGCTTTAAGAATACAGTGCCCTTTTCTTTTGCTGGAGAAGTAACTAAAATCATAGAATAATCATCACCCTTAGACCAAGCTTTCATATTCATTTCTCTACTCCAGGTAGGTCTGATTATTTTGATGGTGATTGCTGCTTCTGATGTTTTACCACGCATGTTATCATCTGCTTTCTGAACAATTTCTTTGGCAGAAAGGTTTTGTTGCGCATATAAGGGCAGGAATGATAGTAGCCAAACTATACTAACAACGGTAGCTTTTATGAATTGAGTGTGTTTCATTAAACCAAAGTTAATTGACCTTACTGCTATAACATATGACGGTTGTCAGCCCCAATGGAAAATTATTTTAAAGAATGTACTCAAAAACAATAGGGATATAACCCAAGTATTAACCTAACCCTACTTAACTTTATATGGTAAATTTGAATCCTTATATTTGCATGTTCAATCACTATGATTAACCAATTTGCAACAGATAAAAGCGTACTTAGATCAAATAGCGACCATTTCTACTTTAGATTGGGACTTTTTTACTTCAAAATTAAAACGTCGTGTTATTCCGAAGAAAACTATTTTTTTAAAAATAAATGAAATAGAAAACCATATTTCATTTATAGAATCTGGTGTTGTACGCTTATTTATTCCTAAAGAGAATCCAGAAAAAGAAATCACTTTTGGTTTTAGCTTTGAAGATCAATTTGTTAGTGCTTACGATTCTTTCTTAACTCAGCATCCTTCAGCATATCAATTACAAGCACTTACCGAAACCTCTCTTTTAAGTATTACGTATAGTGACTTGCAAGACGTATATAAGCAGACGCAAATTGGAAATCTTATTGGTAGATTAACTGCGGAGCGGCTCTTTTTATTAAAATCGAAGCGGGAACAAAACTTATTGAATCTTACTGCAGAAGAGCGCTATATGAAGCTATTTAAAGAGCGGCCAGAGCTCTTAAAAGTGATTCCTTTGAAATACATCAGTTCTTATATTGGTGTTACCGCACAAGCTTTAAGTCGAATTAGAAAACGGTTGTAATAATCCTATCAGCGGAATTTAATTGATTTGGGTTCATTGTTTAGTGCCAAATAGCCATTTATCTTTGCAAAAAAAAGTTATGGCAGTAGTCATTTTTGTTTTAGTGCTTTGGTATGTAGGTTTATTTTTCCAGTCTTTCTTTTTGCATCGTTATGCGGCACATCAGGTATTTACCATGTCTAAGACAATGGAGCGGATTACTTTTGTATTGACCTGGATTTTCCAAGGCTCTAGTTATTTAAGTGCTTACGGTTATGGGGTTATGCATCGCATGCACCATGCCTATACCGATACGGAGAACGATCCGCATTCACCATCTCATGATGCTAATTTATTTGCGATGATGTGGCGTACAAAAACCATCTATCAAGATATTAATAAAGAACGGATAGCTATAGATAAGCGTTTTACCAAAAACGTACCACAATGGAAAGCATTTGACACCTTTGCGAGTTCGCGATTTTCCAGAGTACTTTGGATTAGCCTTTACATTTTATTTTTCGCCTACTTTACCACAGCAGCTTGGCAATGGCTATTACTCCCAATTACCTTTTTAATGGCTCCTATTCATGGAGTGATTATTAATTGGTTTGGTCATATTTATGGCTATGTAAATTTTCAAATGAAAAACACCAGTAAAAATCTCTTCCGTTTTGATTTTTTAATGATGGGTGAAGGCTATCATAACAACCATCACAAACATGCCAGTAGCGCCAATTTTGGAGTAAAATGGTATGAGGTTGATGTTACCTATGTAATTATAAAACTACTAGATGCTTTTGGATTTATTCAATTGAAGCCAATTCCAGTTCAGGATTAATTCTTAAGGAAAAGTGATACAGATGTAAAAGGAGTGTTTTGTAGTAGTGCTTATGAATAACTAAGCGATGTACTTTTGTACCCGAAGTGGAAATTTTCTAGTGAAAAAAGACAAGAAATGAAGTATACATAGGCTCATATCTGTTTTGTTTAAAAGGACTAGGATTACCTAAAAGTCAAACCTTACGCACTTTACCTACTAACATAGGTTTTAATTCAAGTTTAATAGCATCAGTTTTAATGCTAATTTTTCAATTTACTGGTGATTTGCTTTTAAACATTTTCAACTGTCTACTTCTTTTCTTAAAATCACCAAAAAACAACTTTTTAAGCCAAAAACAACTCAATTTATCGCCAAATCTGATTAAAAACGTGTTTTTATTAGGATTTACACAAATAATTGTTTATTATGAAATAGAGAAATATTAATTAAAACTTATATATGAGGCAACTAAAGATCACTAAACAAATTACAAACAGAGATACAAAATCATTAGAAAAGTATTTTCAGGAAATATCAAAATTAGATATGATAACCATTGATGAGGAAGTAGAACTGACTAAAAAAATACGTGAAGGAGATCAAGTTGCACTTAATAAATTAGTAAACGCCAATTTACGCTTTGTAGTTTCAGTTGCAAAGCAATACCAAGGAAGTGGTTTACGACTTTCTGATTTGATAAACGAAGGAAATGTTGGACTGGTAAAAGCTGCCAAGCGTTTTGATGAAACTCGAGGATTTAAATTTATATCGTATGCAGTTTGGTGGATTAGGCAATCAATATTACAAGCGATATCTGAACTATCACGTATGATTCGCTTGCCTTTGAATAAAATTGGAGAGATTAGTAAAATAAATAAAGTTTTTTCTTCTTTAGAACAGAGTTTTCAACGACCACCAAGTGCTATTGAAATTGCTAATGAATTAGATATGAGCACATCGCAAGTTAAGATTGCTATGAAAAATTCAGGAAAACACATGTCAATGGACGCTCCATTTCAAGATGGCGAATCTTCAAATCTGTATGCTCTTATTCAATCAAAAGAAACAACAAGTCCGGATACTAAAATGATACAAGAATCTCTTAGCTCAGATATTGGTCGATTATTGAAAACCTTACCTAATAGAGAAAGTAATATTATACGTCTTTATTACGGTATAGGAGAAAAAGCTCCGATGAGTTTGGCAGAAATTGGTGAAATTTTTGAAATATCTAGAGAGCGTGTAAGACAAATTAGAGAAAAAGCGATTAGAATACTGCGTAGAAAAACGCAGAACGAAGTTTTAAAAGCGTACTTATAACAGATAGCACTATTAAGCAAATGTCAGCATATAAGTTGATACAATGCGTTATTTAGAAATTTTATTGTCCTAAAAAAAGGAGCATTTCATTAATGAAATGGCTCCTTTTTTTACTTAGAAAAATCAACTGCTATGCTGAAGCATTAGTACACCACTTCTAATAAAATAAATTGGTTTAATTGCGGAATAATAGCACTGAAGTTATTATCTGCTACTAGTATTAAAGACTTGTTTCCATTTTCTAAATCTGGGCCAAAAGTAAATCCCTCTAAATTATCTACAATACCCCCTTTAAGTTGACTTCGAACAGTCTCAAAATCAAACAAAAGTGTTTTGGTGACTTTGGTATATTCAGCTCCGATTAAGCTATCCATTCCGCTTACATCGGTAGCATTTGTTGCATCTACGTTATATATTCTCACGGTATTTCCTCCATCTACATAACCTGTTGAAAAAGAACGCTCTAGCACTAAAAACTTATTTGCTGCATAGGCTAACAATTCTACTACACCATTAAGTTCAAAACTGGTTCCGAATAATGCTGGACGCGCTACAGGATCTGGGTCGTACACAATTTCTTTTTCAAATGCATTTGTCGTCTTATTTATATAGGCTATACGTATTGGAGAATCGGTATCTTCTAATGTAGGTGCTTCGCCATCTTCTTTTAACGGTAGTTCCATAGCCACCCAATATCCTTGGCCATCATGACTTGCGGTTAGGCCTTCAAACACTCCATTATGACGAGGTCCCAAATTGGCATCTGCATTGGGTTTGTAACGTTGTGGCAGCGTAGCTGCGCTAACAAACATTCCGTCTAAAGTTGCTGTACTTACAAAAGGAGGAAGTCCGTTATTTATATTTCCTTCACTGGTCCAAACCACATTTCCATTAGCGTAACGAATTGATTCTGGATCAGCTATTCCTTCAGTTAAAACTGCTCCGTTGGTATCTTTAAAATTAGTAACTGCTGCTAAATTTACAGAAGTAAACCCTTCCTGTGTAAAAGCGATAGCAGCCGTATAAAAATGAGGAGCTATTTTATCATCACTAATCATATACCATGCATTGTTGGCATAGGTTATTCCAGATAAACCACCTACTACTGTATTCTCAAATACTGTGGCATCTGGAAGTATATAATCATCAATAAAACGCAACTCCGTAATATTCTGATTTTGATTCTCGCCCTGATTCTCATTCTCTTCCTGATTCTTAATTTGATCTGACCCCTCATTAGAGCCACAAGAAACCATAGAAAGTAGTATAGCAATTACATATAATTTAATCATTGTTTTTTTATTTTATTAATTTTTTAAATATGCAAATAGTATCACATTATCGGGGAATACGTTTACCTAAATATTAAGTGTTGGTATCATTAACTAATGATACCAATATAAATCATACATTCTAATCAAGCACTAGTATATACCAAACACTTCGTTTTACTAAAGATACCATATGTATACCGAAAAAGTGTGCTGTTGGCTCTATCTATGTATCTAACAGCAGAAAAAGAAAGTAGCTGCCGTATATCCCAAAAAAAACCTTTTTTAAAACTATTTTTTTACATCTGAAAAAATCCTAACTTGAAAACTAAAATAATACACATGAAATTAAAAACTCTTATTCTTCCTTTAGCCTTATTTATTGCAACTTCTATTAGCTTAAGCGCATGCAAAGACAAAAAAAGCGAGACGCTACCAACGGATGATACCGAGGTAGCAATAGCTACCTATAAATGCCCGATGAATTGTGAAGATGGCAAAACCTATACTGAAGCTGGAACATGCCCCGTATGTAAAATGAATTTAATGGCGGTTGATCAAGAAAGCAAAAACACCTGCGCTGCTTATACTGGTGGAGAATGTAAATGCGAATCGGGTACTTGTACTTGTGTAGATTGTCCAAAAAAAAATAAAGAAATGAAATGTGCCATGCATGAAGATGGCAAAAAATGTGAAAATTCCGATTGCAAAGAGCACAGAAAGCAAATGTCATGCACGATGCACAAAGATGGTGGCTGTAAATGCGAAGGTGAAAAATGCGCTTGTACCAACTGTAAAGAACATAGCAAACAAATGACATGTACGATGCATAAAGATGGCGAAAAATGTGAAGATGCCGATTGCAAAGAACATGCAAAACAATAGCTATATTAGTTTATAAATGCTTATTCGAGTGATTTTTTTGGCAAAAAATTAGTTTTGAGAATCTATGCGGCTAAATGCTTATTCTCGATACAAATTGTACTCATTTCAATCGTGAAATTCACTCGAATTGACAGCATTTTATCAAAATACGCAAGGGACTAAAACATGAATTTCATACTCTTAAAAAATGCCTGTGCTACAGGTACTCTAGTTTTCGTTTAACAGGCTATTCTATCTTAATAAGCTTTATTGTTTCATAAATGTTTATTAGAGTGATTTTTAAGAAAAAAATGTATCGAGAATTATTACAACTAAATGCTAATTCTCGATACATTTTTCAGGCATTTCAGGCATTTCATACATCAAATCAAAATGACCTCATTTTACCCTTATGCCGTTGCCGTTTTTGCAGCTTTTGATTCCATGATTTTTCCTATGAGATCTGGTAATTTTTCAAATGCTGCGGCCAGGCCATGTGTTTTTCCAGCTTCTAAGAAAGAAATATTATCATCTTTGGTCACTAAAAAACCAATGGGTTGTATGCCTACACCAGCTCCTGCTCCCATGCCCTGTCCTTGCTGCGATTTGTTCTTGATATCGGTACCTTCACCTCCACCAGAGCCAAAACCCATACCTACTTTAATTACTGGTACACATTTAAATTCTCCTAACTCGAACTGCTGCCCTACAACAGTTTCGGTTTTTGCTTCTGATTTAATAAACTCAGTGATTTGTTTTAATAATTCTTCAAAATGTAGTTCCATAGCGTTTTTTTTAACTGTTAATAAATGATTTTATAATGTAAATAGGTCTGTTTTTCATTTGTAACGCCAGTGAATTTTTATTTTCAAAATTAACGCTACAATCACCTTTATAATAATTGAGCAATACCATTAAAGGGAATAGTTTGGCGTTCAAAATACAATCGCCTGTATCTATAGTTATATGAAAGTGTTTAACCTTAAACGATTTCATTAGGCTTAAAAACTGCTTTGCCGTAAACTGTTTTTTACTTTTTTCAGAAGCTTGCTTTACACTATGCTTCTTCTGTTTTGCTGTAATTAGTCTTAGTGGATAGAAATAAAAGGTGCGAAATAAAGCTTGTATTTTGAATCTTACGATTTCTTTTTCATGTTTTTGAACACTTAATTTAGCCAAGCCTTGAACTCTAACATAATATTGATTTGTAGCCGTTTCAATACAAACGATAATTGGCACAAACAATATATAGAGTAGCAGAAGTAAAAACAAGACTAAAAGAACGGATACTAACATTACTTTATTTTTATATAAAGTAACTAAAGATCTGATAATGAGACAATGATCTAAATCAGGGTAGTACCGTTGCTATTTTACTGCCCTTAAAATTTAACCTGAATGTATTGGTTGAGCGACTGGTTAAAGCTATAAATAGTAAAGAATGCACACTGATGCAATTCTAAAAAATGTAGAATTAAAATATAAGTATGGCGTGTATGCCAATACAGAAAAATACGGAATGATTGTAGTGCCTATTTTAGGATTATATTATTTGAGTAGCAATCAAAAATTTGAGATGAACGCAAGCTTACCCATAATGGCTGATGCTAATTATAAGCTTTACCCAAAAATAGGGCTTGGAATGCGGGTTGGACGGTTAAGGAACAACGTATTATTTAAATTCTCAGAAGTATCGTAGTAACGGTACTTATGTTTCTAAAACTTCAAATGAATTGGTAAGCTATTTGCGATTTCAATTAAGTATATCTATTTACCTAAATACTAAAATTTGTTATACGATTAGCAGAAATTATTAAGGTTTATGACACTGATAATAAAATAACATTAGCGGAAGTTCTTTTTATTTGGGAGATGATGAACCCAATTGAATCAACGTTTTACTGATAGTGCCATTTTTAAAGTAGAACTGTTCTACAAGTTTCATTTTGATTTAAGACACATTGCCTCAAACATAGTCCACTACCAAATTTTAATTCTTTCCTCTTCTGGCTTGTAATTAGCCTCACCGGGCCGCACGTTAAATGCCTGATAAAATGGTGTGAAATTCATAAGGGGTCCATTAACACGCCATATTGGGGGCGAATGTGGGTCTGTGGTCACGTAGTTTCGTAAATATTCATCACGCGTTTTTACACGCCAGATTCGGGCGATAGATAAAAAGAAACGTTGGTCGGGAGTATAGCCTCCAATTTTAATGGTATCCTGTCCTTGTGCTGTTAACTTAAAGGCGTCATAAGCAATTGAAATACCACCATTATCCGCTGTGTTTTCCCCTACAGTTAATGCTCCTTTTAGATGTACACTATCTAAAACGGTAAAGGCACTATACTGATCAATAATCTGCTGCGTTTTTGCTTTAAATTTAGTGTAATCATCTTCGGTCCACCAATTAGACACATTCCCGTTCTTATCAAATTGCGCCCCTTGATCATCAAAAGCATGCGTAAACTCATGACCTATTACCATTCCAATTCCACCATAATTAACAGCATCATCAGCATACAAATCAAAATAAGGCGCTTGCAAGATTCCTGCAGGAAAAACAATTTCGTTTAAAGAAGGATTATAATACGCTGTTACCGTAGCAGGTGTTGTATGCCACTCGTCTCTATTTGGAGCTTTATTCAATTGCTCCAATTCATATTCATATTCATTTTGACGTAACGCAACCACATTTTCAAAAAATCGCTCTTTAGCTATCTCTACATCATAGGTTTTCCATACATCTGGGTAACCTATTTTTTTATTTATAGCGTAGAGTTTGTCCTTAGCTTTTACCTTTGTACTATCGCTCATCCAATCGAGCATATCAATTCGCTTTTCCAGTGTTTTCTGAAAGTTGTTAACCAGCAGCAATGCACGCTTTTTGGCATCTTCATTAAAGTAACGCTTTACATACAATTGCCCCAAGGCAAAACCTATTTGCTGGTCCACACGACGTGTCATCTGTAGTTTACGCGGTTGTTGCTGCGATTGTCCAGAAAGTACCTTAGCATATTCGAAGGCTGCATCTTGAAAAGATTTACTCAAAATATCGTCGTGAGACCCTATAGAATTGGCTTTTAAATACAGCTTCCAATCTTTTAGCGGTATAGCAGATAACATCGCGTTAAGTGTTCCATAATATGCCGGCTGACCGATATCTACTGAATCGACATCAGCTCCTAAAGCTGCTAACATAGCTTTCCACCCTATATTGCTTTGGGTCTTGTCCAAACTAGTAACAGCAAGTTTATGGTAGTTCTCCTTAACTACTCTTCTTTCAACTCGTGTTTTATGAGATTGTGCTAATTGTTTTTCAATAGCATACACGGTATTCGCTTGCTCCTTGGCATTTGCATCACCTACCAATTCAAATAGGGTAGTAAGGTAGGTTTTATAGGCCTCTTGAATTTTTAGAACCGAAGAATCTTCACCAAAATAATAATCACGATCAGGCAATCCTAAACCTGCTTGCGTGAAATGCAATATATTTATGCTACTATTTTTTTGATCTGGAGAGATATAAGGATTTGTTAAAGAATAATCTCCAGATTTTATCTGATAGGCAACAAAATGCATTAGAGTCTGAATATCAGAAATTGCTTCTATTTTTTCTAAAATGGGCACTATAGGCGTAATACCCCTTTCGTTGATGCCTATGGTATCCATACCTGAGGCATAAAAATCTCCCACTTGTTGTTCAATACTGTTTTTGGAATAATCACCTTTAGAAACTTCGTCCAAGATATTCTGCAATAATTCTTGTTGTGGAATATTTAAAAAACGATACGCGCCTACTCCTACTTGATCTTCAGCAATTACTGCATTGTCTTCCCATGTTTTATTCACGTAGTTGAAAAAATTATCTCCAGGCTTTATAGCGTCTGAAATACCATCAAAAACAACCGTTTTGTCCTCAGCTTGAAGGGTAGACGGTTTATTTTTACAAGCAATAAAAAGGAAAGCAAAAAGAGAAAAGCAGACAAAATTTTTCATAAGTACAAGCGTTGATGAACAAATATAGTGAAATTATAAAGTCGGTTATACACTCCTATTCCTGTGCTATTCCTTATCGAAACAGCCTACAAATACGCTACTACCGACTTCCTATATCATAGTAACCTGTTAAAATCACATCTTCTACCCTACTTTGCTTCTTAAAAAATACCCTGCTATGCCTTATGTGCATCCAAATCCATAATTAAATTGGCTATCAAAGCGGTCCATCCTGTTTGATGTGAAGCACCAAGTCCTTTACCATTATCGCCATCAAAAAACTCATAGAAAAAATGTTGATTCTTAAAGTGTTCATCCTTGGAGAATAGCTTACGTGCATCATCTGTATGGTATTGAAATTTTCCTTCTTTATTAGGTTCAAAAAGCTTGATCAAGCGCTTAGACAATTCATTGGCAATTTCATTTAAATTTAGCATATTCTTAGACCCTGTTGGAAATTCATACACATATGTTGGTCCATAAAAAGTATAATACTTGCGTAACGACTGAATGATCATATAATTTAAAGGCATCCAAATAGGGCCACGCCAGTTTGAGTTACCTCCAAACATATTAGAACGACTCTCCCCAGATTCATATTGTATTTGGTGGTGCCCATGGTGCTGAAATACAAAAGGATGCTTTTCATGGTATTTGGAAAGCGAACGAATGCCGTAATCTGATAAAAACTCATCTTCATCAAGCAAACGTTTAAGCAGATGCTCTAACCTAAACCCACGCATAATAGAGAATAGGTAATTCCCATCGGGATTCGCTTCTTCTATATTTGAGATTAAAGATGCCAAATCTGGGCGTGTTCGTACAATATCAGCAGCCCGCTGTTTAAATTCTTTTAATTCTTCAAAAAGATCTTTGTGGATAATCTCAACAGCAAATAACGGAATAATCCCCACTAGCGATCTTACCTTTAAGCGATCGGTAGCTCCGTTTGACATTTCAACAACATCGTAATAAAAATTATCTTCATCATCCCAAAGTGAAATATCCTTTTGTCCTATATGATGCATCGCCCATGCAATATTCAAGAAATGCCTAAAGAATTTGGCCACGGAGTCTTCATACGTTTTATTGGACTTTGCCAATTCTAATGCCATACGTAGCATATTCAATGTAAACATCGCCATCCAACTGGTAGCATCTGCCTGTTGCATTCTTGTTATACCGTGGGGCATGTGGTTGCGATCAAAAACTCCTATATTATCAAGCCCTAAAAAACCACCTTCAAAAAGGTCAGTACCACTTTTATCTTTTTGGTTAACCCACCAGGTAAAATTAATAAGTAGTTTTTGAAAGGATTTCTCTAAAAACGCAGTATCTCCAGTGCCAGTACGTTGCTTATCTTTTTCATATACAGTCCAAACGGCATAGGAATGAACGGGTGGATTCACATCACTAAAATTCCATTCATACGCAGGAATTTGACCGTTAGGATGCATATAGCTTTCGCGCAATACCAAAAGCAATTGTTCTTTAGCAAAATGCGGATCAATCTCTACAAATGATGCCATATGAAAGGCAAGATCCCATGCTGCATACCAAGGATATTCCCACTTATCGGGCATTGAAATCACATGCCTATTCGTCAAATGCTGCCAATTAAAATTACGAGCATCATTACGGTGCGGTTTAGCCTCACCTGGACCACCAAAAAGCCACTTATACACATCGTAATAGTAAAATTGCTTGGTCCATAACAAACCAGAAAATGCACTTTTTGCAATGGTTTGATGTGATTCTGGCAAGTTAGTTTTTATGATATCGGCATAAAATTCTTCACATTCATTTATTCTTTTATCAAAAATAGTATCAAAATCTGCCCACGGGTTTTTTAACTTTCTTTTTCTAAGCCGTAGCTTTATACTTTTTTCTTCTCCTGATTTAAGTTTTAGTTTATGCCAAATCGCAAATTTTGTTCCATTTTTATCAGGGTTTACAGTGTCTTTACCATTCACCACATGATCATTTATACCATCTTTAACGTAATCTACTTCATTAGGCACATCATAAATGAGCTTGTTATTCGTTTCATTTTCACAGAAAAGTTGTTCGCCATCTTCATGATACAAATAATACCTTCCATTTCTAATACTTCTGGATTGCACAGCATTTGCTGAAATAGATTTCATATTAGGCCGTTTAAAACGCTTGTTGTGTTTCCAGAAATTTCGAAACCAAAGGTGTGGGAGTACATGAATTTTTGCTGTCTTGGGACCTCGATTTACAACAGTAATTTTCATGAGAATATCACCTATATCCGCTTTTGCATATTCTATAAAACAGTCAAAATAGCGATTATTCTTAAACGCATTCGTATCCAGTAACTCATATTCATTTTCCTCCCGATTTCTGTTCTTGTTTTTTCGAACTAAATCTGCATATGGGAATTTTTTCTGTGGATATTTGTATAGATATTTACTATAGGAATGCGTAGGTGTTGAAACTTGATGAAAATAAAGTTCTTTTACATCTTCCCCGTGATTACCCTGATTATTGGTCAAACCAAACAAACGTTCCTTTAAAATGGTATCCTTCCCATTCCAAAATACAGGAGCCAAGCAGAGTATTTCTCTAGAATCGCAAAAACCACCTATGCCCTCTTCTCCCCATCTATAGGCATTACTACGTGCTTTTTCATGATCTATAAAATCCCAGGCATCGCCGTTTTCGCTATAATCCTCTCGAACAGTACCCCATTGTCTTTCTGCTAAATAAGGGCCCCATTTTTTCCAATTCTTATAGCTATGTTTTACTGCTAATCGCTCTGACTCGGCATTTTTAATGGACATAAATTTTAATATAATTCGCAAAAATAATACTTCAGGGGATCATATGGTAATTCAATTGCTCAGTATTGTTTAATTGACACTATTACCATAGTTCTTTTGTTATCTTCTAAAAATAACCCCCTTAAATTGCAAAAGTCATATTTGATTACTTGTCGTATTTACTTAACTAATAGTTAATTCACCTTATTCTAAGTACACATTTTTTACAAAAGCTACGCCAATGTTGTTAGTAAATACCTATGAACAAACAATTATTTAAACTAAGATTCTGGCCAATATCTAAATTATCACTAATATAATAAGGTATTCTAATCTGTTGATTTTTTTATATAGTGTTAAAAATAGGTTGGTTAAAAACCTTCTAACACTTGAAGCCAATTATATAGAAAAGAGTACCATCTATACATTTGATGCATATATGGAGTGAATAAATGTATAGTTTAGTTGAAGTATTAAGAACACTATATTTTTTTCATTATGACAACATTACTACAAACATTTATCATCTTGAGCATTATTTTTTCCGCTATTACTATTGCAATTATAGTACGTGGAATGTTTTTCAAAAAAATACATTAGAAATAAGCAGAAGTACTATTACTATTGTACGGATTGCATTTCCAATCTAAAAATGTACTACATGTGGTCTATATTAGGTTTTTTATTCAATGGTTCAAATCTGTAATCCGCCACATCTCTTTTTTCATCAAAGTGTCCGTTGTAAATTTCAAATGCTTTTGCGGGACACATTATCTTAAAATCAAATCTGACTTTAAAAGAGAAACATTTCTTATTCCCTATTCCAGGACCAGAATTAATAAATAATCCGAACTTAACACCTCAAAATACAGGGTACTAAGTTTTAACATCAAGAATAGAAAAGGACGTGGTAATAATTACCTCGTCCTTTTTTTATTTAACTTCAAACAAAACGCCATACTATAATTTTAAAATCATTTGTATGTTACAGCGTTCATAGGGTGTTGCAAATCCTGAAGCTTTTTTAAAACCTAATTTTTGATATAGCTTTATCGCAGGTTCTAAAATAGTATTACTTTCTAAATAAATTTCCTCAGCTCCTTCTGCTTTAGCCTTTTCGATGATAGTATGGGCAAGTGCCATACCAATACCTAAGCCTTGAGCTTTAGGAGAAACAGCCATTTTTGCTAATTCAAAACCATTTCGTAGAATCGCTGTTTTAAGTAGTGCACATACGCCTACTGGTTCATCTTTATACAAGGCCACAAAAATATACCCCCCATTATCCAAAATATATTCCTTTGGGTGGTCTAATGCTTTTGAATCTGCTGCTTCTATTTTAAAATAAGTGCTAATCCATTCTTCATTTAATGCTTTAAAATGTTTACCGTATTTAGTTTCATAGGGTATTATAGCTACATTTTCTAATTCTCTTTTCTTTTTTTCATCTTTAACTCTGTTATAGAGTGATTTTTGCTCTAGCAGAAATTCAAATTCCTCCATTGCCTTCCATATATTATGTTGTGTTTGCTGCAAGGCCAATTCAATTGCTTGTTGAACATCGGTGTATTGATCTTCTATTTGAACCGTTATTTCTAAACCCTTTGGTGTAAGGGTAATAAGGTTTATTCGCCCATCATTTTCATCCTTATTTTCGGATGCTATTCCAGCCATACACATTTCACGTACAATTTTACTTACCGATGGATGTGAATGCCTAATTTCTTCTGCGATTGCAGTGATTGATTTTTCTTGCTTGTCTGATAATACATAAAATACTGGAAACCATTTAGGCTTTAATTCTACGCCGTATAATTGATATAATTTTTTTGCATTTTCGGTGATATTTTCGCTTAATAAACGTAACCTACTCCCCAATGCCAATTTGCCCACTTTTGAATAAAACATACTACATTTATATTTATGTAACCAATTACGTAAATATAAATGTAATTGTTTTTCTATGCAAACAATATGAAATATGAAGATAAATTTTCTGGAAATAATCACCACTGGACCCAAATACCATGAACTTTTATGTGAACATAAGAATTTAAGTAATGCTACTCCTCTTCTAGAAACAAAAAGTGGTTTTGATCTATATAACTATAGACCCAAACCACTTATGAAAACAACTTGTTACTTTAGTTTTTTAGTTCTTCTTTTTTAACTGTTAGAGGCTCCGCAATTGGGTTTCCATCTGCATCAATTTCTATAATCGAATCAAAGCCCAATTGATCAAGATGCGCTATAATTTTAGCTTTATCACCTACGATAAACCAATTTACAGCTGCTGGATTTACCACTTTTACACTTACTTCTCTTAGATCATCAAGTGTAATGTTTCTTACATTACCATCATACTTTTGATAATAATCATCAGGTAAATTGTATTTTACCAAATTATATAAAGAATTGTTTACCGCATCATTGGTTTCCCATTGTCCCGGAAGTTTCAGTACTTGATTGGTTTTAACCTTATCAAGCTCTGCTTGGGTGGCTGGTCGTGTTGTTGTGAACTCTGCTAACTCTTTTCGAAGTTCAGTAACAGATTCTGCAGATTTATCGGTTTGTACTGGAGCATAAACTAAAAACGGACGGTCTTGTTGTGCATCCATAACAAAACCTCCAGCACCATAAGCCCAATGTTTATCTTCTCTTAAATTCATATTTATTCTAGACGTAAAATCCCCGCCTAGAATACTAACCATTTGTTCAAGCGCTATTTCAGAAACATCTCCATATTTTTCGGTCAAATGTCCTGCGATAATCACTGACTGTTGTGATTCAGGGCGATCTATCAAATACAAGGTGTTTTTTGTTTTTGACAATCCTTTATTAAACGGAATCGTTGGAATATCTCCTTTTTTCCATTTCCCTAATGATTTTTCTAACTTGGCTTTTAAAGTATTCATATCAATATCACCAGTTACAATTAGCGTGGCATTATTTGGTTTTAACCATGTACTGTAAAAATTTTTAATATCCTCATTTGTAATAGTCGCCACCGAATTTTCATAACCTGACCCTGTATATGGATTGCTATACGGGTGGCCTTCGCCATACAGATATTTGTTCATGGAACGCAACACCATTCCGAAAGGCTGTGATTTTTCACTTTTGATGTTATTGATTTGCTCGGTTCTCAAGCGTTCAATTTCCTTAGTTGGAAAAGCGGGATTAAGAAGTACATTACTAAATACATCAAGACTGGCATCTAAACTAGGCTTTAGCGTGTTTAAGTATACATTAGAAATATCTTGATCCGAATAGGTATAAAGACTAGCACCCAATAATTGTAGTTTTTCATTGATTTCTAAAGAAGTCATATTGGTTGTACCTTCATCCATTAAATTCATGGCTAGGTCTGCTGTACCAGGTTTTCCTAAAATATCGGTTTTATATCCAGCATTAAACATCATATTCATTACCACAGTTGGCACCCCTTTTCTTTCCGCCAAAACAATACTTAATCCATTAGATAATTTTGATTTTTGTAATTCAGGAAATTTGGAACTTTTAGAAGGGCCTAATTCTGGTATTTTTGATCTATCTACAGTACTTTCTACCATGGTATATTCAGGAAAAGGTTTGCAAATTAATGTATGCTTCCCTTTAGTTAACCATTTTCTTGCTGTTGCCTTTAAATCGCTTATCGTAGCTTCTTCAATAAATTTTAGTTGATTCTTGTAGTATGAAGCGTCACCATGATAAGTTTCATTGGATGCTAATATATCAGAGACACCGCCAAAACCACCAATACGTTCTAAGCCTTTTATTTCTTTAGAAAAATAAGAAGCTTTCACCCTTTTAAGTTCCGCTTCTGTAGGTCCGTTTTTTATAAACTCATTGATTTCGACTAGTATTTTTGCTTCTACTTCATCGGCATTAGCTCCTGGTTTCACATTTGCCTGAACAATAAAATTACTAGAAATCTCGGATGAATATTGAAAGGCTGCAACAGAACTAGCAATTTGATCCTCATAAACCAGTTTTTTATAAAGTCTTGAATTTTTACCGCTACTAAGAATAGCCGAAATAAGATCAAACTGCAGGTCTTCTTTATTGCCAAATTCAGGCGTATTCCAAGCAAAAACTATTCGGGTTTCTGGAACTCGATCTTCATATACTTGGTACGTGTCATTACCATGTTCCGGAATATTCACCTCTTGTCTCGCAATGGTAGGTCCGGAATGAATATCGCCAAAATAGCGAAGTACTTTCTGATACACCTCTTGTGGGTTTATATCTCCTGCTATTGAAAGTACCGCATTTGCTGGACCATAATACGCTTTAAACCACTCTTGAACATCTTCTAACGAAGCGGCATTTAAATCTTCCATTTCCCCAATAACCGTCCATGAATAAGGATGTCCTTTCGGATACATGGCTTTGGTCAATAAATCATATTGCTTACCATAGGGCTGATTTTCTCCTTGGCGCTTTTCATTTTGAACAACACCTCGTTGTTCATCTAATCGTTCTTGATCAATGGCACCTAATAAGTGCCCCATTCTATCTGATTCTAAAAATAAAACTTGATCTAATGCAGCTACTGGTATATTTTGAAAATAATTGGTGCGATCGGTATTTGTTGTTCCATTGAGGTCTGTTCCTCCTATAGATTCTAAAGCTTCGAAATAATCCTTATTATAATTTTCACTACCATTAAACATAAGATGCTCAAATAAATGTGCAAAACCACTTTTACCTTCTTTTTCATTTTTAGAACCTACATGGTACCAAACATTAACGGCAACAATTGGCGCTTTGTGGTCTTCATGTACAAGCAGTTTTAACCCATTTGGTAGGGTGAATTTTTCATAAGTAATATCAATATCATTAGCAGAAAACTCAAAATCCTGAGCAATGCTAACTTGAATAGAAAATAGTAGAAATACGTGAAGGTAGAATAGATTTTTCATTTTGATTGATTTTTTAATGTTCCTCATTAAAAATAACAATAATATTTTGACTATCAATTAGTTATTTTATGAATTTAGGATATAATAGTACGTGAATTTAGTAGGAAGCTAGGTATTAAAAAAAATCTTTATAGCAATTAGGCTTGATTTTAAAAACTACATATGACGTTTTTATTCTCTAAAACTAACTTAACTTTCATCCTCACTAAATCTTACTATCCAAACAAAAAATTAATCAATTTTACTAAATAAAATGAAGATTCTTATCTTATGAGGAATATTTTCTTAAATTGATTTACAAATCAACCTACCAATACATGGCTATTGTTACCTCCATTCTTTTAGAATTTATTATTATCTCTACTTTTATACTTGTACTATTTAACTTGAGAAAAAAATTAGGCCTAGCTCCTCTTTATATCCTTTTGGGGTCCATCCAATATTTTCAAGTCAATTTTGAAAAAATATCAAATTTTAAAATTTTGGGTGAGTACCCTATATATCCAGCAAGCATTGTATTAATTAGTGCCATTTTATTCGCTATTCTACTTATTTATATTAAAGAAGGTGTAAATAGCGCAAGAGCACTAATCATTGGTATTTTAATTTCAAATTTTTTCTTAATTGGATTGATTGAAATAATAAATATTCAAGAAATCACATTAAGATCTATTAACAATGTTGATGTAAATTTTTCAACACTTTTCAATATACATTATAAAAGATTTCTTGTTGGAACGATTATATTATTACTAGATTTTGCGCTACTGGTGGTTGTGTATCAGTTTTTTATTTCTAAAATAAAAAAACCTTATTTCTTTTTAGTGCTCCATTCTGCTCTTTTCATTGTTTTACTTTTTGATGCCTTAGCTTTTAATATACTTCTATATTATAATACCGCATATTTTCTACCTTCATTAATAGGTCACTTTATCGGCAAATCTATCGCTGCCCTTATTTTTGCTATAATATTGTTTGTTTATTTAACATATATAGATAAAGAGATTAAAAGCACTTCTTTTATTGCAAGTCAAAAACGAGATATCTTATCTATTTTTAAGTATCGAAAAAAATATTTTGACTTAAAAGTTGAAAAAGAGAATGTTGAGAAGAAACTAACAGCTCAATTTGAAAAGATTATAACAAGTATTTCTGATGGTATTGTATCTTTAGACGACAATTGGAACTATACCTTTGTTAATAAACAAGCTGGGGAATTATTTGGAAAAACCCCCGACAGTTTAATTGGTAAACATATATGGACAGAATTCCCCGATGCAAAAAGGTTCCTCTTTTATAAGGTCTGTCAAAAAGCTCAAGAGACTAAAGAAGCCCAATACTCACAAGAGTATTACCCTCCATTTGGTAAATGGTTTGACAACCGGATATATCCTACTGAAAAGGGATTAACAATCTATTTTACTGACATTACCAAGGAAAAAAAGATAGAACTTGCTTTAATTGAAAGTGAGGCCTTTAATAAAAGTGTTCTTTCTTCATTGAGTTCGCATATTGCTGTTATAGATAAATCGGGATTAATTCTAACCACCAACAAGGCTTGGAATGATTTTTCGATTCAAAATGGAGAAACAAATCTAACCCGTACTTCCATAGGTAGTAATTACTTTGAAGTTTGTTCTAAAGCAATAGCTCAAGGCGACTTATTGTCTCAAGAGGTTTTAAATGGTTTAATGAATGTTTTACAAAAAAAAGAAACTAATTTTTCAATTGAATACCCATGTGATTCCCATAGCGAAAAACGCTGGTTTATTCTTAGAGCAGAACCTTTTGGGATAGGAACAGATAAACTAGTTATTTCACATACCAATGTAACCAAACGAAAAATTGCAGAAGAAGAGCGGAGCCTTTCTTATTTAAAATTGAAGGAAGCGCAACGCATGGCAAAAATTGGAAGTTGGGAGTTTAATACGCAAACGAAGGAATTAAGTATTTCTGATGAAATGTATCATATACTAGAAATAGATAGGGATTCTACAAAAAATTTATACGATGCGTATAAATCAAAATTAGCTCCTAAAGACCAAGAATCAATTACTATTTTAATACAAAATGCGCTAGCAGAAGAAAGTAGTTATTCTTTTGAATACCCCATAAAATCAAAGGTTAATAAGTTTAAATACCTTCATGAAATTGGGGAGGTTATTAAAAATGAAAATGGAAAAATCATTAAGCTAAAAGGTACCATACAGGATATTACTAAAGAAAAATTGGTGAACGATAAATTAATTCAAAATAATGAAGCATTAAAAAAAGTGAATGTTGAACTTGATCGTTTTGCATATAGTGCATCTCACGATTTAAGATCTCCCTTAGCTTCTTTGAAAGGTCTATTTCAAATTATTGAAATGAATAGCAAGCCCTCTAATGAAGATGAGAAAAAGCCGTTTGACCTCGTATTTAAGACTATTGACAAAATGGATAAGTTTATCAGCGATATTTTAGATTACTCTATAAACTCAAGAAAAGACATTCATTATGAAAAAATTAATTTTGAAGCGTTAATTCAATCCTGTTGGGAAGGTTTAGAATTCATGGACATTAATTTTAAGCCAGACTCAAAAATTAATATCGCACAAAATGGAGATTTTTATACCGACAAAAAAAGGTTGGAAATCATTTTAAGCAATCTTATCTCCAATGCCTTTAAGTACCATTCGAAAATTAAAACAGAACATTTTATTAATATCACTATAGCAGCGGATTCAGAAAATGCAACTATTACAATAGCGGATAACGGTATAGGAATAGACAAAGAGAATATCAAAAAAATATTTGATATGTTTCATCGCGCCACAAAATTATCTACTGGTTCAGGAATGGGTTTATACATTTTAAAAGAAACCGTTGATAAACTTAACGGAACTATAGATGTTGATTCAGAATTGGATAAGGGCACCACATTTACGGTAACGATACCTAATTCTAATTAATTTGGCATAATTCATTACCTTTAAAGAAATCCTTTCCATAGCCTAATTGATATGCTTAAAAATGACATTATGCCTTCTGGATATGTACATGTCCAGAAATGGTACAAGATTGTTGCACCGTATTGAAAATAGTGCCATGTTTTTCAATATTTTTTTGAAGCAATAATACATTCAATTTTTCGTCTTGACTATAGACGGTTAATTCATAATTAACCCAATCCATTCGAGGAGGATTTTCAAGTCGGTTTGCAATTACGCTAATACTTGCTTTTGAATAGTTAAATTTCATCATTCCAGAAAATCGTTCTACACTTTTAAGGATGCAGGCAGCCAATGAGCCTAAAAATAGTTCTGCTGGATTAGGTAAAGAATCTGAAGTCGTTGAAGTGGTACCAAATTTAATGTTTGCGGCTTTAATATCCAGTAGTGCATCATTATTAGCGTAAGATTCTGCTTTTATACTGTATTTCATGCTTTCCTAATTTAATTGGTACTAAAAGGCGTAAAATTACTATAGGTATTTCTCATTAAATATGATGCTTGTCATAGATGTCGATGTAAAATTATAAAACAGCTGTTCTTTGGAGATTAAATTTCAGTTATAGCCATAAAAAAACCGAAATAGAGCTTGTTTTTCTCTATTCCGGTTACTTTATTATTAGTAAACCTTTAGGTTAAAACCCTTTAATCAATAGGTACTATCGTAAAATTAGCGGTTACAGCATCGCCATCACCATTAAAATATAAAGTAGTTGATAAAGCTAAAAGATCACTTAGGTATAATTTTTTGCAATCAACTCCCAAATCATCATCACCACCAGTATCTTCTTCATAAACATGGCCGGTCAGATATACATAGTTATCAGCTCCTGCATTCAAAGTAAAAGTCTTAGATGAATTTATTGGTAGTATATAATTTGAAGCGGCCTGGAAATCATCTTCCGCAACATTCCAAAAAGGGCTGCCCCCGATATAAGCTCCAACACCTAAACAAGGAATAGGAAAAATGTCATCAAGTGCATTAGCCTCATGAAGAGATATTGTTCCAAACATTTCAGGCGTACTACCTTCATTGGTGACTCTACTACAGTCAAGATCAACCAATGTAATTTTAAATCTATTTCTAACCTTATCACATTGTCTTACATTATACTTTGTAGTTAATACAATATTAGATATTGTATTGTCTTTAATATTTTTTAAGGTATAGGATAATGCGGCACCAGGCGAATCTTTTGAAAAATTCCCACCATTTTGAATAAAAGCCAGGACCCCTGGCATTCCGGTTATCGTTTGCGCAGCATCTGATCCAGAACCACCTAGAACAAATCCTTTTATTGTTGATGAGCTCCTGATTTTTGCGTATTTCGCAGCTAAATCAACATCGCCATTTGTAGCGCCGGAGTCATAAGCAGCATTAAATGCGGCTTGCATTTCAGTATGTGAATAACTTGAGGTAGCCGTAAATAATAGCATTCTACCATAATTTACAGAAGCAACGTAATTGGGTAAAGTTGATCCAAATGAGGATACATCTGGTAGCTCCAAAAATAAATCGCTTGGTTTTTGTGGCGTATTCATAATTACATCATAATAAGATTGAACAAATTTGACAACAATATTGTTTTCAATTTTATCAGACGAATAACTAAATGAACCTCCCAAGTCTACGGTAGGGCCACTATAATTTGCCTTAATTGAAGCCTTAAGATGCGCTTCAGAATATACGCTTTCTACACTAAAATTCATATTGGCAGGTGTAGCTCCTGTAATATCTCCACTTAAAATATCTTTAATTGCTTCTTCTATATCAGATTGTTTAGATGGGTCTTCGACTGTTCTTTGAATTGAACCTTCTATGTTTTTAAAATTTGTAAATATCGTTACTGGGGCTCGGCTAGCACTAATAGGCTCATATGTACCTGTTGAAATAGTCTCACCCTTGATAAGAGCTCCAGGATAAATAACACTGGCAAGAGGACTTAACACAATCATTTGATCAAATCCAGGTGCCGCCTTATATGTTTTTGTGCTACATAAATAATCCCCTACTTCTACATCAGCTACTGGTTCATCAGTAACTTCTACAGGCTCACTAATTATGGGATCATTTTGAGCAGAGAAGTTAGGAAGGGCACTTACAGCTTCATTAAAAGCTACTAATTTGGCAGCTTCAGCAATTGCAGGATCTTCTATAGGATCTTCAGCAATTGGATCTTCTGGAGTAGGATCGTCTTTACTGCATGAAATAAACAGAAAAAGACTTAATAAAATTAAAAATACTTTTTTCATGTGAAATAATTTAGTTGGTTGAAAATATAAATTGCATTTCGATTAAAACGTCAAATCCATTATAGATTATCATACAAGAACAAACCTATAGGATACAACTAACTATAAGAAATATTAGGGGTAGACAAAAAGTAGACAACCCAATAAAAAGGAAATAAAGTGACTTATAACCCATCAGGTCAAAAACTTATAAAATATTGATTTTTAACTATTTAAAACAATATCTTGTAATGAGTCTTCAGAAACAGTATTTAATTTTTTTCTAAGACGGTAGAGCGCCTTTTTAACTCCATTCGGAGAGATATTTAGAATATTAGCCATTTCTTTTGACGTTAAATTCATTTTTAAAAGAGACATTAAACGCAATTCATTGGTAGTAATATCTGGAAATTTATTTTTGATATTGCTATTAAAGTCTTTATGAACTTCCTCAAATCGCTTGCTGAAATTACCCCAATGATTATCATCATTCAAATCAAAATTTATGGTTCGGATTAATTCCTGATAGCCTTTTTTAGATTCATCATCGGTTTGTAATTTCTTAGCTTTTTGTTTTAATTTATCGAGTAGTTCATTTTTTTTTGCCAAATGCAAAGCATGATTTGTAAGCTCTTTCTTTTTATACGCTAGTTCTGTTTCAAGCTTTGTTTTCTCTTGAAGATTGCTCTTTTCCTTTTGTTTAAGGCTATAGTACACAAATGCGGAAATAATAACAAGAGCAAACAATCCAATACCCAAAATAATACGTTGTAGATTATTAATGGTAGCCTTCTCTTGTAATAGTGCGATATCTTTCTTTTGGGTTTCAATTTGAAAATCTCTTTTTTCAGTTTCATAAATGGTTCGCAATTCTCGTACCTGCTTTTGATTGCGTAAAACAGAAAGTGAATCGCTATAGGCCTGAAAAGTCATATAATAATTCAATGCCATTCCATTTTCTCCTTTTATTTTAGCTACCGTTGCTAAGGTCTGATAGGCATTCATTTCTCCTTCTAAATAGCCAATGGTTTTGGAGGTTTGAATGGCTTTGGTAGCATAATCATTTGCTGTAGAAAGTTCATAGAGCGCAATGTAAGTTTTTGCAATGGCATTTTGGCTAGCTACTTTCTCTTTAGTATTCCCGTCAAGTGAATAATTTTCTAAAGCTTCCTTTTGATACTCCAGTGCTTTATTAAACACTTTCATATCATAATAAGTATCTCCAATATTAGCCTGAATTGAGGCTATAATTTTTTTATTTTTTGAGAGCTTTTTGTAGGTTAATGCCTCTTGAAAATAGTGCAATGCGGTATCATAATCTTTAAGACCTCGATAACAAATGCCCATATTACTTAAAACAGATCCAAATCGGTTCTTATTGGCATCTTTTAATTTTGGTTGTGCTTCATTTAAATATTCTAATGCTTTTGCATATTCATGCTGTTTGGTTAGAATAACCCCTATGTGTAAGTAAGAACCTCCTATGCCTTCTGCATTATCCAGCTCCTCATACAATTGTATGGCCTGCAAATAAGCCTCAATAGCTTTTTGATGATTTTCCATGCGGGAATAGGACACCCCTATATTTTGGATCGATTTTGCCATAGCAAGGCTATCTCCTGAAGTTTTAAAAATTTCTCCAGCTTTTTTAAAACTTTGAATGGCGGCAGAATATTCATCTTTAAGGTTTTGTACGGCACCAATCTGATTAAGCGCAGCTGCTTGCCCCCATAAATGACCTAGCTCCTTATTAATCTCTAAAGCTTTTTGAAAATTCGTTTGTGCCGAATCGTACTCCTTTTGATAGTAATACACAATCCCTAAACAGTTATAAGACCCCGCAATCCCCCTAGTTCTATCATTTTTTTTTGCTAATAACAAAGCTTGATGTATATACTTCTTTGCTCGTACTGGGTCAGTAGGTGCGTATTGAATACCTAAATCATTATAGGCTTTTATTTGAGTAGTATCAGGGGTTTTAGAAGATTTTACATGCTGTAGTAGACTATCAACTTTTTGCTGGTTTTGTGCGTGCAAAAGACTACTACAACAAATAAATACAAGCAGCAGTATTTTCCAATAAGATTTTAAGTGCATTTAGAGGGAATTAATGCCATTAACATTTTAAGTATGATGGTGGTTGGTTATAAATACCAAATTTCAATAAAAAGAATTTGATTAACAACAATACAACCCCATTAATTTAAAACTAACGCTACCACTTTCACATGGGTACATCAATTGAACATGTCACTATAAAAAATGGTAGTATCCAATTATTTTGAAATGATCACAGCCTAACAGTTTGAATATGTTATGCTAATTACTTTAGAGTGTTATAGTATTCCTGAAGTCTATAAAAGGCTTTTTTCTTTACCCCTTGCTCAGAAATTAGTCCTTTACGATTAAAATCTTTTTGAATTCGTTTTAAGTGCCTTCTTGCAGACCTAAAATCCATTAGTATCCAAGGAGAAGTACCGCTTAAGAAATCAATATTTTTCATCATTTCAATATTGTATTTGTATACTTCATCTTGGTATTCTTCTGTCCACCGTTCATTAGGCGCACCATGCTTACCTTGTAGTGCCCCAGCACCAACTTCACTCATAATCATAGGCTTATTATAGTCATTTTTCCACTTGATATTCTCGCAACTAGAAGGCGCTCCAACGTACCAACCACAATAATTATTGACTCCTATAACGTCTACAACGGCACCTAGAGGATCATTAATTACTTTTTCATCACCACTACCCGATTGCGTATCAAGTGCTGCTGTAATTAATCTGCTATTATCCAACTCTCTAGCCTTTTTTGCCAATTTACCAAGAAATACATTTCTAGTATCACTTACTGGCGTTTCATTGGCAATAGACCAAAGGACTATAGCTGCCCTATTTCTATCTCTATTGATCATAGCAGTTAGTTGTGCTTCAGCATTTGCATAGGTGTCTATATTGTCATAAACAATTGTCCAATAAACAGGAATTTCTGACCACACCATAAAACCCATTTTCTCGGCCTCACGAACCATTGCCTCACTATGTGGGTAATGCGCAAGTCTAACAAAGTTACAACCTAGTTCTTTAGCCCATTGTAGCAATATTCTACACTCTTCAACAGCGGTTACTCGACCTGTTTTAAAAGGTGATTCTTCGTGAATACTAATCCCTTTTAAAAATACAGGCTCATCATTCAATAAAATTGTACTACCACTTGTTGCAATAGTTCGAAAACCAATTTCGTCTGTTATCCTATCTGTACTGGTATTAATTTCAACCCTGTATAGTTTTGGATTATTAGGCGACCATCGCTCAGGTGTAGCCTGAAAACTAAAGTTTGCTTTTCCATCTTTGGACACCTTAACTTTTACAGATTTTTTTAATTCGGGAATTTTGATAGTCACCTCCTCCGTTACTGTAGAAGATAATAGTTCAACCCAACCTTCTATGGTATTTTTTTTATCCTTAGAAAGTCTCACAGCGTAATCTTTAATATGCTGCTTTGGCACATTTATTAAATGTACTGAACGTGTAATACCTCCATAATTCCACCAATCGGTATTTACCGTGGGTACGGCTTCTCTTTTTCTTTTATTATCTACTTTAACTACTAAAAAATTGTCTTTTTCTTTAAGGATATCTGTTATATCAAATTGAAACGGAGTAAATCCACCTATGTGACTGCCAAGATATTGCCCATTCAAATACACTTTTGCTTCATAATTAACAGCTTCAAAGTAGACATAGCTACTTTGATTTTCTAATGTACTTGAATCAAAATCAAATGATTTTTTATACCAGACTGTTCCTTCATAATAATACAACTTCTCTTCTTGGGTATTCCAATCTCCTGGCACCATTAATTCAATGTCTGAATCAAAATCATACTCAATAAGATCAGATGGTGATTCCATTTTTCTATTCATAAAATAGCCATCGTCTTTTGGCAAATACCTATGATTATAGTATCCGTTTTCCAATGGATCTACAATTGCCTGCCACAATCCGTCTAAGTTTTTTCCATTTCGAGCTTCTATATTTTGCAACAGCTTCACCTCATTATTTTGGGCTAAACTACTATGTGCGAAAAATAAAAACAGCGTAATTATAAAGAATTTCATGTGTTTCATTCGTTGGTTTTTTAAGCAAACATCTTATATGGAAACACGATGTTAAGCTATTAATTTTAAAAGCAAAAGATATTATTATAATTTCACAGATGAATCAGATAATGCCAAATATTTTAAAGAACTACCATCAAATTTTAATTAATTCAAATAGTCATACTCTAAAAATAGGCTAATTAGTGTTGTATCTATTTTTAGTAATGCTGTGAAAATTTCAATGCGCTATAATTATTTCTTATCTTTTATAGCAGAAATACTCGTATATCAATATGAACCCTTCTTTAAATCTATAATTATGTGCACCAAACACCAATGTTATATTGTTCCTGAACATATTTTAGCGGCATTAGCCAAACGCGGTAGTGTAAACTGCAAACGGACTTTGAATGATACGCGTCGTATTTTAGAAAAAAGAAATACACTTTTAAATAGCCTATTACAGCAAGAACTAGCTATCGGAAAAGGAGATCGTTTCATTTACGACTGCGAAAATAAATTTCACCAACGCGTTACCCTTAGTCTTAGTGAAGGTGATTCTAGTACAAAGGATGCAACCATAAATAATGCTTATGATACATCAGGGTTTGTTCGTGATTATTTTAAAGACACATTTAATTTAAATTCTGTCAATGGAGAAGGCTTGGATTTAATTTCTAATGTTCATTATGGAGAAAAATATAATAATGCCTTTTGGGATGGGGATGAAATGACCTATGGTGATGGTGATCAAATTGATTTTAAAGAATTTGCAAGCGCCATAGATGTAGTTGCTCATGAACTCACCCATGGCATCACTCAGTTTATGGCTAATTTAGAATATAAAGGCCAACCAGGTGCTCTTAATGAGCATTTTTCTGATGTATTTGGCACAATTATTAAGCAGAAATATTTAAACCAAAATTTAGAAGATGCAGATTGGTTGATTGGCGATACTATTGTTACCGAATCTTTTCCGGGTGTTGCACTCCGTTCTATGAAAGCGCCAGGCACTGCTAATGATTTTGATATACAGCCAGATCATATGGATAATTACTATGCTGGTTCTCAAGATCATCAAGGGGTACACATCAATTCTGGCATTCCCAACAAAGCCTTTTATCTCAGCTGTCTAGAAATTGGTATTGATAGTTGTGCTATTATATGGTTCGAAACGCTAAAATTTCTGTGGCGTACGGCTAATTTTAATGATATGTTGGATGTGTTATTAACTACAACACAAATCTTAATAGATCAAAAGAAAGTCCCAAATACTGCACTGATGGTGATTAAAAATAGTTTTGTAACAGTCGGATTACCACAAAAAGCTTTGGTATGAATTATTCCTTAAGTATTTCCGGTGGAATTACAGGAATTCCAAAAAAATATGTCGGAGAAGTGACTTTATCTACCACAGCACAAAAAAGAATACAAGAAATTCTAAATGCTCCCCCACCCTCTACAAATGAAAATCTTCGAGATGGACTCCAATACCACTTGCAGGTATATGAGGGCAACCTCAATTATGAATCAACTTTTGACGACTCAAATCTACCAGATGAATTAAGGAATTTTATTACTACTATTTTAAATCAAGACTAAGTAGATTTCTAAGCGCGTAATTTTCACATACAACTAGCGCATGGAATGCTTTTAAAGCGAATTAAAATTTAATCTCAAGCGCATCAAATAAATGACTCATGGTCCAAGCAGGACCAATCATTAAAAACTGTAGATCTTTTAAGAATGATGGTTTTTTACCTTCGTGGTTATGCCCCACAAATTGTGCAATCCAAGCAACAACAAAAATAGAAAGCATAATTTTCCACAGGGGAATAGTTACCGTAATTGCAATTAATCGTAGTGTTAATAATACCACTAAAGAAAATAATAACATTCCTATAAATAACACTTTAGATAAGCGCAAATAGTACAATAAGCCTAGAATAATCACTAAAGTTCCCAAATGCATATACGGTACCAAAGCTTTTGGGAATAGACTAGAAATCGATTCTGGCACTGGAATACTTGCCAAAAGCCCTATTAAACTAAAAAAAATAAGTGGCACACAAATGTAGTGAATCTTCCTATTTAATTTAGTTTGGTGGCTTTCTCCGTACTCCGACAAAAGGGAATCGATTTTTCTCATAGTTAAAAACTGTATTACTATAGTTAATGCTTAGTGGTTAGGGTGTTTTACAAATTTTTTAATCTGTTCGTATTCTTCTAATCCCTTTTTAGTTAAAAAAGGCAATACGAAACTCCAATTCATGTCCATAACTGGGCATTTGTTTCCTTTATACTCCGCATGCCGCATCACCCTTTTTTGTGATTGCCAAAACATACTGGTCATCCAAATCACATGAATTATTTTATCATAATCTACAGTAGCGCTTTCAGGAATTAATCTTCCTGTTTCTACATAATAATCCATCAGCTTTCGCGCATCTGTTAAGCGTACTAAATTATACTGCTCTTGTCGATCCGCAATATTTGGATATGTTTTTACAATATGAACTAAATCATTATAGAAAAATGAGAATCTATTTTGAATACCATCAAAACCTACCATCATAGCCTCAAAATGAAATAAGGTTATATAGGTATTTTTAGGAAGAATAAAATTTACAGACTCGCTATACATGTCATCATAAACAGCGGTAACTAATGCTTCCTTATCTTTAAAATGGTATTGTAAATTACCTGCACTTATTCCCAAAGCATCGGCTATTTGTTTCATAGAAACATTAGACATTCCATGCGCATTGAATAACGAAATTGCTTTTTGCTTTATTTTTTCTTTCAAGGGACAAACAAGTGATTAATAATTGTTTACTAATATATGTAAAATTATAGTAAACACTTACTAAAAATCTCTCCTGAAAAAAGGAGTTATTTTGTAACTCCTTATCAATTAAATATTTAGGTTTTATTTTATTTTAGAAATATTATAAAACATAATTCTTAAAAAGTTCTTCTACTACTTTTTGTGGGTCGTGGCATAAGCCAGAATGTGTTTCTGAACTCTGAATCATTGTACTTCTAGAAGCGGTTAACCAACGGAATCTGTCTACAAGATCAAGTTTTCCAATAGCGCCTCCAGCAGTAGCCCCCTCACAAATTAAAGTCCATGCTTTTAGGTACTCATTGATCGATTCCAAATCTAGATCCTTCGAAAAACAGTTTAATTTATGTGCATCAATTTTATATTTTACGGCTAGAAATTTTTTAGCTCTAGAAAAAACAATAACACCAACATTAAAAAACTCTTCACGTTCTACTTTTGGGACTAGCCTAATAATTGCGTATTCAAATTTGACTCTATCTTGCATCTTCCGCCTCTTTAACTAGTACATCTATCATAGACAGTTTAGCTTCTAGGTACTCCACATATGCAGCTCTCATTTCTTTAGGAGTTAAAGAATCGGATTCACTTAGCAACCAATCTTCAGGTATTATAGCTATAATCTCTTGCAGCGTATCTTTTTCTAATGCTTGTTTAATTTCTACTGCTGCTTCGGTTAATTGTGTTGCTCGTTCTAACAACACATGGTCTTTGATCAAAGGGAAAGTTCGGGTCAAATGGTTTTTCCACGTATTCCAGTTATGATGAAAATAAAAACTAGCGCCATTATCAATCACCCATAATTCCTTATTCCAGTGCAATAAATTGGTATTTTTTGCCGTACGATCTATATTACTAATAATACTATCCAAAACTACAATTTTAGAAGCGGTCATAGCATCAACTGTAGACACCAAAGGATCATAGGTAATAGCACTAGATAAAAAATGCAAGCCTAAATTAAGGCCTACACTAAATTTAAGTAAGTCTTGGATCTCTTCATCGGGTTCCGTTTTGCTGAAGGAATCATCTAAATTCATAAATACCAATTCTGGTACTTTTAAACCAATAGCACGTGCTAATTCACCTCCTATAAGTTCGGCAATTAAGGCCTTTTTTCCTTGTCCTGCTCCCCTAAATTTCAATACATACAAAAAACCATCATCCGCTTTTACAATTGCTGGTAGCGAGCCTCCTTCGCGTAATGGTTTTATATACTGAACAACATCAACAGTCCTGATATCAATAGTTTTCATATGAGCGAAGATAAAAAATGGTGTTGGAACAATTAGTGTTTGATTACTTTTTCCACTATAAATATTTGTGTGAGCCATCACAAGTAGGCATTCTTTTAGACAAACCACAAGTGCAATCATTAATTCCCTTTCCATCGAGAATCTGCTGTCTATATTTTTCAATTCTAGACTCCCGAGTTGCGGATTGTTTGGCCCCTGAAAAATGAAGATTATAGGCTCTTTGTCGCCCTGGCGTTAAAGAACCAAAAGCAGTTTTAAAAACTGGGTCAATGGCTAATTTTTTTTGTAATTCCTCAGGAATCACATACGCCGTAGAGGCTTTGTAATCCACTTTTAAACCTGCCTTTTCTACTTCTACAGCCTCATAAATATAGGCTTTTAAAACAGCTTCTTTTTCTATTATTTCTGCAACACTGGTAAATCTAATCTGGCGCCCTCCTTGTGTATGCTCCCCTGGTTTAACCAGAATATTATTGGTGTCTTGTAGCAAGGAACCTTTAAAAAATAGTAAGGCACTATAGTCCTTAAATGCTCCTATGATTAGAATATTATTTCCCTGAAAAGTATAACAAGGCTGTTTCCATTTCAATTCTTCCGTAAGTTGACAAGCAAGAACAATGCTTCTTAAATGTTCCATTTCTGCTTGCCAATTTTTGGCTTTACTTAAAAATAAGTCCACTTTTGGATTCATGGCATTCAAAGGTCTAATTACAAGTATTCTTTAGAGGTGCTAAGATAAAAAAAATGGCGATACCACTAACTTACAGTTATATAGACTTTGTCACTTCGAGTAGATTATTTGTAAGGGTAATTGACATATGAATTAACCCGTTGTCACTTGTCACTTCGAGTGAATTACCTGTAGCGATAGCGCAAGAGTAATTTGTATCGAGAAGCTTTTGTGTACCAACTCGATACAATTTTCCCTTCATTACATTACACAAAAATCATTTAAACTGACAATTGAGTGATGTAACTCTCTCGTATTAAAAGCGGTACGGAAATCGAATTGAAATTGTGAATATCTATTCTAGGAATTAACAAATGAAACTTTTATGAAAGGTTATATTTGGCACCCCTAAAACAATTTATGATGAGTGCAACTTGGTACGAATGCAAAGTAAAATATAGAAAGTTAGATGATGCTACGGGCATGCAAAAAGTAAAAACCGAACCGTATTTGGTGGATGCTATTTCGTACACCGAAGCAGAAAGCAGAATCACCGAAGAAATGGCTGCTTACCTTAGTGATAGTGATGAAATTAAGATCACAAATATCAAGGTAGCGAACTATGCGGAAATTCACCCTTTTGAAAATTCAGACCGTTGGTTTAAATCAAAAGTTTCTTTAATTGCTTTTGACGAAGAAAGTGGTAAAGAACGCAAGACCAATATGTATTTATTAATACAGGCGAATGATGTAAAAGAAGCGTATGACAATACCGTTGGGGTTATGAAAGATACCATGGGTGAATATACCATTCCGGCGATAGCTGAATCTCCGATTATGGATGTATTCCCATATTTTTCTGGTGAAGAAGGTGATGTTGAACGCTTAGAAAAATTTAATACAATTAAAGCATCTGTTCCTGAAGTAGCAGCACAAAATGATGATTTGGAACTTGCAGATGTGCTGGCTGCCGAAAACAAAACAAGTTTTGAGCCTATTGCTGGTGAAGAATAGTACATAGTATACTATTTGATAAAAAAAGAGGCCTGAAAAGTCCTCTTTTTTTTGGTTCTATATTCAAGACTTAAATATATAACCCTAAGGTTATTTAATACTTATTATTTATTTTTTGAGCCATTTTACTAGTAATATAACTTAGATGTTTGGCCTTTATTATGTCATTTGCATCATGGTTTTTTCCAAATTTTATTCCTCCAAAACCCATTTGCGAAATTACTGCACCATCTTCAGCATTTACAACAGTCCACATGTACATTTTGTGGTGATGAGACCATATGATTTTAACGTAGCCTTTACCACTTTCTTTGCTTAAAATTATATCTTGATATTTTTCCATATCTACCAATTCATACTCATTTTCATAAAAAGAATCCATTTTCTTAATGTCTTTTTCTCTAAAGAAATCTGATAATAAAATTAGTTTTGAGTTTTCATTTTTTTTGATATTCCTCTCAACATTGTAATACTCCTTCGCTGGAACATCTTTACTAGCGCTACCAATTAAATTGTCAAGTTGTTGGCAAAGAAATAGATAATCTATTTTCAAAAGTTCACCATTAGCAAACCCAATTTCGGTCACTGATTGCAGTTTGTTTTTTTTATTAAAAATTTCAAGTTCGTAGCTGTAAAAAGAAAATGTAAAAGCCGTATAATTATGCTTAACAGAATTAATGGGACCGGGACCAATGAAAGAACTACGACCTTGTTTATCGATATACATAGAGCGCTGATCAATCTGCCTTGCATTAAAATGTGTTAAATAAGCATACGTTTTATCTCCTGTTTCTTTTAAAGCATTAATTTCTGCTTTAGACAAGAAAACAACCTTTGTAAGGTTCCAGTTTTCTTCAAATACTTCTATTACCGCATCATTTGCATATGTATCCAATTCGGATTCTTCATCTAGTAATTGGACCGCTAAGGTGCTCTCCAATACAATTTTAGCATCATCTACTGATGGATACTCATATTGGGCAAAAGAATTTAAGGTAAATAAAGCAAATACATAAATTAATGAGTTTTTCATGGAATTGGTGTTTAAATTGGTTCTGGTTTTAATCAAAAACGAAGAATAAACAACAATCGTATTTTTTAAGGGTAGAGAAAATAATAAATATATTATTACTATAAAAATCACACATAAGAAATATATTCTACAAATGGTTTCTCAATAAAGGATGTAGGCTATAAAGGCTATTTTCCTTTGACTCATCATCAGAGATATAAATAAGACTAAATGGCAAAAAGAGGACTGAAAAGTCCTCTTTTTTTTATTAATCCTTATTCATAAAGTGCAGGTGTGATTTTTAATTGAAGGACAAAAACACCATTCTTATCCTTATAAGCATAATTCAGTGTGACTTTATGGTCTCTAAACAGTTTCATTTCTGGATTGGACTTTATATTGTTTATTAAAATAGGTTTTATATATGCTTCTAGTTCTTCAGTACTTACCTCAGATTTTACCATATGCACTAAAGTATAATTATATTGAAAAATAGTATTTGTCAGTGCCACAGTATTATCTAATCGTGTTTCCTCATCGATCATGATAGGGCAATTTTTGTTCAATTCACTAGCTACATCAATCATTTCTTCGTTGAATGAAGCTTTCTGAGAGAAGAGATATTGCGTGCCAAAATACGATATGCAGAAGGCTATTATTGTAACAATGGCTATCAGTATTTTTTTCTTAAAATCTAGCTTTTTAATTTGCTTTTTTGGGGCTACCGCTGGAGCATTTATTTCTACCTCTACCTTGGGTAGGTCAAAACCACATCCAGAACAATATTTTGCCATTTTGGAATTATCAGTACCACAATGACTACAATTCACTTTTTCCATGCTTAGCTGCTCGTTTGTTTTATTAATTAATGGGTGAATCTAAGATAACTAAGATTTAGCTCTTATTTACATTGCGTGTAAAAAATAGGACCAATTATAGCTTACAAATCCGTAGTGTCGTTAAAAAATCCGTAATGCATCTTAATCCAAAATCTGTCACTTCGAGTGAATTACCTGAAGCGATAGCGAAAGATTAATTTGCATCGAGAAGCTTTCATGATGTAAGGGTTCTCGATACTATTTTAGTTCCATTGCATTATGTGAAAATCACTCGGTTCTCGATACACCTCTCCTAAAGTCGAAGCACTCGAACTGACATTTGAGTGTCGATTACAAATTAACTCTTTGTCACTTCGAGTGAATTACCTGAAGCGATAGCGGAAGATAATTTGTATCGAGAAGCTTTCATTACGTAAGGGTTCTCGATACTATCTTAGCTCCATTGCATTACACAAAAATCACTCGGTTCTCGATACTATTTTCTGTTGAAAATCACTCGAACTGACATTTGAGTGTCGATTACAAATTAACTCTTTGTCACTTCGAGTGAATTACCTGAAGCGATAGCGGAAGATAATTTGTATCGAGAAGCTTTCATTACGTAAGGGTTCTCTCGATACTATTTTAGTTCCATTGCATTACACAAAAATCACTCGGTTCTCTATACTATTTTCTGTTGAAATCACTCGAACTGACATTTGGATTAACTAAACTAAGTAACTGTACTAAATTTTATTCCCCTCCTAAATCCATTTCAGGAGCTTTTTCCTCAACAGGTAGCTTCTCTTTTTTAAGATATTTATCTAAAAACTTTAAAATTCTACTATACGCCTCTATTTGGTTTTCCTTTTTGACAAAACCATGACCTTCATCCGGAAATAAAACATATTCTACAGGAACATTATTTTTACGTACGCCTGCAACAATTTCGTCAGACTCTACTTGTAAAACTCTTGGGTCTTCAGAACCTTGTAAAACAATTAATGGCTTGGTCACCTTATCGGTATGAAATAAAGGCGAAATACGCTTTAAACGAACAGAATCTGCAGAAAAGGGATCGCCTAACTCTAAATACAACGACTCTCTAAATGATTCCCAATATGGAGGAATACTTTTTAAGGTACGCATCCAATTGGTGACACCAAATAAATTAACACCTACAGCAAATTCTTCAGGCGTATACGTCAATGCTGCCATCGTCATATAACCACCGTATGACCCTCCAATGATGCCAATTTTACTACCATCAATTTCAGGTTGCGTTGCTAACCAGTTTTTACCTTCTACACAATCTTGTAAATCTTTTTCCCCGTGGTTTTTATCATCCATTTTATAGAAGGTTTTTCCATAGCCACTACTCCCCCTATTATTCACGGCTAAAACCGCATAACCATGATTCACCATGTATTGTATCAACGAACTAAAATTTTGACGTGTTTGTCCTCCTGGGCCACCATGAACCCAAACCATTGCAGGCACTTTATGCGCTACAGAAGCTTGTTGTGGTACATAATATATCGCAGGAATCTCAGTACCATCAAACGATTTAAATCGGATTACTTTGGCGTTTACTAAATCTTCAGCCTCAATTTCATTATTTAAAACGGTGGTTAATTTATATTGCTCTTTCGTCTCCAAATTATACGCGTATAAATCTGATGGTGCATTAGAACCACCCACATACATGCGCATCCACGCTTCGTTATCGCTAAAAGCTACACTGGTAATGCTTTTGTCATCAAAATCGGGCAAAGCTATAGGTGTCATTGTTTGAGCATCCAATACTTCAATAGCATTTTTTCCATCTTCATTGGTATACACTACCATGTATTTGCCATTACGCGTAAAACCAATGCCCATTATATCCCATGACTTTGCCATAACCTTTTTCTTTTCTTTCGTCTTCAAATCATAAGACATCAAGTAGGCAAACTCACCCCCATCATCAGTGGTGTAATAGAAGGTAGTATTATCTTCAGAAAAGTCTTGCGCAGAATTGGCACTCTGATTGTCATTAATTTTTATCATTTCTTTAGTTTTCACATCATAAAGAAATAGATCACTGTCATTGGTATTCAACGATTTTGATAAGGCGAAAAAGTTCTCATCATTAGACATGCCGCTAAAATTTAATCCGTCATTATTTTGATAGATCATTTTGCTAGCATAACCATCAACGGATAATTTATACACATCAAAAAACCGTGGATCTCTTTTATTTGATCCAAAATACAAAGATTTATAATCTTTTGACCAGCCATAGAAACTGGCTTTGGCGCCTTTATCTGGAGTAATATCAGCGATAGTACCATCTAATTCTCTTACGAATAGATGATCAATTTCATCGCCATTGCCATCTGCACTAAATAACATTCTATCATCTTTCGGAAAATATGATGTTGCAAATATTGAGGTGCTATCAGATGCCGTAATCGCAGTCATTTCACCACCTTTTACAGGAATCGTATACACGTTGTAAATACCTGAACGGTTGCTCGATACCAATAAATTAGTATTGTCTGAAGAAAAGCTTCCACCAGAAACAGCTTCGTTATCCATAAACTGCTCAATCGTGTATTGCTTGACTTCTTTTTGAGCCACCTTTGTTTCTTTTTTACAAGAAAACAAGAGGGTTGCCATCGCTAATCCTAAAATTTTAATTCTCATGATTGTCGTTTTTTATGTTGTTGTTGGTTATGTTTCTACTGCTGTACGAATTGCAATGGGCAGTGGCAAATTCATTACGGACTTAAATAAAAACAGACGGGTTCTTTTTTGGAAATATGAACTGACTAATTCTTAAGTGAAGAAGCAATCTTAAAACCGATTGCCATCTGTATTCCCAAAAAAGAAAGCCTGCCTGTATTCAAATGCTTGTTACTCTGCAGGTACTATTACTGCAAAACCTTGGGTTTCTAAAACGTTTAGCATATCATAGTAATACCGCATCATAATAATCTTACCATCTTGCAAAAGGTTAACGGTATGATAGGGAATCGTAATTGTATTTCCTGTTTTCTTGTTGGTCAATGTATTGGTTCCCCAAGTTAAAACCCACTCCCCTTGGTTCCAGTTATTTTCTACTTTCACCGGCAGATAAAGGTCTTGGGAAATACTGTGCGTGTAGTTCATGGTGCTGTTGGTATAATAATCCGTATGCTGAGCAACATTCAAAGAATCTAAACCGCCACCAAGTCCATAAACCATGGCATTGGTGGCGAGTTGTGCACTCATGGTGGTAACATCGCCTTCTTGTAGTGCCTTTATGTACTTCAGTACAATGTCTCTAGCGTTCGTTGAATTGTCAAATTCTAAAGTTACTGCAGCTTCTTGCGCCATAGCAATGCTTAATGATAGCGTCATTACTACTAGCAACATCCTGATTTTTACTTTTTTCATAATTTCTCAGTTTTTAAGATTAGTATTTATATTTATTTCATGCGTATTCTAAAATTGAAGTTGTTTGTAAACCTATGATTATCCAAAAGAATTTTACTGGTGTATTGTATTATGCGGTTGATGTATCCTACGGTTATTTTGATTCTGGAGGCGATTTTCAACGGAAACGGTAGTGCGTTGTTGTCTATTGTCTTTGGAAGACAATAGTAGCGGTAATAAAAATGCGGTTAAAAGCCTAGTGGTTGTCATCCATCCCTAATTTAATGAAGCTTATCAAATCTGTTGGGGGAACTAACGCATCAACTTCAACTAAATTTAACACTTTTAACATAAATAAGAGAACTAATTAGCGTAAAATATTTGGTTTAAAGTTATAAACCCTTCTTTTTAGCTACTCAATACTAGGCTGTAAGACATTGGAATAGCTCATGCCGCTATTTAAAGTGTCACCCATTGTCATTTCAAGTGAATGAGCTGTAGCGATAGCGGAAGCCTAATTTGTATCGAGAAGCTTTGGTATAACGACGGT
>TARA_R110002033_G_scaffold66981_3_pt1 | contig 113375 bp, 88 predicted proteins | sample TARA_R110002033 | Tara Oceans TARA_R110002033 (sample SAMEA4397051) | marine metagenome | biome: Polar Biome; feature: [SRF] surface water layer (ENVO:00010504); material: water (ENVO:00002006), including particulate matter (ENVO:01000060) such as... | depth 5 m | reverse complement strand
TTATAAGTGACCTAAGTCACACAAGCCATATTTTAAATTAATAATCAAATAAATATTTTTTATAGTTGATTAAAAATTAGAATTACATACGAACTCGATGATTTTTTAGGAATAAGAGTTCATATATTTTATCAAAATATTTTTATTTGAAGTATATTACCGCAATCTGATAATCAGTTTATCCAGAAACTAAACACTTTAATTATATAAAATGAGAATAGTAGTATTATCCCAAAATGGAAATTTGTATTCCACTAAGCGACTAGTAGAAGCTGGTGAGCAAAAAGGACATGAAATGATGGTTGTTGATCATTCAAAATGTGATCTTTTGATAGAGAAGAAAAAACCTGGGTTAATATATAAAGGAGAAGAGTTAGAAAATATTGATGCGGTGATCCCAAGAATAGGAGCATCTATTACTTTTTATGGTACAGCCGTTGTCCGACAATTCGAAATGATGAAAATATTTACAGCTGTAGAATCGCAAGCCTTGGTAAGGTCTAGAGATAAATTAAGAAGTCTACAGATTCTTTCTCGAGCGGGACTTGGTCTTCCTAAAACAGTATTTAGTAATTATTCAAAAAATGTTGGTGCTATTATCGATAAAGCAGGTGGTGCTCCAGTAGTTATAAAACTATTGGAAGGTACTCAAGGTCTCGGTGTTGTTTTGGCTGATAATAGAAATTCAGCTGAATCTATTTTAGAAGCCTTTAACGGCCTTAAGGCACGTGTAATTGTACAAGAATTTATTAAAGAAGCAATGGGTGCCGATATTAGAGCTTTTGTAGTCGATGGGGTTGTGGTTGGTGCCATGAAAAGACAAGGAAAAGAAGGTGAATTTAGATCCAACTTGCATAGAGGTGGTTCTGCTGATATCATCGAATTAACAGATGAAGAAGAAAATGCAGCTATTAAAGCAGCTAGAGTAATGGGGCTTGGCGTAGCGGGGGTAGATATGCTTCAATCTGCAAGAGGACCATTAATTTTAGAAGTAAATTCTTCTCCAGGATTAGAAGGTATCGAAGAAGCTACTGGTAAGGATATCGCCGGTCAAATTATAAAGTATGTAGAAAGACATGCCGAATAAAGAACTAAAATTATTGGGACATGATGTTCCCTTAGGCAAAGGAGTACAGTTAAATTTAGATATTGCAAAATTACATACGCGTACTAAAATTCAGATTCCCATTATTGTTGAAAGAGGGAAAAAAGATGGACCGGTACTCTTAATTACGGGGGGAATTCATGGGAATGAAATCAATGGTGTGGACATCGTACGTACACTGGTTTCAAAAGGCTATAACAAGCCCGAAAAAGGTATGGTTATTTGTATTCCAGTGGTGAATATTTTTGGTTTTCTAAATCAAAAAAGACAGTTTCCTGATGGTCGTGATCTTAATCGCGTTTTTCCAGGGAGTCCCCGCGGTTCTTTGGCAAGTAGATTAGCCTATCAAATCATGACTGAAATAGCGCCGTTTGCTGATTATTGCATTGATTACCACACGGGTGGTGATAGCCGTTTTAATGCCCCTCAAATACGGATCAACAAAAATGATATCGCGAGCATGGAGCTAGCAAAAATTTTTGGTACAGATTTTATTCTACGTTCTGAAAGGCGTGAAAAATCGTATCGTGAAAGTATGCATAAGCTGAAGAAAAAGGTGCTTCTTTTTGAGGGCGGAAAATCACTGGATATAAATAATGCGGTTACTAAAGTAGGCGTTGATGGTGCAATTCGCATTATGCAACATCTTGGAATGCGAGATTTTACGAAGGAATTACAACATCAGCCTACCATAAATGAGCCAATCATTATAGATGAGTCTTCTTGGATTAGAGCTAAGTATTCCGGCATGTTTCACCCTGTAATTGCTTCGGGTAGTAAAGTTAAAAGAGGAGATCTTCTCGGGAGCATATCAGGACCGTTTGGTTATTTTGAAAAGGATATAAAGGCTACACATTCGGGGTATATTATTTGTATTAATCAGGCTCCAATAGTCAACCAAGGCGATGCGATATTTCATGTTTCTAAAAATGAGACTATTGCTTAAAACCAAGGAGATTTACTTTCAATAAAGTGTATCAACTCCCGTATTAAACCAATAATTTCATTAAAAAGCTCGATTTCTTTTTAGAAATCGAGCTTTTATATAGGTATTCCGCGCCTAGCCTTAAGTGGTATTATCCAATCACTTGCTTTTCAGAAATAAAAGGCTGGTGGTAATGCCGTTGCCCTGTTGCCTTGTACAAGGCATTTGCTAAGGCTCCCATAATAGGAGGGAAGGGTGGTTCCCCAAGACCTGTTGGATCAATATCACTTTCTACAAAATGAGTTTCGATAACTTTTGGAGCTTCTTTATGGCGAATTAATCGGTAGCGATCAAAATTAGTTTGTTCTGGCACACCATCTTTAAAAGTCATTCCGCTATACATAGCATGTCCAATACCATCTACGGCACCTCCTTCAGCAAGATTGCTCGCAGCATCAGGGTTAACCACAATGCCACAATCAATTGCAGCAGTTACTTTTTGCACTACGGGATTACCGTTCTCCATAACCATATCTAATACTTGAGCCACATAACTGTTATGACAATAGTATGCAGATACACCTCTATGCAGATTAGGCTGTTCTTTACTCCAATCCGATTTTTCTCGTACCAATTCTAATACTCCTGCATAACGGTGCGCTTCATAATCATTATTTTCCCCTACAGGATTATCTTTGGCTTTATGTAATAGTTCCAAACGAAAATCAATTGGGTCTTTTCCTGCTAATTCAGCTACTTCATCTAAAAACGATTGTTCTGCACCTGCAATAAAATTAGATCTTGGGGCTCGGAAGGCGCCTACAGTAATATTGGAATCTAATGCCCATTCTTCCGCCAAATAATTGTCTACCGCTCCAGCAGGGAATCGGTTTGCAGCTAACGGACTTTCAGGAATTCCCCCTGCTCGTACATGAAAAGCAATTAAATTATTATCCGCATCCAGTGCCGCACGATAGAAAGCATGATAGGCTGGTCGATACACTCCCATAGTCATATCATCTTCACGTGTATATACGAGTTTAATAGGTGATTTCATTTTTTGTGAAATAACACCTGCTTCGGTAAGGTAGTGACCATAGAGTCTACGACCAAAACCTCCACCCATTCGGGTCATTTGAATATCTACTTTTTCTAAAGGAAGTCCTAAGCGAGCAGCAACACTTTTTTCCATAAATTCTGGAGTTTGTATCGGCCCGATGAGCTCTGCCTTATCATCAGTTACATCCGCATAGAAATTCATAGGTTCCATACAATTATGTGCAAGAAAAGGGCAGGAGTAGCTACGTTCAATAAGCTTAGCTGCTTTTTTGAAGACGGCTTCTGGATCACCATCTTTACGGACTACTTTTTGTTTCATCCCTCCCTGCGCAGTCATCAAATCTTTCTGAGATGTTGTGCTTTCTAAACCAGCAGGAAAATGAACCTCCATTTCATTACCAAAAATATCCATTTTAGTGGTTATATCAGGTGCAGGCTCCCATTCTGTTTTCAAGGTTTTTTTAGCATTCATTACCTCCCACGTAGAATTTCCTACGACAACAATCAAGTCTTGAAATGCACTATTATCAAAAGCGCTCATGCGATAGTCATCTTCAAATGTCTTCATTTGAAAAACATCTTTTATACCAGGCATACTCTTAGCTTCTGTCGCGTCAAAAGATTTCAGTTTCATTCCAAAAGCAGGCGGATGCGCAATCATGGCGATAAGCATTCCTTCTTTTTGAATATCAAGACCATATAAAGGTTGCCCCGTTACAATTTTGAGTCCGTCTACATTTTTACGCGAAGTACCTATAATTTTGAAATCTTTTACTTCTTTTAGCGCTACTTCTTCCGGAACTGGAATTTTAGCTGCAGCAGAGGCCATTTCGCCATACCCAGCAGACTTGGTTGAAGCCTTATGGTATATGATTCCAGCATCAGTTGTTATTTCACCGGCTGGTAATTGCCATGCTTCGGCGGCAGCTGCGATCAGCATATGTCTGGCGGTAGCTCCTGCCATTCGCAAGGCTTCCCATCCAGCGCGGATAGACTGGCTACCTCCTGCAATTTGACGTTTAAAAATAGCGGTGTTCAATGGCGCTTGTTCTACCATCACATCTTTCCAAGCAATATCTAATTCCTCTGCCACAATCATAGGCATTGAAGTTTTTACATTTTGCCCTATCTCTGGATTTGGCGACATAATAGTTACAATACCATTATCACCAATTTTCAAATAGCCATTTATTTCGAACCATTCTTTAGGCATATTACGAACCTGCTCTGGAGTAGGTTTGCATGATGCCAACCAGCTAAATCCGAGTACCATTCCTCCACTTGCAAGGGCAGAGCTTTTTAAGAAGGAACGTCTATTATAGGTTGTTTTTACAAGTGTCATTTTTCTTTTTTTTGAAGTGTCTTACGAAGCATACTAGGGTGAAATTATAGCTACACGTATTTTAAACGTTTTCTATATTGGCGGCATTTTTGATGGCCTTCTTGATACGTGTATAGGTACCACATCTACAAATATTACCATTCATAGCCTCTTCAATTTGCTCATCGCTAGGGTTGGGATTACGTTTTAAAAATGCACTGGCATTCATAATCTGACCTGCTTGGCAGTAGCCACATTGATATACATCTTCTTCTAGCCAAGCTTTTTGTACTGGATGATCTCCATTTTCTGATAAACCTTCAATCGTGGTGATGCTTTGTTCGCCTACAGCAGAAACAGGAATTTGGCAGGAGCGTACGGCGACATCGCCAAGGTGTATGGTACAAGCACCACATTGTGCGATACCACAGCCATATTTGGTACCCACCAATTTCAATTGGTCTCGAAGCACCCAGAGCATTGGAGTGGAAGGATCAACATCTAACTGTTGCGTTTTTCCATTGATTTTTAAATTAAAATTTGCCATGATTTTAAGTATATGTGATTTTGATGTTCAAGTTAATGAATTATTCAATACCAATAAATATAGAAGTCAAACAAATTAGGATCAAACACTTACAAATGATAAACAAAAGACTTCAATTTACGAAATACCCTAATTTATTACAGGTTCATCATACAGTAATCATGCATTCATTATCGGTAGCTTTATATGTCGGTTCAAGTGATATTCAACAGAAAATTATATCGAGAACAGGTTTTGAAATGGAAAATTTTATTCTTGATACTAATCTCACTCTTAAAAAAGCGTAAAATTCACTTGAATTGACAAATTTTCATCACTAATAGCAATTCGTGGTCCCTAAATTTTAAACTATGAGTTGCAACCCCAATTTTATACTGTTACCTCTTAATCTTAACGCATTCGTAATTACCGAAACAGAGCTAAAACTCATTGCCAGTGCTGCGATCACTGGGGACAATAGAATACCAAAAAAAGGAAATAAAACCCCAGCCGCAATCGGAATCCCAATCGTATTATAGATCAAAGCAAAAAATAAATTTTGCTTAATATTCTTCATTACAGCATCACTCAAGTTTCTCGCTTTTACAATACCTTGTAAATCACCTTTAACTAGGGTGATCATAGCATTTTCAATGGCAACATCGGTACCCGTTCCCATAGCAATACCCACATCACTTTTTGCCAATGCGGGTGCATCATTAATTCCATCACCTGCCATCGCTACAATATGTCCATCAGCTTGTAATTTTTGAACCTTTTGTAATTTGTTTTCAGGCAACATTCCCGCTTTAAAATCTGTTAAATATAGCTTGCGAGCTACCGCTTGCTCCGTATCATGGTTAGCACCGGTAAGCATAATGACTGAAATTCCTTTGTTTTGCAGTTCTTTTATGGCCTGGGCACTAGATGCTTTTATTTTATCTCCAATGACCATATAACCAGCAATGGTACCATCAATAGCCAGATACGAAACTGTTTTCCCTGGTTTTTGGAACGTATTGGCTTCTTTTTCCATTTCCGAAGTAAGCGTAGCGCTAGCATAGGCCATCATTTTCGCATTTCCTAAGTCCAGCTTTTTGCCATTAACTAAGCCCTCAACACCTTTTCCTGTTACCGCATTAAAATTTTCTATTTTTAGGATTTCGGTTTTCAGGGCCTTGACATATTTTACCATGGCCTCTGCCAAAGGATGTTCACTAGAACTATTTATAGATGATAAATATTTTAAAATCTCTTTTTCAGTATAATTAACTCCAAAAATGCCTATTTTTTCTACTGTTGGTTTGCCTTCCGTTATGGTTCCTGTTTTATCTATTATCAGCGTATCTACCTTATCCATTTTCTCTAGCGCTTCGGCATTTTTAATTAAAACACCATTCTGCGCTCCTTTACCCACACCAACCATTATGGACATTGGAGTAGCTAATCCTAATGCACAGGGGCAGGCAATTATTAATACTGCAATGGCATTGACTTAAGCAAATACATAGGCTGGATCCGGTCCCCAAATAGACCAAACAGCAAATGTGATTAACGCGATAATCACGACCACAGGTACAAAATAACCTGAAACCGAATCGGCTAATTTCTGAATAGGCGCACGACTGCGGCTGGCATCATTTACCATTTGTATAATTTGCGAAAGAAGAGTGTCGCTACCTACCTTTTCTGCTTTCATTAAAAACGATTGGTTACCGTTTATGGTACCACTATTTACTTTATCACCTATAGCTTTACTAACGGGAATAGGCTCACCCGAGATCATAGCTTCATCTACCGTTGTATTTCCTTCGGTAATAACACCATCAACAGGAATTTTATCACCTGGCTTCACTCGAAGTACATCTCCTTTTTGAATTTTATCTATTGCAACAACTTCATCTAGCCCATCTACCACGCGAATAGCTTTATTAGGAGTAAGTTTTAGTAATTCTTTTACTGCGGAATTAGTTTTGCTATGAGCCCGTGCTTCTAACACCTGTGCCATTAAAACCAAAGTTAGTATGACAGTTGTCGCTTCAAAATAAACGTGTACTGCACCAGAATGTGTTTTAAATTGCGTTGGAAAAAAATCTGGAAAGAGCATTCCAAAAACACTAAATAACCATGCTACACCAGCACCAATACCAATAAGGGGGAACATATTAAGATTCCATGTTTTAATACTTCGATATGCTCGCTCAAAAAACATCCAAGTGGCGTAGAAAACCACAGGTAGCGAGAGCCCTAATTGTAACCAGTTCCACCATTTCTGCTCCATCAACTTATATAGTGGATTATTGGGAATCATCTCACTTATGGCGATTAAGAATATAGGTAGTGTAAAGGCTACGGCAATCCGAAATTTACGGAGCAACTTTTTATAGGTCTTTTCTTCCGCTGAGAGATCTGGTTGCTTAGGAACGAGATCCATACCACAGATTGGGCAAGAACCTGATTCATCTTTTAGTACTTCTGGATCCATTGGGCAGGTCCATTGTCTCATAGCAACAGAAGCCGAGCTTTACTCTTCTACCAAGTCCATGCCGCAAACAGGGCAATCACCTGGTTGTATATAGGTTTTATCATCTTCGCAATGCATAAGGCAATAAAAGGTTCCTGTACCTTGAACTTTTAGAGTCTCTTTTGTAGTATTTGCAACTGTGCCATGGTCCATTTTCTAGGTAGGTGAATGCTATAATGCCCCCCATCTTTTTGCATAGCCTCTTGGAATTTTTAAATGGTAATATGGGAGGCCATTTCAATAGTGGCTTCTGCTTTTTCTAAATTAACAGATGCACTTCTAACACCTGCCACTTTAGAAAGTGTTTGTTCTACGTGAGTACGACAACCATTACAGGTCATTCCGTGTATTATGACAGGTATGTTTCATTTTAGATGTTAATTTTTAAAATTAATATGATCAACGAGTTGTTCCTGTAAAATTACTAGTTAATACCTTTGTTTACACCCTTATAACAAGCTGACAATTTCGTGAATTAAGGAATAATTTTTTTATAAGCATTTCTATATTTTGAATATGGATGAACGTATAAAACCCCGTTGTAATTTATAGAGTACAAAAATATTGTAATGGAATTTATATTTAGCCTTTATAGCACTTTGAAAATCATAAGCGCATCTTTTAATTTTTTTATAGAATTATAGTATTTAAGGAGAGATTTTATAGCGGAAATTAGTTTAGCACAGCAACAAGCCATGATTTTGCCTTTACAGCTAAACATTAATAGGTATTAGTCGACAACAGTTAACCTTGATTCCTATAAGAGCTTAGTAAACAGAACTAAACAAACAAAACCCATAAGCACAAAATAATCTTATGTTATAACAATTAAAGTTATTTTGATCAATTTGATTGGTGAAAACTATGGACTTACAACCACTAACTATCAACTTTACAAATACTAAAATTATCATAATCAATAGAATACACTTGAAAATGACATATTGTTTAAGTAAATTTGTGGATTAATCAACTATAAAATACAGAATGCAAATAATAGATAAGGCGCTTGAATTTGAGAAAGCCAAAATGAGTAATATGTCCACAAGCGACAGAGTGGTTGCTTCTAGAGAAGCAAAAAGTTTAATTTTAGCCTTAAACGAGATTTATAAAAAATCTAAGGATTCCAATATTATGGATATAATGAAGCGTTTAACGGTAAAAAAGAAAAGGATTGAAATCCGTTTAAAAGGTAGACCTGATCCTATGTTTTAATAGAATTAAGAATAAGGCAACAAATACTAGCCCTAGTATCCAACTATATTACTAAGGCATTTTTTGTGATACGTATTATTTTATATACTGTATCTATAGGTAGATACGTATAGTAGCTACTATTAACTTCTGAATTTTCAGCAGATACTAAATCTAAAACTAGTTTAAGTACGCCTATTCAACGAGGGTATTAGGGCATAATCTAGCGTTGCTATTCGATCAAGTATAGCATAAAATACTGTTGGATAACACGCCTTTTTATTTACATTACATTTTCGTTTGCTTATTAATGACCAGAAATGATTCTTTGTCTTAAGCATTTAAAACGAGTAGTAGTCGCACTACGTTTGTATATCCCTTAAAACGCTACAACAGACCATTAAGCTCAAAATTGCTAGACAATTTTACATGATAGTAATGATAAGATATCCGAGACTACTGTGTTAAACCAAATGGAAATAATGAAAATTATAAATTCATTTTTTTTGTTTTACAATAAATTCATCTAATTTGATTTAAATTTAAAGAATCCACCTACTACAATGTTATCTGTGGTACTAAGGGTCGTGTTAGGGGATTCACTATGTGCATTCCTACTATTTCCACACTTGATAAGAAAGTTTGATTTTTTGAAATTCCAAATAACTGTTTTAAAGCGGTATTGTCAGTTCTAGCTAAATTCCTTTTCAGAATTTTGTTTCGAGAATCCTTACTGAAACAATATCATAATTATAATTCACTTCGTGCATCTATATGCTCCATACCTGATATGATAGTTCAATACTACGTTGATCATCTTTGGGTTTTCGTTTTCATTCCAATAGATGAAATTCACTGCACAGCTAAGTTTTATGAGGCCAAATGAGGATCTGTTGTTGTCTATCATAGTGACCATAATAAGATTTGGTTTTAAATAAGTGAAAATGGCTTTCAGCCTTTTTGGTAAAGAAATAGTCTAAGTAATAATCCGAAAGGTTAAATGTATAGGAAATGTGAAATTTCATTGCGCTTATTCATTGAAATAGAATATGAAATTAAAGGTAATGTAAGAAATTCATCGGAGTAATTTGCCAGTTATACGTAAGACTTTGTTAACATATAATAACAGAAACAGGGTAATAAAATGCGAAAATGCTAATGATAGCGCTTTAGATTTTCATATAAAGCATCTCATCCAAGGATTTAATGTGAAAATTTTATGCAATCGGTTGCGTAAATAAAGTTTTATACATATGTTTGTGTTAATTTCTTTTCAATCTCAATCTTTTTAAAAAGAATCTATAATTATCTCAATTTAAACTCAACTAAATTATGATGAACAATTTATTATTAAAAACGAAGTATAGGACCTTATGGTTTTGTGGCTTTATAGTACTATTACTTTTTGCAAGCAGTGCCAACTCACAAAATATTACGGTTAAAGGTAAAGTTACAGATGAGGCAGGTATGCCTTTGCCAGGAGTTAATGTTATCGTGAAAAACACAACTACAGGTACTTCTACCGATTTTGACGGCTTATTTTCCATTAGTGCACCTTCAAATGTGGTATTAGAATTTATTTATCTAGGTTATGTTAACCAATCAATTCCTGTGAATGGAAAAACAACTATTAATGTTGCTTTACAAGAAGACATGTCGCAATTAGATGAAGTTGTTGTAGTAGGTTATGGAACTATGGAACGCTCGAACGTAACAGGAGCAATAACTACTGTTGATGTAGGGGCTATTCAAAACACACCAGTTCCTAATGTTGTTGAAGCCTTGAGAGGACAAGTAGCGGGGTTAAGGGTTACAAGAGGTAATGGACAACCAGGTTCAGGAGTAAACTTTACAATTAGGGGTATAAATTCATTAGGGGAAGGCTCTGGATCAGTTAGTGAGGCTAATCAGCCAATAATTGTTGTTGATGGAGTGCCGCTACCGGGAGGTAATTTAGCAGAATTAAATCCTGATGACATTGAGTCTATTAATGTCATTAAAGATGCGGGAGCTGGTGCTATTTATGGTTCTAGTGCAGCTAATGGGGTTGTTTTAATTACAACAAAAAGCGGTAAAGCTGGAAAACCAACTATTTCTGTTAATGCTTCCACAGCAATTAATGAAGTTACCAATAGAGTGAATATTATGAACGGTGATGAGTATATTAAATACCTTCTTGATTCGGGACAAGGAACAACAGTAAATGGAATTTTAAATGCAAATGAACTTACAAATTATGTTAATGGAAACTCTGTTGATTGGCAAGATGAACTTTTAAGACAAGGTATTTCTAAAAATATAAATTTATCAGTTTCTGGAGGTTCAGAACAACTTAGCTTTTATTTAAATGGAGATATGTATCAAGAAAGTGGTATTGTGACTGCTTCTGATTACAATAGATACTCTATAAGATTTAATGGTGAGTATAGACCGTATGACAAAGTTAAAATTGGTGCTCGAGTGCAACTAACAAAAAGTTTTGCAGATGAGACAAGTAATACCATTAGTGAATTTAATATAAATGGAGGATTTGCACCATTTATTCCAATTTTTAACAATACCCCATTAGGAGATTTATATTTATCCGATGGATCATTTGCTAAATTTGTTACAAATGACCAATTTCAAGTAAACCCTTTTCATAGATATAATGAGTCTGTAGTAGATAGAACTGTTACTAGATCATATGTAAATCCATATATCGAACTTGGAATTGCTGATGGATTAAGCTATACATTAAATACTTTCGCAGAAGATCGTAGTCAATTTTATGGACGGTTTACTTCTAGTAACTATATTGATGGAGATCCAAGTACAGCCCAAGTACAACGTCAAAATTCTGTAAATTATTTAGTTGATAATATTGTGCATTACAAAAAAGATTTTAGCAAACATGGTGTTGATGCAACATTCGTTTATGGTTTCCAAAAAAATGAATTTGAGCAGTTTGACGCATTTTCTGATAAGCTGGCAACGGACTTGTTAGGCTATAATGCCATAGATGATACAGCGACAGAGGATCAACGTTTTAGTTGGGATACTGATGAATCGGGTAGAGTTTATTATGTAGGTAGAGTTGGTTATGATTATGATAACAGATATGTTTTAACATTAACCCTTCGTAGAGATGGTTCCTCTAGATTTACTGGAGATAATGCATATGGTAACTTTCCATCACTTTCGTTAGCTTGGAACGCTCATAATGAAAGCTTTTGGAATAACGATGGATTCTTAAACTTATTAAAGTTTAGAGGGAGTTATGGGACGCTTGGTAATGATAGAATTGGAACGTACCGGTATTTGGCAAACCCTGTAGTAGTTCGTTCAACAATTTTGGTTGATCAGGATGGAGACCCTAATACTACAGATGATGTAGTTGAAGAAAATGTAGTCGGATATGCAAAAGGAACACTTGCTAACCCATATTTGAAATGGGAAACAAGTAAGCAATTAAACGTAGGTATTGATTTTGGTTTATTAAATAATAGAATTAGTGGTACAGTAGATTACTACAATACAAAAACAACAGATTTATTATTACCTGAGATTATACCGGTTATTAATGGATATGAAAGCTATATTAATAATGTAGGAGAAACTAAAAATTCAGGTTTAGAAATTAGTTTAAAAGCCAATATTATTGAAAATAAAGATTTCACTTGGAACTTAGCCGTTAATTGGGCAAAGGATAAAAATGAGATAGTTAAATTAAGTAGAGGAAGTACTGATGCTGAAGGAAAACCAATTGATGATCCAGCAAATGGTTGGTTCATAGGTCAGCCAATAGGTGTACTATATAATTATAACTACTTGGGGGTATGGCAAGAAGAAGAAGCAACTGAAGCCGCCGGGTTTAATCAAGTTCCAGGAGATGCAAAATTTGAAGATGTAAACGGAGATGGAAGCATTACTCCAGGAGAAGATAGACTGTTTTTAGGAAGTGGAAACCCAGATTGGTACGGTGGTTTAACTAATACCTTTAACTACAAAGGATTTGAATTATCTGTATTATTAGAAGCAGTTGAAGGAGTAACACGAGTTAATAATTTTATTGGTGGTTACTCGGGTAGAAATAACCAAGTAGCTATTGATTACTGGACGCCAGATAATCCAAGTAGTAGTTATCCAAGAGTAGGGGGGTCAGGTAATTATGATGGAGGTAGAGGTGATGCAGTTAAAACACAGGATGCATCCTTTTTAGCTTTACGTAATGTATCATTAACTTATAATCTAGCCTCTAAGCATTTAGAAAAAACACCTCTAAAAGCACTGTCTTTATATGTAAGAGGTAATAATCTGAAATATTTTACAGATTTTGATAATGCCTATTCTCCAGAAGCAGGAATTGGAGCATATCCAATTACAAGAACAATAACTTTTGGAACGTCAATTACATTTTAAAAAAAATAGAAATTATGAATAAATTTAAATTTTATTTATCAATTGTTTCAGCATTACTTGTGCTATCAAGTTGTGATGATGACATAATTGATTTAACAGAACGCGACAGGCTACCAACAGAAATTGCTGTTGCAAGTATTGAAGGTTTACGAACATCAATGATTGATGTATACGTTCAAGCAAGATCATTGCACGAAAACAACGAAATATCACTTTACAGACAGTGTGGTACTGATATAGTACAATCTGGAACACACATGGTAGATGTTAATTCTGGTGGTATGTTAGGTATGATGGAATATGGAAATGGTTTTGACTCTACTAGTGGTTCACTAGAAGATATCTTCAACGGATTATATCTTTCTCTTGATAGATGTAATGTAGTAATTGCCTATGGAGGTAATTTTGAATCATCAGATGCAGCTCAACAAGAAGCAATCAATAAAATTATTGGAGAAGCTTACGCTTTAAGGGCTTATGTGTATTTAGAGTTAGCAGAACGTTGGGAAAATGCAGTTATTACAGAACTTGCAGAAACCGTAGATGATATTAAATTTACTGCAGATTTATCATCTCAGTCCGAATTGTTAGAACAAGTAGTGTCTGATGCCACTAATGCTATTCCATTATTAAAATCGAGGTTAGAAAATGGTGATGTAGGGGTACCATCAAAAGATATGGCTTACTTATTATTAGCTAAAGCACATATGCACCTAAATAATTGGGCAGAAGCTGCTGCTGCTGCTGATGGTGTCATTGCTCAAGGTGCACAACTTCAACCTTTAGACGGTATTTTTGGACTTGAAGGAGGAAAAACGGGTGAAGAAAATAATGAAGAATTAATTTTCTCATGGATATTTAATCCAGCCAATCAAAACAGACCTCAACGTACTGTACAAATGTATGTGCCTTTGTATGATAGAGTTCCGGGTGTAGCAAGAACTTTAGAACAAGGTGGAAGACCTTGGTCTAGGATGTCACCATCACCTTATTATTGGACACTTTTTGAAAATGGAGATGGACGTCTAGATGCATGGCATAAAACATCATGGGTAGTAGATGAACCGAGTGCGATAGATACTAGTCTCGAAGGTGGAGATACACTGCAAGAAGGTGATTTGCTTACCGTAGATAGTCCTTATTTCTTAGCATGGGCATCTACCGATAGAGAAGCACGCTATTTAGAACCTACTACGACAAAATATTGGGAAGATGCTACCTACGGAAGACTGGCATCTGAAGCACAAGGATTTAGTAATATAATTCTATATCGACTTGCTGAAGCCTATATAATAGGAGCAGAGGCGCATTGGAGAAATAATAATGAAGGAAGAGCTTTACTCTTAATTAATGCAATTAGAGAAAGAGCATTCGGCGATACGAGTCATAACTTTACAAGTTTAGATCAAGATACTATTTTAGAAGAACATGCTAGAGAATTAGGACACGAAGGACATCGTTGGGCTATGCTTAAAAGACTTGGCTTGTTAGTTGAAAGAGTTAGAATGCATAATCCAAGTGCAACGGCTAATATTCAAGATAGACATGTAAGATGGCCAATACCTCAAAATTTTGTTGACCAACTAGGAGTAGAACAAAACCAAGGATATTAAAAAATAAACAAGACTATATTATGAAAATACTAAACAAATTATTAAAAGGCCTATTGGTTTTTGTTTTAACCTTTGGTTTTTTTAGTTGTGACGATGATGAGCTCTCTTCAAATCAGGTAAATGTTAATGGACTGAGCGTAAATGGTGCTTATCCAAATGACCCTGTTTCTTTTACTGGAGCCAATTTTGAGACTATTCAATTTTTATTCGTTGGAGAACAGCAAGCTGAATTTCAATTAAACGGAGATACAGTATCATTCGTTGTACCTGATAAGGCCGTTGTTGGACCTAATTTTATAACATTAGCAATGGCAGATAACTATAGAGTTAAAATACCCTTTGAAGTCTTGTTAAGACCAACACCTGTTATTAGTACAATTTCGCCTGGTGCGGCAGAGCCAGGAGAGAATGTAACAATTACGGGAACATCACTTAACAACCTTGAAAAAATAAGCGTTAATGATATGGAGGCAACTGTTGTGTCTTCCTCAGAATCAGAATTAGTTTTTACTATCCCAGAAGGACCTCAAAATAATGCTTTAGCAACAATTAAAATAGTTACCTCTGGCGGATCAACAGAATCCGGATCTATATTCTATGTTGGAAAAAATTTATTACTAAATGGAGTATTGGAAGAAGGATCAGGCGATGATTTTACAAATTGGAATAAATACAATGGTGGAGATGGCTTAATAGCCTCAGATCAGCCCTATGCTGGGAGATCCTTAAAAGTAATTGCAGCAGGTGGAGATGCTTGGAGAACGCAATTTGTTAGCGACCCAACAGAAACTTTAGTTGGCGTTGATTATACCGCATTTATGTGGATAAAAGCAGAAGCAGAAGGTGGAAATATTCGTTTCTCAACGAATTCAACCACTGGAGCATTATATTCAGGAAACTACGATATTGGTACAGAATGGCAACAAATTGAATGGACTTTTACTAACAATGATTCTGCTACACGTCTAGTATTAGATATGGGAGTTTCAACGGGTATGGTTTATCATGTTGATAATATTACGTTAATAAGTACCTTATCTGGACCACCACCACCACCAAATTTGTTGTTAAATGGAGACCTTGAATTAGGCGGAGCAGATGATTTTACGAATTGGGGAGAATGGAATGGTCCTGATTTAATGACAGTAGAAACTACAGAAGTACATGGAGGAAATAGATCCTTAAAGGCAATTGGAGCAGGAGCTGATGCATGGAGAACTCAATTTGGTAGTGACGCTGTTACTACTGAAGTTGGAAAAACATATATTGCTAGTATGTGGATAAAAGGTGAAGGAGCTGGAAACGGAGGAAATGTTCGTTTCTCAACAGCTGCAACCGCAGGGGCACTTTATGGTCCTAATTTTGCAATTACGGATAACTGGCAGGAAGTATCATGGGAGTTTGAAGCAAATGATGTAGCTACTAACCTTGTCATAGATTTAGGTGCCGTACAAGATGCTGTTTACTATATTGATGATATTAGTTTAACAGAAACACCCCCACCACCACCAAATGAAAATATACTCTTAAATTCTGGTTTAGAGGAAGGTGCTGGAGATGATTTTACAGATTGGGGAAAATGGAATGCTCCAGATTTATTGACTGCTACTACAGTAGCTGAAGAAGTACATGGAGGAAATAGAGCCCTAAAAGCAATTGGTTTTGGTGGAGATGCATGGAGAACACAATTTGCTGGTGACCCAGCTGCAACAACTGAAAATGGTGTTAATTATGTTGCTAGTGTATGGATAAAAGCAGAAGCTGGTAGCCCAGGTGAGGGTGGAACAGTGCGTTTTTCTACTGCCGCAACTGCGGGAGCACAATATGGACCCGACTTTACAATATCAGCCGACTGGCAAGAATTTACGTGGACATTTACAGCTAATGATGTAGCAACAAACCTTGTATTAGATGTTGGGTTCGTTCAAGATGCAGTTTATTTTATCGATGACATTACTCTTACAGAAGAAGATTAGAATTTGAGTTAGTTGATTTATGTGTAAACTTTATTCAAAAAAAAACCGAGCTCACCCTCGGTTTTTTTGAATAAAGTTTATTATTTTTCAATCCTGTTTTATAATTACTTTCTAGAAATAAAATTATTATATAACACATCTGGTATTCATCATAGTTCCAGGTTGAAATAATAAAATTAAGAGCAGAAAAAGTTTCTATATCAGAAACACTTTTTACAGAACTTCTAAACTTATAAACACAAATTATTTAGAAACCGAAATGATGATGATATGTAAGCGTTGAGGGATATTAGTTTTTACATTAATAATTCAAAAGCATTGAAATTAATTACTTTAGCTGGAAACACTTATTTTATTGATAGGAATAACAAAACACCGGTTTCTTTTTTAAAAGAAAATCAAGTGTTAAAAATTTATTTTTTTATAATTTTTCAATTTCAGGAGAAATATCTTCAATCATTTCTTTAATTGAATGTTTTTTATTTAATGGAAAAAAACTAGAATGTTCTAAATAATAAATTTTGGTTAAGTAGCTTAAATAATTGTAATCTGTTATGACATTTTGTTTGTATAATTCTTCAAATAAATCTAAGTACTTTAGTTGTTCTTTTTTATGAATATCAAAGTAAACACCATAAAAGATCGCTAGTTTTTCATTTTCATCAAATTCCTTTCCTTTTGGGTACGGAAATTTGTTTAAGTAACTTTTTATCCTATAGCTATTCATAAATAGTAAAGAATCTTTTTGCTTTCTTAAGATAGCTATTTCTTTTCTGTTTTTAAAAAATGATTTTTCTAGTTCTTTAATCTTAGTATCAATACCTTGTCCATCTTCATGAATTTTGGATAAATAGTTTTTTTGAGCATCAATAGATTTAATTAACTTCACTTCCGTATCAATACTAGTTTGGTAACCTTCTTTTTTTGCACAAGAAATTAGAATAAAACTTAATGTAATCATGTACAGAATATGTTTCATCATATTTTTAATTTATTAAGAATAAAAATTCGGCTAAGAGTATAAAGCAGATTATAAATTAATTAGTTAACTGACATACCTTTTAAACCCTCTAAAAATGAATCGTAAGAAATTTTAGTGCTGTAATCATTATTGTATAAAAGAGGCCAATCATTACCACCGTTGTATAACCAACTATCTTGATCTCTAAACCCCCAGATTGTTATACCGTGTTGTTGAGCGGCTGGTACAATATTTGAGTAAAAATAAGAAGCATTTTGGTATTGATTAGCTTGTTCTTGAGCTCTTGCTGCTGTTAATTCTGTTACATCATTACTATAATTTGCTTTAACATCTAGTTCTGAAATATGCACTAATAATCCAGTATCTGTAATTTGTTGAATTGCTAATGGTAAGTCAGCTGTGGGCCAATTATGGTTTAAATGCATTTGCATTCCTATACCATCAATTGGTACGCTCATGGTAATCATACTATTAACTTTACTGATAATTTGATTTCTTTTATTAACCTCTCCAGCTATATTGTAATCGTTATAAAACAGTTTTACATTCGCATCAGCTTCACGGGCCCATTGAAATGCTTTATCAATAAAGTCATCACCAATTTTTTGTTGAAAAATAGAAGATCTAATTGAGCTTCCATCAAAATATTCATTGACTACATCCCAACTCACAACAATAGAATTTCCATTCGAGTCTTTCTCTTGTGCAAAATGCGTTACAGTTGCTTTAACATAAGCTTCAATTAAAGCTTCAAATTCTTCATTTGTTCCCGAAAAACTATTTAACCATCCAGGAACTGACGAATGCCATATTAAAGCATGACCATGAACTCTTAGACCATTAGCTTTTGCATAAGCTACTATGGCATCACCAGCACTAAAATTATAATTTCCAGCGGATGTAAAAATAGTTGCCATTTTCATATCGTTTTCTGCAGTTATGCTATTATAATCATTTAATAAAACCTCTTTAAAAGTAGTATTTGCAGAAGATGATGTTAATTTAGCAGCAGATACAATATTTCCCATTGGGAAACTAGCAGCATCTTGTAAGTATGTAGAAGTGCTCCCACCGCCATCACCACCCTCATTGGTAGGGCCTCCAACAATAATGTCACCATCTGATGAACTATCACTACTACAACCTATAACTAATAATACTGTAACTAAAATGCTTAAAATATTTCTTGTTTTCATAATTTATTTAATTTTTAATTTATAGGCAATCCCTAGTTCTAGTCCAGTAATTTCTGCCAACCCTTTTAATCTACCTATTAATGAATATCCAGGGTATAACTCCTTACCTTCAATCGAATGTAAAAACCCATGATCTGGTCGCATAGGAAGACTTATTTTTCTTTTATGCATGATATGGATAATTTGCTCAACAACCTTTTCCATTTTATTATCGCCATATAAATGATCAGACTCTTTAAAGTTGCCATCAATATCTTTTATGACATTTCTTAAATGCAAAAAATGAACACGAGAAGATGATTTGTTTAATATCTGGAGTAAATCATTTGATGGGTGTGCACCTAGCGATCCTGTGCAATAACATAAACCATTTGCCTCAACAGGTACTTCATTTAAAAGATATTCTAAATCTTTTTGTGTACTAACTATTCTTGGTAATCCTAAAACTGAATAGGGCGGATCATCAGGATGTATAGCTAGTTTTAATCCTATTTCTTGTGCAACAGGAGCCACTTCTTTAAGAAAATGAATTAAGTTTTCTCTTAATTTTTCTTCGGTTACATAAGCGTATTCATCAAGTAAGGTTAAAATCTTTTTTAGAGTAAAATTTTCTTTACTTCCAGGTAATCCTAGAAGAATACTCCTAATTAATTTTTGCTTTTCTTCTTTTGAAAGCTGTTTTCCATAAATAGCAGCCTTATTAATTTGTTCAGGCGTATATGCTGATTTTGCATTTGGTCTTTTTAATAAAAACACATCAAAATAAACAAAAGCATCTTTATGAAAATATAGTGATTTTGTTCCATCAATATTTTTATAGTCGTGATGTGTACGAACCCAATCTAAAATGGGCATAAAATTGTAGGTAATAACTTCAATACCGCATTGAGCCAAGTTTTTAAGACTTATTTTGTAGTTTTCAATATGCGTTTCAAAATTTCCTTTCCCTTTTTTAATATCTTCATGAACTGGTAGACTTTCAACAACTTTCCATTCTAGCCCTGCTTCTTCAATAATTTCTTTTCGTTCATTAATAGCCTCAATAGTCCAAACATCACCAACGGGAATTTCATGTAATGCAGTAACAATACCTGTAACACCACATTGTTTAATGTTTTCTAAAGAAATTCTATCGTGTAGGCCATACCATCGCATGGTTTTTGTCATTAAAATCATAGTATTCTATTTAAAATCCTATACTATTTCCTCCATCTACTGGAAGAACAGTTCCGGTTACGAAACTAGATTCATTGGTTGCGTAAAAATAAACGGCATCTGCAATATTAGTTGGATCACCCAAAATACCCATAGGCGTTCTAGCTAATACTTTGCTTTTTCTTTCAGGATCATTATCCAATGCTTTTGCCGACATTTTTGTTTTGATGAATCCTGGAGCTACGCAATTTACTCGAATGCCAAACTCTGCTAATTCTACAGCCATTGCACGAGTCATGGTTTCTATAGCTCCTTTACTTGCAGAATAGGCAATAACATTTGGTAAACCGTATTGAGAAGCCATTGAGCTTATATTCACAATACTTCCACCATCATACTTTTTCATTATTTTAACAACTTCTCGACTAACAGTAAAAATACTCAAAACGTTGGTGTGTATAATATTTAAAAATTCTTCATCGGTTACCTCAGTAAACTCCTTTTTAAGATTTATTCCGGCATTATTAACTAGAATATCGATGTTGTCGCCATTAGAAATTTCTGCTATTAATGCAGGAATTTGAGCTAAGTTATTCAAATCAAAAATTATTGGAATTGCATTTTCACCCATTTCGGTACACGCATTTTCAGTTTTATCTTTAGTCCTGCCTATTACATAGGTTTTAATTCCGTTATCACAGAGTTTTTTTGCTGTAGCATAACCTAAGCCAGAGTTGCCTCCAGTAACAATTGCTTTTTTCGTCATTCTATTTTGTTATATTATCTTCCAGGGGCAAAAGGAAACCTCATTGATTGAAACTCTTTTAAAGTTTTTGAAGGTTTTTCAACTCCGTTTGGTAAATCTTGTTTTGAAAATTGTTGAAAATATAATAGGCATGCATCACGCCACCATTTTGCTTCTTTAAGCTGAATATTTAGCATCATTTGTACTTCTTTAAACCTTTGGATATCTACATATGCCTCCATAGAATTCCAAAGTGATGCCATATTTTCAACTTTATTAACACCACTTTGGTATTTTAATGCTATCCCATTCCAAAGTGTGTTTCCATCCTTTAATTCATGATTCCAAGAGACATGGTGAAACCAAAGTAAATTCTTTTCGGGCGTTGTTGAAATGTCATCATACTTTTTTGCCACTTCTGGAGCATATTGTGCCGTAGCATTACTTCCTGTTTTTGTTCTGTTAAAACCAATGCCATATTCATCGGCTTTATGGTAATAGGTAGGATTCCATTCTGGACGCGGTAAATTTCCAACCCATGGTCCAGGACCATAATGATGCCCTGTATCAAAAATATGATGCAAGCCATATGGATTCATATAGTCAACAACTGTTTCACGAGATTGAATCATCATCCTTTTTATTGGATTGACGAAATGTTCATTATTTGAAAAAGTCTGACGTATCCATTCATCCGCAATATCTTCTGAGTTTAAATTAGGATTCCAGGCTAAACGTCCGAACCCATACCAATTGGCCTGTAAAAAGTGATGACCAGTCCAATTCATATTATTTCCTATGTTGGAAACTCCAGCAACTCCAGTTAATTTTTTATTATCAAGTGAACCCTCAATTACTTTTGCAACCGTGGAGCCTTTTCCTTTTCTGTACGTGTCAGCTTCAAATACTTCTTCATAAAGTTTTGGTTGATATACTAAATGTGTTGAAAAACCCATGTACTCTTGAGTAATTTGAAATTCCATCATCATATTTGTATTTGGCATGGCGCCAAACATCGGATGAAATGGCTCTCGAGGTTGAAAATCTATAGCTCCATTTTTAACTTGTATAATTACGTTGTCTTTAAATTTACCATCATAAGGCACAAATTCTGTATAAGCTTGTTTAGCTCTATCGCTAGCGTCGTGTTCTGAATATACAAATGCACGCCACATAACAATTCCTCCAAAAGGTTTTAAGGCTTCAGCCATGAGATTTGCACCATCAACATGATTGCGATTATAATTTTGAGGACCAGGTTGTCCTTCAGAATTTGCTTTAACAAGAAAGCCACCAAAATCTGGAATTGCTTTGTAGATTTCGGCTGTTTTATCTTTCCACCATTTAATGACATCAGCATTTAATGGGTCTGCTGTTTTTAACCCACCTATTTCTATTGGAGCAGAAAAACGAGCAGTGAGGTAAACTTTAATGCCATAGGGCCTAAATACATCCGCTAAGGCTTTTACTTTTTCTAAATAATGAGGGGTTAATATGAATGCATTTGCATTCACGTTTGTTAAAGCTGTTCCATTAATACCTATTGATGCATTCGCCCTTGCATAATCAATATATCTTTGGTCTATATAATCGGGTAGTGTATGCCAATTCCAAATGGAAAGGCCTGCATAGCCTCGCTCAACCGTTCGGTCTAAATTATCCCAATGGTTTAGCATCCTTATAGCTACTTTTGGAGAATCAACGATATTAATTCCGCTAATTGATTTGTGAGTTTGTAGCTCTCTTAGAAATCGAAACACACCATATAAAACGCCATAATCTGTCTTTCCTGTAATTACAATATGGGTTTTATTATCGACTTGAATTTGTTTAATTACAAAGCCATCTTTTTCAATTTGTGAATATTCTTTTTTAAGTTTTGAGCGTATTTGTTTAGCTAAATTCGACTCAGAACCGATTATTAAAGTGTTATTTCCTGAATCATTTTGTTTTAATAAATACTCAGGACCAAACAATCCTGAAAATGCTTTGTTTAACTCATCCTTAGAAACTTTGATTGTTTCAGAATTTCCAATAGATTCAATTCCTCGTATAGTTTCGGTATATTCTTTTAAAAGCTTCTTGTTTTCAATTTTAGTATACTGAAGCCATAAGTTATATCCATCATTTGCAAAAGACGTAGTAGTAAAAACAAAGGTTAGAAAGAGTGTTAAACTAAGTATCTTTTTTGTAAATAAAACCATATAATTGAATCAGTTTAATATTAAAGTTGCTTAATAATCCTACAGTATAAAGACTTGTAAATAATTGTAAAGTTAGTGAAATTTTTATAACTTCGCAACCGGTTGCATAAAACAAAATTATAATAGAAAGAAAGTACACAAGTTAATATTTTGTTGATGAAAAAACCTAATAAGCCCAAAGTTTAGGCATGAAGTCATATGTGATTTTTTTTGAACTTTGTTTCTATTCCTAATTCTATATGGTGCTAATTTCATTTCCAAAGTGATTAGATCAAGAGTAAGATTATAAAGATTATTCAATGAAGGGGAGAACATGTAAATACATGAATTTAGATCTGCTATATCTATTTATATATGGCTTAAATTATCCTAATTTTTAAATCCGTTTCAATAAAATAAAACGTATGAATAGTTTAATAACAGATAACTTCCTTCTAACTTCATCTTATGCTGAAGAATTATATCATTCTTATGCCAAAGACTTACCTATTATAGACTACCATAACCATTTGCCTCCTAGCCAAATAGCCGTAAATAAGCAGTTTGAAAATCTAACTAGAGTTTGGTTAGATGGGGATCATTACAAATGGAGAGCAATGCGTAATTTAGGTATTGATGAGAAGTATATAACTGGCAATGCCTCTGACCAAGATAAATTTAAAAAATGGGGATCTGCTGTGCCTTATACTATGCGAAACCCATTGTATCATTGGTCTCATTTAGAGTTGAAAAGATATTTTGATATCGATTCCCCCATTAATGAAAAAACCGCAGTCTCCATTTATAAAGAATGCAATACGCTTTTGCAGAAAGAAGAATATGGCGCTCAAGGTTTATTGAAAATGATGAATGCAGAAGTTGTATGTACTACAGATGATCCTATTGATGATTTGAAACATCATAAATCTATAGCGAATTCAAACTTTGATGTGTTAACATTACCGACATTTAGACCTGATAATATAATTAATATTGATGCTATTGAATTCACATCTTATATTGAAACCTTATCAGATGTTTCAGATGTAAAAATTAAAGATTTAGAATCACTTTTAAAAGCTATAGAGAGTAGAATTGATTATTTCGATGAACATGGATGCAAACTTTCAGATCATGGGTTATCTCATGCTTATGCTGAAAAGTTTAACAAGAAAAGCGTAGATGCTATACTAAAAGATCGAATTAAAGAAAAGCCTTTATCCACTAAAGAAATAAATACATTTAAATCAGCAATTCTATTTTATTTAGGAAAGTGTTATGCTTCAAAACAATGGACCATGCAATTACATTTAGGGCCCATACGCGATACCAATAAACTACTTTTAAAGCAAATAGGAATAAATGCAGGTGTAGACAGTATTGGAGATTTTCAGCAAGCAGAATCTTTAGCAATTTTTTTAAATAAATTAAATGATGATGGTACTTTACCAAAAACAATAATCTATAATTCTAATTCGGCAGATAACAATTTGTTTGCTACAATGGCCGGTAATTTTAGTGAGGGTGGTATAAAAAGTAAAGTTCAGTTTGGAGCTGCTTGGTGGTTTTTAGATCAAAAAAATGGTATTGAAAAACAAATAAACTCATTATCAAATATGGGATTATTAAGTTGTGCTGTTGGAATGTTAACCGATAGTAGAAGCTTTTTATCATTTACAAGACACGAATATTACAGGCGCATTTTATGCAATATTTTTGGTAATGATATTAAAAACGGAGATTTACCAAATGATATGACTTGGATTGGAAAAATAGTTAGTGATATATGTTATAATAATGCCAAAGCATATTTTAATTTTCAAGAATTAAAATCCCAAAAAATAAAATAACATACGCTAACCAACAAGTAATATGAAGTTAAAATTAATGCTTATAGGTTGCAGTATTATTCTTTTTTCATGCAAAAAAGAAGGTTCAGCTAAAAGTATCAAATTAGCACATAGTTTAAGCGTTTCGCATCCAGTTCATATTCATAAAGCCATGGTTTTTATGATCAAAAATGCCATTAGGGTTTGGCGATAACAAAATATTGGTTTTAATTATCATTAATTTAGTTTTACTTTTTGTTGGAATTTTTATGATATGACGCCCGCAGTTTTAATATTCACTCCAATATTTTTTCAAGTAGTAACAGCCTTAGGAATTGATCCTGTTCATTTTGGTATTATAATGGTGTTAAACCTTTGTATAAGGTTGTGTACACACCAGTAGGAGCAGTGTTGTTTATTGGAGTTGGAGTAGCGAATACAAGTATCCAAAAAGTAATAAAACCACTGATGCCATTCTTTTTGGCAATGATAATAGCACTCATCATTGTAAGTTTATTTCCTAGCTTCAGCTTAAGGTTACCAAAAATATTCGGATATTAAAAGTATTATTTTCTTTTAGAAGAACCTCTTATAATTACTTCAGTATTTAAAAAAGTGATCTCTGTTAGACTATCTTTTTTAGAATTTTTTAGGTATTTCAATATTTTTTTCGAAGATGTTTTTCCCATTTCAAAAGCCGGATGAGATATCGTAGATAATCCAGGATCAATAATGTGCGAAATAGGGTCATTATTAAAACCGATAATAGCTATATCTTTGGGTATTTTTAGCCCTCTATTTTTTGCCACTTGTATTGCTGCAACTGCCGTTGTATCATTTGAAGAAAATATGCCATCAGGAGGATTTTCTAAGTCAAGCAGCTTATTAGTAGCTTTTTCACCTTCTTCATAACTCATTGTATTTACGTGCACAATTAAATCTTCATCAACGGGCAAATTATTTTGTTGTAATGCATCTCTATAGCCTCTTTCACGTTCGCTATAAATATTTCTAAATTTTAATCCACCAATATGTGCTATACGTGTACAACCTTGCTCAATAAGATGTTTGGTTGCCTTTAAACCAGCAGAATAATTGTCAATCATTACCTTGTAAGTATTAAACCCTTTTGGAACCCTATCCACAAAAACCAACGGAATACCTTTATCAATAAACTGTTGAAAATGGTCTGTTTTTGTAGTTTCCATGGCTAATGAACAAATAACCCCACTAACTCTACTGTTATACAAGGCTTGTGCCAAATCAACTTCATCTTTATAAGAATCATGTGATTGTGTAATAATAACATTATAACCAGCTTTTTGTGCAATTTCCTCAATACCATTGATAAGAGAAGACATAAAAGGTCTGTTAATTCGAGATATTAACACGCCTATAGTTTTAGTTTTATTACTTCGTAAACTTGAGGCCAAGGTGTTTGGGGTATAACCCATAATTTTGGCAGTATCATTTACTATTTTCGTAGTTTTTTTACTAATACTACTATGATTCTTTAAGGCTCTAGATACAGTTGATGTTGATAATTTCAACTTTTTTGCGATGTCATAAATAGTAACATCTTTATGGTTAGTCATATGAGGTGTTCATAGTTATGATATAAATTTAATATTTTATTCTAAAGATAATCTCCATTGAAAAATGATGTTTAAAATTTTATTAGTCAAGAGAAGTTATCTCAACGTTAGTTCGGTAAATTGAATGATAAAAACCTGTTGAATATACTAAGAATTTTTTATGGTAGATAAAAGATATGAGAATTTTCATAATATATATTTAATATGGACCACGAATGTGTTGGTTAATTTCATTTTTGTAAAAAGTTTTCAAAGTTTCATGAATACTTGAACTTAAAGGTTTTAAATCTGAAACACTGCAGTTAGAATTTATTTGTGATGCTGAACTAGCACCAGGAATAATACAACTTATAGCGTTATGATCTAGAATCCATCTTTGAGAAAATTGAGCCATAGTTAGCTCATTCTTAAGAAAGTTATCTTTAATTTTATTAGAAAGTTCAACGCCTTTTTCAAATGGTAATCCTGCAAATGTTTCACCAACATTAAAAGCATCACCGTTTTTGTTGTAATTTCTGTGGTCAGAATCTAAAAAAGTGGTTTCTGTTGTAAACTTTCCTGTTAGCAAACCACTAGCTAGAGGTAACCTTACTATAATACCAACATTTTTCGCTTTTGCTTTTGGTAAAAGTTCTTCTAGAGGTTTTTGCCTAAAAATGTTGAAAATTATTTGTAGTGAAGTAATGCCTTCTTGCTCAATGCAAAAAAGACCTTCTTGCACTGTTTCGACACTGGCACCAAATGCTTTTATTTTTCCTTCTTTTTTTAAACTTCTTAACCAATTAAAAATAGAACCTTCATATAAAACATCACTGGGTATACAATGCAATTGTAATAAATCAATAGTATCAACTCCTAGGCGATTTAAAGAGTCATCAACAGATTTACGTAATGCTTTTTCAGTATATTTATCAGGAAAAACACTTCCATCACGACCAAATTTTGTTGCTATTTTTAAGTTGGGTTTGAAGCGTTTTATAAATTTACCAATAACTCTTTCGCTTTGCCCTGCTCCATAAACATCTGCGGTATCAAAAAACGTAACGCCTTGTTCTACAGCTTTCCTCATGATACTAAAAGCATTTTCTTCTGAAATACCCTCACCCCAATCACCACCTAATTGCCAACATCCTAAACCTACTTCACTTACATTAAAACCACTATTTCCTAAAGATCTTGATTTCATAATTTGTTGATTATATTTTAAACATTTTTTGAATTTAGCTTTTTTGAAAAAGCCACAATCCTCATATTTCTTTGAGAGGAATAAAAGCATTTTTCTATAAAACGAATGCAAGATACTAATTAGTAATAGTTTTTTTATATATTTACGCAACCGATTGCATTAAATAAATTAAGTCTAAATTTATGATGAATAAAAAATATTTTTATAGTGCTTTAGTATTCCTACTGCTACTAATCACTAATTGTCAAACAAAAGAAGCTAAAATTACTAAGTCTGAAGGATTAAGAGATGTATATAAAGATAATTTCTTAATAGGAGTTGCTTTAAATGGAAATCAAATATTAGAGAAGGATTCTGTTCAAAGTGCTTTAATTGCCAATCAGTTTAATAGTGTTACACCTGAAAATGTAATGAAATCGATATTAATTCATCCACTTAGAGATACTTTCAATTTTGAATTACCGGATAAGCTGGTAGCCTTAGCAGAAAAAAATGACATGCACATTCAAGGGCATACTTTAGTATGGCACAGTCAATTATCTCCTTTTTTCAATGAAATAACGGATAGCACCGAAATGGTCGAGGTGTTAACAAACCATATAAATACTATTGTAAGTAGATATAAAGGCAAAATTGATGCTTGGGATGTTGTAAATGAAGCTTTAAATGATGATGGGACATTAAGAAAAACAGTTTTTCTAGATGTATTAGGTGAAGATTATTTATCATTAGTATTTAAATTAACAGAAAAAGTTGATCCAGATGTTGAGTTATATTATAATGACTATAGTATGACAAACCCTAGCAAAAGAGCTGGAGCAATCAAAATGCTTAAGAGAATGCAAGAGTTAGGAACTAAAGTTAACGGCATTGGTATGCAAGGGCACTGGGATTTGAATAGTCCAAGTTTAGAGGAAATTGAACAAAGTATTGTCGACTATGCTGAATTGGGAATTAAAGTAGCCATTACAGAATTAGATATTTCTGTAATTCCTATGCCATGGGACTTTACAGGTGCAGATGTAAATGTAAAGTTTGATAGTGGTAATCCAACCATGAATCCATACCCAGAAAAACTTCCAGATTCTATACAAATTAAGTTGGCAGACCGCTATGCCGCTATTTTTAAAATATTCTTAAAACATCAAGATAAAATTAGCCGTATAACATTATGGGGTGTTAATGATGGCGATTCTTGGAAAAACGATTGGCCAATTAATGGCAGAACAAATTACCCTTTATTATTTGATAGAACTAATGGAAAAAAGAAAGCCTATTATAGTGTGTTGAATTTAAAGTTAGATTCTGAAGAATGAAAACATTTAATGAAATAACACTTTTTTTAAGCATATTTTTTTATATGTATTAATCTTAATGCAAGTGATTCATATACAATGACTATTTCTAGTACAAACGCCATTGTCTTAAATGCTATTTTAGTTGAAGAGGTTTGTTTATGTTCTGGTAGCTCTAACTTGGAATTGGTTATACAGCGTATAAAGCCTTTGTTAGAAAAGGAAATTAAATCTGCTACTGACTCAATAAAATATTATTTGAAAATTCCAAAAAGATAGAATTTTAAGTATTCTCAAGACGATATTGAGGCAGTTAACCCAGATAAAGCTAATTTATATAGCCAAGAAAATAAACCTGCTACGCCCTTTAAAACTGATAATTAGTAACAAAAAAAGACATGAAATTAGTTAAAGTAACGTTGTTTTTATTTAATTTATTATTGTTGGTTTCCTGTCAATCGATATCATCAATAAATGCACAAGAACAACAATCTTATGTTGGGACAAATTCTGGTTTTGCTGTTGTTAACAATAAAATAGCAACTTCAATTTATTTTAGTGATAACGAACATATTGGAGTCTTAAAAATTGCCAAAAAATTTCAAGAAGATATTGAGCGGGTAACAAATATAAAACCAACTATCCTTACGGGGGCAACTCCATCAGAAAATACTGTAATTATTGTTGGAACAATCGGTAATAGCGAATTGATTGATAAATTAATTGCGGATAAAAAACTTGATGTTTCGTCTATTGAGGGTAAATGGGAAACCTTTCTTATTGAAACTATTAAAAATCCGTTTGATGGCGTTAAAGAAGCACTTGTAATTGTTGGAAGTGATAAGCGGGGAAGTATTTTTGGGATGTTCGATATGTCTTCCGAAATGGGTGTTTCACCATTATATTTCTGGGCAGATGTTCCTGTAAAAAAGAAAGAAAATATATTTATTACTAGAGGAAGTTATACCAAAGGAACTCCAAAGGTAAAATATAGAGGTATTTTTATAAATGATGAAGCTCCGTCATTAACAAATTGGGTTTATCCAAAATTTGGAGGATTTAATGCCAAGTTCTACGACCATGTTTTTGAGTTAATTCTTCGTATGAAAGGCAATTATTTATGGCCGGCAATGTGGCAACCAAGGATGTTTTATGTAGATGACTCGCAAAATGCCATTTTAGCTGATGAGTATGGTGTTGTAATTGGCACATCACACCACGAACCTTTAACGCGAGCTCATGCTGAATGGGGGCGATTTGGTGAAGGCGAATGGAACTATAATTCAAATTCAGAAAATTTGAAAAAATTCTGGACTGAAGCGATGGAAAGATTAGGTGATAAAGAAGCACTTGTAACCGTCGGTATGCGTGGTGATGGAGATGAAGCCATGAGTGAAGATACTGCTATTGAAACTTTAGAAAAAGTTGTTAAAGACCAACGACAAATTATAGCAGATGTTACAGGTAAGCCTGCTGAAGAAACGCCACAACTTTGGGCGCTGTACAAAGAAGTTCAAGATTACTATGATAGAGGAATGCAAGTTCCAGATGATGTTACGCTTTTACTTTGTGATGATAATTGGGGAAATATTAGAAAATTACCAGCCCTAGATGCAGAACCACGAAAAGGCGGATACGGTATTTATTATCATTTTGATTATGTTGGTGGACCACGAAATTACAAATGGATAAATACCACGCAAATTGAACGTGTTTGGGAACAAATGCATTTGGCTTACGAGCATAATGTTAAAGATATTTGGATAGTAAACGTAGGTGATATTAAACCTATGGAATTCCCTATTGAATTCTTTTTAGATTACGCCTGGAATCCTGATAAATGGAATGCTGATAATTTACAAGATTATTATACAGAATGGTCTGAAAAACAATTTGGAAGCGAATATGCGGAAGAAATAGCCGAATTAGTTAAGACGTATACTAAGTACAATGCACGTAGAAAGCATGAATTACTCAATGTTCCAGTATATAGTTTAACCGATTTTAATGAAGCGGATAACATGTTAGCCGATTTTAAAGCATTAGAGAAAAAAGCACTTGAGGTTAAAGAAAAATTAGCCAAGGAATACCTCGATGCCTATTATCATTTGGTAGTGTATCCAATTGTTGCTTCTGCTAATTTGAATGAATTATATATAGCTGCTGAAAAAAATAAATTATACGCGGAACAAGGAAAAGCAATAGCAAATGAATATGCTCAAAGAGTAAAATACTTATATGTTAAAGATTCTTTAATCACTAAATATTATCATGAAGAATTAGCTGGTGGAAAATGGAAAGGAATTATGTCGCAAACCCATATAGGTTATAATAACTGGCAACAACCCAGATTTAATATTATTCCAGAGACTGTTGTAGTTGAGCTGGATGATACTACTGAGACCAACAATCCAATTGAACCTATTGGTATTCCAAATAACAGAGTAAAAGCAATAATTCCAAACGGAGCAAAAGGGTTTATTGAAAACAATGGTTATATTTCAATGGAAGCAAGTCATTTTTCAAACAAATTAGAACCACAATCTTTTCAATGGAAAGTAGTTGAAAATATGGGTAAAACAGGGTCCTCAGTTATTTCCTTGCCTATAAAAAAAGGCAGAGTAGAACTCAACGAAAACTCTCCTAAAATATCTTATAACGTACATTTTCAGAATAAGGGAAAAGTAAAAGTTCATGCCTATTTCTCACCAACCATTAATTACTCAACTCGAGAAGGTATGTATTATGGTTTATCGTTTGATGATGAAAAACCATCACTAGTAAATTACGATTCTGATCCTTTAATTTTTAACTATAACGGAAAAGTTCCAAGTAATTGGGATAGTAATGTAGCCGATAATATTAAAATTGTTACCACAGATTTTAATATTGATGAAGCTGGAAATCACACTTTAAATTATTACAGAATTGATGAAGGGCTAGTCCTCCAAAAAATAGTAATTGAAACCAACAAAAAAGGAATTCCAAAAAGTTATTTTGGACCACCTGAAAGTATTTATGCCGAATAATAGAAACAACACAACTAACTAAATAAAAATAAAATGAGTGTAGCACCACAAAAACTATCAATTAGAGAAAAAATCGGGTATAGCTTAGGCGACCTCGCTGCTAATTTAGTTTTCCAAACATTAATTACTTATTTAGCTTATTTCTATACGGATATTTACGGACTTGATACGAATCATGCATCCGCAATTATGCTTACTGTAGGTCTGATTGCTGCATTTGGTTTTAATCCAATTATCGGTGCTCTTGCCGATAGAACTGTTTCAAAATGGGGGAAATTCAGACCTTGGATTCTTTTTACTGCCATACCTCTTGGTGTTGTTGCCTTATTAGCATTTAGTACACCAGACTTTACGTATAAAGGAAAAGTTATATACGCTGTAGTAACGTATACTTTATTATTGATGTTATATGCCGCTAACAACCTCCCATATTCTGCCTTAAGTGGTGTGATTACTGGCGATATGAAAGAACGTAACAGTATGTCTGCTTATAGATTTGTAGCCGTCATGTTTGCTCAATTCTTTGTGCAAGTGTTTATGTTACCTATTATTGAATCTGCAGGTGGTGGTGATAAAGCTATTGGTATTGAAAAAGTAATGACATGGTTGGCCATTATAGGAACTGTCATGTTAATTATTACATTTTTAAGCACAAAAGAACGTGTTATTCCTACTGCAGAACAAAAATCTAGCTTAAAAGAAGATTTAAGGGATTTAACTAAAAATAGACCTTGGGTAATCATGTTGCTATTAACAACACTTGTGTTCATTACGTTAGCTATGAAAGGTGGTTCTTATGTATATTATTTTAAAAATTATGTCGATTCCAATGAATTAACTACATTTATAAGTCCATTTTTAGATTTTTTAAATAACATTGGGATTAATTTCTTTGGAGAAGATCCAGTATCAGCTGGTTTTGGACTCTTTAATGCTGGGGGTATTATTTTTATGATTGTTGGAATTGGTTTATCAAAACAACTAGCCGATAAGTACGGGAAAAGAGATATTTTTAGATTGTTTTTATTTATATCCACATTGTTTATCATTTTCTTTTATTTCTTCGCACCAAAGTCTGTAGAATTAATGTTTGCTTCACAAATTTTACATGGTTTCTTCTATGGAATTACAATTCCTATTTTATGGGCTATGATTGCAGATGTAGCAGATTTTTCTGAATGGAAAAATAATCGTAGAGCAACAGGTATAATTTTCTCTGCCATGATGGTAGGTCTAAAATTAGGACTTACCATTGGAGGATCACTTCTAGCTTGGATATTAGGTATATATGATTATCATCCACAAGCTGCAACTCAAGTTGAAAGTGCTATTCATGGGATAAAGTTGTTAGTAAGTATCTATCCAGCTATTCCATTTTTAATAGGATGTGGATTATTATTTTTTTATGAAATAAATAAAAAAATGGAGAATGATATTGAAACCGAATTAAAAATAAGAAGATTGTAATTAAATAAAAAAAGTAAAAAAAAACGTTATGCCAGAAGATAGTATTAAACATGTTGATTTTGATGTTTTAAACGAAAAAGCAATTTCAAAACCTTTAGTAAAGCATATGTATACAGCAGATCCATCTGCACATTATTTTAATGGTAAAATTTATATATACCCATCGCATGATGTTGATGCAGGAGAAGCCTTTGACGATTTAGGAAGCCATTTCGCTATGGAAGACTACCATGTAATATCTATGGATAGTATAAATAGTGAAGCAGTAGATAATGGTAAAGCTTTACATGTTGATGATGTCGTATGGGCAGAAAAACAAATGTGGGCACCAGATGCTGCACATAAAAACGGAAAGTATTATTTGTATTTTCCAGCCAAAGGTTATGATGGAATTTTTAGAATAGGTGTTGCCGTTAGTGATTCTCCAACAGGACCATTTACACCACAACCTGAAGCTATAAAGAGAAGTTTTTCAATAGACCCTGCGGTTTTTGAAGATGAAGATGGCAGTTATTATATGTATTTTGGAGGTATTTGGGGCGGACAACTTCAACGATGGAGAACAGGAACGTTTACTGCAGAACAACCTGAAAGTCCAACGGCTCATCTTCCAGAAGACAATGAGCCTGCTTTATTACCATTTGTCGCTAAAATGACGGACGATATGATGGAATTTGCAGAGAAACCAAAAGAGATTGAAATTTTGGATCAAAATGGGGATTTATTATTAGCAGGAGATAAAGACAGACGTTTCTTTGAAGCTGCTTGGTTACATAAATACAATGGTAAATATTATTTTTCATATTCGACTGGGGACACTCATTTTATCTGTTACGCAATTGGTGATAGCCCTTATGGACCATTTACGTATGGCGGACGTATTTTAAATCCAGTTGTGGGTTGGACATCGCATCACTCCGTTTGTGAGGTTAATGAAAAATGGTATTTATTCTATCATGATTCTAGTTTATCAAAGGGTGTTACACATTTACGCTCCATTAAAGTTGCGGAAATCACTTATAATAAAGATGGTAGTATTCAAACATTGGATCCTTATAAAATAGAGTAAAATGAAAGCAAAACATATTATTTACACAATACTATTCCTAGCTATTACTATTTCTTTCTCCTGCAATAACAAATGGAATAAGGAGAGATTACCTCATGAGGAATATGCTGAATTTGATTGGTTTCATTACGAAGGCAAAGACCAAATTTTCAATACATTAAAAAAATCGGAAAACGAATACAATAACCCAATACTTACTGGGTTCTATCCAGACCCAAGTATTTGTAGGGCGGGAGATAAGTACTATTTAATTAATTCGTCTTTTACCTATTTTCCAGGATTACCAATTTTTGAAAGTTCAGATTTAGTAAATTGGAAACAAATCGGGAATGTCATCACAAGAAAAGAACAGGCCGATTTTTCTGAAATGGGTGTTTCTAGAGGAATGTTCGCTCCAACTATTCGTTATTATAACGGAATATTTTATGTGATTTGTACAAATGTAGAACAGGGAGGCAATTTTATTGTTATGACAAAAGATCCGTCAGGAGAGTGGTCTAATCCTATTTGGATACCAGAAATAGATGGTATAGATCCCGACCTTTTTTTTGATGATAATGGCAAATTATACATTACACATAATGGTCCACCACCAAATAATATTTCCCTACACGACGGGCATAGAGCCATTTATATTTGGGAATATGATTTAGAGAATAAAAGAATAGTATCTGAGCAAAAGTTATTGGTCAATGGAGGAACCGATATGGCTAAAAAACCCGTTTGGATTGAAGCACCACATATTTTTAAGAAAGAAGATTATTACTATTTAATTTGTGCAGAAGGAGGAACAGCTTACGACCACTCAGAAGTGGTTTTTAGAAGTAAAAATATATATGGTCCATATGTAAGCTATGAAAACAATCCTATTTTAACACAACGGCATTTATCTAAAGAACGTCTAAACCAAATAACAACTGCAGGACATGCAGATTTTGTTGAAACCCAAAATGGTGAATGGTGGGCGGTATATTTGGCATGTAGACCTTATGAAATTGATTATTATAATACTGGTCGTGAAACTTTTATGCTCCCTGTAACTTGGAAAGATGGTTGGCCAACTTTCGAAAAAGGGAATGAAGCACACCCATTTATTCATCAAAAACCAGATTTACCAGAGCATAAGGAAGCAATTGCTCCAATGGCAGGTAATTTTACATGGGATGATGATTTTGAATCAGAAAAATTAAACTTCAGATGGAATTTTTTAAGAAATCCAAAGGATAGTATTTATGTGTTAAGTAAAAATAGTTTATACCTAAAACCATCAGAAGAAAATATTCATCAAGAAACTAGTTTTTCCTTTATTGCAAGGCGCCAACAACATTTAGAATTTGAAGCTTCAACAAAAGTTAATTTTTCTTTAACTAATTCGTCCCAAGCCATAGGTTTGGTCGCCTTTCAAAATGAAAAACATTATATTTTTATAGGTGAAAGATTAAATAGTAATGAAGAAGTTGAAGTTTTTGTTGAAAGAAATGCATTAAAACAAAATGGAGGAAATCCAGAAATTATAGTTTCAAAAATCATCAAATCAGATTCTGATAATTTATATCTGAAAATAGAAGGAAAAACTCGGTTTTATGACTTTTATTATAAAACATCAGAAAATCAAGAATGGACTTTGCTGATAAAGGATGTTGATGCAATTAATTTAAGTACAGAAGAAGCAAAAGGCTTTGTAGGCACGATGCTTGGTATGTATGCTTCAAACAGCCATTTTAATTCAACTGAATAGTTAAAAATTTGGAATATTAAATAGTACTGGTGCTCTGCTAAATAACGCAAAATAAATATATTTTATGCGAGAGAAATAGCAGCAACGAGTGGAACAAGCGGTCTTGTATAAACAGAATGTATCATTTTTGAAATTCTAAATAAGTGTTTTAAATTAGTATTGTCAGTTCGAGTGAAATTCTTTTTTAGAATTTTGTATCGAGAACCATGGGTAACACACAAAGCTTCTCGATACTATTTTCCACTATTGCAAAGCGTAAAATCACTCGAAGTGACATTCGTTTAAAACTAAAAAGGGAGTAGGGGATTCACTTCGTGCATCCCTACAATCTCTGCACTTGATAAGAAAGGATCATTTTTGAAATTCTAAATAAGTGTTTTAAATTAGTATTGTCAGTTCGAGTGAAATTCTTTTTAGAATTTTGTATCGAGAATCTTTGAGGATACAATGCTACAATTAGGATTCACTTCACTTCGTTTGTGCATCCCTATGATCTCCGCATCTGACAATAAAGCCCAAATTGCTAACGCAATTTCTGTCCTTTTTTCTTTTACTCCAAGCTCCAAAACTAGGTTTTGAGCTTTTCGTTAAAGAAAAAAGCCCAATATCTTTCGATATTGAGCTTTGCTCTAAGCGGAGAATGAGGAACTATCCAAAACTTCGTTTTTTGAGTGTTTATAGGCTTTAAAAGCAATCTATACTTTTAGTGACACCGAATTAGTCCCTTTTTAACAAAAGTTTAGGAGTTTTGAGAAGTTTATTACAAATAACAATCCTAATGGTAGTAAATCAGTCTATTTAAAAGGGATTTTATTTATAATATATTAAATTGAGAAAAAGAAGTAAGATTATAAAACCCTCGGTATTTTGCATTTCTTGTTCATAATGAGATAGAATTAAACAAAATTAAAAAGAGAAGTTTATTAATTTCAAACTGGTTTCTTCTTTAAACATCGAAAGACCATTACCTAAAGTTACACGAATAAGTATACCTTCAACCTCAAAAAGTACTTAAAATTCCAACATAAAGGCTCAAAAAACGGGGCAAGGCAGCTTGGTTTAACTGCATTTGTAAAAAGTGTATTTCAATATGTATTTACTGCTTTTACAAATCATCAAAAAATTGGCTTTCAACTTCTGAGTTGATATGAAGAAAGCCACTTAGATAGGCTTATAATAATAGATTTCGTGCTGAATTAACGGTTTGTGCAATAGACATTATTATTTGTTTTGACTCCTATAAAACAAGGGTAATCTTCTAAATTTCGATTGTTAATTATGCAGCTACATCAGGGCATAACATAAAGATCAGTTTAAACGAATCTCCGAACTATGATTCTGTATTGACAATAATATAGAATATTTACATTTTAAAAGGTATAAATTTCTAAGGTTAGATATATTCTTAGACGTGAAAGAATCTAGTTTCATAATCTTTAAATTATGATGTTCACCTGCATACAATAACGATCAATATGGCTGTTTTAAAACTTTAAATTCTATTGAAAAGCCTTTTTTAGTGGCAGTCATTAAAAACATGGTTTTATACCAGATCAAAAAAGATAAATTAGAACTTTGCATGATAGTGCCACTTCGTAATGAAATCCTTTTTCTACATTTTTTACACTCATAGCTCCATACACTTTTTATCCAAAAATGCTCTCTACATCCGCATTTGCACTGAACTCCAATCTTGTCTCTTTCTTCCTTGAAATGCAGTCGGCAAGCTTCTTCGCTCACAAAATTAGCCGTAAAACTGAATATATTCATAAACTATTTTTTACTAAAATTATTGAAATAAATCTAATTATTAGTAATTACGGATAATCATTATATTTATTTAAATATACCCCCTTTTACTTGCTTCAGCCAGCAATTCACGATCGTTACAATCTGGGATATTAAATTGCATTTTAATTTTTCTTTTTCTTCTTTCAATACTGGCCATAGATAATGGGATGTATGTTGGAAGATTTTTCATTTTTTCTCCAATTGAAATAAAATGCAATATTTTTCTGTCAATATTATCAATTTGTATACTGCTCGAGTTTAAGAATTTCTTTATTTCCTCACTATAGTAATTTTCATTAGATAAGACAGCATAAATAGCATCCATTAATATTTCGGGTGTAATTTTTGTTTTAATTAAAAACCCATTGGGTTTAAGATTATTCAGAATTAATTTAATTCTAGTTGAATTATTAAGTGATGTTAGGACTATTATTTTTGATTTTTGATTTAACTCTTTAATTTTTACGCCTAGATCCTCACCGTTTAAAATTTTATGATTTTTTGATGGAGGCATATTAATGTCTATTAAATAAAGATCAAAAGGGTGCTCTTTTGATCTTTTTATTAGAGACAATGCTTCATCAATATCATATGCTTTTTTAATTTCTAGAATGTCTTTTTGTACTATTTCTTTTAATGAAAGTTCATAACCGTAAGCAGTCATTGGGTGGTCATCTACGATAAGAAAATGTATTTTTTTTTTCATAAAAAAATTTAAAATTGGCGATTATAATCTATTGTCTAGACAATTGCATACTATAAATGATTCATATATGTAGGAAAAAGAAACAAAAGCAATTTGTTGTTTTTGGTTGAATTGCTTATTTATGTTGGTCTTGCATGTATTTTAACATTTATTTAATAATGATGGGAAAACCATCACTATTCAAATTTAATAATATCTAATTTTAAAATGTATAGAATTTAAGTTTACTTGTTTATAACTAGTGCAATTAGAAATTAGTACAACAAACTTAATTTTATTTAGACCAAAATCAACCAAACCAACATATTAATGAAAAGAAATTTAGTATTTATTTTTCTTGTTATTTTTTCATTGAGTATATCTTACGCTCAAAAAAATAAAGGAACAGATACAGACGGAGATGGGGTTATAGACAAAAAAGATGTTGATGATGATAATGATGGAATCTATGATCGTGATGAAGATATTTCTAGAGTAATCCAAATTAATAAATGGGTAAATCGAAATAATGTAACTGTAGGGAATAATAACCTTAATTTTAATAAAGGAAATAATGGATGGGCTAATTCTGTTAATTCATCACCTTTTTCTTCTTTTGGATTTTTAAAAAACTATGAAGTAAGTTTTGATGCAAAGGTATCAAGAGAAGCCATTGTAGGTTTTGGAATCACTGAAACTAATGATGATTATTCTGATGTTGATTTTGGACTGTTATTTACAAACAATAAGGTTAGTGTTTACTTTAATGGAGTGGAGCAGACTTCGCCAGTCTTTTACAGCCATAGAGATGATTTTAAAATTGTTTATGAAAACGGTGAAATAAAGTTTTACATAAATGAGAAAAAAATATTCTCCACTGCCATCGGCATTGATATTAGTTTTTATTTGGACACTTCTTTTAAAGGGAGCCACGGAAATAATAAAAAAGCAAAGTTCGGACATTTTCAAATAAATTCATCTTCAGGTGATCTGGATATTGATGGGGATGGGATAATAAATAGCAAGGATTTAGATAGTGATGGAGATGGGTGCTTCGATGTCTTGGAGGCGGGTTATAATGATCCAGATGGAGACGGAATATTAGGTTTGGGAATACCTCAGGTGGATCATAAAGGTAAAGTTATTTCCTGTCCATCCGAAAATGTAGACACGAGTCAAAGTGATGATGATCATCATGACTATAATAAAAATAAGAATGGGAATCATCATGGTCATCACGGCCATTATAAAAACTGTGATGGTTATGATCATGTAAATGGTGATTTTCTAGATCCTACTGTGCAGCCTTGCGATTCAGAGCTCATTGGATTTTTGATTAATACGGTTAATCTACCGAGTTCACAATTCGAAATAATCTATGGAGACCTAACTCTTGATAATTTGGTGAGTGGTACAGCTGAAAGCGAGATATTTGTTGAAACTGGCCCAGATTCGGGACAAGACAAAATTATTCTGATCAATGTTGCAGGCACTTCAGAAAATTCAGCATTAAATATAAGGATAACGAAAAACCAAGAAAACTACATAATTGAGGTTTTTCAAAATGGCACTTGGCTTCTGCTGTCGCCAGAATTTTATGGAATTATTGGGGATAAGGTTACATTTTTCAATAAAGATTTCCGAAATATCAGGCCATTTCAATTGAACCTTGTTAATGGTGTTGAGTATGATCGATCTGCACCGCTTATTTTGAGTGTAAATGAGTTGGTAAGTGTTGATGGTGGAACATTAGAAATAAATGGACCGGATGATTTTACAATAACCATTAATCCAATTCTCGCAGATAATAATTTTGTATGGGATGGGACACAGGCACAGACTGGTGTATATAAATTTAAATTACAATTACAAGGCAAATTTTTTAACGGTCAATTTCAAATACAATAATGAAGAAAGTAAATGTTTTATACTTAGTTATAGGAATTTTATTGACCCTCTTAGCTTTGATTTTGTACCCAAAATTTTTGAATTCCAATCAATTGGCAGTAGTGAATTCCCAAAAAGTGTTAGAAGAATATAAAGGATTGGCAGAAGCGAGGGATATTTATGAATTAAAAATAAAAGAATTATCAGAAAAATTTGAATCTCAAAAACAAGTTTATGAGTCGAAAAAAAAGGAGCTTGAAATTTTATCAAACCAACTTACTAAAATTGATAAAACTGATAAGTTGATAGAATTAGAGAAGTATAAAAGTATTCTAGTGCGGTTAAGTTCTGAAATTGAAAATCAATCTGCAATTGAGGAAAATCAAATATTAGAGGGAGTTTATAATAAAGTGAACAATTTTATTGAAAGATTTGGAAAAAAAAATGGATACGATATAATTTTTGGAGCGAATGGTCAAGGTTCTATTTTATATGTTCAAAATAAAACAGACATAACGGACAAAATTATTGAAGAACTCAATAAAGAATATCTAACAGGAATTGATGAATAATAAAATTAAAATGGTTTTTATAGGACTGTCTGTGATGGTTTTTTTGGGATGCAATTCAGCCTTTAATAATGAACTTTCTTTTCTTAAATGGATCGGGCAGCCAGAGAATGGATTTGTTAAATATAATTCAGCAAATGGATTCAATTTGTCATTAAAATACTTGCCAAGTGATTATGTTGCTTTTCTTGAATATAATAAATCTGGCGTTGATTCACTGCAGTTGAATTCGGATATGTTGAATGAATTTAAGGGGTCAATGACTTTTTTACTTACAATAGAACACGAAACAAAGGGTACTGATGCTACAAATTATCAAGTGAATAATTTACCTGAATTTAGGCAGAGAATAAGTGAACTTAATTTTGAAATTAAAAATCATTTGTTCATTAAAAATAAAAATGGAGAAAAAAAATTTCCAGTTTTAGCAACATTTGAAAACTTATACGAGGTTGGTGGTAAAAAGTCATTCTACATCGTTTTTACTAGAGATTCCAAAAATAAAGATGTCTCACCAACAATAGATGTTGTTTTTCAAGATCCGTTTTTTGACACTGGAATAAGCCACTTTATGTTTGAACAAGATAAAATTGACAATTTACCTGAACTACAATTTATAAAAAAGAATTTATGATTTCTAATTGTAAAAAACGAATTAAACTTTTAGCATATTTTCTAATGATAGATATGCTACTTTCCATTGTATCACCGACCATTAGCTCAATGTATGCGCTTACGTCAGGTCCAGGAACACCAGAGTTTTCAAGCTTTGAGCCCGTTGCAACATCTAATTTAGTAGACCCTTTAACGGGGAGCTTTACCTATAATTTACCAGTTATTCAAATTCCAGGCCCAGATGGAGGGGGTTATGCTATGTCTCTATCATACCATAGTGGTACTTCTCCAGAAGAGGAATCTTCATGGGTTGGGCATGGATGGACCTTAAACCCAGGTGCGATAAACAAAGGAGTAAGAGGATTGCCAGATGAATATAATGATACTCCAGTTGATATTTACAATAAAACACGTCCAAATTGGACTATGAGCGGCTCCGAGAAACTGAATTTAGAATTTTTTAGCCAATCGAAAGAACAAGAATCAGGTGCGAAACCTAATTATGATAAGCCGGTAATAGGACTTGGCGTTAGTAAATATGTAAGGTTTAATAATTATCAAGGTTTGGCTAAAACTATTTCCCTAAGTCTATCCAAACAATCGCAATCATTATCTATGAATCGTTCTGCAACAGGTATAACATTTAGTGCAGAGCTTAATCCCTTTGCGTTAACGCAAAAGGCTCCTTTAAGAGAAAAAAAAGATAAGGATAAAATTAATGGTAGAGGCTTTGTCCGATTTGATAAGGAAGGCAATAAAAAAATGGGGCAATTTGCATCTCAAGCCTTAAAAAATTCGGGTATGGGAGCTGGCGCTCAGACATTATTTGGCTACCGTAGTTTTACAGATGCGGGTATTTCAACCAGTTTGTCCAAAATGAGAGGGTATAATTTTAATCTAAGTTTCGGTCTTCAATTTAATGCGCTACAAGTACCAGTGGGTATAGAAGGAGGTTTAACAGGTGCATTTAGTTTAAATACGACTAAATCATTTGAAACCGTTTCAACCTATGGCTATTTAAATACTCCATCCGAAATTGGGAATTTTCGTTCTGACTATTTTACTGAAAAAGGTAAGCCTTTTGACCGTCGCGATTATTTTATTGGTATCCCTTTTTCAACTCCTGATAATTACATGCTTAGCGGAGAAGGACTTTCCGGTGGTTTTAGACCTTATCGTAAAAGTATTGGGAACTATTTTCCTGAACAAATAGATGGTTCTGAGAATAAAATTAAGACTTATGGGGTAGGAGTTGAAGTTATGCTCGGTTTAAATGCAGGCGTTGGGGTAAATTTAGCCCTTGGTGGTAGTAAATCGAAACTGAAAGATTGGAATCGAGTAGGTAATACTAATAACGATGAATTTTCATTTAATTCAAGTAGCCAAGATGAGCATCAATTTAGATTTTATGGGGATAAAGGTGGTAAAATGGAGTATGGGAATACAAATATTGCCAAGGCTAGATTAAAAGCTCAACCTAATTTCCCTGGAATCACTACTGTCTCACCTACCTTATCTAATGATGATCTTAAAGATCTTAATGAAGTAGATGCAAGTTCTTCTTCTTTTATTTCGAAGGAGGATGAAGGATTTAGTATATATAATAATGCAGGTTTAAAGTATAACTATACTTTGGATATGAAAGTTAGAAACACAGCGAATCTTTCTATAGATATAAACCAAAGTGATAGAATTGAAGAAAATTATTTGGCTTTTAAAGAATTATATCTAAAAGATAATTTTGAAGTGGATGAATGTATTCATGAGGTCCTGATTGGAGATGTGAAAAAAACGCCTTATACCAGTACATCATTATTGACCTCAATTACGACCTCAGATTATATTGATTTGGGAGAGCCGGGGAAGCTTGATGAATTGGATTTTGGAGGGTGGACATCATTTGAATATTTTAAAAAGTATGGTGGTAATGAGGATTCAATGCAACCTAATGATGAGGATAACTACAATTGGTATCGATGGAGAATTCCATATAATGGTTTATTCTATAGTAAAAATGATATTTCTGATATTAAAGATGATACAGGATTTGTATCTACAGGTGAAAAAGAAATCAATTATTTAAAAATTGTAGAAACAAAAACACACATTGCCTATTTTGTTACTAATAAAAGTAATTCTGAACGATTTGGAGTTGACGCTTCCAATGTTCAAGCAAAATATTTGCAAGGAACTGGCGTAAATCGCTTTGACGGTTTGGCTGCAACAGATTTAACGTCTACTCAAGATCCTTCCGCATCGGATCCCTCATCCAAAAATTTACTGGATCAGTTGGAGTATCTAGAAAAGGTCGTATTATTTGCAAAAGGTAGGCCGGATGTGCCACTTCAAACCACAAATTTTAAATATGATTACACTTTAGTTGGTAATTTACCGAACAACATTAACGGTAATTTCCCTTCGAACAGTATAACTGCAAATAGCGGGAAATTAACATTAAAAAAAGTATGGTCAGAATTTGAGGGAGTAGTTAGTGCTCGAATTAGTTCATATAAGTTTGACTATAGGTATAAAGATAAAGCGGAGTATCCTCAATATTTAGTAGAGGAAAATTCAAACTTAAACGATTTTTTCTCACTTAGCGATCGATTTTCGGTGAATGCCCAGAATCCTAATTATGGACCTCATTTATTAGATGCTTGGGGTAATGTGCAATTCAATGGTCGAGAACGACATATTAATATGGTCAATTGGCCTTATCAAGGAGCTATTCCGCAAAATAGTTTTGATCCTGCTGCTTGGCAGTTAAAGCAAATTACTTTGCCATCAGGTGGGCAAATTCTAATGGAATATGAAAGCAAAGACTATTCTTATGTTCAAGATAGGAATGTAATGGCAATGGTAAAACTTATAGAAGCCAATGATGATTATGAAGCTCCTTCCTATACCTTGGATCTTACAGATATTGGGTATGATTCTAATATCGATGCAGATCAAATTCAGGATTTACATCAATATCTTCGTGCTTATTTTTTAGAAGAAAAAGATGAAATATCAGTTCCAATTGGTGGCGGCGGTATAGCAAGTATTCTCTCAAAAGATAAGGGTTTGTTAAAAGTAGATAAACGTATTTATTTTAAACTTTTATATGCATTAGAAGGCCTATATCCCGAGCTCGAAAATTGCAAGTCAGAATATATTTCAGGATACGCAAAGGTTAAGGATGTTGTCTACAATTCATCAACAAATCAAATTTCAATTCAACTTGATGGCACTTCTGATGGTACAAACCTTATAGGTGTAGGCTTATTCGATGAACCAGTTGAAGATCAAGGTTACAAACTAACTCCTCGGCAAGCATGTTATGACTATTATGTCACACAAAGATGGGGGAAATTTAGTGCAGGATGTGAGGGTGATTTTGAGAAAAAATATGATCGACGTATAAAAGAATTGGCAGGATGCGAAGGACCGTTAATTAATAATATTGGAGAAGCTTTAGCAATTGCCGAATTCACTATTGCTGGTATGACTACGGTGTCTAGTATGGCCATAAATTCAAAATATCCAACAAAAACAGAAGTATGTAAAACTTTGAATCCTGAATTATCTTATTTGAAAATTCCAATTAACAAAGCTAAGAGAGGTGATGGTATTAGAGTCAAGAGGGTTTTGATGTTTGATAAAGGGATTGAGAACGGTGATGCCGCAATTTATGGGCAAGAGTATCGCTATGAATTGGAAGATGGAAGAAGTAGCGGTGTAGCCACAAATGAGCCAAGTGAAATGAGAGAAGAAAACCCCCTTGTTGGATTTATGCCTAAAGAGGATCAGTCTTGGATAAGTAGGTTAGTGGTAGGTAAGGATAAAGAGCAATCCGAAGGGCCAATTGGTGAATCGTTATTGCCATCACCAGCAGTTAATTATGCTAGAATAGTAGTTGAAAATATTCACAAAGGTAAAACAGGTTCAGGACACACGGTCTATGAATTTTTTACATGTAAAGATTATCCATTTGATAAATTGTATAATTATTCTCAATCAATTGGAGGTGCTAACCAACAATACGATATTGGCTACACTAGTCCAGTAAAAGGGGTTGATTATTCAGTTCTCCAAAATGATTCTTTTGATGACAAGCTCAATATTCCTGCTCCAGTATTTAGCTATAAATTAGACAAAGCATGGGCTTCTCAAGGGTTTAGGTTCATTGTAAATGAAATGAATGGTAAACCCAAATCAATTAGAACTTATGGAGGTTCTTATAAAAGTGGAGATAGATCATTTATTTCGTCTGGTCAGGATTTCTACTATTACGAACCAGGTGAAAAAGTTCCATTAATGAAAGGCGATGGTACATACTATTGGGATAATCCAGGTAAAGAGATGGATGTCACAATGGAAAAGTATACTATAAAGAATGAAAATTTAGATTTCAATTTTGAAATTGATGTAAGTGTTGGAATATCGCTATTTCCGCCAATATTTGTCTCAGGAATGCTTCAATTTGAATATAGTGAGCAATATTTAAGTAAATATGCTATTTCAAAAGTTATTAATTATCCTGCGATACAAAAGAAAATAGTATCCTATAGTGATAATATTGCATCTACTACAGAAAACCTAGCTTTTGATTATGGCACAGGAGAATCTGTACTTACAAAAACGTATGATGCCTACCATAATATTAATGTAACTGGTTCTACGGTAAGACATGATGGATCAATTTACAGTATGAATATCCCTGCACATTGGAATTATGAAGCTATGGGAAGAAAATCTGAAAATAGGTCTTATACAAATCAATTAATGGCTAGTTCAGGGCAAATTATTACTTATGGAAATGATGCCAATCCTTTAAATCCCAATATTGTAGGTGACAATTATACTTGGAATATTAAAGCTGATAAGGTTATATCTGCAGGTGCGAATACTTTTAATACGATGTCTGGTGTATCTAGTTGGGTTGATTCCAATGTAAGTGCTATTTACAATTCTGAATCAGCAAATTCTGAATTAGAAAAAATATGGCGCTTACATAAAAGTTTTGTTTTTAAAGGCGAAACCTCTAAATCATCTAATCGTAATACAGCACTTGGTAAAATCTACGAAGGAGGTATAATTGAAAGTTTCATTCCTTTTGATTATGCAAATATTGTTCAAGACCAACAATGGGTGAAATTAAGTGAAGTGACTAAGTATTCTCCAAATGGAAATGCATTAGAGGAGCAGGACGTACTTGATATATTTAGTGCCTCAAAATTTGGTTATGATTTTACACAACCTATAATAATTGCTCAGAATTCTACTTATGATGAAATTTTCTTTGAACATTTTGAAGATAAAATAGAACAAGGATTCTCAAATATAATCTATGGTAATGCGCATTCAGGAATGTACTCACAGGAAATAGCATCTGGCACCAATCTATTGCGGAATGTAATCGCAAGAGAGCTCTTAAGTACAACTGGGGGATGGTTAAAGTTTTGGGTGAAATCTGATAGTGATCTTTTAAATCCAAAAATAGTAGCTGGGGCTGATGTTTATACGCCTGAATTAGTGGCTAAAACTGGGGAATGGAGTCTTTATCGAACCTTTATTGATCCTTCTTCATTATCCCTAGGGAATGTTGTTGATGTTCAATTGACATTTGACAATACTATTGCGTATATCGATGATATCAAATTCAATCCTAAAGAATCACAGACAACTTGTTTTGTGTACGATGTTAAATCGTTGAGATTGTTAACCCTTTTTGATGATCAGCACTTCGGGCTTTATTATCAGTACAATAGTGAAGGGCAATTAGTTCGTAAACTTATTGAGACTGAAAGAGGATTAAAAGTAATAACTGAAACACAATATAATACACCGAGAGAAAATCGTGAAAATTTTTAAACTAACTTTTTGTATTTCTTTGTTTTTAACGCTATCAACATTATTTGGTAGTGAACCGAAACCCAAATCTTATGATGGCTGTTCAGAGCTTATTCTTGAATATCTAGCAAGAATGGAGTCTTTGGCAGTTCCTAAAGTGAACAAGGTCTATTATATTAAATATAAAATAAAAACAGAATTTTCTAAAGTTCTTAATACCCCTAATTCGGAAACGACCACAGAGGTACTTACTTCAAAAGAGAAAATAATGGTTATAGACAAGAATATGGAAGTTTTTGGGGATGACAAAAACGTGTTTGTAGTTATTCCTCGTAATCAAAAAATATTCTGGAATGAATCCGATCCTATAATCTATGATAACACTAATTCTTATAAGAGGTTTGTGGAAATACAGAAAGTTGTCTTAGAATCTGCATCTAATATAAAATGTTCTAGTGATAATGGAATTACTGTAATTACAGTAACTCCAGGCAAAGAATTTAGTAGTAAATCCAATGTGATTTTACAAACAATAACTTACGATAATAAATTAAAAAAAGTATTGAAAGTTAGTAGTATTTATAATGACAAGAGTCGAATTAAGAAGCAAACGATGGTATACGAGGTTTTGGATTTTGATAGTTCAAAAAAAATTGTAGCTCCAATTACAGCTTTATTCAAAGACAACCAGTTAAAGGATAAATACAAAGGTTTTGAAATTATTGATAATAGACAAAAACAATGAAAATGCAAATAAGAGGTTTTTTTACCAAACTAATATTTTTGACCTTTTTGGTATGTGTACAATCATTAAGATCTCAGGATAGAGGTGTTTATGTTGATAACACAATGATTGCTGTTCCATCAGGAAGTCCTACCTCTGGTAGTCTAAATTTCATGACTCCCTGTTCAACATTTAAAGTGAGTAATGGTAAAATATGGATAAAAATTGATTTGGGTGATCAATATCAATTTGGTAGCAACAGTATTGGAATTCCTTTCAATATTAACGTTAATTTAGATCTTGTTTTACAAACAAGCGCCGCTACCAACCCTACCATAAATTTTGATTTAACGCTTAATAATTCTAAGCCTGAGGCTATGGTTTATTTGGATTTGGCTCAATATCTCGATGAGACAAATCTTGCAACAGGGCTCAGTTATTTAGCAGAAACTATCGTTGGTGTCGAAGCCGTTGTAAATGCAGTTAGTGATTCCAGTGGAACAATTGATTTGTCAACAAATTTAGGCATAGCCCTTAACTATGAATTGAATTATGGAATAGATGTTTCGAACAACATGGTGTTACTTATTTCAAATACAGCTGATATAAATAGCAAGGTGGTGGTTTTTGAATGGACAGATACTTGTGATGCCCCGAATTATGAATTTCAACTATTAAGACTTTATAATAAAGATTTAAACTTTTTAACTGATGAAAAGAACATTAGCACCAATTTAGATTGGACCAAAGCTTTAAGTTTTCAAACACAGAACTCTAAAAAACAATTAGCATTAACAATTGGAGAAGGGCAGGGTTTTTACGTATGGCGAGTAAGACCACTTGGCACATTTTATAGTAACGGAATTGGGAATGCTCAAAATTGGGGAATTTGGAATGCCTCTAGTTTTGATTCTGGCAATCACGAATTCAGCGCACCTGCTGCTTCTAACGAGTATTTCTTTTTTACTGATCCTGATGATAATACTAATTATCAATACAGTAGGGTTTTTACAGAAGGAAATAAAATTAGCGAACAAGCGACTTATGCTACTACCTTAAATCAAGTAAAGCAAACGCAACGATATTTCCCTTCGAAAGATTATAAAATTATCTCCCAAACGGTTTTAGATAAATCTGGAAGACCCACGCTAACAACTTTACCAGTTCCTGTTGAAGGCGAGAGCATAAGTAAATACAAAAATAATTTTGTTACAACAAATGCAGAGTTATATAGAGCAAAGCATTTTGATTTAGCTTCAAATTATACGCAACCGGCAATAATTGATGCCTCTGGTGCATTTGCCTATTATTCTAGCCTTAATATTGACAAAAGAATTCCAAATGCTGAAGGGTATCCATTTACAAGAGTAATTTTTAGTAATGATGGTACTGATAGAGTTGTAGAACAATCCGGGGTAGGTAAAACCCATATGATTGGAGATCAAAACTCTGGACAAGGTAGAACTGTTCGAACTTTATATGGTACTCCTACAGAAGAAGAGTTGGTTGCATTATTTGGAGATGAGGCACCAGATGCTGAAAATACGGCTAAAGTGATTACAATTGATCCTAATAATACTAAATCTGTGGCCTATATTACTAAGGAGGGGAATACTATTGCCACTGGTCTTACATTTAGTGAAGATGAAGCAGTATTGGATAAAATCGAATCTGGACCAGTTGTCTCTGGAAAAATAGATAAGATAACCAATAATATAAGAACAAATAAGGGTTTTAACGCTTCAAAACGAATAACCATATTAGAAGACGCTACCGAAATTAATGTAGGTTATACCATTGCAAAGCCAATTTTGGAAGGCTTGTGTAATAGTCTTGAAATTCAAATGGACTATTCGTTGCTTATTCAAGTTTTCGATATTAATACAAACGAGGTAGTTCAAGAATTTAAAGAAAATAGTATAGCTGAATTTCTGAGTACAGATAATAGTGACCTCATTACTATTGATTTTGGGTCTATGAATTTGAATACAGGCTCTTACTATATTCAAAAAACCCTAGTGCCTGCAGATGATGTTACTACTAAATTAGTAGCTTCTAAGGATAATCTTAAAAAACTAATTGAGCCCTATTTTAATTGGCTGGTAAATGCTTTAGATGAAATTGATTGTGAGGAAGAAATGCAGTACCTCTATAATGATATCTTTTTTTATGGGCAAAAAATTAATCAGCAAGCCTTAGCGGAGAATAATGGTTTATTAGAATTTAATTGCGTGGATTGCTCGGGTATTACTACTCAATTTTTAAGTAAGGATCTTAATGATCCAGAAGCTTCCGATGAGTTTCTAGATTTTTATGCAGGTAATGAAGACCAATATGCTATACAAATTATTTACCAAGATGAAAATGGACAATTTTTACCCATCAATTATGCTACAACCACTTCATTAGGTAATATAAAGCCAGTTGAAGTTCGTTTCTCAACTCCATGTTGTGATTTTGATATCCCTATAGTTTTTACACCACCTTTTAAGAAACCATCTCCTGAAGCATTATTGGCATATATCGGAGATGCTACCGCAACTACACAATTAAATAATTCAACAAGTTATTATGATTCATCTATGAATAGTATTAACCCAAATAATTATTTTTTAACACAAAACGAAGAAAATTTTGTTTACGAGAAAAACTTAGATGGTTCTGTTACAATAATTAACAAAGATGCCTATCCTTTAGATTTTGAGGGTTACGCTATTTCAATGTTATATGAATGTAAAAGTAGTGTGGATTCCGATTATACCATGATACAGGCTCGAGAAGCCATTTATAATGCAATGAGAGGGTGGCATAAACCTGGTCTTCTAAATCAAATGGTCTATCATATGGCAACTGATAATTATGGAGAATTCGGCTGTAATAATAGAGATGAAAGTCTTATTGGTACAGGAGGCTCGACTGGATCAGGAAGTAATTCTACAAATACAGGAGTTGGATATCATAGTTGCGATGTTGAAGAAAATCCAGTTAAAATTAATAATGCACAATATTCCGTCAAAGAATTAGCGGAATGTTGGGAGCCAATTGTAATTCAGTTGGTGAACGAAATTTGTACCGATCAATTTCAAGCTGATATTGATCAAAGTAGTAATGTAGCTCAAAATGTTGATGTTCAAGATTCTGAAGCTGTTAATAATTCCGTAAAAGAGATTAAAAGTTGGATTATAAGATGGATTTCTAGAGGAAAAATAAAGCGTAAACTTCGTAAGAAAAATGCTGGAACGACTGAAAATATTGCAGATGAAGTAGAAAAACGCAGCGGTAATATGGTCAAAACATTCTTAGACTGTACTGGATACGCATTTGCTGATATTGTTGACCCAGTTACTGCCACTTCTGATTTTCCAGAATTTGCGGCTGAATTTGATGATGATGCTTCTAATGGAGAATATAATCCAGAAAGATTAATTAACGGCAGTAGTGGTCTTAATTGGCTTTATTTTACAATTGATCCAGAATTAAGTGGTACAGATTACGTGCCACCTGTTACTAATCCTACTGAAGAAATAACAGGTATATTAAATGATATTTTTCCAAATTTACAGGATCCAGTATATGCGTTTAAATATTATGCATATAAGTCCGGTACCTTTCCTCAATTAGAAGCCGAAACATGCTATCGTGATCCGAATCTTTGCTACGATACGAATAACAATGTGGTTCCGTGTTGTGGTACTGGCTCGGATGGAAAACCAATACCTTGTAATTTTTGTGGTATAGGTTATATAACTTGCCCCTATGATAGAGATACTTGGAGTTGTGGACAACGATTCACTTTTTATGAGATGATTAAAACGTATGAAGAGACAGCACAAGAATCAAGTAATGTGGTGATAAGTTGCGAAAATTATTATGAAGATGTCGAATACATTCATAATCCAGATTTTGGAAAGCTACTTTCTGAAGAAAATGAGCCTGATAATTCAGGAATATTTGAGCTTGAGTATATTAATGCTGACATACCCTTAGATGTATTCACGGATTTGCCATACCTATCTAAAAAATTAGTTGATGCTTATGTTTTAAATAAAACCTTTGAAGATCTTAAATCTGAAGGAGTAGTAGAATTAAAAGATATTAATGGTACGGTGCAGACATCTGGAGTAAGTATTATTGAGAATGATGCCTATGCGATGCAGTCTGAATGCGCAGGTAATTGTGATGATCGTAGGGATGAATTTAGAGAAAAATTAATTAAGGCATTTTCAGATCGTTGTTACGAAATAGGGGAATGTAAAATCACTCCAAATGATAACATAATTCCTTACGCAGATATCGAAATCATGCTAGACAACATTATAGAACAATGTAAGTTACAATGCGTTATTAGTACCTACGCTTGTTCTGATGAACCTTGCCGTTTGCCTAGTAAATCTCCTTTTGAGTTTGGAGGAAGCCCCGAAGCAAGTAGTGACTTTAATACTTCATATATAGACTATGGCGTAAGCGGCCCTGTAATAACCTCGAATAGAGATCAGTCATTAATAATAATTGATCCAGTATCAGGTGTCATAACCGATACGGGAGACAGTGTTACTACACAAAATATTTCCTTAACAGGAACACTTGAAAAGTATTCATATGTGGCTAATCCTTCAATCTGGGATGTTCGGAGATCTTTAACTTATGCAGAATATTCCAGGTGGATTCAAGCTATGGAGTGGGACATTGTGTTAGATGTGCCTAGCAAGTGTGATGAATTTGGTTTTTATAACGATCAACTCACCTATGATTCAAATGGAATACCCCAACAAACTGTTTTTATAGAAGAAACTGTAGGTGTTTGGGTAGCCCAAGATTTAAGCAATTTTCCTTATTCTAGTCCTTATATAAGTAGAGATAATCCTACAGGTCCTGGAGATACTTTCAAGGAAAGAGACGAATATATTAAAACGAGTTCAACACCAGTTTCAGCAGATGATCCTGCATTCAAAGAGCCGATAATTTCACCTAAAATAGGAATTAAAGTTGAAATAGATAATAACTAAAAAACATTAAAATGCATAAAATATTTCTAATACTACTGTTTCTTTTTTTTACGTCAAATGCCAGTTCGCAAGAAGGAACACTTTTTGACTATCAGATTCAAAAATTAGAGGATTCTAAATATCAAATTCAATTACAGTTACATGTTTTTGAGAATGTGCAATTTATTCAAATCCAATTTTTCGATGGTACCCATGAGCTTCAAACTTACCAAGCGTCTTTAAATAGAAAGAAGGATGGCAAATTTTATCTTTTTTTTAATAATGATGAAACCATTGTTAATTTAGAAGCAATTGAGCTACAGATCATGAATAATTTTGGCTATTTAAAGGCGCCATCTGTAAAAATAAACTTAGTTGATAAAGATTTTAATAAGATTGATTCTTACCAACAAATTATTGACTAAAAAAAATACCAACCAATGCGAAACCGTTATCTCTTAGTATTTTATTTGTTATTTTTTTCGTTTTATATTAATGCACAGTCCGACCCTAATTTATTGGTAGAAACTAATGCAAGCGGATCTCTAAATCTATGTGGAGAATCTGAAATATTGACGGTAAGGATAACAAATTCTTCTTCTTCCTCTACAGCCACTAATTTTAGTTTTGAATCTGACCTTCCACTCGGAATTACAGTCGTAAATTCGGAGTACCCAAATATAGGATCAGAAGATTTTCCAATTTTCGAATTGCCAGATATCTCACCTAATACAATTTTTGAATTTACCTATAGTATTATTGGAAATTGCGAAGTTTTGCAGCAGTTCAATTCCACTCTGGGTGATAGAACTGAGTTTGAAGTATCCAATTCTAATAAGATAACTTATAGTTTAAATAATATAGATCCAAGAAGTTTTTCGGGTAATTCTGAATCTTATAATATACGCTTTGCCGAGCTAGAAGTAAAAGTTGCAGATGATGATGTGAACCAATTTACTGGAATTTTAGAAAAAGATGAGGATGGTACTTTATTTACTAGAGAGATCGAAGTTCGAAATTCGGGATTAGGGATTTTATCTGAATACACGTTTTATCTTGATATCGATGACCGTATCACTTTTAGTGAGTTATCATTATCCAATGTCGCATTAATACCTCAATCTACTGCAGTTTCTCCTAAAGGTATTGGTTTTACTAGATATACTTATATAATTTCAGATTTTTCAAATATTGGTAATGGCAATGACCTCTTCGAGCAAAACGAGAGTATGCTTTTTGATGATAAAGTTTCGTTGTTATTTGGACAGTGTGAATCGGCATTAGAGACTGATTATTCAGTGTATTGGGGGTGTGCCAATACAGTTTGTAATTTGGGTGATCAAGAAGCTACATCGTTAGCATATTTAACTTTTATAGCTGGAAGGCCTCGAATAAATATAATTCAAACCTCCACCATAGATTCTGGAAGTTTATGTGGGGATCAAATAGAGTCAAATTATGTTTTTAGTAATGTTGGTGCAGGTTCTTCTAACGCAGCTTCAGATAGCGCATTTAATCTTTCCTTAAGGTCAAGTAATACTCCCAATGTCAGTATTATTTATTCCATAAATGGGGTTAATTTGGTAGACGAAAGTACATCAGCAACCACATTCTTATTTAATTTTAATAATAATCCAAACTTCTTAACAGACCCTGACGGGCCAGGAGTAGGTTTGGAAGATCTGGATATGGATGGTTATTTTGATGACTTGCCAACTGGGAATAGCTTTACATTGAATATCGTAACTACTATTATTTGGGATAGTACTTACGCCGATAGGACATCAACCAATATACTGAGTCCATTTATGTATTACCAAGACAATGAATGCTCACCTTCAACATATGGAGGTAATTCGATTGGTTCAGGGTATCAATTTACAGTAAGGAATCCATCAAGTGCTAGTATACCTGAAGAATTGGCAACCAATGACACTGAAACTTTAGTATTTAACGTAGATAGAAATGTATTAAGATCGTATCCTTTTGGGTTTTTGCTTTTTGGTGATTTCTATTCTGATTTTAGGCTGCCTCAAGGCTATGTGATAAATGCTGTTCGTTGGTATCCAAATTTTGGAACAGCCTTTGAATCCTTAGCATTTGAAGACCAAGGAAACAATCTGTATAGAGTTAATGGAGGTGCTGAAAGAGGGAAATTTGAATTAGACATTACGGTACAATGTGCCGATGGTGCATCGGAATTTGGGAGTGTTGATTGGAATATGTTCTTAGAAGCATGTCCCGAATCGGGTTCAGCAGAAACTATTAATGTTTCCAAATTTTCCAAGCCCATATTTACGTCATATGAGGTCTGTACGCCTGGTGGTGGAGGTGGTACAGGAAGTACATGCGATTTTTCAATTGAATCCTTCAATGTAGATCGTAACACTTTTGGGGCTGTAGAGCCAACCCTTGTTCGAAATTCACGTATTTATTATACTAAAAGCGAATATGAAAATGCCTCTAGAGTTAATAAAGATACCCCTGGAATAATTTTAGATGCTGCTTATCCCTTGGATCAACTATTGGTGGACGCCTCTGGTAAAATACTGGCATCAAGTACTCCTATCAATTATGATGCTCTATTTTTTGAGTTTGCTTTTTATTTACCTGAAGGAACAACAGCCGAAGTATTTAGGCATAGTATCGATAACCAATTAGGTCAAATTAGTATTGACGGTGTTGCCTTTGCACTCGGAACTCCAGAAGTATCCATTGATGCTACGAACAGGATAACTTTTAAGTACGAGGTGCCATACTCATTTGATACAGCATCAGAGAAAAGTTTATTGGTTTCTACTCTTGGTTTGGAAGTAATGAGTAAGTCTGAAATAGACTTACCCTTAGGTGCTTATAACTTATCCATTTTGAGGGCGAAGTTTTATGGTAGAAAAACGGCAACTAGTGATTTAGGATGTGCTACTGGAACAAAAAGCACTTCCTTTTCTGTCTATATACCCGATAATAGAATTCTTAATTTGAGCCCTCAATTTCAGTGTGATGGAAGATACCCAACGAATTATTTTTATACCTTTTCAGCAACACAATTAGATGATTTTCCGTTAGAATTCCGACCACTAGCTTTATTTGATTCTTATAAAGTTCAAGTTGCTGAAAATTATCAATTAAGTGCCGCTGGGGTTACTATGAATGGTCCTTTTGGCGAATTTCCACTTACCAATATAACTCCATTTTCTGGTTCCGAAGTGGAATTCACCTTTGACGATGCAATTATACTAGATGCAGATAGACAATTACAAAACCAACTTATTTATAATACTATTGAACCCATCTGTGATGAAAATTTCAGCATACCATCCTATGGAGAAGCCAGGGATTATAGAGTCTTATCTATTACCCGTGATCTATTAAATGACGTTCCACCAATTTCCTCAGAATCAACTACTGCAAGATTTTATTTTGATTCTCCTTTTACTATAGAGCCTAATGCCACTCAAGAAGGTTTTGAACGTGCTGTGAGTTGGCCAATTCTATATTGTAATGAAGGGAACAGAACAATTACTAGTCCATGGATTGCCTTAGAATTGAAAGATAATGATACAAGAACTCGTTTGCTTGGGGCTCAAGATGAAGCGGGTAACGAGCTTGAAGTGATTTTTTATGGTGGAAGTGATGCAAGCTCCGCGAGGGGAATGCTCGTTAAAGTGAAGAGTATTGGTGTCTCTACCTGTACCACTATTTACCCAAGAGTTACCTATTTTAATTGTGAGAATGATGCGGTACAGAATATAGATATTATATCTAGTAGGGCGTGTAATGAGTATCCGCTTGTAGGGTTAGATGCTTCTGAATTGGCGTTAATTGAATCCATAAAAGATTCTGGAGTGCTTTCATGTCAATATCCAATAGACGAGCAAGAGATAACGCTACGGTATAAAACTGGTGACCTTACTTGGGAAGTAAACCGTTTGGAAGATCAAGTAGATATGTGTGAGGCTTTATCGTATGAGGTAAAAGTGGTCAGCTCAAAATTTGCTAATGTTTACGATACAGATTTAACAATAAATCTTCCTCAAGGTATTAGCTTAGATGATATTAATAATATTCAATATCGTTATGATGGACAACAAGGTCTAGTTGATCCTACTAGTTTTTTGGTGTCAACATCAGGTTCTTTAGTAGTGAAAGTCTCCGACCTGGTAACTGATTTATTGGTGACTGCAGGAGTTTCGGGTATTGAAGCTGGAGAAAGTACAATTCCTGGTTCTAGACTTTTGGGTAAAAATCAAATTGTATTTACCATTAATTTCGTGGCAGATTGTACCATGGATCCTGGAATTCCAATCCAGTTTAATTTAGATGGGGTTACCAATTGTAATGATAATATAAATCTAAGATTTAATAGATTATTTCCAATTAATGGGCTTATTCTTCCAGATTTAACGGCGTTCGTAAAAGCGAGTGACTTTTTGGTCTGTAATACACAAAATGAGGTTGAGGTTAACTTAATAAATAGTTCTACCGTAAATGATGTCGCGCAACAAGAAATTTTACTAACCCTTCCTGCTGGTGTTTCTTATGGTGGTGCGGTAAGCGGATTTACGGCTCCAACCCAAACAGGGAATATTCTAAAATGGAATATTAGTGATATCAATACCAATAAAAACCAAACATTTAAAGTATATACTACCCTCACCAATTTTAATTTAACCGACTTTGAATATGAGGTAGATGTTAGGCAAAATGGGCAAGCGGTTTGTGTAGTAGATCAGCAAACCTGTAATTTGATTGTAACTACTGCTCAAGATACCGATTCGGCAAATCAAATTACCTTACCTGAAGTTACCATAACACCAATAACTGCTTTACCAGTCTGCGAAGGTAGTCAAGTAGTGGTTTCTGTAGCGCTTTATGGGGTAACTGATTATAGTGATTATACCTTTAATTGGAACGTAGCTCCTACATCAATTAATAATAATCAATTTACATTCACCTTAAACAATTCCACACAACTATCGGTAAATGTTTCTCCAAACGGAAACAATAGCAGTACCTGTTCTGGTAGTGCTAGTATTGATGTAGATGTGTATCCTGGAGCTATCATAAACATGACACTAGTTGAAGGGGTTACTTGTGCTGATCAAGCTGATGCGAAAGCAACCATTATGATTACTGGAGAAGCCAATACAGGTTTTGTGGAACAAGGGCCATTTGAAATCGTGAGCGCATCTCCTTCAGGAGTAGTTACCATTGGTCAACAAGTAGCAAGTGGAGAACTTATTACCATTGAGAATTTACCTTTAGGGCCATTAAATATTGCTTTTAGAGATGCCTATGGGTGTACGTTTGAACAGGAATTGATTATTCCATTTATAGCAAATCCAATTACAAACTTCTGTACAGGTCTTTTGGCTTGCGGTGTTGCTTCTGGAGATGTAGATATGAGTTTTAATACGGCCGATTTACATTCAGGGTTGAATGGAACCCCGTATTCCGCTAAAGTTATCAATTCTCAAACAGGTACAGCATTACTTAGTTTTACAGGGACTTTTCCTGACAATCAAACCCATACCTTAACTAGTGTCGGTACAAATTTGGCCTATGTTTTAGAGATAACTGCCGAGAATGGATGTGAGTATACGCGTCCATTTACGATTGAGAGTTATACGGTTACGGCGGCGATTAGCAATACCAATAATGACCCTTCTTTTTATGAATTGTGTTTTGCGAATGATAGGAGAGATATAGTCGTAAGTATTGCAGATAATGTACCTGTATGCTCTAGTTTTACCGTACCTGATTATCAAGTGTTATTTGGTACTGTAGATCAGGATGGTGCCTATGAAGGCTCTCCTCAGGTTTTTAATGGCATTACAAATGATATTAATTTTACGGGCTTAGGGGTTGGTAATTATAAAGTGACCGTAAAGCCTTCTGGTGTTGCTGGTTATGAAGGCGAAATAAGTCTATGTGAAAAAATCATAGCTTTTAACATTACCTCCAGAGCCAATTTTACGGCAACATTAGAAACTACAGACCCATTGTGTGCTGGAGATGCTAGTGGTAGTGCAGAGGTAATTCTCAATGGAGGTACTGGTGCTTTTGTCTATGAATGGAAACGCCAAGGCGGAAATGAAATCATATCAAATGGCTATAATGCTACTGGATTGGTAGCTGGTAGTTATGAAGTAATCGTTACCGATAATAATGGCTGCCCTAATGGCATTCCATTGACTTTTACGATTAACGATCCTGATCCCTTAGAAATTCCGTTTATAGAGGATGTTCAAACAGCATGTGAGGCTATTGCAGGTAGTGGTAATGTAACAGCTTCAGGCTATAGCTCTGGTGTGGCTCCATATACTTTTTCATGGTACGAAATAGTTTCGATTACCAATGATGATGGTACGATAGAAACAGCAGAATCATTAGTGTATCGTGAAATCGTTTCAGAAAATGGAGTGTCTACTTTCCCAGGGATTACTCCTGGATTTTATAGGGTGAAAGTTAAAGATGCCAATGGATGTGAAACTCAAAGTGCAGAAACAGAAGTTACCCAGCCGGAAGTTCCAAGACAGTATAATATTGCTATGGGTTGGAGTTCAAAAGCTATCATAGAAAACGAAGGAACTGTACCGAATACCAATACCGTAAAACCAATAGGGCCATCAAGCTTTAAATTGGCGATTACTTCTGAAATTGAACGTTGTATAGCACGAGCTCAGGAAATAGCTATGGAAAGCTTTTCAAGCGTTCTGAAGAGTCCTGAGATTCTTAGAGATACCCTTAAATTAGCTTATGTGACGGGTGTTAGTGATGTGTATCATTATACGCTGTATTATTATGATAGAGCGGGTAGTCTTGTTCGTACCGTACCACCAGAAGGGGTTAGGTTGGCACAAGATGGGGATGGCAATATTGCCAGAGTACCAACCAATCACACCTATGTAACGGGTTATGATTACAACAGTATTTCTCAATTAGGAAAACAAAATACACCTGATGGTGGCACCACTAATTTCTTATATAATGATATTGGGCAGTTGTTGTATTCTCAAAATGAACGGCAAATCACAGATGCTTCCTTTTCATATAGTCTTTATGATGAATTAGGCCGAATCCTTGAAGCTGGGGAGGCTTCCTTAAACGGAAAGATATTCCCAGATGATTTCTTAGCAAATGGGCAAGCCGATCAAGCAATTGCTGAAGCTATTCCCTTAACGGAGAAATTGGAATATATTAAAACTACGTTTAATGATCGAGCCGAAATAGCGTATCAAGGGCAAGCGCAGCGCTTCTTGAGAAACCGCGTGAGCTACATCTATAATTTAGATAAAAACGGAAGTGAAACCTATACCTATTATAGTTATGATCCGCATGGTAATGTGGAATGGGTAGTACACCAACTACCAGGTATTGGGCAGCAGAGCGTAGCCTATTCGTATGACCTTATTTCAGGTAACGTAAATGAAGTAGTCTATAACAAATCAAAAATTGACGAGTACAGGCATAAATATACGTATGATGAAGATAACCGTATTGTATCGGTGAAGACTTCTAAAGATGGGTATTTATGGGATGAAGATGCCCGTTATGATTATTATTTACATGGACCTTTAGCAAGAACCGAAATCGGCGAAGATCGCATACAAGGCTTAGACTTTACCTATACTATTCATGGTTGGTTAAAAGGGATCAATACCCCTAACTTGGCACAGAATGCATTTAACCCCGATGGCACTAATGTTCAAGGAGATGGGTTGGCCAAACACGCTAAAGATGAATTCGGAATGGCCTTAGGCTATTACGAAGGGGATTTTGCTAGGGAAGGTGTTTTTGATACCCGACTAACGGCAAGCAATCCATTTGTATTGGAAAATCAAGTAAATGGAGTTTCTCAAAACTTATACAATGGGAATATCAGTACTTGGACAGCGCAAACCGCAGGAGAGGCACGCGAAAAAAATGTTACGAGTTACCTTACGGGCAATGCGTACCAATACGATCAGTTAAACCGTATTAAAGAAGCAACCACAAAAGTATTTAACGAGGCTGGTCAGGGGTATGCAGCCATTAATGGGAATGCAGATGCTTTCCGAACCAATTATTCATATGATGGTAATGGTAATTTACAGACCCTAAAGCGTTTCAAAGACGATGGGCAGTTAATGGATGATCTGGCCTATAATTATGACCTTACCAACCCTAACCTTTCCAATAAATTAACGCATGTGAATGATGCGGTTGGGCAAATAAGTACGGAGATTAATGACTTACCTAACCAGAATGATGGTAATTATGAATATGATGCCATAGGGCAGTTGGTTCGTGATAACAGCGAAGGCTTAACCTATGTTTGGAATACCTCGGGGAAAGTATCAGAGATAATTCCTGATAATACAGGGGTTACAGCAACTCAAAAGGTACATATGGCCTTTACGTATGATGGTTTAGGAAACCGAATAGTAAAACAAGTCAACCGTTTACCATACAATACTGCTGGCGAAGGGCCACAGATTAATGATCCGCTAGCTGCGGAGCTTACCTATTACAGTTTAGACGCGCAAGGTAATGTTATGGGTATTTATAAAAGGGAAGACACCAAAGTAATCCCCGGCGATGCAAACAATAATGTGTATAAGGCAATCTTTAAAATTTCGGAGCGCCCAATTTATGGTAGTGATCGGGTAGGGCAAGATACCTATGAAGAAGAGGTATTTAGTGCGCTCTACAATTTTACATCAGAAGCAGATTATCATGCCATTACGTTAAAAGCTATGGAAACCATTAGCAGTTATGCTTTGGGGAATGTGCTTTTGGCTCAGAATATAGATCAAGAATTGTTTGATGTTGACGGTAACGCTATTACGGTAGAAGGCACAAACCTAGCAACGGCAGTTGTAGATGGGGAGTTTGTAGATTTACAATATAATAATACCTTGGTGCAAGATGCGAATAGCACCCCTATTACAACAGATAACAATATTTTCGTTATTGAAGATGTTGGTGAAAATGCTTTAGGGTACGGCGTTGTGGCTACTTCCTATTTTAGTGGTAATGCAGAAGACGGTGTTATGCTAATTTACGATACCAATGGAGATTTAATTCCAGGATTGCCATTGATCAATGCAGATACAGCAGACCCTATAGATGCCTTGGCAAAAAGTGTGGTGGTAGAAAACCCTGCTCGGGCTAATGAATATGTGTTATTCTATAGAGATATCAATAGTAATTTACATACGGCAACCTTATCTACGGCATCGGGTAGTCTAGAGGTTACCGCTGTTGAAGATTTATCATTTAGTGGGTTTGGGCGCCATATGGCAGTAGTTCAAGATAGAAAAAGTCAACGCGCCTTTGTATATGGTACCATACATAGTGGTGCTGTGATAGATGTTGATGGTAATGAAACACCGCCAATGGCAAATTTGGTGCGATTTACCTTAGATGAAACCGGTAGTATAACCTATGATGGTGCTATTACAGATAGCTTTGAAGGCTATGACCTTACTGGTAATGGCGAATTGCAAATAGCATTAGATGGTAGTCGTATTAGTGTTTATAATAATACCACCTTACCAACACAATGGACAGGTATTGCTAGAGCAGAGATCCGTACGTGGAAACTAGAAGAAGAAAGCTGGTTGCCAGTAGCAACTAGTGTACAAGCTTTGGCAATTGGCAGTAATATAGGTAAAGGATCTTTATTAAATACGGGTACCGAATTGTTCTATACCCTACGCAGCCAAGAGGTGAGTACCAGTACAGAAACTCGAGTGATAAAACGAGCTTCTGATGGGCAGGTATTGGCAACCAATTTAGGTGATTTAAGAGCGAATAAGAATAGTAAATTCTACTATTTTGGGGCAGATACGGATACCGGGCAAGAGTGGAATTTGTTAGCCACTAATTCTGAGCCTTTAGCTAATTTACCAGCTTCTACAAATGGCGTTACGGGGTACCAAAGCTACCAAGCGTATACCATTAATGGGGTAACCCCAGCGGCAAATAATGGTTTGGTGTATAGATTTTTGGGCAACAAGCAGTATGAGCTTAAAGACCATTTAGGTAATGTTAGAGTAGTAGTAAGCGATCGTAAAGACTTAAATACAACAGACAACACCTTAAATGCAAGTGTTATTAGTTATAATAATTATTACCCTTTTGGTATGTTGCAACCCAACCGTAATTTTAACTCGCCAGAGTACAGATATGGCTTTAATGGTAAAGAGAAAGATAGTGAACTTAAAGGTGAAGGCGCACAGTATGATTATGGATTTAGAATTTACGACACTAGATTGGGCAAATTCTTAAGTCAGGATCCATTATTCAAAACTTATCCTTGGCTGACTCCATATCAGTTTGCCAGTAATAGTCCAATATGGGCGGTTGATCTAGATGGATTAGAAAGTAAAATTGTAATACATTCTAAAAGTGGACCTCCTCAGGTTTTAGAGAGAACAACAGATAATGAAGGTACAGAATGGCAAGCTCAAAAAGCAAGTTATTATAAGGCTTTTGCCAACCACGAAAACTGGGTCAGTGGGCAGGATAAATATCAAAGTTCGACAAAGAATTGGTCTGGCCCATCAGATGGAACATTAACTATTGATGCAACTGGTAAAGTTGCCAAAATATCCTACAAAGAAGGTGGTGCAATGGAAAAAATTGGTCATTCTTTGAGTATGGGTACTAAGGCAATAGATGGTTTCTTTATACATCCAAGTCCAACGCTTGAACGTTCAGAAGCTTTTTACGAAACATTTTGGAGCTATACAACAAGTGTTGGAGCAGCGCCTTTGGAAGGTATAGCTGCAGGTGTTTGGGCAGCAAGGTCAACAGCGATTGTTAATGCGATACAGAAGCATCATATTATTTCTGAAGGATTAAAAAGATTAGCTTTTGTCAAAAAAGCTTTTGCAGGTGGGTATAAGCATAAATTCAAGCCTTTAGAGCAGTTTTTAACAAAAAATGGATTGGGTACTCATGCTAAACATCCTAAATATACCAAGCAAATTGAAGGGTATTTAGAAAAGCTTGATATTAGTGAATTTACAAGTAAACAAGCTAAAGAACGCCTTCAGAAATTGGAGAATTACATAGATAAAATTATCGATAAAAATCCTAAGACCAAATTGAACGATTTGAATTTAAAATTAGATAAATTTGATGCAAGCAAGTTTTAAATTATGAAATTATTTGAAATAGATAAATCATTAGTGATGAATGTTATTGGAAGTTACCCTCAGTCGGAAGATATGATAAAGGGATATGACTATGATGCTAATAATTCTGTTTATGAATTAGTTTACAATAGAAATAAGAAGATTGATTTTAGTCCCAATCTAGATAGTTTTCTATTAACTAAAAAAGCTAAATTCACTGATTTGCTTAGTGCCATACCAGCTGGAGGTGCTTCAGGTCTATTGATTAGTGAAAAATTCAAAAGGTTATTGGAAGTATTTAATATTATCGAACATCAGTGTTTCAAAGCCTCAGTTCTTGACAATAGGGGAAATAACGAGCGATATTATTGGATGCAGTTTATTTCTAAGTTATGTGAAAAGATTGATTATGGTTATTCTAAATTTTATAGATCAGGAGGTGATGATTATGATGTGTTGTCTTTTGAAGATTTTTTGATAAAGAAGAAAAAACTAGGAGTTGATGGTGAGATTTATTCTAAAGAAATAGCTCTTAGATACAATGATCTAAAAGATTTTGATATGTTTTATTTTGGATATTTTGAATTTGGAATATACATATCTGAAAATTTAAAAGACACCATTGAAAAGGAAAATATTACAGGAATAAACATTACCGAGATTAAAACAGAAATAATAAACAAAAACAATGAGAAGTTCATTGTCATAAAGGGAAATAGTTTTAATGAAAAGTATGGTTAAATAATAAAATCTAGTATTCTTTAGTAATTATCATATTTTGGATTAAATATTACAATTCTTAAAATAAACTCCCGCTAGCGCGAGCGTCACGCTCGTGTCCAGCAAGAATAAATTAAACCAGTAATATCTGATAAATAAGAAAGCTAAGAAAGTATTACGAAAATTACTGAAATAGTATCTAAAGTATGAAAATAAAATAAAAAGTCTACAATAGTAACAATCCTATTCCATTAGATAAACCTTACAAATATTTATTGCCAACCTACTTAAAATTAACCAATGAAAAATTTATTAACTGTTCCTTTTTTCTTATTTCTTATTTCTTCATGGGTATTTGCCCAAGAAAAAACGGTGGAAGTTGTCTTAGAAGAGGGGTATTCATTGGATGATGCCGATGTTACGGTAAATGGTAATTTTTTTATACTCCAGAATAGTAAAGGTAAAATAAGCCCAAAAACCAAATACACCCTTTGGGATGTAAATTTTGATTTGGTTCAAGAATATACCGATCTTGAAAAGTTTACCTATTATGAAATGGATTTTGCTTCAACCAATGGCAAAAGTATTCTTATCGACGAAAAAAAACAATATGATTTAATTACCACTGAGCGTACTAAATTTGGTGATGAAGATATAAACGATGATATCAACGATAACTTTTATTACCACAAACAGGCAACCACTAGAATGATAGATGCACTCCGTCTTCAATTTCTTACGGATCAAAATTTTGTGGCTATAGGTAGAAAAGAAGGCAAAGAGTATTGGAAAAAAGGAAAATTTGAGGAAATTGAGATATTTATTTTTAAAAAAAATCTACAGACATTAGAAACTAATTATACCAAATTAGAATTACCAAAAGATATTTATTTTGATGATGAGCATCCTAGAATGTTATATTATGATAATGACTTTTTCATCTTATCCTTTATTAGTTATAAAAGAATAGAAGGTATACGGACCTATGTTACGGCTAAATATGACTATTCGGGTAAAATTATCCAAGAAAATGAAATGCCCATTAGATTATTAACTCCTGATCAAGACACAGCCATTGTAAATTATGGTAGCGGTTCTTTTGTTGGATATAGACCCCTAAATGCGGGTTCTTCAAATCCCTATGACTATAGGACTATTTTAACCTATCAATTTGCAACCATACATTCTTATGGCGCTATCTTTTATGATAAATGGGAGGATGCCTATTATGCCTATGCAGCCATTAAAGCTAAAAAAGGTGAAGATGGGGTTTTAATTTATAAATATGATAGTCAGGGGAACCCTCTATGGAATTCCTACCATATACTTGAGGATACCAATTTTAAAATGTTAAACAGTTACAATAGGTACTTAACGTTTGATGCGGCACCTAATTTTTTAGGGATATCTGTATTTTCAACAAAAGGAACTAATTATTGTGATTTTTATATTTTAAGCAAAGACACTGGTGAGATAATTACGGAAAGAAAATTTAAGCGATATAGCATGTATGGAACAAGCAAAATATATAATCACCTCTTTGCGCAGTTTGAAATTAAAGATGGCGATTTTGATGGCTTAATCCTAGATCACAGTACCATATTTGCTGCTCTATACAACAAGTCTTTTGATGCACATTTAACGAAGCTAAATACTAAAGAACCTTATTTATTTAATGGTTTTTATACCAAAGAGGGAATAAATACAGTGAGCAGTACTAAAAGAGGTAGAAAAATAATTTTAAATAAGTTTAAACTGTAGCTGCAAATAACCATTTATTAATGCCATTGGTCTAAAAAGAATGGAAAGAAAGTGCATTTTTAGTGGAAAGGATTATCTTGTTAAGGTTTAAAAAAGAATATAATCTCGTTTTAACGATATACGATTTTGAATGAAAAATAATAAAACAATAAACTCTAATTTTTTAGCGAATATAACTACCCCATCAATGGGGCTTTTACTTTTTATACTAGTAGTATTTTCAGGATGTTCTGCCACTGAGTATACCTTAAATAAAAGAGTAATTAGTAACCCAGAATTTAAAGAAATATTGGTTGTTACCGATAAAAAACCAGTAGCCAAACCCAAGCGTTCTTATTATTGGTTTAAATCTCAAAAAGTACATAGTTCGCAAAATGATTACGCTGGTGCACTACTTGATGGTGATTATACCAAATATTATTATTCGAATCAACTTGCCGAGAAAGGCAAATTTAATAAGGGTTTAAAAACAGGTAAGTGGATCTCTTGGCATGAAAACGGAACCGTTTCATCGGTCACAAAATGGAATACAGGGCGTACTACAGGGAAATATATCGCTAGAGATAATGAAGGGAATACAACGGTATATGGTAGCTATTTGAACGGACTAAAGCAAGGAAAATGGATTTACCCGATTAAAAAGGACACCTTAATATATAAAAAAGGAAGAGTACAAGTTCTTGATTCTTCGCTACAGCATGATACCTTGAAAAAATCATTTTTTAAACGACTATTCACTAAGAAAACGAAACAGGATCATCTGAAGAATACTGCAAATAAAAATGATGTAAATCAAAAAAATAGGGTACTAGAGGATTCTAAAAAACAAGGTTTTTTTAGTAAACTCTTTAAAAAGAATAACGGCACGAAGAAAGTTCAAAAAAGTAAAACGATAAGTGCCAAGAACGTTGTTCCAAAGCAAAATAAAAATAATACAACGGCCACCGATCAACCAAATTTTTTTCAACGCTTATTTAAGAAAAAAGATAAAAGCAAGAAGAACATCAAAGAATGATAAAAGCGGGATCTTTATATTATGCCATTATTATATGCATTCTACTCGGGATCTGCTGTATGTCGTTTTTGTTGCTAAGTCATTATTCTAAAATGCATTCCCTTTTGTTGGAAACCTATACCGAGGTGCTAGATAACAATAATTCAACTAGAGATTATTTTTTAGCAAGAATACCAGAATTAGAAAGTTCTCCTAAGAAAATAGACCTTTTTGACAATGGTATTTTGTCGGAAGGCAAAGTAACGAATTGGGGTTTTTATAAGATTTTAAACGTAAAAACTATTTTTAAAAAAGACACTATACAGCAGCAAAGCTTGCTAGGGTTAAAAAAGGAAACTTCAATTGCGCTGTATTTGGTCGATAATGAAAAACCATTGCAGATGGTTGGAAATTCTATGATATTAGGTGATGTTTATATTCCAAAAAAAGGAATTAAAAAGGGGTATATTACCAGCAATGCCTTTAGTTCACGCACTTTTTTGGAAGGAAATAAATTTACGGCCTCAAATCAGCTGCCTAACATTGAAAATGTATATCGTACTCCAATGGAGTTCGAGAACGATACCTTGTTGATGGAAGATGTTACAGATCGGGAGATTTTATACCATAGTTTCATAGATAAAACTCAATTGATTGGAGTGAAAACGTCATCATTCAATAATAAAGAAATCATTGGGAACATCATTATTTGGTCTAAAGACTCCCTTTTTATAAAAAAGGGTAATCGACTAGAGAATGTCATCATTAGAGCTCCGATAGTCATCTTCGAAAAAGGATTTAAGGGTACTATTCAAATAGAAGCCTCTGAAAAAGTTGAGTTACAGGAAGAGGTGGTTTTGGAATATCCATCTGGTATTTTTATGAATACAAGCAATGCTGAAGACATAAAAGTAATACTTAAAGAAGATAGTAAGTTTATAGGTGGAATTGTAGTGACAGGTACTGGAGGTTTAGGGAAAGGCTCGAAACTGATAAGTATAGACAAAGGCGCCGAAGTACTAGGAGAGATATATACCAACGGAAGTACAGAATTAAAAGGTAAAATAATGGGGAGTTTGTATACCGATAACTTTTACTTAAAAACTGATGCTTCTTCTTATGAGAATTACATTGATAATGGGATTATTGATCAAAAAGCGATGCCAAATTATTTTTTGGGCTTATCGTTTAAGGCAGTAGATTCTGAACCAAATGATACCTATGGGGTTATTAAACAACTATAAGGTCAAGGCAAGTTCGCTAACAGAGTCCATAATAGCCATGGTAATCATAGCAACATGCTTGTCCATAGCTATAATGATTTATGTAAGAGTGTTAACTTCCGATAAGAATATTGCATCTTATAAAGCAGAACAAAAGGTGAAAGAACTCTTATTTGAAACAAGCAGTAAAAAGGAATATACGAATGAGGAATATACATATGAAACCTTTAAGATTCGGAAAGAGGTAGAAGAACTGGTTAAAGATGGCCCTTATAAGGTCATATTTATCGTAGATGCGGGACATAATAAAAATAAATACCAATATATAATTGAATAGTAAAAAATATACCTATACCAAAGCATTTACCGTTCAGGAATTACTGATAGGGCTAGTTATTAGCGCAATTATAATTGGGATGACCTACACGATTTATTTGCAAATAAATAAGCAGTTGTATGTATATCAACACAACCAAGAAGAGCTTATGGAATTTAATCAGTTTCGTCAGGTATTTTCAAAAGACATTTTATTATGTCAGTATTTTGAACTCGTAAATAGTAAGGAATTGAAGGTGGTTTTTCCCAAGGAGAAATATGTATATACCTTTAAAAAGAACCTAGTCGTAAGAGAAAGGGAAGAAAATATCAAAGACACATTTAAACTTACGGTAACGCAACTAATTCAAAAAGAAGCGATAGAAGATTTTGCTAACTATCAAACCATACGTTTACATACTAGGCTATTACAAGAAGAAGTAGAATTATTTGAATCTAAAAAAGAAGCCATTGCAGTACAAATCAATAAGGAATTTGTGAATGGGAATTAACGTTTCTACATATAAGGCAAAAGATAAGGCTTCTCCGCAAAAGAAAGCTTGGGACTCTGGTGTGTTTAAAAAGGAGTTTACCACAAAGTTTAGTGATAAAAACCGAGTAGATTTTTATAAAGAATTTTCTACCTTGTTGACTTCTGGAGTAGATTTTAGACAGGCGCTAGAAATATTAAAGAACCAACAAAAAAAGAAAGCACATAAAAAGTTAATTGCGGATATAACCACTTCAGTGGTGCGTGGAAAATCATTATTCGAGGCCTTGAAAGAGACTGGTAAATTTTCAGCTTATGAATATTACAGTGTTAAAATAGGTGAAGAAACTAGAAAGTTGGATAAAGTGTTAGGAGAGTTAAATCAATATTTTGATCGCAAAATGAAAATGAAGAGGCAGATGATCTCTGTTTTCACCTATCCTGGATTTGTATTACTATTGACTTTTGGGGTTTTGTATTTTATGCTGCGATTTGTGGTGCCAATGTTTGCTACTGTTTTTAAACAATTTGGTAAAGAGTTGCCACCTTTAACCAAAAAAATTATTTTTCTCTCTGAGAATTTTTCCGTGATTAGTTTGTGTATAGTTGCTTTTGTAGCAATGCTTATCGGCTTTCATTATCTCAATAGAAATAGTGAAATTTATAAGGCCAAACAAGCATGGTTGCTGCTAAAGATTCCGTTTGTAGGTAAATTAATTCGGAAAATTTATTTAACACGATTTTGCCAATCATTGAGTTTGCTGCTTTCTGCAAAAACACCTTTAATAACATCTCTAGATTTAGTGCAAAAAATGATTTCATTTTATCCCATTGAAAGTAGTTTAAATGAGGTTAAGAAGGATATTAGTAAAGGAGAGCATTTTTCTAAAGCTTTAGAAAAGCATGCTATTTATGATTTTAAATTAATATCTATGGTGCAAGTAGCAGAGCAAATAAATAAGCTCGATGAAATGTTCGAAAGACTTGCGCAGCAATATGATGATGAAACACAACATCAAACTAAAATGATAGGTGTGGTTATAGAGCCTTTAATCATAGTGATTATAGGATTAATTGTAGGAGTGGTTTTGATAGCCATGTATTCTCCAATGTTTGATTTAAGTAAAATATTACAAAACTAAGTACAAGATGAAAATAAGAAAAATCGTAAAATGTATAAAAAAGGCATTCTCAAAAAAGGCAATGGTAAAAGCCTATTCTATGTCAGAATTATTAATCGTACTCTGTATCATTGGTATTTTGATATTATTGGTATTACCGAATCAAACATCAGTAATCTCACAGGCAAAAGCAATTGAAGCTCAAAGTATGCTGAATCATTTGTATGGTTTGGAGAAAAGTCATTTTTACCGATATTCTAAATACTCTAATGATTTTGAAGCCTTAGGGTTTGAACCGGCGAAAACAATTAGTGAAGGAGGCCAAGCGGTTTATAAAATTGAAGTGGTGGAAGCTGCCGCTAATTCATTTAAAGCGCGCGCTATTTCACTTTCCGATTTTGATGGTGATGGCAATTTTAATACCTGGGAGATTGATCAAGATAAATTATTATTAGAAGTAGTTAAAGATTAATGCATATAGCCATATACATACTATTGATTGTTTTTTTTGGAATCATAGCCTATCAAGATATCAAAATGAGACTCATACATTTCGTGCTTCCCCTGCTAATTTTGGTTTTGGGAATGGTATTGAATTGGAATGCGATTTCCTTCATAGAACAAGGAAAATCACTATTATTTTTAGTGCTTAATTTTGTAGTGCTTAGCGCCTATTTTTCCATTAAAAAAAGACAATGGGTGAATCCTTTTCAAAAAATGATGGGGCTAGGAGATGTGTTGTTTTTATTGGGGGTAATACCGCTTTTTTCTTTTCGAAATTATATTATCTTCTTTGTGATGGGAATGCTATTTTCCTTGTTGCTCTTTCTAGTTTTTAAGTCTAAATATCAAGTAGATGAAACGATTCCATTAGCCGGATATCTTTCTGTATTTATTATCGGTATGATAGGATCTTCTCTTGTACTGAATAGTCATCTTTTAATAAAAGGCCTGTAATTTGGAGAGCATAGAGAACATAACCGTTGGGGTAGAATTACTTCAGATTATAAACGCTGATCTTGCGTATCATTTTAAAATTATTCCCTGCAAAGTAACTGGAGATGGTTTGGAGTTTTATATTGATGAGAACTTTTTTTCCGAGGAAGTGAGAGAAGAGCTAGAACTTTACCTTGGAAAAAAGATCCAGCTTAAAAAAGTAGCTCCTGGAGTATTAAATAAAGCACTTTTTGAGTATTATCGCAAAGAGGAAAACAAATCTAATACAACAAACAATTCATCGATAGCCCCTACCAAAGGATTTTTAGAAGACCTGATTTTAGAAGCAAAATCTATTGGGAGTAGTGATATACACTTTGAGGTATATGAAGAAGAAGCCAGAATTAGATTGCGCATCGATGGGCTGCTCATAGAAAAATATAAAATTCCGAAAGAAAGCTACTTAGAGCTGATCAATAAAATTAAAATTGAATCTAATTTAGATATCACAGAAAAAAGATTGCCTCAAGATGGGCGTATCAATTTTGAAGATTTTGATATTAGGGTTTCCATTTTACCAACACTACATGGAGAAAAGGTAGTGATGCGTATACTAGGGAAGGATACTTCACATATTTCCTTAGATCAAGTAGGCTTTGAAGAGGAACAAAAGCAGTTATATTTAGAAGGAATTCGGCAGTCCAATGGCATTGTTTTAATCAGTGGTCCTACAGGTTCTGGTAAGACAACAACGCTATACGCTACTTTAAAAGAATTAAATGATAATAAAAGAAATATAGTAACCGTTGAAGATCCCATTGAATATACCTTAGAAGGAATAAACCAAGTACAATTAAAAGAAGAAATAGGGCTGACTTTTACAAGTGCCTTACGCTCTTTTTTAAGACAAGATCCAGATATCATCATGTTAGGGGAGATTAGAGATGCGGAAACCGCTAAAATGGCCATTAGAGCATCATTAACGGGTCATTTGGTATTGTCTACCATTCATACCAATTCAGCCTTAGGGACGATATCAAGGTTAATTGATATGGGGGTGCCAGCATTTTATATTGCTGAAACGCTAAACGTTTCTGTAGCGCAGCGCTTACTTCGAAAACTTTGCCCTACATGTAAAGAACAAGTTCCTTTAAATGACAAAGAGTTTCCAATTGGCTACAAACCTCCTAGACCGATCGAGATGTGTTATAGGGCCAAAGGATGTCCGGAATGTTATTATACGGGATATAAAGGAAGACAGGCTATCTATGAGGTAATCCCAATAAAAAATGAGTTGATCACAATTATAAAGGAGAACCCTCAAAATTTAAATCAAAAAAATAATATTAAATATATAACATTGGCAGAAAAAGCATTTGAGCTCTTTGCCCATGGGAATACCTCTTTAGAGGAAATTTATTCTTTATTAATAAACGCATAGTATGAGAAATAGTCTAATAGGAATCCTTTTTTTCTTTTTTACCTTGAATTCTTTTGCCCAAGAAAATGAAGCGGAGCAATTGTTAAATGATTATTCGCTCACCAATGAAGCACTGAACCAAACCCTTCGAATAGACGTTTCAGGTTTAACATTGTCTGAATTTTTGAATTCGATCGCTTTGGAACATAAGGTAAATTTAAGTGTGGATAATTCGTTAGCCGATATTATTGAAAGTAGTTTTTTTGATATTCCAGTAAAGGATGTTTTTCTATTTGTCATTAGAAAATATAATCTGGACATTGAAATAATCAATAATATTTTAGTTTTTAAAAAGCGAACAATTCCAAGAGTCGTTGTTGAAAAAGCAAAGCCAAAAGAAATAGAAGCAACATATAATGATCAAAATAAATTTCTTTCGCTAAAGTTGAGTAATGATTCTTTAGTTAATGTTGCCCGAAAAATTACGGATATTTCGGGAATTAATATTGTTTTAGGTCCCAATTTAAAAGATAAGAAAGTTTCTGCGTATATCTTAAACAGACCTTTGGATCAAGTAATTGAAATGGTGGCAAAATCCAATCAAATGGTATTATCTGTAGATGAGAATGGATTTTATTATTTGGAAAAAGACATGACGCCTGATGAAATAATAGATGGAAAAAGTAAAAAAGGAAAAAGTATAAAAGGGGCTAATAATCTAGAATCTTCAGCAGAAATTGTAATGCAACCTAATGGTTTTTTAAATATTAAAGCATTTGATGCTGATATAACCGCTTTAATTACAGAAGTGGCGGATTTACTACATATTAACTATTTTATGTACAATCGACCAGACGGATTAACCACCACTTTAGTTACGGATATGATCACTTTTGACCAGTTATTAGATCATGTTTTTAAAGGCAAGCAATTTACCTTTAAGAAAGTGGATAACTTCTATTTGATTGGAGAGCAGAATGCTGAAGGATTACGGAGCACAGAATTGATTCAATTGGAAAACAGAACGATTGAAACTGTAATTGAAACCTTGCCTAAAGATCTGCTCCTGAATGTTGAAATCAAAGAATTTTTTGAGCTGAACGGTTTTGTAGTCTCAGGATCTAGACCGAGAATTATGGAAATTAAAGAGTACATCAAAGAAATAGACAAAGTAGTACCTATGATATTGATTGAAGTACTCATTGTACAGTACAAAAAATCAAGTGATGTACAGACAGGCATAAAAGCTGGCATTGATGGTGAAAAAAGAACAACAACTGGTGTTCTCTTTCCTACAGGAGATGTGACCGTTAATGCGACCTCTACAAATCGATTGATCGATGCCTTTAATGGATTTGGAATTTTTAACCTCGGAAAAGTAACGGAACAGTTTTATTTAAACCTAAGAGCATTAGAAAACAATTCAATCATCAACTTAAAATCAACACCGAAGATTTCAACCTTGAATGGACATGATGCCAAATTATCGATTGGAGAAACCAGTTATTACTTTGAACAAAACAATAGATTGATCAATAGTGGTTTGGGTAATGATATTCTCCAGTCGGGCCAATGGAAGTCTACCGATGCGAATTTGAGTGTAAATATCAGACCCTTTGTATCCAGTGAGGAACAAATTACATTGAATATTATTGTTGAAAGGAGTTCATTTTTAGGGAGACAAGGGGAAAATGCACCACCCGGTAAAGCAACCCAGCAATTTGAGTCAATGGTTAGGTGTAAAAATGGCGAAATGATATTATTGGGAGGCTTGGATGAGTTGGAAAAAGAAAATTCAGGAACTGGCACTCCATGGTTATCTAGAGTACCGGTAATAAAATGGCTATTTAGTAGTAGAACCAAAAGAAAAAGTAAGTCAAAATTGCATGTGTTTATCAAACCTACAGTCGTATATTAATGTTTGAGAAATTAAAAAATATAACTCTATTTGATACTAGCGCTTATACAATTCTAGGTATTGTATTAGGGGATGTGGACACCTATCATATTCTCGAAATCAATAAGATCAAGGATCAATTAACGGTTTCAAAGTCTTTTTCAACGAAAAGTTTTAAGGAAGTTGTAAAGGCCATTAATCCTAATAGCGCCTTAATCGTAAATTTCTCAGGCAAAGGGGTCATCAGCAAACAAGTGCTTCCTAAAGAAAACTATTTAAATGAAGTGTTATTTAATGCCTCCCCATCAGGCTTTTATAGCTATACACTTTTTCAAAAGGAACATAATTTTGTTTCAGTAGCTCGAAAAGAGGTCATCGATGAACAATTTCAATTATTAAAAACAAATAAGTTAACGCCTATTGATTTTAGTCTTGGCGTATTTGTAAGTTATTTAGCGCAACCATTACTTTTAGAAGAAAAAATACGATTAGAGCAGGTGGAGCTCCACTTTTCGGAGAATACCTTGGTTGATTTCAAAAATAAAGACTATTCGGTAAAGGAATATACCTTAGGCACGGAGATCATAACCAGTAGCGATATTCCTCTGCTTGCATCCTTGCTTAATTTTTTATATCCATCTTCCGAAATTGACTATGATAAAGATTTTTTAATTGCTAATATAGAAGAACGAAAATTCAAAAAACTATTTGATTTGGCAGCCGTTGGAAGCATCGTTGTATTTTTTATAGCCCTTTTAGGGAGCTATTTGCTCTTAAATTATTTTAATCGGGAATATGTGAAATCAGAAGAACAGCTGTACCATTTTAATGATAATTATTTTCAGATTAAAAAAATGGAAGAGGAATTGCAGAATAAAGAGTTCATTATTCGTAATTCAGGAATTCAAAATAATAAATTTCTATCATTTTATATTCAAGAAATTGCCAAATCAATTCCTGACCATATCATTTTGAATAGTTTACAAATAAATCCCCTAGAAAGGAAAATAAAAGTTAACGAAAAAGTAGTGCTAACTCCAAATTTAATAATGGTGGAAGGGAGTGTCAATTCTAGTTCTCATATCAATGAATGGGTTAGGGAGTTAGGGGCATATAAATGGATTCAAAAAATAGAGATTTTGGACCTGAAAACCAATAAGGATAATACAGGGTCATTTATTTTAAAAATAGTACTTAATTAATGTTTGAAAACTTTACATATAAACAAAAACTTATCGGATTAGGAGTCGTTTTGTTGTTGCTTTTTTTTACGGCCAATAAACGGTCTTTTAAGGCGACAAAAAATGCCTACCAGCAGATGAAAGAGGTGGAGGCTAAAGTATCGTATTTAAAAGATTTATCGCTAGGATCTAAAGAATTGCAAAATCAAGTGGCTCTTTACAATAATTTGCTTGGCAAACAAGATATTGAAGCGAGTCAAGTGCAACAAGAGATTTTGAATTTTGCCTCTAAATATGCTATTGTTGACATTGACCAATTAAAAGAAACACATTTATCAGAGTCCAACGGGTTCCATATTATTACGAACCAACTCGTCTTAGAAGGAGATTTTTTATCACTACTTGAAGTAGTTTACGCGTTTGAAAAGAAATTTAATACTTCTATTTTGGTGAGTATAAATTTTTTAAAAGAGAAGAATTATCAAAGAAAAAAAGATAAATTAAAAGTTCAATTAATATTTCAGAATTATGAGAAAAGTTAAAAATATACTCCTATTTGTAAGTTTTATGAGTGCACTTATAAGTTGTGATGATGTATTTGAAGAAGATATTTCAGATAAGGTAGTTGAGATCATTTATCCTAAAAGTGAAATTGTTATTTCTGGAAATTCCGTAGTATTTCAATGGAGTCAATTGAGTGACGCGAATGAATATAGGGTCCAAATTAGTAAAAGTAGTACCAATCAAATACTAATTGATTCACTTGTGGAGCAACATTCATTGGAACTCCCACTAGATTCTGGTGCCTATAATTGGAGAGTAAGAGGAGAGAATTTTGCCTATCAAACGGCCTATAGTTTTCCTGAAAATTTTTCTGTGGAAGCTACTAATGATTTGTCAAAACAAAGTGTTTTTCTCAATTCTCCTTCGGATAACTTTTATACAAAGAATAATACCATTATTTTAACTTGGACAGCTATTGCTGCGGCAACTTCGTATAGTGTACAGTTGGAGAAAATGGTAATGGGAAACTCGTCCACAATACTTCAAGTAAATGATCTTACAACGACAAGTTATACCATTGATGATACCTTATTGAGTGAAGATGCGCAATATATATGGGGAATACTAGGCGTCAATGAAACAAGTCAAACCCCGATAACCAAACGAAAAATATTTCTTGATACCCTTGAGCCTTCACAGGCAACCTTATTAAGCCCTAATAATAATACTACAGGATCTTCAACTGTTGATTTCTCATGGCAATTGGGCGAGGATTCTGGAGAGGTACAATCGTCTTGGAATAGTACTTTAGAATTAGCGAGTGATGAGAATTTCGCCACAATTTTAAAATCATATACTACCGATGGTACTGAGCAGCAACATATTTTTGCCACCAGTGGGACTTATTATTGGCGTGTTGTATTTACTGATTTAGCTGGGAATATAGGAGCATATAGTACATCGCGAATAGTAATTGTTGAATAATGAAAAAGAAACTAACGAATGGGTTGTTAATTGTTGGAGTACTGATCATATGGGTATTCGTCTTTAGAAGAGCTTCAGGTGCTTACTTGCAAGAGCCTGAAGAAAACTTAGTTGCTATACCTACGGATAAGAAGTATATTCTTTCTAATTTCACAAAGGACACGTTTGCGTTAAATGATTTCGATAGAGATCCCTTTTTAGACATTAAAAAAACGAATAAACCAGTAAAAATAAAAGCGGTTAATAGTGCTCCAGTGGGCAAAAAGACAAAATTCCAGCCAAATGCTACTACTTCTACTAAATTATGGCCTAAAATAGAATATATGGGGTATATGAAGAAGACGGATTCGCAAGATAAATTGGCACTCATCAGAATTAATAATAAATTATTTAGAGCTAGGGAAAAAGAAACAGTGGAAGAGTTATATATTAAACAAGTCTTTAAAGACTCTGTCATATTAAAGTGGGGCGCTATACTCAAAACAATTCGAAAATAATAAGAGTTATAATCTATAAGTAAGCTGTATAGATTTGATTAATTAGTTAAAGGTTAGGTTTAAGCCAATTGAACACTTCATCACGAATTGTATTGCAAGGATAGTCGATAGATTCATTTTCATTGCTATCCAATACATTAATAAATAATAGGAAAAAGAGGTACGACTCTGTATATGATTGTCATTTTAGATTGCCTACGAAAGCCAATTATTCTTCGTAACTAATTCAGCCCATTCCCCTACATTCCGCAATAAAAGCTTCATTGCGGGAAATGCGCTTTATTAAAAAGTCTTGGACACAACTTTAAAGCTTCCGATTTCCACTACGCTAATCCCGCCTAAAAATGGCAGAATTGCTATATTCCCAATCTATAACTTCAAAGTTAAGACCGCTTTTAATCCTACATAATAGGAATAATTCTATTTTAATATTCGGCAAGCACATTCCCCTTCATTTCGCGAAAAACTACATTTCGAAAAAAGAGCTTCCCAGCACAGGTCTTGGACACAATCCCCAATTTTAGCTTTCCATTCCGTTAACCCGATCCGTCCCGAAACTTCGGGACTGGAACGGGACACTTCATTACAGAGCCAAAACTGTGAATAGCGTCCGCCAAATCGGAATTCCATTATTTATTTGGTACCGCTTCCTATGTTTTTGTATTTCACAAAAGCCTTTAGACTTACATCCGCACCCTCGCCGTTATACCCTTTTTTCGACAGCAAAATACCAACATTTTGAAGTTGAATGGACTGCATAAACCGTTCTCGCTACGCTTCACTTTTTATAAGTCCTTATCAATTCCAAATATTGAAAATGCATCAGCAACAAAAAAAGGAAACAGTGACGGCACTATAGGAAGTAAATCTAAAATAAAAATGATGAAATCATACACAAACAATAAAAAGGAAGTGGAACAAAAGTTAAAAAACAAAAAAGAGGAAAGCGTTCTGGATATACAAAGTAAATCTATTTTAAAGCCATTCTGAATCGTTCAGAGGGGTACATATTAATCATTAAATAGTTGAATTATGAGTACATTGAAAAACAAAGTACAGTTAATCGGTAACGTAGGAAACGAGCCTGAAATCACCAGGCTAGATAGCGGAAAGAAAGTTGCTAAATTTTCAATAGCTACTAATGAGTTTTATAAAAACTCAAAAGGTGAAAAAGAACAAGACACCCAATGGCATGCCATAGTCGCTTGGGGTAAGATTGCCGATATCGTTGAAAAATACGTAGGCAAGGAAAAGAAGTAGCCCTAGAGGGGAAATTGACCTCACGCTCTTATGAAACTACAGAAGGAGAAAAAAGATATGTGACCGAAGTGGTCGCACGGGAAATGCTATTGATGGGTAGTAAAGGGGATGTAAATACCTTAAAATAACTAAAAAAGAAAGAGGACGTTTCCGTGGAAAGTGGCGTCCTCTTTTTCATTATTAACTTCAAATAAGAAATCAAATGAAGACACAAGTTAACATAATAACAGCGGAATTACAACATTTTTCGGGTACAGAACTATTCTATAAAATTCCGTTAATAGGAACCCGATTTACAGACGGATTAAAATATCTTGCTAATGCTGCAGAATGCTTTTGGCTGATTACCGATGTTTCTGTAATTGCAAAAAGTCTGATGCACCGAAGCGAATTTATTACCATAGACTTTAAAAGGTTAGCTAAGGAAAAACAAGATTTTACAGGCTACGAAGCTGAAATCAGTTATTCCGATGGCAACGATACTATTTTGGAAAAACATGGGTATCGTGTAACTGATTTTCCACTCGATGAGCTCCGATTATTTTTTGTAAATAATACGCTGATGCTTCCAAGCGAATATTAATTTTTGGGGTATGGTATATTTAAATTATAATAACCTAGACGACGAGACACAACAAAAATTGATGTTGGCTTCCAAAGAAGATGTAGAACATAAATTTGGAAAAGATTTGAAGAAATACGCCAAAGAAAATCATATTAATTATGATTCGCTTTTAAGCGAAGAAGCCATGCGGAATTTTTATTCCTATTCCTTTGTATTTACCATCTAATTTTTTTAAAATGTAGCAGCAAGCACCTCTGAATTTTTAGAGGTGTTTTTGTTTTACAATCCTTTAGAGTCGAGAAAAAAACGTATCTTTATTTCGCTGACAATCAGCATTCAATTTTATGTAGGGTTATCCAATTTTCGACTTTCGCCGATAACCATACCCATCGAAAAACAACATACTGGAAATTCATTTCCTTAAAATGGCAATTGGTTTTTTAACCAGATTGTATGAAATTTTTGTTCGCCTGGGGCGAACGAAAAGGAGTAGCAAGAGGGTAACACGCGATGCGATGTTTAGTACTCCTTTTCGTTTTCAAACTACTGATTATCAGCAGTTTGAAAATACAATAATTTCTTGTCTTGCTGCAATTTGCGACAAATGCCTTGTAAACGCCCATTTTTCGGGATGGATTTGCGACAAATCGGCGAATTATGAACTCATTTATCGGAATTAGATTTAAAAAGGAAACCGCCAAGCGTTTCCAACAATTTTCAAGAACACACTTCAAATCACACAGCGAGGCCATGGCTACCATGCTCGATTTTTTCTTCTACAACGAGATATCGCCGAAAGAAAAATTGGGCCCAACCGGTAGGACCATCGAAGCATCGATTAAGAAACGAATCAATGCCGTAATCGCCATTATGCGGGATATGGAAAAGACACAAACCAAGCCGACAGTCGCAATGATTGAATCCCTTTTTCAAACCGAGATGCCCACTAAAAAACCGTTGATTCTAGAGAAGAATTATCTAGAAGAAAAAAAGTCAGTCCGCTTTCAAGAAAAGCAAAATCTCAACTCTGAACTTTAATTTGTTGCGCTATGTATATCACCATCACACCCCAAAAATTAGGAGGCAGCTATTCACAAAGTTCAGGGGATTTTGTGGGCTATCTGGAGAAAGAAAATAAAAGCTTGGAACTAGAAGAAATGGAACACTTTTTTAACCAATATGGTGGTGAAATTTCAGCACAAGAAGTGGTACAAGATATTGATGGAAATGGGGCAAAACTAAAAAAGACCGAACCGAAGTTTTATTCCATTACGGTTAGTCCTTCAAAATATGAATTGAACAGATTAGAGAACAGCACCGAAGATTTAAAAAGGTATACGCGCGAGCTGATGAAAGATTATGTGGCATCGTTTAATCGAGAAATCAACGGACGACCTGTGACCATCAATGATATAAAATACTATGCAAAAATTGAACATCAAAGAACCTTCAAAGGCACGGACAGGGAGATCAAAGAAAATCAACCTTACGCTACCAAAATACTACAACTCAAATCTGAAATTCGAAATATCCAAGAAGGGAGAGCTATAGGCAATATAAAGGCGATGCAGTCAAAGATTTACAGATTAGAAAAAGAAGCACCACATCAGCAAAATAATAAGCGGATCGTACAAGGAATGCCTAAGGCTGGTAACCAAAGCCATATTCATATCATCGTGAGTAGAAAGGATACTTCAAATACCTTCAGTCTTTCACCAGGAAGTAAACACAAAGCTTCAGAAGTGGAGATGCATGGTAAGAACGTGAAGCGTGGTTTTAATCGGGATCAATTTTTTGAAAAGGCAGAGAAGACTTTTGATACAACTTTTGGCTACCAAAGAAACTTTGCGGAAACCTATACCGCTCGAAAGGAGTTTATAAAAAATCCAAAAGTCTATTTCGCATCCCTGATGAAATTGCCTACCAATGAAAAGGCCTTGGCTTTTAAAATTATGGGGAAATCTGGCATTCCGATGATACCGAGTATTCCTGTTACTCAAGCACAACTGGCGATGAAATTAGTAAATAGGCTTAGACGGGGAGTGGAAGTGGCTATTAAATCGAGTTCCATCGGAATCTAATTTAGAAATATGCAACTAGACAATTTTTTAACGGTGGTTTTAATTATTGGTTTAACCTGTATTGTTTTCTATGTGATGTTTCGCGTAACAAAATATGCGTTCGCTATAAACGTCATTCTATTAGCCCTATTGGTATTTTATAGGCCTACGGAATCCGCGTTAGTTTTACGAGTACTCTATTTGGCTTGTCCATTGATGCTATTAAATGTTGGGCTGTATGTTTTTTTGCATAAAACCGATAATCCAAAAAATGACGATACCAAATATCAGGTCAACTTTGCGACGACCAAAGGAAACTTTAAATTGGAGAACATTAAAAGAGGGGCATCGGTTATCGGTTCTGCAGGGAGTGGCAAGACCGAAAGTGTGGTCTATGGTTTTTTGAAGCACTTTCAGAAAGAGGGCTTTTGTGGCATTATACACGATTACAAGGATTTTGAACTGACTGAAATGGCGTATCCGCTTTTTAAAGATGGGGATATCCCTTTTAAGGTCATTTCCTTTGATAAAATCATACACCGAGTAAATCCTATCGCACCGCGGTATTTAGAGAACGAGGAAAGCGTAAATGAAGTTTCAAGGGTATTGATTGAAAATCTTTTGGAGCAACGGGAATCAGGTACCACTGGAACGACCAAATTTTTTAATGATGCTGCGGAAGGATTGATTGGCGGATTGATTTGGAAACTAAAAACTACCTATCCACAATTCTGCACCCTGCCACATTTAATAGCCATTTATCAATATTTAGACACAAACAGCCTTATTCAGTTTTTGGAAACGAATACGACCTCAAGAGCCATGGCTGATGCTTTTATTAGTGGTAAAGATTCTGAAAGGCAGACCGCTGGGGTAAAAAGCACCTTGGCCAATGCGCTGAAACGAATTAGTACGCAACATATTTTCATGGCGCTATCAGCAGACGAAGTACCTTTAAATATCAACAGTAAAGAGAATCCTACCGTAATTTCGATAGTAAACAATCCAAAATTTGAAACCTCGTATTCACCAGTCATTGCTACCATTATCCATACGATTACCAAACAAATGAGTGTCCGAAATAGTGAAGCTTCATTTCTGTTGATGGAAGAAGCACCTACGATACGCTTATTAAATATGCACCGTATTCCTGCAACACTACGGAGTTATAATATCTCTACAATTTATGTGATGCAAGACAAGATCCAAAACGATATGATTTATGGAGATAAGGCAAGCAAGGCGATTTTAAGCAACCTTTCTTATCAGTTTTTTGGTAAGGTCAATGACCCGGATACCGCCAAATATTACGAACGGTTTTTTGAAATTATCAAAGACCCCACCAAAAGTGTAAGCCGGGGGCATAATTTGGATTTTGATACAAGGGTAACTACAGGAGAGAAAGAAATTCCTAAGATTAGAGCGGATGTGTTCTTTCGCTTGAAGCAGGGTGAGTTTATAACGTATGCTGATGGGAATGATAAAAAGGTGCAGTTCAAATTACAGGAAATTGTGCGGGAGCTTCCGCAGGATACTAAAAAGTTTTCAAATGAAGATTTAGAGGCAAATTTTGAGCGGGTTTACGATGAGGCTAGGTCCATATTTATTAATAAAGGCAAAAATTAAGCTACCTAAAATTCCAAGGTGCAATAGGATTAGGATCAATCCATAAGCCAACTTTAGCTTCTCGCGCCTCCTTTTCTAGTGCATCATAACTCATATCATCAGAATATTTTTTAAAATGCCAAGCCATGCCCAAGCGCACCATCTCTTTATTTACATTTAATCCTTCTTTGGTAAATATCACACCTATTAACCTGCCATTGCGGTCAAATTTTCCATCGGAGTAAATCGCTACAGTTTGCCCAAAACATAAATTTGACATTGCAATTTTAGCCTTATTGCCAAAAGGTTGTTTTCCTCTTTTTTCAGGGGCATCAATATGTTCTAATCGTACTTTAATAGGTAATTGGCCATACAATACTTCTACAGTATCTCCATCTAAAATTCGTATAATTTTACCTTCTAAATGCTTTACTTTGGTTGTGTCAGCTGCAGTTTTATTTTCAATAACGACACCCTCAATGACTCTGGAAGTAGCAGGTATGGTAACTTGCGATACAAGTTTTGATTTATTTTCTTTGCAACTCGATAGCACTACAATTAACACTAAAAGACAGTAAATTTTATTCAAAATTGGTTTGGTATTGTTCATAAAAGTTGACATGTTTCAAATTCTGTATATACAAATTGGTTAAGTATCCAACTAAAACATTACAACTAATTTAAACATCTATTAGGTATTCACCTCTGCGCTAGGAAATAATTCTCACTATATAACTCAATCCAATATAAATTCTCTAATAATTTTGTCCATATTCGATGGTAAATCTGCTTGCTTTATAGCATATCGTTTAACATTCATTTCCGTAAACCATTTCCCCCAGTATTCATAAATAACATCCTCTTCATAAACATTTTTAGGATCTGGATTAATACCTAAGACAAGGATTTCCAAATTTGATAAATCTATAGGGATAGGGATAAATCCAAAATCTTGAGTTTCAATTTTTTCTTTCCAATCCGATACACTTAATTTATTACTTCTTATTTCTTGAGGAGTTAAATATGAACTTCTATTCCCTTTTTTCAACTGTGTATCTTTATGAAAAATATAACCATCGGTAAGAATAATTAAGATGTTCCTATGACCTTCTTCAATACAATAATCACTCACCTTATTTTTAAAAAATCTCCATGTATCTGATCCTACATAATTATCATCTTTAATAGCCAACTCATAAATTTCTAATGGATTTTGAGAATATGCTTTTTTTACTTCTTCAAGCAAATCTAACGATAGGTTATCTTTAGTAATTGAATATTTCAGATTATTAGAAAGGGTATTTATTTGGGGATTAGATGGGCTAGGCTCAAAAAATAATTCGATCTTCTCATTAGCCTGACGTACTTTTTTGCTGCTTAAATGCTCTAAAAATACTTCTGACACTGTTTTTATATAACCAACATCTCGGTTGAAATATTCCATGGCTGTATTCGGATATTTTTCAGGATTAATCCGATCAGACAAATCTAGAAGTAAACTTAAATTAAGATTATTTACAATTTGATTCTCATTTGGCGGCAAAACAGTTTCGGGTGTTGCTGCGTTTTGTTTCTTATCATTTTTACAACCACTTAGAATTCCTATACTAAATAAAAATATAGTAAGCCATTTTGTTATCTTTTTGGTCTTCATTTTCTAATTATTTGAATATACTAAATTTTGAAAGTCTGTATCGGTCAGATTCATTTCTTTCAAATGCTGAATAGTAGTGTTTTCACAAGCTTCAAGCAATTCCAGCTTTTCTTTATGTGGTAAAGCAATTTCGGTATTAATAGCCTGGAACCAGCCTTCTTTATATTGAGAGTGATAATGCAAATACTCTTTTATAGGAAATATAAAACCATCTATCTTTTGTTGCACCTCTTTTATTAAGCCATTTAAAACTGTTTTATGCTGCTCAAACTCTTCCATTTTATGTAGATGTTCATTCCTTTGAATATCGAGATTAACTAATTCTTCATTCCTTGATCGTATAAAGGCTTTAATTTTATCAATGTTTTCATATTCTTTCATTACAAAATCAAAAACAAGCCCCCAAATAATGTAGACCACAAATCCAGCGAAAATTATCATCCAAAATTCTGCTTCAGTAACGGCTATTTTTAAATCATAAGGTTCTGAAGTAATTGTTTTATTGAATTCATAGATTTTCTTTTCAATTTGATAAGCCAATAGCCCATCAAAAAGAAATGTAAGTAAGTATAGTACTAGTATCTTTAAATTATTTTTATAACCCCTCCCCTTTTGGATCATATGCAATACATACCCCAAACCCATAAAAACAAAAGGTATAGTAACCACTAGGAGGCCCTCTAACCAGCTATCATTAAAGGCATTGGTGAATGCATCTTTATCGAAAATTGCAGCAGAAAGCATATCATTCGTAAAAACTTTAAAAAAGGAAGAATATGAAGCCGATACATAGAAGACTAAAAGATATAAGGTAATTGGCAATAACAATGCAAGCCCAATATAGAATTGTGCTTTGGGTCTTTTGTCTGCATCTATACCGTACGCATTAGGATTGTTCCTCACCTCTACCATATCATGCTTAACTTTATCCATTTTCACTAAAACATCATCTCGCTTTTTTTCATAAATGCCAAATCCAGTTTCACACTTTTTTAATTCTGTTCTATGTTTTTCTTGCTCCTCTTTATAGGGCTGTTTTAATCTTTCTTGTTCCAATTCTTGTTTTCTACATTGATCCTCAAAACTGCCAAATAAGTTTTGCAAACATGCTTTGAGTGTAATGGGCTTGCCTGTTGCTTTTATTGAAGCTGCAAAACCACTCTGATAATAGGTAATTCGAATTGCCTCTCTATCCTCTTCTTTAATCTCAATTTTTTCTATTGGATTAGTCTTTTTTAAACTAAAAAGTTGTTTTATAGAACTCATGATTCAATTTTATTTAGTTCGTTAATTAATGCTGCTCTTGTTCCTCCTTTTTGAACAAAATCCAATAAATAGTCAGTTAATTCATTAATATTCACTTCTAAGAACCCAAATTTCTTACAATACTTTTTTAGGGTGTTTTTTTCATCTTCAGTAATAATACCATCGGCAATAATCATTTGAGCCAAGTCATACAGATATTCAATTTTAGTGTCTAAATCTGCAGGTATTGATGAATGTTCATTGACAGGATTCAATAATAATTTGTCTAACTCTTTAGCTGGTATTCCTCTGTCATCTGCAAATTGATATAGCATTTGAAGTTCTAAAACATCAAAGTTATCATCAGCGAATGCCATCTGATAGAGCCTTAAAAAATGACTCTTTAGTTCTGCACTAATATTTATTTTTTCCATTGGTTGTTAGTTTGGTAACTCAATTATTTCATAGTAAAAAAACTAAAAATGAAGGTGTTAGCACTGCGGTTTTCCGCAATGCGAGGTTTTAATGTGAGAAAATTTAAATTTTTAAGCTAAAATCAGATCGCTGACAACTATGCTGTTTGGAAGAAATTTATACTTCAATTACCTATCAATGTGGAGAACCGAAATACTATTCCTTAAAATATGCTCTTTAATTTGTTGACTTATTTATACCTATACATTTGATTTTTTGTATGCAAATTGCAAGACGGTTCAGGTTTGAGGCTAAGGGATTGTTTATAAGATATTCAGATTAGCAATAGAGAAACAGTTCATATAAACATATAGATGATAATAATAAACAAAATTGGCAGAGTCATTGCGACTAACATTCCTAAACAACCTTTAGTAACAATTCGACCAACTTTTTGATTTCGTCCACTTTTTGTCAATGGTATTCCAATTTTTCTTGAGACGTTCAATTTTACTCCAGAATAGCCACTTAATTTTTTCCAAGAAAACCCTCCCTTATTCATACTATTATTTTATTGGTTGATTTTAGTTCCACAATTAGGACATTTGCATATATTTTTTTCCATTTTCTGTTTTTGGATTCTTTCAATAAATGCTGAACTTATAATTCCGGTTGGAAGCGCAATAAATCCAATTCCGATTAATGCGATTATTCCACTCATAATTTTACCCATTGCTGTTATTGGAAAAACATCGCCGTAGCCAACAGTAGTTAAAGTTGCAACAGCCCACCAAAATGAATGTCCAATACTTGCGAATTTTTCGGGTTGGACTTCATTCTCAAAATAGTACATTATTGTAGAGGAAAAGACTAGTAATATAAATGCAATAAAACCGGTTATTGCTAATTCCGATTTTGTGCTTTTCATAACACTTTTTATTGTATTTAGTGATTTTGAGTATCTCCCAAGTTTAAAAACTCTTAATAGTCTAAACAATCGTAAAATTCTTACTATTCTCATATCGAAAGGGATAATGAAAGGCAGATAAAATGGTACAATTGCTATCAGATCTATTAAACCAAGAGTTGAGAATCCAAATTTTAATCTTTTCTTAAATGAATTCCCTTTATATGATTTTTCCAAGTCAGAAGTCCATAATCTTAATAAATATTCAATAGTGAAAATGATTACAGAAATTAATTCAAAATAATTAAAAAAGACCGAAAATGAAACTCTTAATTCTTGGTAGGATTCTAAAATTAAGGTAATTACATTTAAAATTATTAATCCATAGATGAATTTGATAAAAATGGAATTTTTATTTATAAACTCATAAACTTTACTTTTCATAAATGATTATTTTTTGATACAGTATCTATGAGTTGTATAATGTTAGCATCAGTATTTTATTCAACATATTGATTGTATCTATCAGCAAATTTCTCAGAATATTCCGCATTACTGGATAGAAAAACCTCAAAAACTCCTGTCTTGCTTTTGAAAGTCAATTCTCCATATCGGGCTATTGGAATTTTATAATTTTCTTTAAACCTTCTATCAGGTGTTCCGTCTTTGTTTACTTTGGCCCAAGTTTCTCCAACGATTTTAGTGTCTTTTGGTATTTTATCAGTTTCAAGAAAGTTCATTGATTCAAAAGTTATACCTAATTCGTCAAGCTCAATGAGTCCGAAATTTTCCTTATTATCAAATAATGCCGCAAAACCTGGATAAATGTAAATATTGCTGCCATTTTGATTTTGGAAACATATGGCATCATAAACAGAATTTAAAAAAGGTATTTTCTGATAGCTGATTCCTGTGGGTTTTCGTTCTATGCTTCTGTTGGCAGAAGACCGATTGTCCTCATTTGGAATTGCATTAGTCATATCCCAAATATTAGATGAATTTAACAAATTGTCAAATGCTAGTTTTAGTTTCAAATACTTTTCGTCGAGAACTCTATCCATATGAATTTCTATATCAATATGGCATTCTGTAACTTGTTTTTTTAAATTAAATAAATATTCCTTCTTTTCTGTATAATCGTTATCGAACCACTTAATAATAAACCCGATCAAGAATAGTTTTGAAATTATTCTTAAAGCATTCGAGTTTTTGACCTTTCTTTTAAGTTGGGTAATTTCTTTTTTTATCGCAACTATTTCCTTGTTTGCTGCAACTAATGTTTCCTTTAACTCCAATAAACCTTCCGTTGTTACTTCAGAAGCATTTTTACTTTTTATTTCACCTCTTAAATTTTCCGGAAGAAAATAATTTTCTTTTTCTGGAGATTCATTTAAAGGTCTTTCAGGAGTTGACTTTTTAGAATCCCAATTCGCGACTTTTTTTCTATCATAAATTCCAGTTCCAGGAATTCCTGTATTTAAATACGCACCATCTTTATTTAGGTTGATGTTAAATCCTTTAATTCCTAAAGTGGTACTTACTCCGCTGGCACTAAAATTAATATAAAAACCAGGAAATAATTTTTGCCTTCTTCTAAATTTTAATCCCATAGTTATTTATCAAAATTTGGTGCACATCCAAGATTTTCATTATAGGGTTGAATATGTTTCCAAAATGCTTTTCCTGCACTATCATAATGGTCTAATGAATAATTTGATTTTGTATTTGAACCAACTTGATATATGTATTCATTACAAGAATAAGAGTATTGTTTTTTAAAGCATACAATAGCAAAATAAAGAGTTTTGTAATCAACATTGACGGTATAAAATGTTACTTTCGATATTGCTTCACTATCATAACTCGTATAGGATGTTCCGTAACTTTTAGCTTTTACAAATTCTATCATTTCTTCACAAGATTGTGCTTGATTATTAATAGCAAAAAGTAATGTGAATATTGTTAAATAGTGTGTTATTCTCATAGTTGTTATTTTAATTTTTGCAAACGTTTCGGCTATGGCAAGTAGGGCAGGCAAGGAAACTTTTCGTTTCCGTCTGGTCTACGAGCCAGAGCTTTTTGTTTTGTAATTAGTTTTTCTTTTTAATTGCCAAATCCAAAAGATTTGGCGGACTTAGTAAACAAGCCCAAGCCTTTAAATTTAGAACTTTATGCCCTATTTGCTATAGCCATTGTTGGGCTTAGTTTTTTCCACACGTTAAAAGAATTCCGATGGTTTTAGACTCCGCTCTTGCATAGCTTTTCCCTCAATAATTCGCGTTTCCAAGGTTATTTCAAAATTTGAGGAATAAGTATATTGTTCGTCTTTTGTAACTTGGAACATAAGTATATCTCCAAGTTTGTCCGAAATCACAAACTGTTCAGTGTTATCAAAACCACCAGTAATAACCCCCTTAGTTTTTCGGTTGGGATTCCAGTCCTGTCCGTAATAATATTTTGTGTAGCATATTGAATTTGGAATTTTTGTCATTTCATACTCGGATTTCGCCTGAACATATTCATTCCTAATCATTTTATCTCCAGATTTCTCGATTAGCATTACTATTACGTCGGTAGAACCACTATTGGTAATTTTTAAGCTGTGCCTTGTTTCTGCGTAAACACCTTTCCCGTAAAGTTCGTCGTAGGGTGAAGCACCATTTTCTAGTTTGTTGCCTAAATATTCTGATACTGGTACTTCTGCTACGATATTTTCTACTTTGTCTATTATGTCATTGTCATAATCAACATCTTTTTCTATCGGATTACGCTTCAAATAAGAGCTATACGCGAAAATTGCAATGGCGGCTATTAGTCCGAGCCAAAATATGGTTTTTGTCCCTTGTTTCATTTTGGTTGGTGTTTTTTTAAAATGATTTTACGTTTTTGGAACCGCATAGTTTTATAAGTGCAACTAATTCTTTTTGAAAATCCATTGCTAATTTCTCTTTTTTGAACGAAACTATATTTTTCCATGAATGTTTAAATTCACTCCCTGTTTCATATTTCTTGATTAAATAATCTTCATAGCTATCAAAGTACTTACGATGAATATCATCATCCTTAAAATAAATAAAGACTAAAAAATAATCATAATCGTTTTCCTTTACAGCAACCGATTCGACTTTAGATAAATCAATTGTTTCTTCATCTATATTGCGAGTAACTTTATGTCCTACAGATTTCTCATAGATAATTAATTTATTACCATCTAATTTCGTTTCTATCCAATCGTCGTTAAATGCTCTCTGATAAGTAATAATACTTTCAGTTAATTCTTGTTTTGATTGACCAATTAAGACCGAGGCAAAAAGCAACAGTAAACATGTGAAGAACTTTTTTTTTAATTTGTATTTTTTTTAATTATTAATGGAATATTTCAGATTAAGCTTAAAGTTGTCAAAAATACTCTTATCTAAAATATATTGTCGATGTTCATTTTTTGCAAAATTAGGCCCAACTATAGTATATGTAACATATTTTATAAGTATCTTCTTATAAAGAAGTTGCTATGCCATTTATGCTCAAATAACTCCTCTTTAAATTCAAATTATCGCTATATAACCCCTTTCTAATTAACGTAATCAAATTGAACGGCATATGTACTTTGATCCCCATCTACTATAGAGACAGCCGTAACAGTCCCTGAAGTTGCATAATTATCAGTATCATACACGTAATTAACATTAATCGTATACATAGTTTCGCCTGCTTCATTCTTGTAAATAATTTGAGAAAGGTTATTTACAGGAAAAAGCATTCTTGCTTGAACAATTTCTGGTACTTGAGGGTTAAGGCTAAAATTTAATTTTACACCATCTAAAACATCAATGATACCACCTGCTTCTAAGGTGTAGAAAAAAGGATTGTGCGCATCATCATAATTTAGTTCTGCTGTATAAACTTGTGTACTATAAGTATCTGAATTATAGTCATACTCTTCTTCAAAGAATTCAATTTTTTTAGGATTTCCATTACTATCGTAAAGGAGAACATTACCTGTTTCAAAAGCATCATAAGGCGATTCATAAAGCTCATCTATATTTAAGTTATCACCACCCCCAGTTACATTGGCTAACTCCGTACCATCATAAACAAAAATACTCGTGTCTTCTCCGTTAGAAATTGTATTCAAAGCGCCATCCGTAGTATATGAAAACTGAAGGCTACCACCTTCTTGTGAATCTTGTCCCGATGCTATAGTGATAGATTGAATAAGTTTTTTTTCTACTTTACCATTAGCTTCTTCAAATTCATTGCTAACACTGTCATCAGTGCAACTAAAAGCTAAGATTGTAACACAAAACAGACATAAAATGTAGGTTGATTTTCTCATAATTGATGGGTTGAAGTTGTTTGTCTTAGTAATCACTATTATATTTTTAAATTCAATCAAAAATCGTTCAACAAAATAGATTTATGATGTGGTTTTCCGCAATGCGAAGTTTTATTAGTGGAAAATTTAAATTTTTAAGCTAAAATCAGATAGCTGATAACTATACTGTTTAGAAGAACATCATACGACAATCGCCCATCAATGCGGAAAACCGCAATACCAATCTAGAAAATTTACGCTTATTTGTTATGGTATTGCGAAATAGCTTAAAACAAATACAATTTTAACGAATCACATTTTATGAAATTACCCCACTTTTTTATCGATGATTCTGATGCTATAAAGATTGAAGAAACGATTGATTTTTTTATATCATGGACCATACGTTGTGCAGATGAAATACACCAGAAAAACAATAAAAAGGTTCATGAAAACTCCCGCAAAATTCTAAGCAAGCTCTTAGGTTTTGAAAATGCAGATCTCCTACGATTTTCAGATATCAAAGTTCGAAAACAGCATCGAAATATTGACTTATGGGTTGAACTAAAATTAAATGACCAAGAGTACGCCCTAATCATAGAAAATAAAATGTATTCTGCTATAAACCACAATCAATTAAATAGGGTTATGAAATTAGTAGAACACCACTATTTAGAGGAGCCAACACGAATTATAGAATATGCGCTTTTACGACTAGATTATGAACTGGAAAAACAAGATGAGCCCCTTGTCATTGTAACCGATTTTAACTTTTATAATCTAGTACAATTGGCAGAATATATTGATGCCAATAAAACGGGCAACCAATTGTTTGATGAGTTTTGGTTTTATTGGGCTATAGACGGCCGCATAAAAAAAGCAAAAAATAAAATATCCTAAATGAAAATTTTAAAGCTATTCCTTTGTTAAATGGCTCTAGTTTTTATCGTAAACCGCTATCTTTAAAACCTAATTAAATTAGCACAAACAATTAATGACAGAACAAAAAGCAAAACTAGAACAACAACTCTGGAACATCGCTAATACCCTACGTGGTAAAATGGATGCGGATGATTTTAGAGACTATATATTAGGCTTCATTTTTTACAAGTACCTCAGTAAAAAAATGGAATTGTATGCCAACGAAATTTTACAACCAGACCAGCTTACTTTTCAAGCAATAGAAGGGCATAAAATGGAAGCCGATTATCTGGCAGCCATTAAAGATGCCGCATTAGACAAATTAGGCTACTTTTTAGCGCCTTCTGAACTGTTTAGTGAATTGGCACGAAGAGGAAATGCTGGAGGAAAACACCAATTTATATTAGGAGATCTAGCCAAAGTGCTGAATCATATTGAGCAAAGTACGATGGGTACGGAGAGCGAAGATGATTTTGGAAACCTGTTTGAAGATTTAGATTTAACCAGTTCTAAACTCGGAAAATCGGAGAATGATAAAAATGAATTGATTGTAAAGGTACTTACCCATTTAGACGAGATAGATTTTGACCTTGAAAATACAGAGAGCGATGTTTTAGGTGATGCTTATGAATATTTAATAGGGCAATTTGCCAGTGGTGCAGGTAAAAAAGCTGGCGAGTTTTATACGCCTCAACAAGTATCTAATGTACTTGCACAATTGGTAACGGTGGGCAAAGACAAGCTAAAATCTGTTTATGACCCAACGTGTGGCTCAGGTTCTTTGTTATTGCGCGTAGCCAAACAAGTAAAAGAAGTAAGTGCATTTTATGGGCAAGAAATGAACCCAACCACCTACAACTTATGTAGAATGAATATGATTATGCACGATGTGCATTACAAGCGCTTTGATATTAAAAATGAAGATACTTTAGAACGCCCACAACATATAGACCAGCGGTTTGAAGCCATTGTAGCCAATCCGCCATTTTCGGCAAAATGGAGTGCAAGTCCGCTTTTTATGTCTGATGACCGATTTTCTAATTACGGAAAATTAGCACCAAGCAGTAAGGCAGATTTTGCTTTTGTTCAGCACATGGTACACCAACTAGATGATAACGGCACCATGGCCGTAGTTTTACCGCACGGGGTTTTGTTTAGAGGTAGTGCCGAAGGCCATATACGCAAGTATTTAATAAAAGATCGCAATTATTTAGATGCGGTGATAGGTTTACCAGCCAATATCTTTTATGGCACCAGTATCCCAACCTGTGTTTTGGTATTAAAAAAGAAACGTACCAATGGGGATAATATCTTATTTATAGATGCGAGCCAGCATTTTGAAAAGGTAAAAACCCAAAATGTACTACGTGAAGAAGATATTGAGAAAATAATTAGCACTTATAAAAACAGAACAGCAGAAGATAAGTACAGCCATTTAGCTAAAATAGCTGAAATAAAAGAAAACGATTACAACCTAAACATACCAAGGTATGTAGATACGTTTGAAGAAGAGGAACCGGTAGATTTGGAAGCAGTAAGCAAAGAACTGCAAGCGGTTGCCGAGCAAAGTAAAAGTACTGATGCCACCATAGCCAGTTTCTGTAAAGAATTAGGAATAAATACCCCGTTTTAATGGCAATAGCGACGACAACATCATTGCGAGACACAAAGCAATCTATTTCTCTAAGCCCTAAACTCCGTTTTAAAGAGTTTGATGGGGAGTGGAATTCAATTAAGATTGGAGAGATTTGCGCAATGAAAGCAGGCAATTTTGTGAAAGCATCAGAGATTTTTGAAGAAGAATTGGAGGATATGTTTCCTTGTTATGGAGGTAACGGACTAAGAGGTTTTACCAAGATATCTAATCAGGATGGAAAATTTACTTTAATAGGTCGTCAAGGTGCACATTGCGGTAATGTAAAGCTTGCTAATGGCAAGTTTTATGCGACAGAGCATGCTGTTGTCGTTTCATTGAGTGCCGAGTACGATACAGATTGGATATTTTATTTATTATACAAATCTAATTTGAATCAGTATGCTACAGGTCAAGCCCAACCAGGCTTGTCTGTTAAGAACCTAGAAAAACTCAATGTAATAGTCCCCTCCCTCCCCGAACAACAAAAAATAGCTTCTTTTTTAAGTGCGGTAGATGAAAAAATACATCAACTTACCAAAAAGAAGAACTTATTAGCGCAGTACAAAAAAGGCGTAATGCAACAACTGTTTTCAGGTAAACTTAGGTTTAAAGACGAGAATGGGGAGAAATTTCCAGATTGGGAGGAAAAACGATTGGGGGAAATTGCAGAGCGTAATTCAAATAAAAACAAAGACAACAATGTCAATTTTGTTTTAACAAACTCAGCAACACAAGGAATAGTTAGTCAAGCGGATTATTTTGATAGAGAAATCGCAAATCAAAATAATTTAGAGGGTTATTATATAGTTGAAATTGATGATTTTATATATAATCCTAGAATATCCGTCCATGCCCCTGTGGGCCCAATCAAGAGAAATAAATTACAAAAAGGCGTTATGTCTCCATTATATTCGGTTTTCAGGTTTAGAGATGAAAACTTGGAGTATTTTGAATTTTATTTTGAAACTATCAATTGGCACAGATATTTAGAAAATGTTTCAAATATGGGGGCAAGGCATGACCGAATGAACATTACAAATGTTGATTTTTTCAAAATGCCAATTCCTTTTCCATGTGAAACGGAAAGAAAAGTAATTACTGATTTCTTGAATAACATTTCATTCAAAATAAAATTAACAGAAATAGAACTAACCCAAACCCAAACCTTTAAAAAAGGGCTGTTGCAGCAACTATTTGTATGAGTATGAAGGATCAGTTTTTAAATAGTGAATTATGGACCCTTACCGTTGGAGCTGCTTTTCAACGCGCTTACCTTTATGCAGTTAATACACCTGACGATGAGAAAAAGAAATTTAAAGAAGCCACAAGGTACTACATAGAAAACACAATTCTTCCTCACTATACAGCAGGAAAAGTGAATGAAGAGAATCATGTAAAATACATTAATGAATTAAGTGATTTTACAACAAGCTTCTCTTCAATATTTCAAAAAGGTAGAATGAACTTTGGTATAAGTCAAAAAATGCTAAACCTATATTTAAAATACCAATGGTGTAAAGGGGCGATAGTAGAGCCACCGCATTTTCCAGTGGACAGAATTATTCAAGAAGAGCTAAATAAAGTTGCTCGAAAAAATAAGCTAAAAGCCAAAAAGATTGAGCCCTGGACACAGTTTAAAGATGAAAATCATTATTTAAAAGTAATCAATCATGCTCGAGCATTGTCGATAATTGATGAAGATATAAAAGGTCTTTCACCAGCAAACATAGAATTAACCTTATTTCAAAGAAGATAAATGAACCAACCACCAGAAGTAATTAATAATACTCGGAAAATATTAGGGAGTGTAAAGCAAACACTAATGCATCAAGCCGAAATAGCTATGCTAAAAGGTGAAAATTTTAACGTTTTTTCTATTTTAAAAATGGAAAGTAGAGAAAATGATACGCATTCTGCATTTCTTGGTGAACTTTTGAATCCTAAAGGTTCTCATAATTTTGGAAATGTATTTCTTCAATTATTTTTAAACCAAATTGATAATACATCACTAGACGTTAATAATGCTACCGTGGTTTTAGAATATTCCATAGGAGCAAACGATCATGTAAATATGACTGGTGGGAGAGTGGATATTTATATTAAAGATTCTTCAGGAAATACAATTTGCATTGAAAATAAAATTTATGCTAGTGATCAGCCAAACCAACTAAAGCGGTATGTAAACTATAATAATGCTAAAAATACGGTGTATTACCTTACCCTAAATGGTGAAGATGCAACTAAAGAAAGCAAAAAAGATTTATTAATAGATGTGGACTATACTTGCCTTTCGTACCATACCAATATTATAGAATGGCTCGAGGCATGTTGCAAAGAAGTTACAGACCAGCCCATTATTCGCGAGAGTATAAAACAGTATATTATTTTGCTAAAAAAATTAACCAATCAACTTTCAGACGCTAAAATGGAAAAAGAAATAAAAGATCTTATTACAGCCAATTATACTGCAGCAACAACAATCAGTAGTAATATTGGAGCCGTTGAGTTAAAATATACTGAAGATTTTATTAAAGAAGTTGTAGCACAAATCAAAAGTGAACTGAGTACTAATTGGGATATTCAAACAGATCCTGACTTGAATAATACCTGGAAGGGAATAAGGATATATAATAAAAATTGGCCACCAAAAATCCATATTAAATTAGAAGGTGCTTCAAGAATTCCATGGGACAATTCTATTTATGGTGTTAAGGCACAAAAAAAAGAATATGACCGACTTAAAATAAAACAGGCATTAAGTAAAATTGAAATGCTAGAAAAAGATTTTAGAGAATCTGAAGTTTGGCCTTATTACAAAACTATTTTAAACTTTGGTAAAGCAGAAGAACGCGCGAAATTATTTAAAGATAGTTCCAGAAAAGATTTAGTAAGTATGCTATCAACCGCAATCAAAGATTTGTGCTTAGTATGTGAACAACCACTTTCAGAGCTAAAATAAAGCTATTAAAAAATGATTGTTCCGGTAACTATTTGTGTGAAATACAGAAAACTAGTGCGCATGTTTTTTGATTTAATTTAATTTTTGCGCACGTATATTTCAGTTAGCGCAGGGTTTTTTACCTGTTTTGCCGTTTTTATCATTTATAATACCTATAAAACCATTTTTTAACCTAAAAAGCCAAAACTTAAATACCTTCTTTTCCGTAAATATTAAGAAATAAACCTGTAATTCCGTAATAGAACCCGTTTTTCCATTATATTTGGGATGAACGTTTTTTTGCCAAAACCAATGAATAAGTATCAATTTTCGCATAGAATAACTGTTTTTCATGGGCGGCAAGCACCAGAAGAAGCAACACTTGTTGGTTATGGTGCTATTATAGAAGGTTTACAACTGGATATGCCCTTTCCAGAACGATTGGCACTTATAAGTGACAAGAGACGAAGCTATAGCACAGAAAATTGGAAGGTGTATTCATCGAGAACGACATTTGAAGATACCCTATACAAGCATTTAGTATTCGCATTAAAATACGAAGGTGTAAATCTACTGTTGTTTAAAAAGTTGTTTGAGAAAATATCTCAAAAAGATGTGATGTCTCTAGTACAATTAGAGCCCACAGGTCAATATAGCCGTAAAATTTGGTTTCTATACGAATGGCTTCTAGAAAAAGAACTCGATATTAAAGATTTAGCTATTAAAAATTTTGTGCCATTACTAGACGAAAAACTGCAATACACAATAAAGGGAACACGATCTTCGAGACATCGCATTATGAACAACCTTCCTGGAACCAGAGATTTTTGTCCATTAATTTTTAAAACAGAAAAACTAGAAACCCATATAAGTGCAAATATTTCTGGAAAGAAAAATGCATTTCTAAATAAGATCCATAAAGATGTATTACAAAGAGCATCATCATTCTTATTATTAAAAGATTCAAAGGCCTCTTTTAGTATAGAAGGAGAAAATCCTGGAACAAATAGAGCTACGCGTTGGGGAAAGGCAATTGGGCAAGCTGGAGATAAACCATTAAGCATAGAAGAGTTAATTCGCTTACAGCAAATAGTCATAGAAAATAGCCGGTTTACAAAAATGGGGCTACGAAAAGAAGGTGGATTTGTAGGTGAACATGATAGAACCACAGGCGAACCTATACCAGACCATATTTCTGCCAAAGAAGAAGATCTTGAGCAATTATTAAAGGGTTTAATTGCTACTAACGAAGCATTGCAGGACGAAACCTATGATGCTGTACTTGCTGCTGCAACTGTAGCCTTTGGTTTTGTATTTATCCACCCATTTGTAGATGGAAATGGTCGTATACATCGTTATGTTATTCATCATATTTTGGCAAAAAAAGCCTTTACACAACAGGGTGTAATTTTTCCAGTATCCTCTTCAATACTCGACCACATAGGCGATTATAAAAACGTTTTAGAAGCGTATTCTCACCCCTTATTGGACCATATTGTATGGAAAGAAACCGAAGATCATAATGTTGAGGTATTAAATAAAACCATTGATTTTTACCGTTATTACGACGCTACTAAGCAAGCGGAATTTTTATATGATTGTGTAGAAGATACCTTAGAACGGGTTATTCCAGAAGAAGTCAGCTATTTGCAAAACTATGATATATTTAAAAGATATATAGATAACAATTTTGAAATGCCCGATAAGATGGTTGCCATACTCGTTCGGTTTTTAGAACAAGGTGATGGTGAATTATCAAAAAGAGCTTTGAAAAAAGAATTTTCCGCATTAAAAGAAGAAGAAATAAAAAACATCGAAACCAATTATAAAAATATTTTTTAGCCTGTTACATGAGCCACCAACCTGAAGCACAATTAGAAAATAACTTAATCCAACAATTGCTTGGCTTGGGCTATACCGCTGTAAAAATACCAGATGGCAATGCCTTAGTTGCCAATTTAAAAAGTCAGCTCGAGGCTTTTAATAAGGCGGCTTACACCACTAAAGAATTTGATGCTATTCTAAATCATTTGGCTAAAGGCAATGTGTTCGAAAAAGCAAAAACGCTAAGAGATCGTTTTAGTTTCACCCAAGAAAATGGCGATGTGTGTTATGTGCGCTTTTTTGATTCAGAAAATTGGAACAACAACCTGTTTCAGGTTACCAATCAAGTAAGTTTAGAAGGGTCTTACAAAAACAGGTACGATGTTACTTTATTGATTAATGGTTTGCCATTAGTTCAAATAGAGCTAAAACGCAGAGGTATTGAGATTAAAGAGGCTTTTAATCAAATAAATAGGTATCAACTTCATTCATTCTGGAGCAATCATGGATTGTTTCAATATGTTCAGCTTTTTGTAATAAGCAATGGGGGTAATACCAAATACTTGGCTAATAACCAACTGCAGTCGGTAAAACAAACCTTCTTTTGGGCAGATGCTAAGAATAAAAACGTTACCGAACTTACCAAATTTGCGTCACAGTTTCTAAATCCTGATCATTTAGGAAAAATGATTGCGCACTATATCGTAATCAACGAAACGCATAAAATAATGATGGTGTTAAGGCCATATCAATATTTTGCAACAGAAGCAATTATAAAACAAGTACAAACAACTACCGAGAATGCCTACATATGGCATACCACGGGTTCAGGTAAAACATTAACATCTTTTAAAACCAGTCAAATTTTGATGAATTTGCCAGAGGTGTACAAAGTGGTTTTTGTAGTAGACCGTAAAGATCTTGATTACCAAACCATGAAAGAGTTTAATGCCTTTAAAGAAGGTAGTGTAGATTCTACAGATAATACAACCAGTTTGGTGAATCAGTTTTTAGGAAAATTCAAAGACAAAAAAGGAGTTGCAAAAGATTCTGACTTAATCATTACCACCATTCAAAAATTAAATAATGCCATTTCTGGATATAATAGAGCCAAATTAGAGCCTTTAAAAAATGAACGTTTTGTGTTTATTTTTGATGAATGTCACCGAAGTCAGTTTGGAGATACCCATGCCAGTATCACCGAATTTTTTAGCAAGAGTCAGTTATTTGGGTTTACAGGAACTCCCATTTTTGCAGACAATGCGTCTAAAAATGACTTAGGGAAACGAACTACCAAAGATTTATTCGGTAGCTGTTTACATAAATATGTAATTACCGATGCTATTCGTGATGAAAATGTACTGAAATTTGGTATTGAGTATATTGGTAAATACAAGAACAAAAGTCAAACTTTTGTGGATATAGAAGTAGAAGACATCAATAAAAAAGAGGTCTTGGATTCTCCAAAGCGGTTAACTAAAATTGTAGATTACCTTATCGCTCACCACAACCAAAAAACATTTGATAAAGAATATTCCGCCCTATTTACAGTCAGTGGGATAGATAATGCCATCAAGTATTATGACATTTTCCAAGAAAAAAAGGAAGCAGGTGAACATGATTTACGAATCGCAACCATATTTACGTATGGTGCTAATGAAGACAACGATGATGCCCAAGATTTTTTACCTGATGATGAACTTACTATAGCTGCGGAACCAAAATTGTCCTATAAAGCGAGTCATACAAGAGATAAGCTAGAAACCTATATTGGGCATTATAATAAAATGTACAATACCAGCTTTACTACAAAAGACCAACAACAATTCGAGAATTACTTTAAAGACATTAGTAAACGTTTAAAAGAGCGTGAGAAAATTACGTTTAATGATGAAAAAGATCGCTTAGATATTGTTTTGGTGGTCAATATGATGCTAACTGGTTTTGATGCTAAAAAGGTAAATACGCTTTATGTAGATAAGAACTTAAAGCAACATGGCTTAATACAGGCTTTCTCACGTACGAATAGGATTCTAGGAGAGCAGAAGTCGCAAGGCAATATATTGTGCTTTCGCAACCTTAAAAAAGCAACCGATGAGGCCATTACCTTGTTTTCAAACAAAGATGCCATTGAAGTAGTGACTATGCCGGACTATGGGGCAATCGCAGAAAAATTTGATGCAGCATTAAAAAGCCTACGGGAAATAACACCAACCTACCAAAGTGTTAACGATTTAAGAAGTGAGGAAGACGAGGCAACTTTTGTACAAGCCTTTAGAAGGCTTATGCGAACTATGAACGTGTTGCAATCGTACACAGATTTTGATTGGGAAGATTTACCAATTAGTGAACAGGAGTTTGAAGATTACAAAGGTAAATACCTTGATGTATATGAAAAAGTAAAACGCGATACTGCGAAAGTAAAAACATCGATTCTAGATGATATTGATTTTGAATTAGAGCTAATCCACAGAGATAGAATTAATGTGGCTTATATTTTAAAATTACTTGCTCAATTAAAAGATGTCAAATCAACGGGAGCGCAAGCACAGAAAAAAGCAATTATTGATCTTTTGGGTGGCGATGTTATGTTACGCAGTAAGCGTGAGCTTATAGAGAAATTCATTGAAGAAAACTTACCGAAAATCACTGATGTCGATGCTATACAAGATGAATTTGAAACCTATTGGCAAGAACAAAAAGTATTGGCTTTAGGTACGCTTTGCGAAGATGAACATTTAGATCAAGCCCAATTTAAAGCCTTAATAGATGCCTATATTTACAGTGGCCAAGAACCAATAAAAGATGATGTTTTTAAATGCTTAGACAATAGACCAAGCATATTAAAGGCACGCGAAATTGGCGAAAGAATCCTCTCAAAAATGAAAGCGTTTGTTCAGGTGTTTATTGAAGGAATGACAGGCTAACTCATTGATCATCAATAGTTTAAATTGACTCAATCTATCTATTGCAAAAAAAGTGATTTTTCCTACACCAAAATCAAGAGTAGCTCGTTAATGTAAGCAACAGCGACATAACCTAAAATCACAACTACCAATGAGCACTTTTTTAACTGGAAAAGAATTAGAAGGCAAATTAACCGATATTATTTGGAATGCTAAGAAATATATCATCATTATATCTCCCTTTATTAAACTAGATGATCATATTAAAGAAATATTAGAAAAAGTAAAATGTACGCATGAAATTAATTTGTTCGTTTTATTTGGAAAAAATGAAGAGTATAAATACAAGAGTTTTAATGATGAGGATTTTAAATTTATTAGCGACTTCAAAAATGTAGCCATTCTTTACAATAAAAATCTTCATGCGAAACACTATTGTAACGAAAACGAAGGATTAATAACTTCGTTAAACCTGTATGGATATTCTATGATAAATAATGTAGAATATGGCGTACATTTCACTAAATCATTTAATCCTCTTGATAACCTTTTTGAAGAAACCGCCAAATTTACGGACGAACTAATATTTAAAACAAGCGAAGTTGTTTTCTTAAAAAAACCTCAGTACAAGAAAAAAATGTTTGGCTTACAAAAAGAATACCAACAATCACAAATCATATTTGATATATCTACAGCGTTTTTTAGTGGGAAAAACTATGACAAAAGAACTTTTGAAGACTTTGATATTGAACTAGAAACATCTATTGAGAAAAAGTATAGTGAAAAACCTTCAAGAGAAATTAATGAAAAGATTCCTGAAGAAAAATCTATACCAAAAAACAATTTCGTATCAAATAGTCGCATGGCTAGATTTGGTTATTGCATAAGAACGGGTGACCAAATACCTTTTAATCCAGAACGTCCATTTACTTATCACGCTTTTCTTACTTGGAATAATTTTGGTGATGAAAACTATCAAGAAAACTACTGCCATTATTCAGGTGAGTCCTCAAACGGAAACACAAGTTACGCTAGACCTATACTTGGTAAAAATTGGAGCAAAGCAAAAAATGACTTTGATTTTTAAATATTAAAGAACGATTTAAAATTATTAAAGTCATTACTTGACTGTATTACTCCTCGTTCAAACAAACATTTTTATTCAAAAAAGATGATTATTATTAAATGGTAGTATTGCGGAAATCCGCAATACTACCTTATTATATCCATGTAACTTGTCTTAATAAAATACCTCCATTGGAATAATTTCCTAATTAAAATCAATAACCTGAAATTCAAAAAAAAAATGAAAAGAATTACTCTACTAGTTTTATTAGTTATCACATTTTTAATTCCCAAAAACACACAAGCTCAAGATGGAGCGGCAATAGCTGCAACCGCTGGTGCTTTGCTTGCAATTGGCGCAGGTGTCGCAGCAGTAGAGCAAATGAAAGAACGAGCAGAGTTAACTGCAACAGAATGGATCTTATCCAATAATCCAGAATTAGTCAATTTTTCATTACAGACTCTTGATTTTAATGGTAAAAAAGTAAAAGACATGTCAGACACGTCGGTTATAACTTTTAAAATACAGGAATTTGTACCTGAAGACAAACCTGAATTAAATGGAAAAAAACAAATTTTGCTTGGCTTTACTAGCTATGGTTGGATCAACGAATACGGAATTGATTTTGACAAAATTCGTTGGTTTTTAATTGACTCTTCTGAATGGCTTCAAATGATGACTTCCTATACAGAAGTAGCCTCTGGAGAAACAAATGACAGCTTTATAAAAGAACAATTGACTAATGGCAAAATTGTAAATAAAGGAATAAAAGTAAAAAGCAAAACTACAATTCCGTTTTATCAGCTTTCAGGTGATATGTATGTGGTTACAGATTATTCTCCAGAAATGAAGTTCATTTATAATGAAAAATCTCTAGGTATTTTTCTGAAAGAAACAAAAAATCTGATTCAAATTAGAAGAGGAAATATAATCGAAATACACGATTTCTTTTTTGATGAATAAGATATCGAGAATAGCAATAAACAAAAAGTATTGGTTCGTTTTGAATTAATACTTTTTCAAGTTTTTCTCTTAATATTTAACATATGGTTTGGGTTATTAGAATACTTTTTCTGGGAATCGTCATTGGTCTCGCTCGAAAATACCCCAAAATCAGTATTCTAATTGCCATCATTCTTTTTCTTTTTTATGTAAATAGCAATTCTGAATATAATAGAAAAAAGAGGACTGAAAATATTGAGGCGATTCAAAACCCAAGCAATTCTAATAGGATCTATGCCAATCCAGAGAATACCTACAAGCCTAATACTTTAAACAATAGAAATAATAGCGATTATAGCTATAAACCATCAATTAAAATCGTTCCCGAGACTAATACCAGCACTAGCAAGGTAAGAGTCGGGGCAGTTTGCAGAGATGGTAGCACTTCAAAAGCAACAGGAAGAGGTGCCTGCTCCCATCATGGAGGAGTTGCCTATTGGCTTTATGAGTAAATTTAAAATTATGGAAATTTTAGTTTTTAAAATTTAAGGATCAATATTTATTGAGTCATTCATTTTATCCAAAACATAAGTTTTAAAGATATAATCCGTAACCCCTTTTAAGGGTTTATTGTTTAAAGGATGTTCACCATGATAGGTGAAAAATTCTACATGTCCATTCGATTTATCATACCAAAGTTCTTGATTATTGGCTTTCCTTTTTATTAAAGAATCGCGAACAACAACCTTTCTAAACCTTTTCAATATCAATTCCTCCAATGGTTTCTCATTAGAATCTCCAGAACATATGGTTTGTTCATAATGATCCCGCCTCCAAACCATACAATTTTGCTCTTCTTTTATAAATCCAAAATAGATTAAAACACTAATTGCAATTGCCGAAGAAATTAGAACTATTCTATCCTTGTAATCTTCCCAAAACCCTTTTTTTCCTTCTTCTACTATCTCTCTTTCTTCTTCTTCTTCACTACTAGAAACTTCTAGCTCAGATGGATGAGCAAGAACAAAACCTGCATAATTGTTATAACCTAAATATTTACACAAAGGCTCAATCAATTGTGGTCTTAATGCTTCATTATTTGTTTCCTCTTTTTCAATATAATTCGTGTAATAATCCCTTAGTCTACGCTCACTAATTGGATAACCATGGTTCTCTAAAAGCAAAACGGAAAGGTATTTTGCCTTCTGGGTTTTCCTAGAAGGACCTATTTCTTCTTCGACCTTTTTAAAAACAAGCTTTATTAATTTTTTAGACATTTTGGTTTGGATGGTTGCCCCATAAAGTTACCACAAATCTGGAAATTTCATGGAAAAAAGTTACTGGAAATTCTTTTCCATGGTTCTTCCATTCATTCTTAAACAAACTCCATTTCTTTGCCTTGTAATTGATTGTGTATTCATGATACCATAACAATTACATTTAGGAAAACAACTGCAGCAAACCAATAGTTTATTGGGAAGTAACTAAAAGTTTCTGCAAGCGTTTTCCACTTCCCAACCTAAAAGAGGAGTACTCCCAGACACTCAAAATGTGTTGCCAAAAAAGTATTCGGAAAATCCGAACAGCAACACCTATACCAATTTTTAAAAAATAATAAAATGAAAAAAATAATTTTTTTAATCGCTCTTGTATTCGCTAGTATGTCTTTCATTTCTTGTAACAATGATACTGTTGCAGAAACAGACGCTATGTATCAAAACCTATCTGCCACAGAAGGTGATGATGGTGATATTGAAAATGATCCTGATGAAGAAGAACCAGTTGAACCAATTGTCCCTTAAAATGGGAATTAAATAAAAAGCGTTCTTATTATGTAAACACTTTTTGTAATTTGGAGGGATGAAACTTAAGTTTAGTTTATCCCTCTTTTTTATTCTCTTATATGCCTGTTTTCAGGCAGTGTTCGCCCATGAGACTTTTGAAGAAAATAATGGTCTTGGTTTCAATTTTCAAATACAAAATTCAACGGATTCATTAACTACACTCAAAAAACAAATTGGTGCTTTTGCAAAAAAGAAAGATTACGTTAATGCAATTATCCTCTCTAAAAAATTACTCAAAAGAGCCGAATACCTATCCGACAGTAGCTATATAAATAATGCCATATGGAGACAAGGTTTTTATTATAAAAGGATGGATCAATTAGATTCAGCGTACTATTATTTTGATAAATCTTATACCGTAAATTTAAAATTAAAAGATAGTATTGGAGCTGGAGAGCGATTGCTAGATATGGCAAACATCCAGAAAAGCTTAGGCGATTATAACGGTGGAATGATCACCGCAATTGATGGTTTAAAATATTTAGAAAGCTCTAAAGAAATAAAATCTATATCTGGCTTATATCAAACTATTTCTGTTTGTCAGAAAGAATTAGGAAACTTTAAAGAAGCACTCCGATGGAATGACAAATCAATTCGTTTATTCAAACAATATTCTTCAGATTTAGCTACAGGAAGTGCCTATACCTTTCAAATCACAAGAGCCAATATTTTAGCAGAACAAAATAAATTTGAAGCTAGTTTAAGTATTTTAGATAGCATCGCAAAAAATACAAATGGGAATAACGAATTGCAATATTCACGCGCCATTTGTAATATGGGCTATTATAAGTGGTTGGAAAATAAGAATAACCCTGAAAGTGAGCTCCTCCTACTCAACGCATTACACATACGGGAAGAATTAAACACGGTTTCTGGATTAATTTCTAGTACTATTCATTTGGCAGAATATTATTTTGAAACCAATAAACCAAAGGCATTAGCTTATGCGCAAAATGCCTATACCCACTCCAAGAAGCTTAATAACTCAGTCGCTATATTAGAATCTTTAGATTTAGTATTACCCCTAAAAAAAGCCTTGGGTCAAGATGTTTCTGAAGAGGCCATTCTTTATTCTAATGTCCAAAACAAACTGGAAAAAACAAAGCAAGCAGTACGATCTATCTATGCGGCGACAAAATATGATAATGATACTTTAGAAAAAAAGAACCTTACCCTATTAGCCGAAGTTGCAACCAAAGAGAAACAAAATATTTTAGCCCTTTCAGCTGCACTATTTCTTTTAGTGGTAATTGGCTTTGTCATCTACTACAAAAATCAACAAAAAAAAAGAGAGCAGCTTGAGATGGCGTATAAAACCGAACTACGGTTGTCAAAAAAACTACATGATGAATTGGGCAATGATGTTTTTTATTTAATGACACAAGTCCAGAAAGACAATCCAGAATTAGGTGCTCCTAAAAATTCAATGATTTTAGATGGTTTACATAGTATTTACCAAAGAATACGAGATATTTCAAAAGAATTTACAGCCATTACTACTGGAGAAGGTTTTGGAAACCAATTTTCCACACTTCTAAATTCTTATGGCTCTAACAAAACAAAACTAATCACTAAAGAATTAGCTGCTGATTTTTGGGATCCAATATCCCCAAAGGCTAAAATTGAAATTTATAGGGTGCTGCAAGAGTTACTGGTAAACATGAAGAAACATAGCAATGCTTCATTAGTTGCTATTACCTGTACTCAGAAAAAAAGGCAGGTTACTATTAAGTATGTTGATAATGGTGTAGGTTTTAATTTAAAGGAGAATTATTTAGGAAACGGTCTTAAAAATGCGGAAAACCGCATAAATGCTATCAAAGGAACTATTAATTTCGATTCAAAACCAAACAAGGGTTTCACAGCCACCATAACGTTTGCTATTTAAAACAACATATGCAATTTGATAAGATTTTTGTATCAGAAGATATAGACAGTAATAACTTAGGTGTTACAACGACGTTGCATCACATGGGATACACCAATATCGGACATTCACAATACTGTGATGATGCCCTATTGAAACTAAAAAAAGCGATTCTAGACGGTACGCCTTTTGAACTTTTAATAACAGACTTATCATTTGAAAACCCCAGAGATAAAAAAAAACTGCAAAACGGGCAAGAACTCATCACAGCTGTAAAAGAAATTTATCCAGAAATAAAAGTTATTGTTTTTTCTGTGGAGGATGATCATAACACCATAAAATCTTTATTTTCGGATCAAAAAATTGATGCTTACGTTTGTAAAGGATTAAACGGTCTTAAAGAACTTCAGAATAGTATTGAGGCCATATCCCAAAATAAAGAATACACCTGCCCTGTAGCTACTGCTGTGTTACAACAAAAAAATGTACTCGAATTAGATGGTTATGAGCAGCAACTACTTTTATATTTAGCCCAAGGATACAAACAAAATGAAATAAGCGCCTTACTTAAAGAACAAGGTGTCACTCCTAATAGTGTACGATCTATCGAAGCCAACATCAGTAAATTAAAGGATTATTTTAATGCCTCTAATACCACACAATTGGTTTACATGGTTTCAAGTTTGGGGCTTATTTAATATTGGAGATTTGTTAAAACACTCCTTGTTAAAACTTTAATGAGATAATTCAATAAACAAAGAAGAAGTTTTTCTCGCCTTGCGTAGGTGAATTATTTTAGAATGACTGAATGAAGACCATCCCTTTGGTTATATTGCTAATTCGGATTATTGATATGTCTATGTGAAATTTTCAATTCAATATTACGTTCTCCATTTTTTTCGTTCAGATCCAATAGTACCCTGCGGTCATCGGATAATGAAAATTTTGGCATAACGTAAACGAATCGTACTACTTCATTTTCTTTTAATTTAGTAGGTGAATTATGCTTGTAAATAGGTTCTTGAAACAATCGCTGCAGTGATTTCTTTTTTCCTTTTTGTCGCGTCTCTATTGAGAGGTTTAAGAAATTTAGATCGTAGTCTAAGGTTGAAGTGTTTTCAATTTGGATCACAAAGTAAAGCTCCTCTTTATCAAAAACAATATTTTCAACACTAAAAACAATACCTTCATTTCGGTTCTTAATTCGACCAATATGCTGCTTTCTATCCAAAAGGTATGAGCAAAATTTTTGATAATAGTACTTCCCATTAGGAATGCCAATAGCAGAAGTATCATGCTGAATCGAATAATTCACTAATGGCCTTTCTTTGCCAATACTACTTGTCATCGGGATAAAATAATTGAGCGTTGAAAGTTGTGCTTTATATCGCACGATATAAGAGTAAATAGAACCATTTCTATTGACCACCAGAAGGTTACTTTCTTTTCCAGGCTTAGCCTGAAGCAATCCGAAATACTGTTCTTTTTCTCGATTATAAGTGAATACAAAATTATCTGAACCTGTGATGCCTTGCCGTATGGGTTCTGGAAAAAAGAGTGCCACGTTTTTGGTGTCGTTAGCATAAATAGTATCGAGTGGCTGTTGCCCCATAATATGGTTTGTAAAAAAAGCCATTATGGCTATAATATAAGTTTTCATGATAGGATCTTTTAGTTATTGCCGATTATCGGCTTTTAGGATTAATTTGTAATTGTTCAATACCGTTACTTTTAGGTTTCGATTACTACGTCTAAGCACCTTTGTAATTCCGCCAACTTGTGGAACACTCGGAATATTGATGTCACCAATGATGTCATCCATTACCTCATTTGTTGCTTCTGCACGAAAATTGTTCTCAACATAAATACCTTCACTACCATCCAGTAAATCGAACGCTTTAAGTTTGATTGGATGATGCCTAATATTTTCAATGTTAATTATTGCACGATTGGGTTGAAAACTGATAAATCCAAATACCAGTGTGTTCTTGGGCATTTGTTTACCATTTATCAATGCAACTTTAGTCAGGCGCATTCTCAATCTCGAATTCACTTTCACGGTCTGGTCGCCATCAACCACGGCATAAATGTTTTTATCGGTAGTACCAGCTTTAGTAACAGCATTGGGCTTCGGCGCAGCTGCAAAAAACAATTGATGCTCTAGACCCAATTCTTTAGCTTGAATTTTCTGTTCACTTTGGATATCTAGGGAATCAATTTTCGGGTTAAGATTAAGGGTTGTTTTCTTTTGTTCGAAGTTTTGGTATTTCTTTTCTGAATATTGAATTCTTCCTGCAGAATAAATACTATCTACGATGCGCTCTTTTTCACGTTCGGGTAAATCAGGGTCATAAAATCCAAGGGAATCAATCAGTTTTTCATCATAAATGCTAGGTGCGTTATTCTCACGCATTTCTTTCAAATCATTTATGGCATCCAGTTTAGAATCATATTCCTTTTGATTTTCTTCTAAATCGGGTGTCAGGGTCTGTTCAAGGTTTTCATTTTCACTTTCATCATCGCCCATTACCATCACGCAATATGAAATCAGGAATATGAAAACCACAGCCAATACTGCTGCAAAGACTATTTTATTCTTTTCTATTTTCATCTGTAGATATTTATTTGTTTTTATTTGTCAGATGTAATTCGCCATCTAACATTGAAAATAGTTTTCAAAATTGATGTGGCTCATTTCATAATCTTGGTTTTTAAATGCCCATTATGGCCTTTCATTGTTTAATTTTTTTAAGGTGTTTTCGAAATAATTTGTAATCAATAGTCCGTGAGGATTGTTAGGAAAGTTTCGGTCTACCACAATCAGGTTACCTGAGGAAACCAATTCATAGGTGTCGATGACAGAACCTCTATTGATTTCAAATAGGGTAGTGGTCATAAAATTATACGAGCCATTATTTTCATTTATTTCTGAATCGATACTCAACACCTTTTGAACTAAGGAATACTGTAATAATCGATTATAAACACCATCCACTTTTTTCTGGCGATAGAGGTTATCTACAGAGCTATTGCCCAACCATAGTGCCTTTTCCAAATTCCGTTCATAATTACTGGCATCGATATTATAGAAATACTCATGAAACAGTTCTAAATGTGCCAAAGCTTCTACTTTAAAATTCTCTTTTTGGGTAACGAGCTTCAATGGAATGATGCTGCCATCTGTACTGATGGCGAAAGCACTGTTGAGTGCATTTTTATGGGTGTTAAATGCCACCCAAACTGAAAATGTACTCGATAGTAATGCACAAACAACGACAGTCAAAACGATAAATCTGTTTAGTTTTAAGACGCTATAAATATTCTTGTTGGGTGTTTTCATAGTTGCATTTTTAAGCTGCCTTAGGCAGTAAACAATCTTATGGTAAATGAAGTCGCTCGTCTATAGAGTTTGAACTTCAGAAATACGATAAAACCTACTGAACCTAACTGTACTACAGGAGCAAAAAATCCTTGACCAAAGTCAGTACCAAATAAGTTGATCCAGAAGTTGGTATTTATTTCAGTGTAAATCGCGTTTACAAATACATTGACCAAGAAAAATGCAGGCACAAGCATATAAACTGCAGCATACAGCTTAAAGAAATTATAGGCCAGGGAACGGAACTTTTCAAAAACGGCTAAACTGATGACTAAAGGAAAAAATGCCTGCATTATACCTAATAAAAAATAGCGTTCTGCAAGAAATAGTGGGTAGATGAACAAATCCAAAATCCATAGAAATAGACTGATGATGAAAGCAAATATTTTGAATCCGTATAGGGGAGTAATCAAGGCTTCATATAACAATGCCATTGCCGCCTGGGTAGCTTCAATAAAATTTACATCTTCTTCAATAGGAATGTCCTGCAATTGTAAAGGCAATAATGCGGGTGCAGTACCTCGATATTGCGCTTCTATGGAAACTAGAATACTATCAAAGAATCCTAAAACTTGAGTGGAGAAAATAACGAGTAGCACAACCGTAAAATTCTTGGCCAGCTCTCCAGGACTTAATCCCCATGTATAACCGTCTCTATTCGCGATGCCTTCATTATATTTTTTAAGGATGTTGACCAAGAAAAACAACACAGCAAGCGTTTTCATTCCGGCAATGGTGAATTGCGAGAAACTGCTGTTCTGTATGGTCTGGAAAGCCGTATCGATATATTCCAGTCCTATTCCTAAAAGAATGGTCGCGGTCATTTTTTAATAATTTGTTTCGCGGTTATTGATTTTATCCTGCATTTTTCTGAAGGAAATAATATCCTTGTATCGTCTAGTCTTAGTTTTGATGTTGGATACCATTTCCTTTGATTCCTGTTCTTTTTCCTTTAGAATTTCCGCACGTTCGGCATCGCTCATTTTGAGATAATCACTCGAAAGAATTTCATCTATAAAATCCATTGTGTCCAAGGAATTCTGGACAATAGCAGTGAAGGATTCCGAAACTCTTGAAACTTCATCTGGTTTGATATATGGGCTATCGAGGATATCTCTTAAATCATTTTGCATCATTTGGATAAGGCGTTGATTGTTGCGCCCTATTTCACGTACAGCTTTTAATTGCCTAACCACATTATTGACTTTTTCAATGTTTTCCTTCTGCGTTTTTAAAAACTGCACGGTCTTGATAATATTAGCAGTCTGTTTTCCTGACTCTATAAGTTGTTTTACCAGACTAATAAAATTAGTATTGTCATAAGTTGGCAATCCTTGGCACGCAGCGCGTGCAGGCAAGAAAAAGATAAATGTCGTTGCGATAATTAAGATTTTTGTTTTACGCATTGCTGAATATTTGCTTTGGTATTCGTGAATCTTCGATCTCATACTATTATGTTTTAGATGTGAATTCTAGTATGGCTTGTTCCATATTTTGAGTCCGTTCATAAATGGCCATTATGGCCTCGTTTTCTTCTCCGTCAGTTAAATAAGCGGCATACACTTCCTTCGGAACTTCGAGCCTAAAAATGTTGCTTTCCTTTCCTATTTTGATGAACATTTCAGTGTACTTGCGAGATCCAGAAAGATTATTT
>TARA_R110002033_G_scaffold169905_3_pt1 | contig 113589 bp, 101 predicted proteins | sample TARA_R110002033 | Tara Oceans TARA_R110002033 (sample SAMEA4397051) | marine metagenome | biome: Polar Biome; feature: [SRF] surface water layer (ENVO:00010504); material: water (ENVO:00002006), including particulate matter (ENVO:01000060) such as... | depth 5 m | reverse complement strand
GGGTTGATTCCGCCATTTGCCGGTTGATTTCAGCATTCGATGCCGAAAGCTGTTCGGTTGCGGCAGCAACGGTTTCCACATTGCTCGTGGCTTCCTGTGCCGAAGAGGCCACGTCTTCGCTCTGGGTTGAAACCAGTTCGGCACTTTGGCTCATTTGCCCCGAGACACCCTGTAACTGTTCGGCCAGGGCGGCAATTTCGCCAACCGCACTTTCGACTTCACCTTGCAGCGTGTCGGCCAGTGACAGCAGTTCATCCCGCAGGCTTTCATTACGCTCGCGGTTGAGGCGTTCTTCTTCGGCCTGCATGTCACGAACTTTAAGGGCGTTCTCTTTAAATACCTCGACGGCACGGCCCATCGCCGTGATTTCGTCATTTCCCTTGACCGGAACCGCGACATCCAGGTTGCCACTGGCCAGTGTAACCATGGTTTTTTGCAAACCTTCCAGGCGACGCAACAGGCTGCCACGCACATAAAACATGTAAATTGCCAGCGACAGCAAAATTGCAGCAATGCCGACGGCATAAAGAATGGTCGAGCTTTGTTTTTGCAATATTTCGGCATTGGCAGCCGATGTATCGACTTTGTTTTGCAGGGCGTCGACCAATTGAGCCACACCTGCGCGCAGGGTATTTGCCGACTGGGCACTTTCGGTGACAAATTTTTGGGCGGTATTGATCGCGGCGAGTTCCTTGGTCCGCAAATCGGGAATACTTCCATCCCCAATGGAAAGGGCTTCCATTTTGTTGATCAGGTCGTTGTAGTAATTTTTCAGCTTTTCGTTATCCATCCCGTTTATCAGGGTGCGGGCATCGGCATAGTTGCCCCGAACCCGAACGGCGGTGATGGACAGGCGCACCACCTGGGTTTCGGTGGTGGCGGCAATAATCATGTTTGTGGCCGTTGCCCCCTGGCGCTCAATATCGAGAATTGGCGCACGGGTTTGTACGGCGTCATGCAATTTATAATATTGCGCCAGCACGTCTTCCTTCGTGAAATCATCGCTGCTTGACGGGTCCTTGCGAAGCTTTTTGACCTCGGCATCGGCCTGGGCGATATCATTTTGAGTGTAGGACAGAAGCGGCTTTAAGGTATCGCCGTACCGTTTGCTCAAGTCCTGAAAAGCTTGGGTTTTTTCGGTTTTTTCAGTTGAAATTGCAAAGCGCGCCTTGGTTGCGTCATGCAACGCGGTCAGGGCTTGTTCAAGTTGCTGGCGGTTCTTGTCAATTTCATCGAGAATGTCGGTTTCAAGGCCCGCATCGTGTAACTGGTCAATCTTGGTTTTTAATCCGATCAGTCGCTGGTCAAGTTCATCCTTGACCCCCTGTTCTTCGTCGGGGCTGGTTGCGGCAATGATGCGCGGCGCTATCGCGACGATTTCAGCACTTTCGGTTGCCAGTTGCTGTGCTGCGAACATGGGGGGCAGTTTGTCTTCAGTAATATCGGCAAGCGTCACGCCAAAACGGCCAAAAGAAAATACCCCGACGATCACTGCGGTAACAGCCATAAGGCCGACCAGGGTAAACGAAATCAGAAGTTTACCTTTAACACCAAGACCAGACGGTTGTTTTTTTTGCTTTTTGCCGGGTTTGGGTTGTGTTGGGGTCCCTGTTTTTTTTCCCATTCTGTCCTACCTTTTTGTTGCGCCGGTGTTCATCCCCACCGGTTTTGGAGGCACGGACCTCCTGAAAGGTATCCGCGTTTCCACCCTTTTTCCGGTTTGATTACCTTTCGCGGGCTCAAACCTTGTTTGCATTATTGTTGCGTCGTCATTTTATATTTCGATACTGTTTCATTATGAGAACCTCTGCAATAGGCAAGCGACCCTCATAAAGTAAAATTTTCCTATTCGTTAGTATGGTATGATTGGGTTAGCTGGCTTTGTTGCAATGACCGTGCAGTTTTGCCATCGAAATTTGTCGACAAAGGGCGGGGGCGCTGTTTGCAAGGCAATGTGCGCGCGATGGCTGGACCTTGGGCAGCAAACACGTTATAGGAGCTTGCGTTGCGTTTGCCCGCCTTGTTCATAAGGGGACTTTGGCGGGACCAAACGCAAGAAAGGTTTTCACAATGTCGGAACGGCACAGAATACTTTATGTATTGGTGGCGGTTCGATACGGGGCCCGGGCGGCACCAGATCGATAACGTAATTCAAGAATACAGGTTTCAGGTTATGGCCGGTCATTCCCAGTTTAAAAATATCATGCACCGCAAGGGCGCGCAGGACAAAAAGCGCGCCAAGATCTTTACCAAACTTGCCCGTGAAATCACGGTATCGGCAAAGGTCAGCGACGACATTAACAGCAACCCGCGTTTGCGTGCTGCCATAGCGGCGGCTCGCGGGCAGAACATGCCCAAGGATAATATCGATCGCGCCATTAAAAAGGCGCTCGGTGCGGGGGAAGGCGACAATTTTGAAGAAGTCCGCTATGAAGGTTATGGCACCGCCGGGGTTGCCGTGATCGTTGAAGCGCTGACCGATAACCGCAACCGCACGGCATCGGAAGTGCGTGCTGCTTTTGCCAAGCATGGCGGCAACCTTGGTGAAACAGGGTCGGTCGGGTTTATGTTTAACCGAATTGGTGAAATCGTTTATCCGGCGGACAAAGGCGATGCCGACGCGATTTTTGAAGCCGCCCTTGAAGCCGGGGCAGCCAATGCGGAATCAGATGACGACAGCCATGTTATCGAAACCGAAATCGAAGACTTGAACACAGTGCGTGAAGCCCTGACCGAGATCTTTGGGGATCCGGAAAGTGCCAAACTGGTGTTCCGTCCGGTGGTTTCGGCCGAGGTGACGGTCGATCAGGCACAAAGCATCATGAAACTTGTTGATGTGCTTGAAGACAACGACGACGTTCAGAATGTCTGGACCAATGTCGACTGGATAGACGAAATTGTCGCGGCCCTTGATAACTGATCTTGCCTGCGCCCGTCATTTTGCTTTGAATGACGGGCGTATTTTATTTTGGCGTCAATTATAACAACAGGTGGTTGTCACGTGGTCAGGGTTCTCGGCATCGATCCCGGTCTTCAGCGTACTGGATGGGGCGTAATCGACCTGAACGACAATCACATGCGCCATGTTGCCAATGGTGTCGTTACCTCGACCCAGGCATTGTCGCTTGCCGAACGGCTGGTGCAGCTTTATTCCGGTCTGACCGATATTATCAATCAGTGGGAGCCCGACGAGGCCGCCGTTGAGGAAACTTTTGTCAATAAAAACCCCGTTTCGACCCTGAAGTTGGGGCAGGCACGTGGCGTGGCCTTGTTGGCCCCGGCCCGAATGGGCATTCCTGTTGCCGAATATACCCCGAATGCGATTAAAAAAACCGTGGTTGGGGCAGGGCATGCTGCCAAACAGCAGGTCGAAATGATGGTTTCAACATTGTTGCCGGGGTGCAAAATTGCCGGTGCCGATGCGGCGGACGCATTGGCGATTGCAATTTGCCATGCCCAGCATGCCGGAAACCGCATGATGCTGGCCCGGTATCAGAACCAGAACGGGGGATCTGCCCGATGATTGCCAAATTGCGCGGTATTGTTGATTTTATCGGCGAAGACAGCGTTATCCTTGATGTTAACGGTGTGGGCTATCTGGTGTTTGCCTCGCGTCGGACTTTGTCCATGTTGCCGCAGGCCGGGGGCGATGCGGGGCTGATCATCGAAACCCATGTGCGTGAAGATCATATTCACCTTTATGGTTTTGCCGATAATGCCGAAAAACAGTGGTTTTCCCTGTTAACCACCGTGCAGGGGGTTGGTGCGAAGGTTGCCTTGGCATTGTTGTCGGTTTTATCGCCGACCGATCTTTTGCGCGCCCTGGCATCGCAAGATACCACGGCCCTGTGCCGTGCACCGGGGGTAGGGGCCAAGGTGGCGACCCGGATTGTCGGCGAGCTGAAAGACAAGGCTGCCAAGTTGAATTTAGGGCCGGTCGCCGCACCGGTGGCCCCGGCAATGCCGGTTTCATCGCCTGATGGGGCGGCGGCGGCCCAGGCCCCAAAACCCGCCCGCAAACGGGCAGAAAAACCGCAGCCGGTCGCGCCAAAAGCCCCGGTTGTGGATGACGGGGCGATTATCGCCGATGCTGTATCGGCCCTGGTTAACCTGGGTTATGGTCGTTCCGAGGCCTTTGGCGCCGTTGGCAAGGCTGTTCAAATGGCCGGTGAAAGCCGTAATCTTGATACCCTGATCCGTTTGGGACTAAAGGAGCTTAGCGCGTGAGCGACGAAGATGACCGGTTGTTGACGGGCGAACGCCGCGACGAAGACCGTCAGGATGGATCATTGCGCCCCCGGCGTCTGGATGATTTTACCGGGCAAAAGGAAGTGCGCGAAAATCTTGATGTGTTTATTCAGGCCGCGCGCGGGCGTGAAGAAGCCATGGATCATGTGCTTTTTTTCGGGCCTCCCGGGCTGGGGAAAACAACCCTTTCTCAAATTGTCGCCAGTGAACTTGGTGTTGGCTTTCGCGCAACATCGGGCCCGGTGATTGCCAAGGCAGGCGATCTTGCCGCCCTTCTTACCAATTTGCAGCCGCGCGATGTGTTGTTTATTGACGAAATTCACCGTCTGAACCCGGCTGTTGAAGAAATCCTGTATCCGGCCATGGAAGATTTTCAGCTTGATCTGATCATTGGCGAGGGGCCAGCGGCCCGTTCGGTGCGGATCGATTTGCCGCCTTTTACCCTGGTTGGGGCGACAACCCGGTCCGGGTTGTTGACAACGCCGCTGCGCGACCGTTTTGGTATTCCGCTGCGTTTACGATTTTACGAACCGGAAGAACTGGTTGATATTGTTGCCCGCGGGGCGCGGTTGCTCGATTTTGACATGACGCGCGACGGCGCAATGGAAATTGCCCGCAGGTCAAGGGGCACACCGCGTATTGCCGGGCGCTTGTTGCGCCGGGTAAGAGATTTCGCCGTTGTGGCAGGCAAGTCGCCGGTGAACGCCTTTATCGCCGATGCTGCCCTGACCCGGCTTGAGGTCGACAAGATGGGGCTTGATAGCCAGGACCGGCGGTATCTGACCTGCATTGCCAGCAATTATGGCGGTGGTCCTGTTGGCGTCGATACGCTGGCTGCGGCCCTGTCTGAGGAACGCGATACCATCGAGGATGTGATCGAGCCCTATTTGTTGCAGCAGGGATTGATACAGCGCACGCCGCGCGGCCGGATGCTGGGCGTTAAGGGCTTTACCCATTTGGGATTAACCCCGCCACGCAATCAGGGCGGGGTGCCAATGGCCGACCTTTTTGAAAGCGAAGCCCTGAAAAATGCAAATGACGAGGGTGAAGCATGACAGATCAGCTGCTGGGGGCAATAGTTGGCAAGCGGCACATATACCCGCTTTGCGTGTTCTATGAAGATACCGACGCCGGTGGAATTGTATATCACGCGCAGTATCTTGCCTTTGCCGAGCGTGCGCGAACGTCAATGATAAATTTATTGGGTTTTTCCAATAGAAACATTGCCGAACGCCACAAAGTTGCCATAGCGGTTAGACATTGTACCGTCGATTTCCGTCGGACTGCGCGGCTAGAGGACCGATTGACTGTCGAAAGTCGATTGATCCGCATTGGCGGTGCGTCACTGGGGTTTGAACAAAAGATTATGCGGGACGGCGAGGAACTGGTCGTGATCGAGATCGTTCTGGCCTGCATGTCGTTGGAAACCTTTCGGGCGCAACGTCTGCCGGATGAATTAAGAAATGTGTTCAGTGACTATCTCGATGTGAACGAGGGCTAAAGAAACGATGGAAAATCAGGTTATCGATGCCGTGTCGCTCGGCCAGTCGGTTATGGCGCACGACATGTCGATGTGGGGGTTGTTCCTCCAGGCTGGTCTGGTGGTCAAAGTGATCATGATTGGTCTGTTGATGGCCTCTGTTTGGGTTTGGGCGATTGTTTTTGAAAAGATGTTCCGCCTGCGCAAATTGCGTGCCCAGGCCAACCAGTTCGAAGAGGCCTTCTGGTCGGGTGGGTCGCTTGAAGACCTGTATGATCGTATCGCCGATCGCCCCAAGGACCCGATGGCAGCCATTTTTGTCTCGGCCATGCGCGAATGGCGCCGCTCCAATGTCCGTGGCGTCAGTGGTGAAACCATGCGCGCCCGTCTGCAACAACGTCTTGAGCGGGCCATGGAAGTGACCCTGGGACGCGAGATTGACCGGGTTGAACGATATATGACGTTTCTGGCATCGGTTGGCTCGACAGCACCGTTCGTGGGCCTGTTTGGCACCGTTTGGGGTATTATGGCCTCGTTTCAGTCCATTGCAGCGTCGAAAAACACATCGCTTGCTGTTGTCGCACCTGGCATTGCCGAGGCCCTGTTTGCGACAGCGATTGGCCTGGTTGCGGCTATTCCTGCTGTTGTGGCCTATAACAAAATTTCAAGCGATCTGAACCGTTATGGCAATCGCCTTGAGGCGTTTGTCGATGAATTCAGTTCGATCCTTTCTCGCCAGCTTGACGAAAAACGGGACTGACAGATGGGCGGACAACTAGCTTCGGGAAATTCTGGCGGCGGTCGGCGTCGTGGTCGGCGGGGGCGCGGTGGCCGCAAGGCCATGAGCGAGATTAACGTCACACCGATGGTTGACGTCATGCTGGTGCTGCTGGTTATTTTTATGGTGACAGCACCGCTGATTACGGCCGGGGTGGATGTTGACCTGCCCAAGGCCAGTGCGACCCAAATGACAGGTCAGGACGAGCCTTTGGTGGTGTCGCTGACCAAGGACGGCGTTGTCTATATCATGGATAGCGAAGTGGACCGCGATGACCTGGTGGCCAAATTGCGGGCAATTACGGAAAACAAGCAGGAAACCCGCATTTTTGTGAAGGGCGACAAGGCCGTCGATTACGGTCAGGTAATGGATTTGATGGGGCGCATAAACGAGGCCGGCTTTAGCAAGGTCGCCCTGATCGCCGATCTGCCAGATAAAGGCAAATAAACGGTCATGCTGCGTAATGTGCTGATTTCACTGGCGGTGCATTTGGCGATCCTTTTGATCGCCTATTTTGGCTTGCCGGACTTGTTTAAGCCCGAGCCGTTGGAAATGCAGTCGGTTTCGGTCGATGTGGTGACCGTGGACGAATTTGCGGCTGCCCAGAAAAAGGCACCACCATTGCCCAAGCCCGATACCAAACCGGCCGCCAAGCCCGAGCCCAAGGAAAAACCCGCGCCGCAGCCAAAACCGCAGGCGGAACCAGAGCCCAAGCCTGAACCAAAACCCGAACCCAAGCCCGAGCCGAAACCGGAACCCAAGCCTGTCGCGGAACCTGAACCTGAGCCGAAACCGAAACCGGCGGTGAAAAAAGCCCCGGAAGCGGCACCCGTGCCAGAAAGCGATGTTGGTGTGTTAAAGCCCAAGCCGAAACCGGTTGAGAAGAAGGTTGAAAAGCCGGAGCCGAAACCGGAAAAGAAACCTGATCCCAAGCCCGAGAAAAAGCCTGATCCCAAACCGCAACCAAAACCGGAACCCAAGCCCGAGCCAAAGCCCGCGCCCAAGCCGGAGAAGAAAGCCGAACCTGCGCCCAAACGGACCCTTGCCGACATTTTGAAAGATGTGCGCAAAACCGAAAGCACGCAAGAGCCTGTGCCAGACCAGCCCAAGGAAAAGCCAGCCAAGGAAGCGGCCAGCGAACCGACGGCAACGCGCCTGTCTGATCGCCTGAGCATGAGCGAGCTTGACGCCTTGAAGCGGCAGATTGCGCAATGCTGGAACCCGCCTGTCGGATCGAAGGATGCGGATTTTGTGGTTTATCTGAATATTCAGGTGAACCCGGACCGGACGGTGCGGAGTGCCGAAATTGCCAATCGGAATGAAATTGGCAGTGATGCCTCGAAACGGACAGTTGCTGAAAGTGCATTGCGGGCGGTTTTGAACCCGGCGTGCAGCCCGCTTAAGTTGCCGGAAAATAAATATGACCTTTGGAATACAGTCGTGATGACCTTTAACATGAGGGAAATGTTGGGTTTATAGGCTGATTTAAGAATTGTTTGTGAAATTGTGGCGAAGCGACCCTAATTTCGCCGGATTGATTGCCAATTGTTGTCTTTTAACGTTGTGAATGTTTGCATACCGCATTAGCGATGCTGACAAACCGTTGAAGATAGACAAGAATCGGATAATAGCAGATGGTAACTTTCGCCAATGCTGCATAGCGAAATCTGCACAAAATGATGTGCTAAAAGCGCAATGCTGACCTTTGAAAGTGCCGCTGGATAAAAATCAATTCTAGCGCAAATTCACGCTCGTTTTGACGCGCGTGAATTGACGGGTTAATAAGCTATCCTTTTGAAAACGCGTGGAGAAAAGCGAGGCAGAATGAGAACCAAGACCAAGGCTTTTAAACGACACTGGCATGTGCGCGGGCTATCTTGCCTGTGTGCCCTTGCCGTTGCTGTTGGCTTGACCATTGCTGCGGCCGCCCCGGCGCAGGCGGAATTGCGTGTTGATATTACGCGCGGTGAAGTCAAACCGATGCCGATTGCCGTAACACGTTTCGCAGGTGAGGGCGTTTCGGAGACGGATGCCGGGCAAAATATTACCAAGGTGATCAGCAACGATCTGGCGCGCTCCGGGCTTTTTAAGACGATTGATGAAAAAGCCTTTATCCAGAGCGCCAGTTCGCTGGCGGTTAATCCTAACTTTGCCGAGTGGCGTACAATTGGCGCCCAGGCTCTGGTCAATGGCCGGGTCCTGACCGAGGCAAACGGGTTATTGCGGGTGGAATTTCGTTTGTGGGATGTTTTGGCCGAAAACCAGATGGCCGGTGTTGCTTATCGCACACAACCGGGCAACTGGCGGCGGATCGCTCACAAAATTGCTGATGAGATCTATAAACGCATAACCGGTGAAACCGGGTATTTCGATACCCGCATCGTTTATGTTTCCGAATCGGGACCGGCGACCCACCGGATCAAGCGGCTGGCCATCATGGATCAGGACGGTGCCAACCATCGTTTCCTGACGGACGGCAAGTTTCTTGTTCTAAGCCCACGGTTTTCGCCGACCGCACAGGAAGTGGTCTATATGTCGTATTTTAACGACAAACCACGGGTCTATGTTCTTGATATCGACACCGGAGAGCTTGAACTCCTTGGTGATTTTCCGGGGATGACTTTCGCCCCGAGATTTTCGCCAGATGGCAATTCGGTGGTCATGAGCCAGGCCCTGGACGGCAATAGTGAAATTTATTCGCTGGATTTGCGCACCCGCGAAAAGCGCCAGTTGACGCGGCACCCCGCGGTTGATACATCGCCGTCCTATTCGCCTGATGGGTCGCGTATTGCTTTCAACTCGGACCGTAGTGGCGGACAACAACTTTACGTGATGAATGCAGATGGAAGTGGCGTGCAACGGATCAGTTTTGGGGGGGGGCTTTACTCCACACCGGTCTGGTCTCCACGCGGCGACCTGATTGCCTTCACGAAGACGCAAGGAGGTCGGTTCTATATTGGTGTTATGCGGCCAGATGGCAGTGGTGAACGGTTGCTGGCTGAAGGGTATCTCGTCGAGAGCCCGACATGGGCACCGAATGGTCGGGTTTTGATGTTTCATCGCCAAATCCCGTCCAAGGACGGAACCAAGGACAGATATCGCCTGTTTTCGATTGATTTGACCGGGTATAACGAACGCGAAATCGTTACACCGGCGGATGGATCAGATCCGGCATGGTCACCCTTGATTCCCTGATTTCTCAATTGTATAGTCTTCGCGAAACACCGTATGCGATTCGTTTTTAAACGAGCATGTGATGGTGTCGCGAGACATGGTAAAACCAACTCGGGCGAATGCGTCCGGTGTTAAGGGGAAAACTTAAATGAAACTTCGGATTCTGAGTGTTTTTGCTGCTGCCGCTCTTTTGGCCGCTTGTGAAACAGCACCGGACAGCACTGCGACTTCGCAGGGCGAGGGTGTCTCTACAATGAACCAGCCTGCAGAAACCACCACTTCGAACGCGCTTTCTGAAAGCAGCCCGGAATGGTTTGCGGTTAATGTTGGCGATCGCGTCTTCTTTGCCTACGATCAGTATGACCTGTCGGCTGAAGCCCGTCGCACTCTGGAACTCCAGGCTGCCTGGCTGAAGAAATACCCGCAATACACTGTTCTGGTTGAAGGCCATGCCGACGAACGCGGCACGCGCGAATACAACCTTGCACTCGGCGAACGCCGTGCGAACTCTTCCAAGGATTATTTGATTGCTTTGGGCGTTGAACCGTCCCGCATCGAAACCATTTCCTATGGTAAAGAACGCCCGGTTGCTCTGGGTCATGACGAAGCCAGCTGGGCTAAAAACCGTCGCGCTGTAACGGTTGTCCGTTAATCGCGGCCGGGTTTAAATCCGGTTTGATTTCAGGCGCCTGTCCCGGTTCCGGGGCAGGCGCCTTATTTTTGCCGTTTGACAGCGCAACGATTTTTGTTTGAAATCTGATGCATGTTAGCCAAATTGACCGTAAAGGACCGGGAAATGATCCGACCAGAACCCGTCATGATCCGTGGCGTTTCCTTGCTATCTCGGAATGCGGCCTCCGCCGCCTTGCCAGTTTCGCATCATACACGCCCGTCCCTGTTGGCCCGCATGGGCGCGCTGGTGATTTTGGGGTTTTTGACTGTCGGGTTTACGTCCCCGGTAATGGCGCAGGACGCCTCGGTGTCGCGCCAGGTTGAGCAGTTGCGCAAGGATCTTGATCTGCTGCAACGTTATGTTTATCGCGAAGGCCCGCCTGCTGACAGTGCGGCTTCTGCGGGAACAGCGGGAGGGGGCAACGCCCCGGCTGCGGCGCGCCAGCAGGTTCAGCTTGATAATTTGCAGGCCCAGATAACCCAGCTTACCGGTCAGATCGAAGAACAGGGTTACAAGGTCCGGCAGATGTCGGATCGTCTTGATCGCCTGATTTCCGATGTTGATTTCCGTTTAAGCCAGCTTGAAGGCAAAGGCACCCAGACAGGGCAGGCCGGTGCAGGTGCAGGTGCAGGTGCGGCGACCGGCGGGATGGCCCCGGCAAATGATGCCGGTAATCAGCCAGGCGCGGCAGGTGCCAATTCCAGTGGCGGCAGTGGTAATCCTGGCGGGACAAGTGCCGGACAGCCGCTGGATAAAAACGGCACCCGTCTGTTTGGTGTGATCAAGGGGCAGGGCGAGGCTCCTGAAATTCCATCTGGTCCGCAGGCCGGTGCGACTGGTGCCGCCAGTGCCGCAGCCGGGGCCGCTACGGCTGCCAGCGCGTCGGATGGTGTGCTGCCCGCAGGTACCCCGCAAGACCAGTACCGTTATGCCTTTGGTTTATTGCGCCAGCAAAAATTCCCCGAAGCTGAAGCCGCCTTGCGGGCCTTTGTTAAGGCCCATCCCAAGGACCCGTTGGCAGGGAATGCTCAATATTGGTTGGGCGAAACCTTTTATGTCCGGGGCAATTATGACCAGGCATCACTGGCTTTTACCGAGGGTTTCCAGAATTATCCTGATAGTCCGAAAGCGGCAGACAATTTGCTGAAACTGGGCATGTCGCTGGCTAATTTGGGTAAAACCGACGATGCCTGCCTGACCTATGATCATTTGCTGAGCAATTTTGAAGGATCATCGACGGTTATTCTTGATCGCGCGCGGCAGGAAAAGAAAAACCGGAAATGCAAATAAGGCTGTAATGGCAATTATGACGACTGTCTTGCCAGATAATGCGGCGTCTAACGGGGTTCCCTTGGACGCCGCTTCTTTTTCCGCCTTGATGGCGCCTTTTGCGCCGTTTGAGGAAAAGCCACGGCTGATGGTTGCGGTATCGGGCGGCGCGGACAGTATGGCCCTGGCTATTTTGGCGGCAGGCTGGTGTGCGGACCATGCTGGCAAGCTGGTTGCCGTTACCGTGGATCACGGGTTGCGCGCAGATGCGGCGGGCGAGGCGCAATGGGTGAAACGGCAACTGGCCAAATACGGCATCACGCATATGACGTTGCGTTGGACCGGCCTCAAACCCGGTGCCGCTATTCAGCAAGAAGCGCGCGCGGCACGCTATCGTCTGATTGATGATCTGGCCGGGGAACTTGGTATTTTACATGTCCTTGTGGCCCATCATTGTAATGATCAGGCCGAAACAGTTGCCATGCGACAGGATCGTAAAAGTGGTCCCATCGGGCTGGCGGGCATGTCTGCACAGCGATATTTGCGCCACTGCCGGGTTTTGCGCCCTTTGTTGCCTGTTGCCCGCAAAGACCTGTCGGCAACACTGATGGCGCTGGAAAAAGCCGGGATCGTGCCTTGTGGAACAGGCCGAAGCGAAACAGCGGATAGCGATCCTCATTCCGGCGGGCAAAACTGGATCGAAGACCCATCGAACAGCAATCTTGCGTTTGAGCGGGTGCGAATGCGGCAAAGACTGCAATTGTGTGCTGTCGGCGCGGGTGATTTTTCATCACAGGCATTTGCACGCCAGAACCTGGAACAGGCCATTGCAGGATTTTTGGCCCGGTATGTTTTTGTCGCAGCGGATGGTGCGGTCTCGGTTCAATGGCCGTTCATGGCGGATTGCGACATCAAAGCCGACGGGGATGCCGCGGGGGCGAATGTTGGTGTCGGTGAATTTGATATTGCCGCCTATGGCATCGGCCATGTTTTACGAATTATCGGCGGTGGCCAATATGCCCCGGCGCGAGACTCGGTCAGGCATGTTTTGCGATTATTGCAGAAAAACACTGCGGCGCGGCACAGTCTTGCCGGGTGTGTGCTGCATCGGCGTGAAAATCATATTTTGATTTATCGGGAAGCCGGGCGGATGGATGTATCCCCGCAACCGGTTTTGTCGCACGGCCTGACACGGTGGGATAACCGGTTCGAACTTTGCCTGAAATTACCCGAAAAAACCGCCACACGCGGCGATATGACTGGTTTTAGCATTGTGCCATTGGCGGTGTGTGACCCGTTTCACAAGCGTGTCTTTCGCCGGGCGATGGCACGAACTGTGCCGTTTTGGGCATCCCGGCCCCGGCAGGCGCTGGCGGTATTGCCGCTTTTGTTGTGGCAAGATCAGCCTTTATCTGTCGCTGGCCTTGAGATTTGTGCACTTTCCGACGTATTATCCGCCGCCGGTTGCCCGACAGATCATTTGGAACTGTTTCGGGTGATCAAAGTGACGTGGCGGTTTGCACCATCGGCCCCTTTGTGGGAAGGTGGTTTTAAATTCGTCGCAAATCCGTGACTTCGTACTTGCGCCGGGCCTGCCTGATATTATCTGATGGTGCAGGTCATGTCGCGGGGTGCCTGCCGCGTAGTGGCGGATATTGTTCGCGACCAGTAGCTTGGAAAGAATATGGGAAAAAATCTCGCACTGTGGGTCATCATAGCCATTCTTTTGGTGGCTTTGTTTAACCTGTTCCAGTCGCCATCCGGACGGTCGGGCCAGTCACAACTGGCATTTTCGGACTTTCTGTCGGATGTAGATTCCGGGCAGATTTCTGAAGTGACCATTCAGGGCAAAACTCTTACGGCGCAAACGCGCGACGGTCGCACCGTCAATGTCTACACGCCGAACTATCCCGACCTTGTTGACAGACTGAACAAGAAGGGTGTTCGTATTGTTGCCAAGCCTGAAGAATCGCTGTCGCCGCTGATGAGCGCGCTGATCAGTTGGTTCCCGATGCTGCTGATTATCGGCGTATGGATTTTCTTCATGCGTCAGATGCAGGGCGGCGGTGGCAAAGCCATGGGCTTTGGTAAATCAAAGGCAAAATTGCTGACCGAAAAGTCCGGTCGGGTCACCTTTGAAGACGTTGCCGGTATTGAAGAAGCCAAGAACGAACTTGAAGAAGTTGTCGACTTTCTGCGCGATCCGCAGAAGTTCCAGCGTCTTGGTGGCAAAATCCCCAAAGGTATGCTTTTGGTTGGCCCTCCGGGCACGGGTAAAACCCTTTTGGCACGTGCCATTGCGGGTGAAGCCAATGTTCCGTTCTTCACCATTTCGGGTTCTGACTTTGTTGAAATGTTTGTGGGTGTCGGCGCATCGCGTGTGCGTGACATGTTCGAACAGGGCAAAAAGAACGCACCCTGCATCATCTTTATCGATGAAATTGATGCTGTCGGCCGTCATCGTGGTGCCGGTCTTGGCGGTGGTAATGATGAACGCGAACAGACGCTGAACCAGCTTCTGGTCGAAATGGATGGTTTTGAAGCCAACGAAGGTGTCATCCTGGTGGCCGCAACCAACCGTCCTGACGTTCTGGACCCTGCATTGCTGCGTCCGGGCCGTTTTGACCGTCAGGTTGTTGTACCAAACCCCGATCTTGAAGGCCGTGCGCAAATTCTTGGTGTGCATGCCCGCAAGATTCCGTTGGGACCGGACGTCGAACTGCGTACGGTTGCCCGTGGAACCCCGGGTTTCTCGGGTGCGGATCTGGCCAACCTTGTCAACGAAGCAGCCCTTGCGGCGGCCCGTCTTGGCAAGCGCGTTGTCACCATGTCGGATTTTGAAAACGCCAAGGACAAAGTCATGATGGGCGCGGAACGTCGCTCCATGATCATGACGGATGACGAAAAGAAACTGACGGCCTATCACGAAGGTGGTCATGCGCTGGTGGCCTTGCATACACCGGCATCTGACCCGATCCACAAGGCAACCATCATTCCGCGCGGTCGTGCGTTGGGGATGGTGATGCGCCTGCCGGAACGTGATCAGCTGTCAAAATCCTATGAACAGCTGATTTCCGATCTGGCTGTTGCCATGGGGGGGCGCGTTGCTGAAGAACTGATTTTCGGCAAGGACAAGGTCACCACCGGGGCATCTTCCGACATCAATATGGTGACGCAATATGCGCGCAAGATGGTGACGGAATGGGGCTTTTCCGAAAAACTGGGTAACGTGAAATATGTCGATAACCAGGAAGAAGTATTCCTGGGGCATTCGGTTGCCCAGCATAAGAATGTTTCGGAAAAAACCGCACAGCTGATTGATGAAGAAGTTCGTCGTTTCTCGGATGAAGCTCTTAGCTTTGCCCGTCGTGTTTTGACCGAACATATCGATGACTTGCATATCCTGGCCAAAGGGCTTCTGGAATATGAAACCCTGAGCGGCAAGGAAATCGAAGCCTTGCTGCGCGGCGAGGAAATCAATCGTCCGGGGCATACCGGTGGTACGGGCACAGATAGTGGCAACACGGGTCGTCGCTCTGCTGTTCCGGCATCGGGCGTGCGCAAGGAAAATCCTGGTGAAGGTAAGGGGGATCTGTCACCCGAGCCGCAGCCAGGAAATTAAGATGAAAGTTTGCTGACCTATGGACAAGATCCAAGGATCGGTCCTGCGAAGCCCCGCCGATGTGCGGGGCTTTGCTGATTTTGATGGACCGCTTTATTACGTGCCGACAGGCTTTATCGACCGGGCGGATGACCCGCAGACCCTGCCCCTTGCGGGCGGGCGGCGTGGCTTTTCGGCCCTTGAAATTATCCGGCGCCGTGATGGCGGCGGTGCCCAAAGTATGATTTTGCCGTTACTGGCACTGGAAGGCTGGGTGCAGAATTCCGGTCGGGTTGACGAAATCAATGCGGTATTGGACCGTCTAACGGGCAATCGCCGGGCATTTGCCAATCAGGATATGGAAAGCTCTCATATCATGGGCATTGTCAATGTCACACCAGACAGCTTTTCCGACGGCGGCGATCATGATACGGCGGAACGCGCCATTGCCCACGGCCGGGCCTTGGCCAGGCAGGGGGCGTCCATTCTTGATATTGGCGGTGAATCGACCCGCCCTGGTGCTGCCACTGTGTCGATTGATCAAGAAATCGAACGGGTTGTTCCGGTTGTTCGCGCCCTTGCGGATGACGGACATTGTGTTTCGGTTGATACCCGTCACGGGGCGGTTATGTCCGCCGCAATGGATGCCGGGGCGCAGATCATTAATGATGTAACGGCCCTTGAAGGCGATGAAGCCTCGCTGGAATTTGTCAGCCAGTCTGACACGGCACCGGTGATCCTGATGCATATGCAGGGCGAACCGGGAACGATGCAAAATAATCCGCAATATGATTGTGTTGTGCTCGATGTGTACGATTATTTGCTTGATCGTATCGAAAGCTGCGAGCGCGCCGGGATTAGCCGGGATCGTATCTGTGTTGATCCGGGCATTGGATTTGGAAAATCCCTGTCGCACAATATGGAGCTTTTGTCTCGCCTGTCGATCTTTCATGGTTTGGGATGCCCGGTTTTGCTGGGCGCGTCACGTAAATCCTTTATCGGTAAAATTGACCCCTCGGCAGAGCCCAAACAACGACTGGGCGGGTCCTTGGCTGCGGCACTTAACGGCTGGCGCCAGGGCATGCAGATTTTGCGCGTTCATGACGTTGAACAAACAGCACAGGCCCTTGGCATTGCGTCGGCAATGGGCACAGTCTGATGCTGCTTTGGCCTGTCCGGGGCGGGTGATATTGACGGGGAGGTAGTCTGTTAAAGGCACCTCCCTTGTCTGTTTTGAAGGCAAAATGATTCTGTCACTTTCTGACACTGCTGGCTTCAGCCTTGCTATTGAAGTTCATTATCTTCATATGTCTATGATCGGATGAACTTTATGTTTTTGCGAAAATACTGATTTGCGCGAACTTTTTTCCTGTCGCCAGGAGAAAAACGAATCCGTTTGAATATTGACATCTATGTAGGGTCATATTGTAAAAGCCTTTTGGTGCTATCGGGTAGTCGGAGCAGAAATAAATGGCTGCGTGTATTTTTGTGGTCGAAGACAATGAGGACCTTAACCGCGATCTTTGCGAGTATCTGGAGATCTGCGGGTTCGACGTCGTCGGGTGTGAAACCGGGCAGCAATTTCATCGCGCTTTGGATGATCTGACGCCGAACGCTGTTATTTTCGATGTCATGCTGCCCGATGCGGACGGGTTCGATCTGGCGCGTTTCACCCGCAACAAACTTGATTGCGGTATCATGATGCTGACATCGCTTTCTGGCATGGATCAGCATTTAGCGGGGTATCAGGCGGGGGCAGATGTTTACCTGACCAAGGACAGTCCGCTTTCGGTGATCGAGGCGGCCTTGCGACCGTTGTTGCGGCGCGTGTCGACAAATTCTGTTGAAACAACCGGCGAATCGGTGGTCGAAAATTCGAATGACTGCTGGACGCTTGATCGTTTGAACTGGACGCTCACGTCCCCGCAAGGCGGCAATGCCGTTCTGACGGCTGGGGAACGGACCATCATCAGTGTCCTGATCGAGGCAAATGGCGGATGGTTGACCCGGCCTGACATTGTCAGTGCGCTTGGTAAAGCCGATACTGCTGAAAACTGTCGCAATCTTGATACGGCGATCCGCCGGGTTCGGCAGAAAATTTCCAAGGATATCGGGGACGAGTTGCCTGTGCGGACCGCCTATGGTCGCGGATACGCATTTGCATCACCAGCCGTTATTGTTGGTGACGAACCCGAGGCAGAGGCCGTTGCCGCCAAGGCCCGTTCCAACGCCTGATGCGGTCTGCTTGAAATGTTCAAATGAACATAGGCCGAGATTGTTTTGATCGTTGGCAGTCTTGTCTTGCGCTGTAAACCTGTAATTACCTTATAATGGTGATTCCAGTGGCAATGTGATCCGGATGTTAAACCCGGTTTCGGCGTTGGTGACAATGTCTGTTTTGCCGCCATGTGCGGCAATGATGCGCTGTGTAATGTGCAGCCCCAACCCGATCTCATTTCGGGGCAGCAAACTTTCAGGGTCGGTTTTTTTCTCGTAAAAGCGGTTTGGGTCGGTTTCCGGCTCAATCGGGCTGTGAAATGAAAACAGCGAATTGCGTAGCGCTTCGATATCTGCAGCTTCATCAAGAACAAGACCCGGATGAGAAATGTCGATTTTCAGGGTCATTTTATGTTCTTCCTCCGCGACCAGTGAAATCGTTTCGCCGGGCAACTGGCGGCGGGCATTTTCAATGACGTTGGTTAATGCCAGGCTCAGCAGGGTTTCATCGGCATAAAGAACGCTGTTGGCCTTGCCGCTATAGCGAAGACCGATCTGAGCATTTTCGCGCTGTGCCATCGCCGTAAATTCGCCAAGGAACCCTTTTGCCGGAATAAGTTTGCGGGCGAGGGCAAATTGCGGTGCGTTTAAATTGTCTTTTCCTAAAAATACATCAACCAGCCGGGCCAGTTTGCCAGATTGATCCTGGATGCGTTTCAGACGGTCGGTTACGGGGCGCGGAACGTCGTAGGTGCCATTTGCTGCAGCTTCTTTGTGTAAACGCAGGGTCACCATTTCGGCGGCACGCTGGATAACAGCCAGGGGTGTTCTAAATTCATGCGATAGCATCGAAACCAGTTTGCGTTGTTCCTGAACCAGGTTTTCGGTGCTTTCTGCCATGGTGGCGGCTTTTATTCGGTCCCGGTCAATGGCCGTGATGCGCAGGCCCATCAGCGCGCTCATCAGTACAAGATGGGCGAGCAGCGCAAAGGGGTATGCTGCTTCGGTAAAATTATTGACCGGCAACAGATGGTTTAAGGCCAGATAATAGATCATCAGTGCCACCGTTGGCACGGCCATGACCGTCAGATAAATCCAGTGCACAATAAAGCGCGGATTTCGGATGATGCGCCGTATCTGAAAACCAATGTAAATCAGCATGATGGCGGTGTGCGAAAACTGGCAATAGCTGGCAAATATGGTGTAAAGCGGCGAGGTGGCAGTCACCGCCCCCAATAGAACAACAACGGAATATGCACAGAAAATCTTTTTACAAAGTCGACATTCCGAGCCAATATCAAGGATATGAACCCATAGCAGGCTGGCCGCTGAAATATTGATGGCGGTGCCTGCCCCAACCAGCAAGTCACTGGTATAAGGCCATTCCGGTGCAAAGATGGTCAGGAACACGCCGCCAACTGCCGAGGCTAATGTGCCAAATGCTGCAAGGCATACCCCATAAAGTGCAACCGCGTAATCGCGGATAAAGATGCCAACAATGACGTAAATAACCGCCATCATCATCACGACACCGATAAAAAGTCCCTTGGCGACCAGGCCAAGAGACCAGCGGCTTATTTGCACATCATTTGATAGCAGGGATGCTTCGATAAACTGGGTGCTGTTTGACTGGGTGCGGATGTAAAGGCTGTATTTTCCTTTATCGATGGCCGGGAAGGTCGCCAGATGTTCCGGTGCCAGCACCGGCCGCTGGCTTGAGGGTAAATGGTCCCCCAACAGAGCCGACCATAGCGGCGCAGAAGTGTCTTTTTGAGTCAGATACACATTGATTTCGTTCAAAAAGATTGGCCCGATATCGAGATAGCGGCTTTCACCGATCGGCCCGGAAGCAATCAGATCAATGCGATACCAGATGGCATTGTTGGTATAACCAAAGGCTGGAATATTGGAATGTGCGGTAAAGGCACTGTCGGGCAGGGCGCGGATATCGTTAAGGGTTTTGCTTTGTTCGGGGTCCTGAAAGCTGGCGATATGCCCGGTGAACAAAATATCGTCCGAGGTCGGGGCTGAAATATTAACGGGTGGCGCCAAATCCGCCCATGCTGTGCGATGCTGCACATCAAGCACGGTTATCAGAACCACAAACAAAAGGCAAACCAGCCCGGTTTTAAGCGGCCTTGAAGGGGCGCTTGTAACGGCATTTACGGCTTGGCATATGGCGGAAAGAAGGACCATTATTCTGCCCCCCCATTGTGCGTATTCCGCCTCGCTACCATCCGCTGGCTGTTATGGCGGATGTTATGAATGGTTGCATCGCGATCAATGGGCAGCTTGAAAACGACGGTGGTGCCACCTTTTTCGGCGACCGACATGGTGATAGAGCCGTTATGTGCTTCAAGAATGCGGCTGGCAATGTGCAGGCCAAGGCCAACGCCACGTGTTCCGTCTGATGTTTTTCCGCGATAAAACGCCATTGAAACCTGTGACAGGTCTTCTTCGTTCATACCAGGACCATGATCGAGCACACGGATATAGGCATAGCCATCCCCGCGATGGTTGCAATCGACCGAAACGGGTGAACCTGGTGCATATTTACGTGCATTTTCTATAACATTAACAATTGCGAGTTTTAACAGGGTGGGGTCGGCCATGATGGCAGTACTGGCATCGCCATGCAGCGTAATGTCAATCTGAGTGCCTTCCTGATCAATTGAATCGACAATGTCAGAGAGAAAATTCAAAAGATTGACGGGGTGAAGGTTCAGAGTAAAGGCACCGCGATCGAGCGTGTCTTTTGTCAGAAAAACATCAACCAGTGCTGATAGTTGGCTCGCGTGGCTGCGGATACGCGCCATGCGGTCGACAATCCCGGCTCCTGCTTCGCCCAGGTGAAGTGAAATCAGTTCGGCGGACCGTTGAATGATGGCCAGCGGGGTCCGAAATTCGTGCCCCAGCATGGTAATGAATTCGCGTTGTTCTTCGGCAAGCTGGCGGGTTCGGTAGCGGCGGCTTTGGGCGGCAACGCGGGCATTTTCCAGATAGCTGGTTCGATAGGCCATGGCCATTCCCATCAAAATCAGATGGAAAAGGGTCGATACAGGATAAATGGTCTGGGTCAGCCGGTTGGCTGGTGCCAGTCCGACCAGCGAGGCGATATAGATCAGTGCCGCAAGACAGGGAAGGCCCAGCGCAAAAAGATAGAACAAGTGCATACCGCGCGGGTTAAGCCAGACGCGATAAATCAGGCAGCAAAACAAACTCAGCAGCACCAGAAGGTGAAAGGATAGAAAATAATGGCCAAAATCGACATAAAAGGGTGTCGGGGCCAAAAAGGCCATCGCGGCGGCGGTCCCCGCATAAATACAGTAGGCGCGATAAAGACGGTAACTGATCTGGCGCAGGTCAATCACCGTGATCCACATCATGACACTGGTCGCGACAGACAGGGCGGTACCACCACCGGTGACAATGTCATTCAGGGCTGTTCCAAGCGGTTGCAACAGCAAAATGCCCAGCCCGGAAAGGCCGATGCCCAGTATTGCAACGGATAAAACATAGCAGCCGTACCAGAACAGGGAAATATCGCGGATCAGCATGCCGCCAGTAATGTAAACACCGCCAATCACCACCAGGGCAGCAACCAGTATGCTCGACAAAATCAGGGCGCGTCCTCCCCGGGACATCAGGGTCGAGTCATTGCGAAAGCTGGCTGAGAGAAGATTGGAACTGGTTGTTTCCACCCGAAAGACGATCCTGTATGTGCCGGGCATCAGGGCGGGAAGGCGTGTTGTATGGCTGCGGTTTTTTATGGTGTCCCTTTTGACCTTGATTGTGTCGCCCAAAAGATCACGCCAGATGAATTTTTGTTCATTCAGGCTGAAAATGGCGACGTCAATCCGGTCAAGATAGGGGGGGCTGACTTCCAGAAACAGGCGCATATTTTGTGATGACACTGTTTGGGTATTGGGGGAGGATTCTACCTCGAATTCGGCGCGATACCAAACGGCATCCCGGGTATATCCAGCACCGGGACTGGTGATGATCGATACAAAATCCTGGTCAGGGCGGTCGACAACATCGCGAAAGGACAGGGATCGTTGCGGGTCGCTCAGGCGGATAATGTTTGGGGTCAGGGACATGTCAAACAGGGTTTGTTTACCCGGTGGTGTGACAATGAGGCGCGCACCCTGGAGACCCGCACCCTGGGCACAGGCGGTCTTGCTGGGCAGGAAAAACGTTGCGCAAAATACTGTAAACAAGATGCAAAAAACCGACAGAACCCAATGCGGGCCTGTTCGTTCATCGATACAAACAAGCCGTGCCTGTTGACCCGTGGTTGGCACGTTAGAAGAACTCTGCTGAAAAATTCCCCGCGTCATTTTTTTTGACGGCATCAATCCCCTGGACCCTCAAAAATCACCCCTTTCATGTGTTAACGTTAAATCAGGCCCGATGCCATTGCTTTATTGTGCCAACCCGCGCAATGCTATTGTCGGCAATGTATATTGCTAACTGTTTGGCCGGGGGCAGATACAGGAACAAGGCCGGTGGCATTCTGACCCGATTTTGCTATAACCGGAGGCCAGCACGAGAGCACAACCCGGTTTTTGAGACACCGGATCAAGCATAGAGAAAGAATACAACACATGAGCCGCAAATATTTTGGGACCGACGGGATCCGTGGAACCGCAAATAACGCGCCGATGACTGCCGAAGTCGCCCTGAAGGTCGGCATGGCAGCCGGGCAATATTTTACCCGCGGCCATCATCGGCATCGTGTTGTGATTGGTAAGGATACCCGATTGTCGGGCTATATGCTGGAGCCTGCACTGGTTGCCGGTTTCACATCGATGGGGATGGATGTGATTTTGGTGGGGCCCATGCCGACCCCGGCTGTGGCCATGCTGACCAAATCCATGCGTGCCGATATTGGTGTGATGATTTCTGCGTCGCATAATCCCTTTGAAGATAACGGTATTAAACTGTTTGGGCCTGATGGTTTCAAGTTGTCTGATGCTGTTGAAAGTGAAATTGAAGCCCTGATGGATCGCGATCTGTCATCGTTGCTCGTACCTGCCAAATCGCTAGGGCGTGCCAAACGGATTGAAGACGCGCCGGGGCGCTATATCGAGGCGGTGAAATCGTCTTTGCCGGGCCATGTCACGCTTGAAGGGCTGCGAATCGTGCTCGATTGTGCCAATGGGGCCGCCTATAGCGTGGCACCGATGGTTTTGCGTGAACTGGGTGCCGATGTTATTGAAATTGGCACCAAGCCAAACGGCTTTAACATCAATGATAATTGTGGTTCGACCCATACCGGGCCAATGTGTGATCTGGTGGTGGAGCAAAAAGCCGATGTTGGCATTGCCCTTGATGGTGATGCCGACCGTGTGCAGATGTGCGATGAAAATGGCCGCCTGATTGACGGTGACCAGTTAATGGGCCTGGTGGCCGCACATTGGCATAAAACCGGCCAGCTGCGCGGCAATGCCCTGGTGGCAACTGTGATGTCCAATCTGGGCCTTGAGCGGTATTTGGAAAAGCAGGGATTGCGGCTGATTCGAACCAAGGTTGGCGACCGTTATGTGGTGGAACAGATGCGCGCTCTTGGCTGCAATGTGGGGGGCGAACAATCTGGCCATATTGTCTTGTCCGATTTTGCCTCGACCGGGGATGGTTTGCTGGCATCCTTGCAGGTGCTTGCGGTTTTGTCCGGGCATGACGGGCCGGTATCGCAGATGACACATGTTTTCGATCCGTTGCCGCAAATTCTGAAGAATGTGCGTTATGCTGCCGGAACGGACCCATTGGGCCATAGCAGCGTGATCGAGGCCATTTCAGCCGCCGAAAAATCGTTTAAGGGTGATGGCAGGGTGCTTATTCGCAAATCGGGGACCGAACCCCTGATCCGTGTTATGGCCGAAGGCGATGACGCCAGCCATGTTGAACGGGTTGTGGACGGTATTATCATGCAAATTAATGCTGTAACGGCCGATACCGGTTTCAGCTTTTCAGAATGACGGGTTTGAAGAACAGGAGACTCCCGATGAAGGGGCGTGTGTTGATCCTTGCCGGCTCTGACAGCTCCGGCGGGGCCGGTATTCAGGCGGATATTAAAACGGTGACGGTTCTGGGCGGCTATGCCGCAACGGCAATTACCGCGCTGACAGCGCAAAACACCCAGGGCGTGTTTGGCGTGCTGGGGATCGACCCCGCCTTTATCCTGCAACAGGCCGAATTGATGCTGGACGATATCGGTGCCGATTGCCTTAAAACCGGGATGCTGCATTCGGTTCCCGTGATCGAGGCGGTTGCAGGCTTGCTTGCTGGCAAGGCCGCAGGATTACCCGTGGTGATTGATCCGGTGATGATATCGCAAAGCGGGTCGCGCCTTTTGAACGAAGACGCAGTGGAAAGCCTGATTAAATTACTGGTGCCCCGCGCAACCGTTTTAACGCCTAATATTCCCGAAGCCGAAGTTTTGTCGGGCATGCGTATTTCAAGCGAGGCCGACATGATCCTGGCGGCCGAGAAAATCGGCGCGATGGGGGCAAATGCCGTTTTGCTTAAAGGCGGGCATTCTGACGGCAGCCGGATCATTGATATTTTGTGGCAGCACGACCACGGCATTTCCGGTTTTGAAGAGGACCGTATTCCGTCGGAAAATAACCACGGTACAGGTTGTACCCTTGCCAGTGCGATTGCCACAGGTATTGCCCAGGGACTGGATTTGGGCGATGCGGTCGCGCGCGCGCGTGCCTATGTGCGCGAAGCCATTCGCACCGCACCCGATTTTGGCAAAGGCAATGGGCCGCTAAACCATGCCCATCCCTTAACGGGTGAATAGCCTGCAACAGAAAGCCACACGTCATGCCGCGACAAACCGCAATGCCAGGAACATCGTTTTTTGATCAGGCCCGTAATAATGCCTGGTCTAACTTTCGGATGTTGACCTGTTGTGAAAAACTGTCACCTGCTGAACTAACAGCACCGCGGACCTCGTTTTTCCCGACAATATTGCAAACCCTCAATCATATCCTGATTGTCGATTGGTATTATATTGATGCTCTTAACTCTGGTGGTCGGGGGCGCGCCTGTTTTGCCAATGCAAACCCGTTTTCCGATATCGGCAAGCTGGCCAGGGCCCAAACTGACAGCGATCGTGAATTGCAGGATTTTTGCGAAAAGCTGACCGGCGAGGGGGCGGCGCAAACTGTGGCATTGGACCGCGGTGAGGGTGAATTGGTCCGCGAAACAGCAGGGGCAGTATTGTCGCATCTGTTTGTGCATCAAACGCATCATCGCGGGCAGGTGCACGCCATGCTGTCGGGCACATCGCAAAAACCACCACAACTTGATGAATATTACCTGGAATGCGACGCCCTTTATCGGGGAAGTGATTTTAACAAGATGGGCTGGGACGGTAAATGATGCGTTTCATCCGGGGGCGAATGGGCCGCCGTTTATTGGCGGTGGGTATTATTTCCCTTTTGGCATGGGCCTCACTGGGAGGGCCGCGAGAATGGTTTGCCAACCGGTTCTGGGCAACGGATGCGGCCCCGTGGGAACGCGCAACGGCAGTTTATTACCCCGACAAAACCGATAGATCGGTGTTTAAGTTCGCGGGAGAAGGCCTTGAAAATACAGAAAAATGCCGGGATGCTGTGATGGCGCTTGCCGTTAAAAACAATGACCCGCAACTGGCGCATGGGTCCTATGATTGTGCGGTGGGTTTCTATGCCGACGACGATCATACAGGGCATTATCGACTGACAATCACGCCCTGATCCGGTTTATAGAACGTACCATAACAAGGCAGGCAAGCTGATGGCGGCCAGGAAGGTTGAAGCAATCACAACCCCGGCCACTTCTTCGGGTTCGTTGTCATATAGCTGGGCAAACAGATAACAAAAAACTGCCACCGGCATTGAACATTGCAAAATCACCACACCGCGCGCAATGCCTTCAAGATTCAGAATTTCGGACAGTCCAAGGCCGACGGCAAAGCCCATCACCAGGCGCAAGACCGATAAACCAATGCTGCGTTTCAGGCTGACCGGTTTAAGCCGGGCCAGCGACACACCCAATGTAAACAGCATTAACGGGATGGTCATCTGGCCGATCAGATCGGTTGTATTGTAAAGCCATGCGGGCACGGGCGTTTTGGTTGCCAGAAAAACAATCGCAAGCAGGGTGGCCGGTACAATTGGCATTTTTGCCAGAGAGCGGATTGAAAATGACCCGGCGACAAAGGCAACCCCCACGGTCAGTTGCAATACGATCATGGCGGCAAAAAAGGCAACAGCCAGTGCCAGGCCGTCATTGCCAAAAGCCAGCAGGCATAAGGGCAAGCCCACATTGCCAATGTTGGGCCAGCTTAGCGATTGCAAATAGGTGCGTGGCGACAGTTTGAAGAGCTTCAGGACCGGCCAGCCAATGGCGATAAAGGCCAGAATTGACAGAACCGCAGCACTGCCCATCGACAGCAAAGCATCCGATCCCAGCTTGACCGTGGCAAGGGCGGCAAATGTCAGGCAAGGGGTGCCAAAATAGGTGACAAGCGATGTCACAAGGGATGTGTCAAAATGCTTGCCGGCGCGCGCCCAGAAATATCCCAGCCCGGTCGTGATAAAAACCGGCGCAAGAATGGCAAAAATATTAGCAAACATACCTGATCCCCCTGACAAAAACGCCAGTAAAGGTAATTGCCATGTTCAGGCAGGGTCCGACAAGTTAATAATGGTAATACCAGTTATAACACGGATGTTATGCAACCCTGGCGGGCCGGTTAAAGAACAGGGCTTTTGCAGTTCCCCCTTGCTGTGGGCGGTCATTTATCCCATTCTAAAGGTTGCCAGTTTTCCTGTTGGCGGTTCTGATTTTGGATTTAACCCGTTGTCGGGCGGATGTTTTCTTATGAATGACTATTCCTTTGTTCGCAGACACCTGATTGATCCGGCTCCAAAATGGCGCGATCGGCGTCATCCGTTGCCAGCGGTTTTTCTCGACCGCGACGGGGTCATAAACGAGGAAGTGCATTATCTGTCCCGGCCCGAGGATATGGTGTTGATCCCCGGGGTGGCGAAGGCCATTGCCAGGATTAATGCGGCAAGGGTGCCGGTGGTGGTTGTGACCAATCAGTCCGGTGTCGCGCGCGGGTTTTTATCCGAAGACCAGTTACAAGATTTGCATGTGCGAATGACGCAGCTTTTGGCAGACGAGGGCGCATCCGTGCAGGGCATTTATTATTCACCCTTCCATAGCGATGGTCAGGGTGACTATCGCAAAGACAGCATCTGTCGCAAACCTGGCCCCGGCATGATTTTCGCCGCCTGCGAAGAGTTTGCCATTGATCGTGCCGACAGCGTGCTCATTGGTGACAAAATTGCCGACATTCGTGCCGGTAACGCGGCCGGGTTAAAAACCGTTATGGTGCGAACGGGGCATGGTGCGCATGAAACAACGCTGCCCGAAGCCGCCGAGGCGGGTTTTATTGCCGATGATTTGCAGGCAGCTGTTGATCAGCTATGTGCCAGTGGGGCCATTGCCCTATAGGGCATATTGCCGTGCGCGGGATGGTATAAAACGGGTGCTGGGTATTTATCTGGTGCACCATGTGCGCCAGATATCGCGATAGGCTTCTTCAAAATCAGCTGCAATCAGGCGATGATTCATCATGCTTGCCTTAAGGACCCTGTCGCGCAAGGTGCGGCGGATCATGGATAATGCATCAACGTCGCGGCCAAGCAAAACTGCCTTTTGAACATAGCCGTTGCAGGTTTCTGCTGCCAGGGCATCCAGCCCCACATCACTTAGCACACCCAGCCCGCATCGTGCCGATGGCATGGTACCGGCCAGCGTAACAAACGGCACCCCATGCCACAGCATGTCACAGCCCGCCGTAATATTATTGGCAGGGAACGGGTCCAGTCCGATGTCAATCTGGTCATAAATTGCGGTGTTACGGATTTTGTCGAGGGTTATACCCTGGCAGGTAACGCGATCAATATGAATGCCAGCTTGCCGGGCGCGATCAAGAAAATTCTGGCGTACAAATGCGTCATGGAGCCCGTCGGCCTGAATGATCAGGCGGCTATTGGCGGCTTTGTTCATGATGCGCGCCCAGCTGTTAAGTACGGTATCGCCAATGCGTGGCAAGGTGCCAACAAATCCGAAGGTCAAATATCCGTTCAACAGGGCTGGCAAAGGGCCTGTCGCCTGGCTGTTTTCGGGCGGGGTGTAGGCAAAGGCGGCATGGGGCAGGCGGTGCAGTGTTTCGCTGCAAATGCGGTTTTCTGCGGCCCCGGCGGCGGTCATATCGACATGGCCAAACATATGGTCAATTTGCCCGATACCGGTCGAGGCATGATAAAATGTGACCTGCACCGGTGCCGGGCGATGGGCGAAAACCTCGATCGGGTGATCACGGGTAAAACCCGACAGATCCACCAGAATATCGATCTTGTCCTTGCGAATGCGTTCAGCAATGCGTTGTGCATCCTGGCCTGCAACATCGCGCCAGCTATCGGCAACAATTTGCCATTGCCGGGTAATGTCATCATGGCGGGTGACGGCAGAATATAAAAACAGTTCAACGGTATTGCGGTCATGATTTCGCGCCAGCCCCATCAGCCGGGCATAGAGCGGGTGATCGCGAAAATCGGGTGATATCCAGCCAATGCGCAGCCTGCGATCCGTGCTGCGGGTATTGGCAAATTTGGGCGGGGATGTCTGGGGGGGTAAATGCGACCGCGCCCATTGCCGGGCCTGTTTTAAATATTCCGGTCCGTCAAATTGCGGCAAATACAGCAAGGCCGATAAGAGCCGGGCATGAAAATCGGCGCGGGCCGGGTTTTTCTCCACCAGGGCCGCAAGGCGGGCAACCCCGTGGGCGGTATCGCCACCCCGGATCAGAATATCGGCAAACAGGCCCTCGATATCGGCCATGTCGGGGGCATGGGTGCGCGCAGCTTCAAGGACGTTATTGGCTTGCTGATATTTGCCCGCAGCAATCAATGATGCCGCCATATTGACCATGGAAGGCACATGATCAGCATGGATGCTAAGCGCGCGGGAAAACAGGTTTTGTGCGGCATCAAGATGACCGAGGCGCAAAAGTACCGCGCCAACCTGGTTGATTTTATCGGCATCAAGTTTGGCGGCTTCGGCCGCATTTTCAAAGGCCATCAAAGCGGCTTCATATTGCCCTAGCGCGTTAAGGGCTTCGCCGAACAGCAAAAATGCATCAAAATTGCCGCTATGCAGGTTCAGCATCCGGCCCAGAAGGTCGATTGTTTGGCCGTAATTGCCGCGTGCCTTTTCCAGGCGCGCCAGATGGAACAGCGCGGTGGGAAAGTCGCCATGATAGCTTAGTGCGAGGCGGAATTCATCAATCGCGTGTTCAATATTGCCATTGGCTTCCAGGGCGATGGCATAGTTACAGCGTGCCGCCGGGTTTGCCCCCATGTGCGAAACGCAGTTTTCAAACAGCTCCAGTGCTTCACGATGATGCCCCTGGCGGGTTAGCAACGTCGCGAGCAGATGTTCTGCCTCGCGATTGTTCGGGGCAATGTCGAGAACACGGCGATAAATCTTTTCCGCCTCTTGCAGGCGGTTGCCTTCGTGGGCTGCCAATCCGCGCCGCAGCAATGTTGAAAGCTCGGCTGTCATGCAATGCCTTGTTTTTGGTGTCTTTGCCGATAAGGGCGTACCCGTGACCCGTTTGTCATCTTACGCACATCGTGCGTCTTTAACATAAAGAAATTGACGACGGTATAGCGACGGTATCGGCGCGCAGGAAATGCTGTTAATGCCCCTGTGGCATTCTGCACGCATTGGCATTGCGCGGGCCGACCTGGCAAACTACCTGCAGTGATAGAGGTTGCGGTTTATAAGCTGCCTTTGGTTCGGTTATTGCCAGGTCCGTGTCCGATATTGGTTCGGGCCAAGGCACGCGGGGCCGTGGACCCGCATAAGAACCCAAAAAACCCCGGCCATATTGGGCCGGGGTAAGAATGGGAGTGGGAGAATCGCCTGGCGGCGATAATCAGACATTATAATATTCTTTCGTGATGGCAGCGTCTCCTATCCGTTTGATTGATCTTATGGGTCTTTGGGATAGGGGATTTTATGTCCATAATCCATTGGAGCAGTACATTCTGGGGTTGGATGTTTGGTCGCGGCATTTGGGGGCTGTCCCGACGGGCTGTTTGCCGATAAGCTGTCAGGTATAAAAATACGCGCATGGCAGATTTGTCGAAACTTTCGGGCAAAAAACTGTAAATCGACGCCAAGTCTGTGCTAGAACGCGAGTTCAAAAATATTACGTATAAAGAGAGGGTCGACCCATGCCGGAATATCGGTCTCGTACAACCACCCATGGTCGCAATATGGCCGGCGCGCGCGGCTTATGGCGCGCCACAGGCATGACGGATGAAGACTTTGACAAGCCGATCATTGCGGTGGTTAACAGTTTTACCCAGTTCGTGCCGGGCCATGTGCATCTGAAAGATCTGGGGCAGATGGTTGCGCGCGAGATTGAGGCATCGGGTGGTGTTGCCAAGGAATTTAACACCATTGCCGTTGATGATGGCATTGCGATGGGGCATGACGGCATGCTCTATAGTCTGCCGTCACGCGAAATCATCGCGGACTCGGTTGAATATATGGTCAATGCCCATTGCGCCGATGCGATGGTGTGCATTTCCAACTGCGATAAAATTACCCCGGGCATGTTGATGGCTGCGATGCGGCTTAACATTCCGTGCGTGTTTGTTTCGGGCGGGCCGATGGAGGCTGGCAAGGTCACCATCGATGGCAAGGAACGCCATCTTGATCTGGTTGATGCGATGGTTGAAGCCGCCGATCCCAAAATTTCCGACGAACAGGTCGCTGTTGTTGAACGGTCGGCATGTCCGACCTGCGGGTCATGCTCGGGCATGTTTACCGCCAATTCCATGAACTGTCTGGCCGAGGCCCTTGGGCTGGCATTGCCGGGCAATGGTTCGGTATTGGCAACCCATGCAGCGCGCAAGGAACTGTTCCTTGAAGCGGCCCGCACGTCGGTTCGGTTGGCGCGTCGTTTTTACGAAGAAGACGACGTCACCGCATCGCCGCGTGGCATTGCAACGTTTAAAGCGTTTGAAAATGCAATGGCGCTTGATATTGCCATGGGCGGGTCGACCAACACTGTTCTGCATTTGCTGGCAATCGCCCGCGAAGCGGAAGTTGACTTTACCATGACCGACATGGACCGTCTGTCGCGCAAGGTGCCGCATCTCTCCAAGGTGGCACCGTCTCATCCGTTATATCACATGGAAGATGTGCATCGTGCCGGTGGCATCATGCGTATTTTAGGCGAGCTTGATCGTGGTGGCTTGCTGCATACCGATGTGCCGACTGTTCATGCCAAAACCATGGCGGATGCCCTTGATAAATGGGATATTCGGCGCACCAGCAATGAAAATGTGCAGAAATTCTATCGCGCCATGCCCGGTGGTGTTCCCAGTCAGGTGGCCTTTAGCCAGGAACGGTACTGGGATGATCTGGATATGGACGAAAAAGAAGGCTGCATTCGTGATATTGAACATGCCTATAGCAAGGATGGCGGTTTGGCGGTTCTGTTTGGCAATATGGCGATCAATGGCTGTATTGTTAAAACCGCCGGTGTCGATGCCAGCATCCTGAAGTTTTCCGGCCCGGCCGTAATTTGCGAAAGCCAGGACGAAGCCGTTGCCAAGGTTCTGGGCGGTGAAGTCAAGGAAGGCGATGTTGTGGTCATTCGGTATGAAGGACCAAAAGGCGGGCCGGGGATGCAGGAAATGCTCTATCCGACCAGCTATTTGAAATCGATGGGGCTGGGCAAGGCCTGTGCATTGATTACCGATGGTCGTTTCTCGGGTGGAACGTCCGGTCTTTCAATTGGTCACGTTTCGCCCGAAGCTGCGGCGGGTGGCGATATTGCCCTGGTTGAGCCGGGTGATCTGATCGAAATCGATATCCCCAACCGCACCATCCATATCGCGATTGACGATGCCGAAATGGCCGCGCGCCGCGAAGCCATGGAAGCCAGGGGCACTGCTGCGTGGAAGCCCGAAAAACCGCGCAAGCGCAAGGTGACAACGGCATTGCGGGCCTATGCCGCCCTTGCCACCAGTGCCGATAAGGGTGCTGTGCGCGATGTAACCCAGGTTGAATTCTGATTTAACCAGCATTCGCGACAAATCATTAAAACCACCCGGCACGTCAAAGCGTGCCGGGTGGTTTTTTTATGGAAACTGATAAATAGGCGACGCTGAAAACCCGTCGGCGTGTTTTTGATTTTCACAAACCTCTCGTTCCGTGTCATGATTTTATCAAGCAATGAGCATTTGTAACGTCAGGGGGCGAGGCAATATGGAACTTTCACTGCTGATCGGGGCAATGATTGCCGCAGCGATATATGTGTTAACACCGGGTCCTGCCTTTTTGGCGATGCTGGGGTTAGGGGCGGCCCAGGGCAGGGCGGCCAGTGCCGGGTTTTTGTTTGGGCATTTGGCAGGCGACATCATGTGGGCCGGGCTGGCATTGGTGGCGATCATTGGCTCGCGCGTGATGGACCCGGTGGTTTTTCACGCCTTGGCCATGGTGTGCGGTGTTTATTTGTTCTGGCTGGGATTTCGGGCGTTGACTGCGCGCAGCAAGGCCGAAGGCGGGGTTGATATGGTGATCCGTCGGCCATGGCGCCGCGGGCTTATTTTTGGCATCACCAATCCCAAGGGATACCCGGTGGCGGTGGCAATGTTTACAGCCCTTCTGGCTAAAAATGCTGATATGCTCGATTGGGGCAGCATGGCGGGCTTGCTGGCCGCCTCTTTGGTCGGGTTTATTCTGGCTGACCTTATCTTGATCTGGCTGGTCGGGCTGGGCTTTTTGCGCAAGTTCTATTTGCGCTACCAAATCTGGATCGTGCGGGCGACAGGTTTGATTTTTATCGGCTTTGCCGTTCAGGCCATTACCAGTTCACTGCCGGGGCTTTGGCATTGGCGTAAAACATAAACCGGGTTTTGTGCCGAAGAACACCGGGCACCCCCCGCCAGAATGACGGGGGGGGGCAAGGCAGATTTTAAGATGTTACGGGCTTATGCCAATGCTTTTTGCAGCGGCAGATGGTCGTAGCCCAGTTCGCGGGCCACGGCTTCATAGGTTATTTTACCATCATGCACGTTCAGGCCTGCTGCCAGATGAACATCATCCTGGCAGGCCTTTTTCCAGCCCTTGTCGGCAAGGGCGAGCAAGAATGGCAGGGTGGCGTTGTTCAGGGCAAAGGTTGACGTGCGGGCGACAGCGCCGGGCATATTGGCAACGCAGTAATGCACAACATCATCAACAATATAAATCGGATCGGCGTGGGTGGTGGCTTTGGATGTTTCAAAACACCCGCCCTGATCAATGGCGACGTCAACAATCACGGCACCGGGCTTCATTTTTGAAAGCTGTTCGCGGTGGATCAGTTTCGGGGCGGCAGCACCGGGGATCAGAACCGCGCCAACCACCATGTCGGCGTCGTAAACCAGCGATTCGGTATCGTCGATGGTGGCATATTGGGTTTTGATCCGCGCGCCGAAAATATCATCCAGATAGGTCAGGCGTTTGACGTTTTTATCAAGAATGGTGACGTCCGCGCCCATGCCTGCCGCAATGCGGGCGGCATTGGCACCAACCACGCCGCCGCCAATGATAACGACCTTGGCCGGGGAAACACCGGGAACCCCGCCGAGCAGCATGCCGCGCCCGCCATAGGCCTTTTGCAGGGCCGCCGCACCAACCTGCGGTGCCATGCGCCCGGCAACTTCCGACATCGGTGCCAGCAGGGGCAGGCCGCCGGTGCGGTCGGTTACGGTTTCATAGGCAATTGCGGTAACGCCCGATTTGATCAGGCCTTTGGTTTGTTCCGGGTCCGGTGCCAGGTGCAAATAGGTAAACAGCAACTGGCCGGGGCGCAGTTGCTCATATTCTACCTTTTGCGGTTCCTTGACCTTGACCACCATTTCAGCAGTGGCAAAAATTTCGCTGGCCGTATCGACGATGGTAGCCCCCGCTGCCTGATAATCGGCATCGCTACACCCAATACCGGCACCGGCATTGGTTTCGATAATCACTTTGTGACCGTGGGTAACGGCTTCGCGTACGGATGACGGGGTCATGCCGACGCGATATTCATGGTTTTTGATCTCTCTTGGGACACCGATTAACATCGCGTGACCTTCCTGATTTGGGGTGGCGGGTGGGCTTTTTGCCCGGCTTTTGGTTATTTTTGAATGATACCCTAAAATTTTGGCAATTTCTCTTCAATCTGGGTTGCCAAAAATGGTAATGTTGGCAGATTATTTTAAGAAACGCCATTATGTCAGGGAAACATTCGAATGGACATTGATGACCGCGACCGGATGATACTTCGTTTGCTGCAACAGGACGGGCGTATCAGCAATGCCGATCTGGCGGAAAAAGTAAATTTGTCGGCCTCGGCCTGTTTGCGTCGTGTGCGCTTGCTTGAGGAAGCCGGTTTTATCGATCGCTATGCGATGCTGCTTAATCCCAAAAGGATCGGCAAGCCTGGCAATGCTTTTGTGAATATTTCCATTGCCCGCCAAACCCGCCAGGCGCTGGAAGATTTTGAACGCGAAATCCAGTCGGTTCCGGAGGTTGTCGAGTGTTATCTTCTGGCCGGGCAAAGTGATTATCTGGTGCATGTGGTTTATAGCAGTACGTCAGATTACGAACGTATCCACAGCGAAGTTTTGACCCAGTTACCCGGTGTTGAACGGGTTCAGACCGTGATTACCCTGCGCGAAGTGAAACGTACCACAGAACTGCCTGTGTGAAAACAATCCGGGGATGGTCCGAGTCTCTGGCTGGTCATTTGAAAAAGTAATTTGTTGGTTTGCACCGAAAATTTGACAAGCAGTGACCGATAGTCATTTTCTGTCGCACAAATAAGCATATAGAATCATACGACTGTCTGTATCCATTCTGAAAAGAGGCACACTGTTTTGACATTGCTGACCGCATGGCGGTATTGCGCATCGGGCATTTGTTTGATGGAAAATGCGGTACTTGCGGGAACGGTTGTTTGACTCTGTACTTCTTTGCGGGCAATAATTCGCCGGGGAGAAGATCGGGGAAGAATAACGTATGGAAAACGAATGCCTCGTTCGTGCGCGCAGTCATGAACAAAAATTGCGCCGCAGGAACGATATAATAGACGCCGCCGAGGCGCTTTTTCTGGAAGGTGAGGGGCAACTGCCGTCTGCGGCGGAAGTTGCAAAAAAGGCCAACCTGGCCAAAGGCACATTATACCTTTATTTTTCCAGCAAAGAGTCCTTGTTTTTGGAAGTTCTTCGTCGCTTTTTCAAGGGATGGAGCGAGAACAATCTGGATGTTATCGAGCAGGAAGCCCTTCGAGCTCCTGCCGAGCGTGATCCGTTGCGCGTTGCACGCCAGTTTGTTGACTATTTGGTTAAAAGATCGCGGTTTTTATATCTGGCTTCGCTATCGCATGGTGTGCTGGAACAAGGGGCCGATGATGAAAGCGTTTTGATTCACAAACGGTATGTGGCCGCAATGGTCAAACGTACAGCAGATGCGCTTTCGGAAATTTATGCGATTACCGAACAACAAGCTCGAAATCTTATGGCGAATTCCTTTGCCCTGATACTGGGGCTTTGGCAAATGTCGCAGGTGCCTGACAGGGTGGTGGTGCTTATGCGCCAAAACGCCCTTGAAGACATGATCATTGATTTTGCCCAGTCTGCCGAAACCGCCATTATTGAATTTTGGCGTGCTGAAATTACGGTGATGAAACAAGTCATTGTGACACCATAATCGATACGCCCTGCTTTATCGGCATTGCGTATCTGCATTTAAAAAGGATGGTGCCTTTAACGGGAACCATCCTTTTTTGCTGCTTGATCATCGCAATGCGCTTTAAAGGAAACATGCTTTAGCGGTTATGGTGATCGACAAATGAAAACAGCCCCGCTTGTGAGCGGGGCTGTTCACGACCTGCCGCTAAAAAATCAGATAGAAATATCGGGATTGTCCTGTAGCTGTCGGCTGCGTTGCCGTTCTGATCGCATTACAAGGATGCTGGCAACAATGATCAGGATGGAAATGGCAACAATGATCAAGGTGGCCAGCGCGTTGATTTCGGGTGAAACCCCCAGCCTGACCGATGAAAACACTTTCATGGGCAGGGTGGTGGAGCCAGGACCGGCAACGAAACTGGAAATCACCAGATCATCAAGCGACAGGGTGAAGGACAAAAGCCAGCCTGCCATCAGGGCCGGTAAAATCATTGGCAGCGTGATCAGGAAGAAAATCTTGGTTGGTTTTGCCCCCAGATCCATCGCCGCTTCCTCGATCGAGCTGTCCATACCGGCAAGGCGGGATTGGACAACAACGGCAACATAGGCAGCACAGAATGTTGTATGGGCAATGACGATGGTGGTCATGCCGCGCCCTTCTGGCCAGCCGATAAGCTGTTCCATGGTAACAAATAGCAACAGCAACGAAAGACCGGTAATGACATCGGGCATCACCAGTGGGGCTGCCACCATGCCCGAAAACATCGTACGGGTCCGAAAACGGCCGAAACGCGACATGACCAGCCCGGCCGGGGTGCCAATGGCAAGTGCAAGGGTTGCCGCCATGACACCAATGCGCAGACTGTTCCAGGCGGCATCAATCATGCCGTCATCGTTAAACAGTTCAACATACCATTTCGTCGAAAACCCGGCCCAAACCGTTACCAGTTTACCTTCGTTGAACGAATAAATGATTACGAGCATGATCGGCACATAAAGGAATGCAAAGCCGAAACACAGCGTCGAGGTTAAAAAGATCGATCGTTTTCCGCTCATTTCCCGGCCTCCTCGGATTTGCCCTGGATATGCTGGAAATACATGATCGGAACGACCAGAAAAATCAGCATGGCGATGGCGACGGACGATGCAATCGGCCAATCCCGGTTAGAGAAAAATTCGTTCCACAGTGTGCGCCCGATCATCAGTGTATTGGGGCCACCCAGCAGTTCCGGGATCACAAATTCGCCCACGGCGGGAATAAAGACCAGCAAAGACCCCGCCAGAACGCCCGGCATTGAAAGCGGAAGCGTGACTTTTAAAAATGCTTTCCACGGCTTGCAGCCAAGGTCGAGGGCGGCCTCAAGCAGGCTGACATCCATTTTTTCCAGCGTTGAATAAAGCGGCAGGATCATGAAGGGCAGATATGTATAAACAATGCCGATATAAACCGCGAACTCAGTTTGCCGCATGATCAAGGGTTCGGAAATGATATGCATGCCCATCAGGGCGGCGTTGATCAGTCCTTCGCGGTCCAGAATGCCGATCCAGGCATAAACGCGGATCAGGAAACTGGTCCAGAACGGCAAGATCACCAGCATCAGCAAAAGGTTGCGCGTTGATCCCTTGGCCCGGGCAATGCCATAGGCCATCGGATAGCCGATCAGCAGCGTGATGACCGTTGAAATGGCCGCAATGCGGATTGAATTGAGATATGCGGTGATATAAAGGCTGTCGGACAGCAAAAACAGGTAATTGCCAAAATTAATGGCAATATTAACCCCGTCATCAACCCATTGAAACAGGGGGGTATAGGGGGGCAGGGCATATTGGGCGGTGGCGAAACTGATTTTTAAAACAATCAGAAACGGCACCAGGAAAAACAGGAACAGCCATAAATAGGGCAAGCCAATAACAAGAACCCGCCCATGCCGGATCATCCAGCGGTCAAAACGTTGTTTAAGGGTTGGTTTTATCTCGCTCATTGGTTCAGCACCGAGGCGGACCCCGTCTCCCAGGTTACCCATACCCGATCTTCCCACGTATAGCGCGGTTCGTTATGGCGATGGGTGTTGGGTTCGCTGACCTTGATGCGCATGCCGCTTTCAAGGCGCACGTGATAGGTTGAGAGACCGCCGAGATAGCCGATTTCCTCGACTTTGCCGCTAAAGCAGTTATGGCCGCTATCGTTTGGTTTTTCGGAACAAAGACGCAGGCGTTCCGGGCGCAGGGCAACCCACAGGGTTGTGCCTTCATGGCCCTGAACGGCATGGTCGATATAAATATCGCCGCCCATATCGTCAGACCGGATGATAGCGTATTTTTCATCATCATCAACCAGGGTTCCTTCAACCAGATTGACCTGGCCCAGGAAATTGGCAGTAAAGCGCGAGTTGGGATATTCATAAAGTTCAAACGGGGTGCCGGTTTGTTTGATCACGCCTTCATTCATGACGGAAATGCGCGATGCCATTGTCATGGCTTCTTCCTGGTCATGGGTAACCATGACAAATGTGGTGCCAAGTTTTTCCTGAATATTGACCAGTTCAAACTGGGTCTGTTCGCGCAGTTTTTTATCAAGCGCCCCTAACGGTTCGTCAAGTAAAAGCACTTTGGGTTGTTTGACAAGCGAGCGGGCCAGGGCCACGCGCTGACGTTGCCCGCCTGATAGCTGATCGGGTTTGCGTTTGGCAAATTTGCTCATCTGGACCAGTGCCAGCATGTCGGCCACACGGTCTTTTATTTCAGATTTTGAATAACCATCCTGATGCAGGCCGAAGGCAACATTGGTTTCAACACTCATATGCGGGAACAGGGCATAGGATTGAAACATCATGTTGGTGGGCCGTTCATAGGGGGGCACACCGGCCATATCGACGCCATCAATGAAAATCTTGCCTTCGGTCGGCTCTTCAAACCCGGCCAGCATCCGCAGCAAGGTGGTTTTTCCGCACCCTGATCCGCCCAAAAGGGCGAACAGTTCATGGCGATAAATATCGAGCGATACATCGTCGACAGCGTAAAAATCGCCAAATTTTTTGGTTACTTTTTCAAACCGGATAAACGGAACCGCATCCGGATCGTTCCACGGTTGGCTTGTCTGCACGCATTCGCGCGCCTCTTGCTGATTGGCCCCCTGCGACACCAGGATTCTCCCGTCTGATGTTGTTAAACTATTTGTATTTTTCTGCTTAACAGGATGAAGCAATTCCGCAATCTGTAAAGAGAAGTGTGCGATATTTCGAACGTTCGGATGTTGATTTTGCCTGAAATGCGCGGAAAATGGGCGGTGATGTTCAGTAATTGAGCATTTTTTGCTTCACGTATGCGCGTCTTGCCGTCTGCGTAATTGCGATCGGGCGTGGTTTCTTCGCAGTGCGTTATGCGAGTCATAAATGAAACAAGGCGCGGAGATACCGCGCCTTGTTTATATCAGTTTTTTATTGAAGACGTGTCTATTGGCCGGTTTTCAATTTGGTCCACAAACGGGTGCGTTCGCGCAGCAGTTTGGGGCCAGGTTCGACTTTGGCGCGCAGCTTTGCCTTGACCTCGTCGGACGGGTAAATGCCCGGATTGTTTTTGATTTCGGCATCAACATATTGCATCGCTGCCAGGTTCGGGCCTGCATAGGTGACATAGTTGGTGATCGAGGCACTCACCTTGGCATCCAGCACGTAATTGATGAATTTGTGCGCGAGATCGGGGTGCGGTGCATCGGCAGGGATCAGCATGGTATCAAACCAGATCAACGTGCCTTCTTTCGGGATCACATATTTGATGTGAATATTGTCCCCGGCCTCTTCTGCGCGGTCACGCGCGATAAACACGTCGCCCGAAAAACCGACAGAGACACAGACGTTGCCGTTGGCAAGGTCGTTGATATATTGCGAGCTGTTAAAGTAGGTGATAAAGGGGCGGATCTTTTCAAGCTGCGTCATTGCGGCCTGAATGGTTTCCTTGCTTTGCGGTTTGTCACCATTGCCGAGATAGAAATTGACCGGATCAACCATTTCGCCCGGATCGTCGAGCAGGGTCAGACCGCATTTTGACAGCGGTTCGGCATATTTCGGGTCGAAAATCAGCGCCCAGCTATCGGTCGGGGCATCGTCGCCCAGAATCTCCTTAACCTTGTCAACGTTATAACCATAGCCGTTTGTGCCCCACATATAGGGGACGGCATAGGCGTTGTCAGGGTCGTATTTGGCGGTCTGTTTTAAAATCGCCGGGTCAAGATTGCCATAGTTCGGCAATTTCGATTTGTCGAGTTTCTGGAAAATTTTGGCCTGGATCAGGCGTTGGGCGTCGGCAAGGGTCGGCACAACGATATCATAGCCGGAATGACCTGCCAGCAATTTGGCTTCGACAACCTGGTTGCTGTCATAGACGTCGTAATTGACCTTAACGCCATATTCTTTTTCAAAATTGGCAATCGTATCTTCGGCGATATAGTCCGACCAGTTATAGATATTCAAGACATCTTCGGCCGATGCCATGGTCGCATGGGTCGAAACCGCCGCAACCAGAACAATCAGGCTGGTGGCGCATTTTTTTAGTGACGACATGTCGCTGTGCCTCCCTTATTGGCATCATTGAGACAGGCCAACGGGGGATGTTGCCCCCGCAAGCTCCTGTCTATCCTTTAAACCGTTCAGGGATTTGTCAAACACAAGATATCGTCATCACAACAATTTTGTGCTTTTGGCAAATCCCCCAAAGCCGCTGATGGCTGACCTATTGGCCGGTTTTCAGTTTCGTCCACAGACGGGTCCGGGTCCGCAAAACCTTTTGCCCTGGTTCAACCTTGGCATACAGGCGTTGTTTGACGTCGTCTGACGGGTAAACGGCAGGGTTATTTTTAATCCGGTCTTCAATATAGTCCATCGCCGCCAGATTCGGCCCGGCATATTCAACGTAATTCGTGATCGCAGCACTGACATCGCCGCGCAGAATATAGTTGATGAATTTCAAGGCCAGATCGGGATGCGGGGCATCCGCCGGGATCATCATGGTATCAAACCAGATCAAAGTGCCTTCCTTGGGGATGACATATTTGATTTCGTTCCCATTCCCGGCTTCGGCTGCGCGCGATGCGGCCATATACACATCACCCGACCAGCCAATGGCGGCACAAATATTGCCGTTGGCCAGATCGTTGATATATTGCGAGCTGTGAAAATAGGTGATGTAGGGGCGGATTTTTTCCAGCTGCGCCATCGCCGCGTCGACGATTTCGGTGCTTTGCGGCTTGTCGGCTGTTCCCAGATAGGCACTGACCAGCGGGACAATTTCGCTGGGATCGTCCAGCATGGTCAAGCCGCATTTGCCAAGAGCCTGCGCATATTCGGGATCAAAAATCAGCGACCAGCTGTCTACCGGCGCGTCATCACCCAGCACTTCTTTTATTTTGGCCACGTTATAGCCAATGCCGTTTGTCCCCCAGAGATAGGGCACAGCATAGGCATTGTCCGGGTCATATTTGACGGTCTGTTTTAAAATGGCAGGGTCAAGATTGTCGTAATTGGATAATTTTGACTTGTCGAGTTTTAAAAACAGTCCTGCTTTGATCAGGCGTTCGGCGTCGGCCAGCGTCGGCACCACCAGGTCATAACCGGAATTGCCAGCCAGCAACTTGGCTTCGACCATCTGGGTGCTGTCATAGACATCGTAATTTACCTTGACGCCAAATTCCTTTTCAAAATTGGCGACGGTATCTTCGGCAATATAATCCGACCAGTTGTAAATATTTAAAACTTCTTGTGCAGATGCGCTATGGGCAAGACCCATAAGGCCCATCGCAATTGCAATCAGGCTGACAGATTTTTTATTTGGTTTCATTTTGCGGTGCCTCCCTTGTGGCAACGTCATTAATCATGGGGGCCTCCCTGTTCCACCCATGCCTGACGCAATCCTGTTACGATTCGGGCCTTTGTCAAACACTTGAATTTGTGTTTCTTCGTATTTCGAATTTTATGCCGGTATTGTGCCGATGAATGAAAAATCATTGCGCCGAAACGGGTGTTCCGGCGCAATGATTGCTTAAAACAAAACGTGTCTAAAACCGTCAAGATCAGACATTAAGCAGAAGATGTTCGCGTTCCCATGCGCTGATAACGGTCTGATAAGCATCCCATTCGGCTTCTTTAACCGCGAGAACGGCTGCGGAAAACTCGTCACCCAACAGTTCTTTCAACGGGCGGGACCGGCTGAATTTTGCCAGGGCTTCGTGGATATGGCGGGGCAGGGAATGCGCCCGGTCATAGCCCGATCCTTCAATAGGTGTTGTTGGATCGATTTCTTCCTGAATACCCAAAAGACCGCAGGCAAGCGATGCGGCAATGGCCAGATAGGGGTTGGCATCGGCACCGGGAATGCGGTTTTCAATCCGGCGTGCGCTGGGCGGGCCGTTGGGCTGGCGCAGGCCAACAGTACGGTTATCAAGCGCCCAGTGCATGTTGATTGGCGCATCCGACCACGGTTGCAAACGGCGATAGCTGTTCATGTTGGGGGCCAGTAACGGCATTGCCGCAGGCAGATAGCGCTGCAGACCACCAATATAGTTCAGGAACAGTTTCGAATTTTGGCCGTCGTCATCGGAAAACAGGTTTTTACCGGTGTCGATATCGATCAGGCTTTGATGAATATGCATGGCACTGCCCGGCAAATTCCCCATCGGTTTGGCCATAAAGGTGCCATAGACGCCGTGTTTCAAGGCTGTTTCGCGGAGCGTTCGTTTGAACAAAAAGGACTGATCGGCAAGTTCAAGTGGCGCGCCGTGGTTAAAGTTCATTTCCAGCTGGGCCGGGCCCGATTCGTGGCTCATGGTATCGGCGTCGATATTCATGGCCTCGCAATAATCGTAAAGATCCTCGATCAGCGGGTCGAATTCGTTAATCGCATCAATGCCAAAGGCGTTTGATGCCCGTTCCGGACGGCCGGAACGCCCGACAGGCGGTTCCAGCGGGTTGTCGGGATCGGTGTTTTTGGCAACCAGATAAAATTCAAGTTCCGGTGCAATGATCGGGCGCATGCCCAGGTTTTCAAACTGTTTGAGAACCCGTTTAAGAACATTGCGTGGCGAAATTGACACTTCCTCGCCAGAGAAATGGTAACAATCGCAAATGATCTGGGCGGTTGGTTCTTCGTACCAGGGAACAACGCGGATGGTTTCGGCATCGGGGACCATCACCACGTCTTTTTCGGCCGGGTCTAAAAAGGCATCGGTTTCCTCGGGGTATCCCCCGGTGACCGTCAGGCAGAAAATTGCCTCGGGAATCGCGAGGCTTTTGTTTTCGACTCCGCGCAAAAACTTTTGTGTTGGCAAAACCTTGCCGCGTGCCACCCCTGACATGTCAGGCACAATGCATTCGACTTCTTCAATTTTTCGTTCGGATAGCCACGTTTTGAGATCCGTACTCATCATAAGTCGGGCGCTTTCACGCCAGTCCTTCATAATTGCAGTTTATTGCTTTTTTACCGGTTTTTACCGGCGTCCTTTACAACAAACTGTGTTTAAGTTGGCAAATTGTCGAATAAATTTCGGTTTTTTGTCTGTTTTCCCGAATTCACTGCGAACATCTAACGGTATAGCCGAATATGACCCAAGAGTAAATCTGGCAGGATACGTCCTATTCGCGCTATAGTCGCTTTCAGATTATAAGTTCAGCGTTTGGACGCTGGTCAAGGAGGTAAAGAATGAAAATCGAACATCCCTATCTAATGTTTCTTGGCGATGCCCCGGATGAACTGGCTGCGAAGACCGCCATTGGCATCAAACAATGGCGCCCGCAATGGTGCAAGGGCCAATTGCGTTTGGAAAACTGCCATGCCGATCTTGGCCTGCCAGATATGACCATTGCCGAAGCCCGCGAAGCCGGTGTGAAAACACTGGTTCTGGGTGTTGCCAACCGTGGCGGCATCATCGGACCGGCATGGATGGAAACGCTGCTGGCAGCGATTGATGCCGGTATGGACATTGCCAATGGTTTGCACACCAAGTTAACCACGATCCCCGAACTGGTCGACGCTGCAGCCGCCAAGGGCGTTTCACTGTTTGACGTGCGCCATTTCGACGGCAAACTGCCGATTGGCAATGGTGAAAAACGCAGCGGCAAGCGGGTTCTGGCTGTTGGTACGGATTGTTCGGTCGGCAAAATGTACACCGCCCTGGCCATTGAAGAAGAAATGAAAAAGCGCGGTATTAAATCGACCTTCCGTGCTACCGGCCAGACCGGCATTTTTATTGCGGGCGAAGGTATTTCGGTTGATGCCGTAATTTCCGATTTTATTTCCGGCGCGGTTGAAACCATTGCCCCGGCCAACGATGCGGACCATTGGGACGTTGTTGAAGGGCAGGGCAGCTTGTTCCATGCCTCGTTTGCGGGGGTGTCGATGGGCCTTTTGCATGGCGCACAGGCCGATGCAATTGTGGTTTGCCACGAGCCGACTCGTACCCACATGCGTGGTTTGCCCGGCTATTCCCTGCCGGACCTGAAAACCACGATGGACGTCAATCTGATGCATGCGCGTCTGACCAACCCCAATTGTGTTGTGGCCGGTTTTGCCATTAACACCAAGGCACTGGACGCGGATGCTGCCAAAAAGCTGATGGCAGATATTTCGGCTGAATTTGGCTTGCCCTGTGTTGATCCGGTGCGGGACGGCGTTGCCCCGATTGTTGACCAGTTGCAGGAGATCTGATGTGCCGAAATTAAGCGTCACATCCGAAGTTTGGCCATTGCGAACAGCCTTTAAAATTTCGCGCGGGGCAAAAACCCAGGCGGAAGTTGTGGTTGTTACGCTTGGCGACGGCGAGTTTAGCGGGCGCGGGGAATGTGTTCCCTATGCCCGCTACGGCGAATCAATTGATCAGGTGATTGCCGATATTAATGCCCAGGCCGATGCGCTGGACCGCGGGATGACCCGTGCGCAATTGCAAGATGCGATGAAGCCCGGGGCGGCCCGCAACGCCGTTGACTGCGCCTATTGGGACCTGGAGGCCAAACGTTTCGGCCGCCGGGTCTGGGATTTGCCGGGTCTTGAAACCCCGGCCCCTGAAGGGTTGGTTACGGCGGAAACGCTTAGCCTCGATACGCCCGATGCCATGCGTGAAGCTGCGAAAAAGGCCGCTTCTGCCCCGCTTTTGAAATTAAAGCTGAACGGGGAAAACGTGCTGGAGTCGGTGCGGGCCGTGCGCGAAGGAGCGCCCGTCGCGCGGTTGATTGTCGATGCCAACGAGGCATGGTCGATCGGGCTTTTGCGCGATATCGGGGCCGAGCTTGATGCGCTGGGTGTTGAAATGATCGAGCAGCCCTTGCCAGCTGGCAGTGATGACGGGCTGGCTGATATTGATTGCCCGGTTTTGCTGTGCGCCGATGAGTCGGTTCATACCGTGGCCGATATTCCGCGTCTGGCCCGGCTTTATGACATGATCAATATCAAGATCGATAAAACCGGTGGCTTGACCGGCGCGATTGAACTTGCAGATGCGGCCCTTGAGGCCGGAATGCAATTGATGGTGGGCTGCATGGTGGGAACGTCGCTTGCGATGGCACCTGCCATGGTTGTGGCCGCCCGGGCGCGCATTGTTGATCTTGACGGTCCGCTTTGGATGGCAAAAGACCGCGAGAATGGCATAGAGTTCACAAAAGGCGTTATGGCTTTACCCGATGTAAGACTTTGGGGATAATCTGACAGTTGTAACGCAGGTTTTTTGTCATTCAGTATGATGAATATAAGGGGCAGTTGTGCAGCTGCCCCTTTTCTTTTTTTGTGTTAGCCATCAAATATTGCGTGTGGCGTCCATTTTATGTTCAGAATAATTCATGAAATTTGGCGCTAATTTAGTTTTGTTGCGCATTTACTGCTCTTTTGGATAGTTGTTATTTCGCGCTTATAAGGTGAGGATGGCCTCGAATTTCCGGGACGTTCGGTGCTCCTGGTCAAAACAGGTGACGGAGCCCCTTGGTGCCAGCCTCGAAATCTCCTTTAGCGTCCTCCCTTCAGGGCAGATTGCGATGTGATTGTCGCGATCTTGTTGTGCCGTTTTTTCACAATGATGCTTTGCGCCTGCGCCGTTCCGAAATTTTACGCCATACCGGGCGTCTGGCGGCGGGGTTTGTCTTGTTATTCCTGTTTTGTGCGCCGTTTTGGGATGGTACCTATGACACCCTGTTTTCGGCAAGCGCGCCGAATGTGTCACGGCTGGTTGTTGTGCTGGTGGCGTTTTGGGTGGTGTTTGACGGGCGTTTGGGCGCGCGGTTGCGGCGCAAGCTGCCCTTGCTGCCCTTCGCTTTGCTTATGCTTGCGGCGGCGGCATTGCTGGCGCTGTCGCTGATGGACCCTGCTGCGTCGGCCGCATCGGTGATGACCCATGCGCTTTTGTTGCTGGCAATTGGTATGCTGCTTGCCGCGATGCCATTATCCGTGATCGAGGTTTGCGCTTTTTTGGCAATCCCCGCCGCACTTGATCTGTCGGGTTTGCTGCCCGATACGGCAGGGGCGGTTGATGTCGGTGTTATGTCGATCAGGGTGCTTTTTCTGGTTATGACCCTGACCGCCGGTCTTTCCGCCCTGTTGCAGTTACACCGTACCATTATCAATATTCAGCAGATTGCGCAGGACCCGCTGACCGGGGCTTATAGCCGGGGTTTTGGCAGTGAAATGTTGTTTTTGGGGTTCGAGGGCGCCCGGCGAAATTGCCGCCCGTTTTCGGTTGCCTTTGTTGATCTCGATAATTTCAAGCAGGTGAACGACCAGTTTGGCCATGACCGTGGCGATCGCATCCTTGCCAATAGCGGCGAAAACCTGATTGCCGGTTTGCGCCGGGGTGACGTTGTGGTGCGTTGGGGCGGGGAAGAGTTTTTGGTGCTGCTGCCTGGTTTAAATGTGGCACAGGCCCGCGAGGTGATGCGGCGTGTGGTTGAAGTCGGCCTGGCCGAGCTACCGGATGGCGGCAGGCAGCACTGCAGTGTGGGTATTGCCGAGCGGATTGAGGACAAAATAGAAGAGCCTCACTCGCTGGTCGATCTGGCCGACCAGCGTATGTATGAAATCAAAAAAGATCACGCAACAGATGGCATGGGGGCATCTCGTGCCGGGCCACAGTCCGCCGAACCGGAAAGCGATGCACCCGGTGCGACGATTATTTTGCATCCGGCATGTGATGCATCGGTGTAAGCAGGTCTGATTACCTGTTGATGTGCCCAATGGTGCTTGCGGTAAAGTGCGTTAACGATTTTGTTTGGTGCGGCGCGGCATAATATCGAATTACGGTGATCAAACCGCTCAACCAGCCCCTCATTTTTACATTTTCGTGTTTATCCGTGACGCTATCACGGAAGGGGCACTGTTCAGACCAGTGTTGTGGCTGGTTACACGACAATGGGTGCCGACCATATTGCGGGCCGTAGAGATTCGATTGGCTATTGCGACTCAGATTTCCCTTAATTTTCGTTTTTTGATACGAAAAACGGCAAAACTGAAAATATGGTCGGAATTTACCTTCCGATTCGGCAGCGATTCTGTCGTAATTTTGCACGCGCTTTGGGTTTGGCTGCTGCATTTGAGGGCAGTATCGGATCGAAAAAGCGTCAGTCTCGTGAATTTTTGATCAAAAAAACAGCACAAAATTTAATGGTAAAAAAATAGACAGAAAAATGTTGCACAGCAGCGCTGATCTGGTTATTCTCTATTTGTGCGCTGCGGTAGGACGCAGTGCATTCCGGCGAGCGACTAGTTCGCTCGTTTCTTGGACGTTTCCTCCCTAGACTTGGGCCGCTGTCATAGGCGGCCTTTTTTTTGTCTGGAATCTGGGGTTTTTAGCGATATTAGACGCGCTTTTGGCAAATTAATTGCCCAGAGGTGCTCCAGATAAAATCCTGATTTCACTTTGTGCGCTGCGGTGTAAATGCTGGCGAAAGAACGGGTTATGATTGTTGGGGGGCTGGCTTTGACGGGGCCTCCATGCGCGGATCGGCATCGGGAATGGTGCCGTCGCCGTCGCCAAGACCGCGCTGCATGATGACGCTATCGACCCAGCGGCCCAGTTTATAGCCTGCCGACTGCAACGTTCCCGCCACACGAAAGCCAAGCCGGGCATGCAGGCCGATAGAGGCAACATTTGCGGAATCGCCAATAATGGCGACCATCTGGCGGTATTGCAGGGCCGTGCAGCGCGTGATCAGTTCTGACAGCAGGGCGCGCCCGGCACCTTTGCCGACAATTTCCGGGGCAATATAGATGGTATCTTCGATAGTGAAGCGATAGGCGGGGCGGGGGCGATAGGCCCCGGCATAGGCGAAGCCTTCGACATTGCCGTCAATTTCAGCGACCAGATAGGGCAGGCCGCGTTCGCGCACATGTTGCCAGCGGGCTGTCAGTTCGGCAATTTCAGGGGCGCGTTCTTCGAACGAGGCAAGGCCATGCAGCACATGGTGGCCGTAAATTTCGGTGATGCGGGCAAAATCATCGGGCCGGGCATCCCGGATCAGCAGATTGCCGAGTTTATGATCGGTGGTGGCGGCAGTCATTCCAGGGGGCTCCCGTCGAACTGGTGAAAGGTTTTGATAAGGCGGCTCATCTGATCGCGCAAAAGCGTGAAACCGCGATGGGGTGTCAGGGTTTCTTCTTCCATATACAGGGCGCGGTTAATTTCGATTTGCAGGGTGTGGACGTGCTGGTCAGGTTGGCCATAGTGGCGGGTGCAGTAACCGCCCGCGTAGGGGTCATTATAGGCCGGGCGATAGCCCATGTCGCGAAAACATTCGTCAACAAAACGGGTTAATGCCGGATGGCAGGACCGGCCATAACAATCGCCCAGGACCAGATCGACGCGGGACTGGGCGGAATCCATCGAGTCACCCGGCATCGAATGGCAATCGATCAGAATGCAATAGCCAAACTGATCCCGGGTGGTGTCGATCAGCTTTTGCAGGGCTGCGTGATAGGGGGTGTAATAGGTATTGATGCGGTGCAGGGCATCGGCGATCGGCAGGCGGGTTTTGTAAATTTCCACCCCGCCACTGACAACACGCGGGATTGATCCCAGTCCGGAAAGGGCGCGCATGGAATGAATGTCGGCATTGTCGGGCAACGGGCCATCAAACATGCGCGGGTCCAGTTCCAACGCACCACGATTAACATCGACATAGGCGCGGGGGAAATTCGCGCACAGAAGCGGGGCACCATTTTGCGGGGCGGCAGCAAACAGCCGGTCGACAAAGGCATCTTCGGAGGCGCGCAGGGCAAAGGCATCGATTCGGGCCTGCGACACCAGATCATCGGGATAAGCCCGGCCAGAATGCGGCGAGGCAAAGACCACAGGAAGAGTCTGGCATTGCGGCAGAAAAACAGTCGCCGGGGTGCTGGTGCTTTGTTCAGGTGGCATCAGGTTCATGTGGCTTTCGTCGCGCAGGCTGTCAGGGGCACCAACATGGTGCAAATCGGGCGAGGCATTCTCTTATCATGAAGATTTTTTTGCAAAAAGCCAAATGGGGGGTTGCACCTTTGCAAGCCTTGGGCTAAATACCGCTGCGCCGCAGGAAACAACGCCGGAGCATTTCGGCAAGTAACCATATTGCGGCAAACGGAAGATGGCAAGATGGGCCTATAGCTCAGTTGGTTAGAGCGTTCGCTTGACATGCGAGAGGTCACAAGTTCGAGTCTTGTTAGGCCCACCATTCCAGCCCCGCCCCTTTGGCGGGGTTTTGTGCGTTCAGGGCCAGATTTTCTGTTATCCTCGATTTTCAAGGCATTGATTCTGTTCGAGTTCGTCGAAACTTGATGATAGAATATTTTCAGACTTGAAAGCCCGGGGATTGTGTGTTGAATGCATTCAAGTGATAGATTGCTTTTGCGATGAAGGAGCATGCGATGGGGTTGCCATTTGAAACAATTCTGGGCCTTGTGGCGGGCAGCCTGACGACGCTGGCTTTTTTACCGCAAGTGATCCGGACCTGGCGCACCCGCTCGACTGCGGATATTTCCCTGGGCATGTTTCTGGTGCTGTGTACCGGTATTGCGCTGTGGTTTGTTTATGGCTTGATCAATGGCGACTGGCCGGTGATCATCGCCAATGGACTGACCTTCCTGCTTGCAGCAATCATTTTGGGTTTCAAGCTGCGCCACGGCTGATTTCAAGCAGCCTGGTGGCATGTGCGGGACCAGCGGGAAAGGATCCATGCCCCGGATGGCCTTTCCGCGGCCACGGGGCCTTGAAAGACGACATGGTTTGGCTGGAAAAAGGGCGATCAAACCGTAAAGGGTTCGACCGCCCAATTTTTATGCTGTCATCGATGATTCCCGATCAGCCCAGTTTTAAATCAAAAACAACAAGCCCGTTAATGCCGCCTTCGGCCAGGCCGACCAGTTCGGCCCCCAGCGCTTTGTGGTCGGGCAGAGCGAGATAGGCATCCCGCGCGGCTTCATCGACAAAATCAACGCAAATGCCGTATTTAAAGCCTTGTTCCAAACCTTCGGGGCTGAGCGACAGGCTGGCGTCAAAATCACGCATGCCGGGCAATTGTTCGCGCAGCCCGGCCAGGCGATCAAACAGGTTTTGAATGGTTTGTTCGCTGGTATCAGATTTGAATTTGACCAGCACGATATGGCGAATCATTCGGTATGGTTCCTTTTGTCAGCCAATTGGCGATAGGCGATTGTTTTTGTTATGTGGGCCAAAAACCCGGCACCGCCAGTCGGGGGCGACGATTATGTCCGCATGACGGCAATGGATTTGCGAAACCGGAAGGCGGCAAAGGCAAAGAACAGCCCGCCGATACCGGCAATCATGGCAAATTCCGGCCACACAATATCCAGCCCGGCCCCCCGATATAATATCGACTGGGCGAATTTGACATAATGGGTTGATGGCACGAATGTCATGATCCATTGCATCAGTTGGGGCTGACTTTCGGTGGGGGTATAGCCGCCCGAAAGCAGGCGCATGGGCAACACCACCAGCATGAACAACAAGCCAAATTGCGGCATCGATTGCGCCAGGGTCGCGAGAAAAATGCCAAGCGCGGTGGCGAAAAACAGATACAAAACCGTGCCTGCCAGAAACAGCACTTCAGACCCGGCAATAGGGACTTTTAACAACAGTTCCACCACCAGCCACAGCGACAAACCAGCCGCGACCAGAATGATCAGCCCGTTGGACCATACCTTTGCCATCATGATTTCAAACGGGGCAAGGGGCATGACCAGCAAATGTTCGATGGTGCCATGTTCGCGTTCGCGGATCAGGGCGGCCCCGGCTAGAATGATCGCCAGCATGGTCACATTGTTGATGATTTCCATCACACTGGTGAACCATGAACTTTCGGCATTGGGGTTAAAGGCATAGCGCAAGACAAGGTCGATGGGGGCTTGTGCGGTTTGGCCTGCGGCCAGGGTTTTGCCGCCCACCCAGGTGCGAATTTCCTGGCTGAAAATATTGTTGATATATCCTTCGCCAATGCCGGCCTGCATCATGGCGGTGGCATCGATATTGAGTTGAATATCGGGTTTGTGCCCGGCAATAACATCGGCTTCAAAGTCGGTGGGTATCACCAGAACAAAGGTATATTTGCCGCTATCCATCATCGGGTCGATCTGATCATAACGGATCAGAACCGGTTTTTTGAAATAGGGTTCCTGGAATGCATCGCGCAGGCGGGTCGAAAGTTGTGATCGATCAAGGTCGACCACGGCAATTGAGGCGTTATGGAGATCATGCGAAAGACCGGTGGCGGCGGTATAAATGGCAAAGGAAAATGCCCAGACGATAAGGGCCAGCAACACCACATCCTGACGCAGGCTGAACAGTTCCTTGATCCCGAGACGATAGATGTTTTCGATACGATGGCGCAGGTTCATGGTCAACGCTCCTGCCGGGGAAGAAGCAGCATTGACAGGCCGGTCAGGGCCGGAAAGAACAATGCCAGAATGATGAATTGTGGATAAAGCGCCATAAAACCAAGGGCTTTGGTAAATACCCCGATGCTAATGGTCATGAAATGCGAGGTCGGGATGATCATGGATAATATCCGCGGGGCCGCGGTCAGCGATGAAATGGGCTGCATCATGCCCGAAAACATCACCGATGGGATCATGGTGGCAATGGCGGTGCCAAACAGGGCGGCAATCTGGGTTTTGGTGAAAGATGAAATCAGCAATCCCAACCCGGTTGTCGAAACCACAAACAGAAAGGCCCCGAGCACAAGGGCCGGAAAGCTGCCTTTGATCGGAACGCCAAAGGCGACAATGGCCATAAATGTCATCAGGGCGAAATTGATCATGCCAAGCGCGATATAGGGGATCTGTTTGCCCAGCAAAAATTCAAACCGGCTGACCGGGGTCACATAAAGGTTGGTGATTGAGCCCAGTTCCTTTTCACGCACCACGCCAACCGCCATTAAGACGGCTGGAATAAACACCAGCAACAGCGCAATAACCGATGGCACAATGGCATAGATGCTTTTGAAATCCTGGTTATAGCGATAGCGTGCCTGAATGCCGGCCGGGAGGGTGGCGACACTATTGCCGGTTTCACGCAGGATGGTGTCAGCAATATATTTTTGGTGAATGCCCTGCACATAGCCATGAATGGTTTCGGCGCGAAACGGCATGGTGCCATCAATGGTTGCGGCAATTTCCGGGGTGCGGCCCTGTTGCAGTTTGCGGCCGAAAGTTGGTGGAATTTCCACCACAAGTGCCAGTTCACCACTTTTTATACGCTGGTCCATGTCGGCGTAATTATCAAGCGGGGGCCGTTCGGTAAAATAACGCGATCCGGCAAGGCCTTCCAGATAGGTTCGGCTTTCGGGTGTCTGGTCACGGTCCAGGGCGGCATAGGTCAGGTTTTCAACATCGAATGTAATGCCCCAGCCAAAAACCGGCATTAAAATCATTGTGCCCAATAGCGCAAAAACCAGACGGATCGGATCGCGGATCAGGCCCATCGTCTCGCGCAGACTATAGGCCCACATGCGCCGGGGGCTAAAACCGGGCACCGCTTTTTCCGCCCAGTTTGACACCGCATTTAAGGTGTTATTGTCATCGTTTGCGTCGGGGCTGATATCGTCAATGGGCGGGGCGCTGTCTGTGACGCTTTCGCCGGTTGCTTCTTTCAGATAGGCAATAAAGGCTTGCTCCAGCGTTTCGGTGCCGCGCTTTTTTACCAGGGCATCGGGGGTGTCACTGTCTAAAACCTGGCCCGCATGCATCAGTGAAATACGGTCGCAACGTGCCGCTTCGTTCATGAAATGCGTCGAGATAAAAATCGTCACGCCCTGATTGCGGGACAGATCGATCAGCAATTGCCAAAAATCATCACGGGCAATCGGATCAACACCCGATGTCGGTTCATCAAGAATAAGGATTTCGGGCGAATGAATAATTGCCACGGCCAGTGACAGTCGTTGACGCACCCCCAAAGGCAGTTTTTCTGCCAGGTCATCCAGATATGGGGTCAGACCAAACCGGGTTGAAAGGTCATTAATGCGTGATGACAGTTTGTCGGCCGGTAAATGAAACAACCTTGCGTGCAAATCCAGATTTTGCCGCACGGTGAGTTCGGAATATAGCGAGAAACCCTGCGACATATAGCCAACCCGTTCGCGCATTTTAAGGTCTTTGCCGTCAGACAGTTCGCCAAACAGCCAGGCCTTGCCTTTGGATGATGGTAACAGGCCGGTCAGCATTTTCATGGTTGTGGTTTTGCCACAGCCATTGGAGCCTAAAAACCCGAAGATCTCGCCGCGTTCAATGCGGAAACTGACATGATCGACGGCGGTGAAATCGCCAAATTTTTTCGTCAGGTCTTTTGCTTCGATGGCGGGTTTGTCGCCGCTTTCGGGGCGCGGCGGAATAACCAGTTCCTTGTGGTTCTTGCGCTGCTCTTCGGGCAAAAGGGCGATAAAGGCCGCTTCCAGACTGTCGGTTTTTGTGTGTTTCAGCAATTCCTGTGCGGTGCCACGGGCCAGAATTTTACCATCATTCATAGCGATCAAATGATCAAACCGGCTGGCTTCATCCATATAGGCGGTGGCGACCAGCACGGTCATGTTGCGGCGCGCATGGCGAATAGTGTCGATCAGCGCCCAGAATTGCTGGCGCGATAGCGGATCAACCCCGGTTGTTGGCTCATCGAGGATCAAGATGTCCGGGTCGTGAATCAGCGCGCAGCACAGGCCCAGTTTTTGTTTCATCCCCCCCGAAAGATTGCCTGCTGGCCGGTTGGTAAACGGGTCCAGACCGGTGCTTTTGACCAGTTTTTCAATGCGCTGGGCACGTTCGGATTTTTTCTGCCCAAACAGGCGACCGAAAAATTCCAGATTTTCGCGCACGGTCAAATCCATATACAGGTTCTTGCCCAGCCCCTGCGGCATATAGGCGATGCGCGGCGACGTTCTGGCACGCTGGCGGGCTTTGCGCATATCACCGCCCAGGGTTATGACATCGCCTTGCTGCACTTCCCGTGCCCCGGCGATCAGGCCTAACAGGGTTGATTTGCCGACCCCGTCAGGGCCGATAAAGCCGACAATGCGCCCCTGATCAAGCTCAAGATTGATGTTCGAAAGCGCATCGGTCTTGCCATACTGGTGCGAAACATCTTTTACCCGCACGGCGGGCCGGTTTTCAGGGATCGTATCCATGCTGTTGCCCAGTGGTTCTGTGTCACCGTTGGGGGAAATCATTTGCCGCTGGTTTCCATGGTGCCAGCAGGCGTGTCGCTGGCGGGATGGTTGCTGTTATCAACAGTGCCGGCATTGTCGGGCAAATGTACCTTTAGCCGATCCGGCCAGCCGCTGTTGGATGCCAGAATGATATAGGCCTCGCCGGGCAGGCCGGTTTTGACCTTTTCGATATGTTGTTCAAGAATGTCCGAACTGATGCGGATTTTAACCCGGAACATCAGTTTTTCGCGTTCGGTGCGGGTTTCAACTTCGCGTGGGGTGAACTGGGCATTGTCGGCAACAAACGACACCGTGGCGGGAATGACAAAATCGGGTGCGGCATCAAGTACAATACGTGCCTGATTGCCGACATAGGCAAGGCCCGCCTGTGAGGTTGGTAAAAATACCGTCATGTAAACGTCGGTCAAATCAAGCAGGGTGACGACCTTGCCGCCAGCAGCCAGGACTTCGCCCGGTTCGGCAAGGCGGTATTGCACCCGGCCCCCGCGCGGCGCGGTGAGCACGGAATCATCGATTTGCACCTGGATACGGGCCACTTCCGCTCCGGCGGCCTCAACCGCGCGTTCTGCACTGGTCTGGCGGGCAGTGGCGGCTTCCAGTCGGGCAACTGCGGTGTCACGGTCTGACTCGCGCTGATCAACCTGTTGGCGGGCAATATTGTTGTTTTTCACCAATTGCTGCGCGCGATCAAGTTGTTGGTTTGCCAGGCGCAATTCGCTTTGACGCTGGACAATTTCAGCCCGCGCCTCGGGGACGCCTTCCCTTGCCCGGGCTTCTTCGGCCATCGCCTGGGCCAGTTGGGCATCAAGTTCGGATGTGTCCATTTTAGCCAGAATATCACCGGCATTTACCCGGTCGCCTTCATCTACCAGCACTTCAGAAACCCGACCGGCATATCTGGCGGCGACATGGATTTCTTCGGCCTCGATCCGGCCATTGCCCGATGCGATATAGTCAGGCAAATCATCCTGATTTTGCAGCCAGGCATAATAGCCGCCACCGGCCATGACGATCAGAACAGCCAGCACAATAAGAATGGCGCGCACGGTTTTCATAACAAGCAGGCTCCAGGATCACATTATCAACATACCTTGCAGGACATCCCGCAGTGCACAATATTAGAATACACTGGTATTTCTGATTGACCAGCGGTAAGCGGGTGGTATTTGCCAATTGTTCTAACTTAACGGGTGCGTGCCGTCTTTGATCCGGAACAAACCCGATATTTCAGGATCTTGTCGGGGCCAATGGCAAAAAAGGCCCGCAGCAATGTGCGGGCCTTGAATGGGAGGGCGGAAACCTTGGTCTTGCCTTGTATTACAGCGCCTTGGCCAGATATTCTGCCGGGCTTTGCGGGCGTGTACCTTCTTGGCGTTTAACCTGGCAGCGGCATGAAAAACCGGTAACCAGCATATTTTTCACCCCGGTTTTTTCAGCTTTTTTCTGCCAGCTCATTTCATACAGGCGACGCGAATTGTCGTGGTTGGCGGTTTCGTGGCCATAAACCCCGGCCATGCCGCAACATCCGGTGCGTTCGGTTGCCAGTTTGATGCCAAAGGCATCGAATATTTTTTGCCATTTGACACTGACATCAGGGATTGATGTTTTTTCAGTGCAATGGGGAAACAGGGTCGGCACGCTATTTTGGTCGATGGTTGCCGTAATTTTGGGCGGGGTCAGCCGCCCGTTGCGGATTTCGCTTTCCAGCCATTCATGAAACAGGTTTACCCGGTAGTCGGGCCGGTTTTGCAGCCGTTGCGCATATTCCTGGCGGTAGGTCAGCGAAACACTGGGTTCAATGCCGATCAGCGGAATACCAGATTGGGCAAGATCGCCATAAACCGCATCGTTGTCACGGGCCTGTTTGTCGAACTGTTTTAAAAATCCTTTGACATGCTGGGCTTTGCCATTGGGGCGATAGGGCGGGACAAAAACCCGGTAGCCCAGTTTGCGCAGCAAATCGACATGGCCCAAAAATGTTTCAACATCATAATGGGTGGTGAAACAATCCTGGATCAGCAATACCGATTTAACCCGCTCGGCATCGTTAAGGGCAGCAAGCTGGTTTTTATGAAACGGGGCAATGCCGCGTGCATGCAGGGCTGGCGCCAGTTTACGGGTACTGGTTTTGGGTAAATCTTCCAACCCGGCAAAGCGGGCAAAGGCCCATTTCACCGGCGGCAGGGATTGCAGCATATTAAACAGGGCCGGGGCCTTTGCTGTTAGCGGGGCAAGCTGTTCTAACCGGGCAATGATATAATCCTTTAACGGGCGCGGATAGCGGGCATGATAGGCGGCCAAAAACCGCGATTTCATTTCGGGAATATCCACCTTGACCGGGCATTGCCCCGCGCATGCCTTGCACGAAAGGCAGCCATTCATGGCGTCATACACGTCGTGGGAAAAATCGCGTGCATTGGCAAAGGCCAGTTCGGGGGCCTCGGCATCGGTGCCGACACTGATCTGGCGGATCCATTCGCGTACCATGCCTGCCCGGCCCTTGGGCGAATGCACCCGGTCGCGCGTTACCTTGTAAGACGGGCACATGGCATCGAAATCGTCATAGTTAAAACACGCGCCATTGCCGTTACAGCGTGTGGCGTTCAGGTATTCGTTTTTCAACCCGGCTTCGATCTGGCGGTCTAGCTGGCCGCGCATCGGGGCTTCGTCAATCGGGGTTATCGGCAAATCCATGCCATAGGGGGATGCGATTTTACCGGGGTTAAGCTGGCCTTCCGGGTCAAATTCCTTTTTGATGCGGCGCAGCACATCATATAGTTCCGGCCCGAAATAAACCGGCGAAAATTCGCCGCGAAAGCCTTTGCCATGTTCGCCCCAGATCAGGCCGTTATATTTTTTGGTCAGGTTTACCACACCGTCCGAGACGCGGCGCAGGCGAATTTCGTCTTCCTCGTCGCACATATCAAGCAGCGGGCGCACATGCAGACAGCCAACATCGACATGGCCAAACATGCCGTAATCCAGCCCTTCGCCATCGAGCAAGGCGCGAAATTCGGCAATAAAATCCGCCAGATTTTCGGGCGGAACGGCGGTATCTTCGACAAAGGGGGTGGCGCGGCGTTTGCCTTCAAGGTTGCCCAGCAAACCAACCGCCTTGGAGCGGATCGACCAGATTGCCGCCATTTGGGCCGGGTCTGTTGCGACGACCGACCCGATGGGCGCATTGGGTTCATTTGGGTTGTCGGCCAGATATTGCGCGAGTTGGCGTTGTTTCTCGGCCAGTTCTTCGGCATCATCGGTGGCAAATTCAACCACGTTAAATCCGCGTGTGGGAATGGTCGCCCCGTCTGTCCCCAGCAATTTGGCCAGCAAATGCCAGCTTTCATCTTGCTCGGCCAGTTTCATTACCTTGTCGTCGATGCTTTCAATTGCAACCGGATCAAAGGCTACCAAACGGCCCACATGGCGCAGCGCATCGTCAAAGCTGGCATAGCGCACAACGGTCAGGGCTTTGTATTTGGGCAGGTGGATAACGCGAAAGGTGATTTCCTTGGTCAGGCCCAGGCTGCCTTCGGCCCCGGCGATCAGGAAACTAAGGTTGCTGGCCCCGTCATCACCAACGGCTTCTTTCAGGTTATAGCCGGTCAGGCCGCGATTCATTTCCGGAAAGATCGACTTGATCTGATCGCGGCGGGGCAAAATTTCGTCGATGATTTTGCGATAAACGCTGCCCACCCGGTTTTTTTGTGCCGCTTCGATGGCGGTTTGTTCGGCATCCAGGGCGGATGTGACAAAATCGCTGCCATCGATTAGAACCGTGGTCATTTTTTCGATGTAATGGCTGGTTTTACCGTAAATGCGCGATCCTTTGCCCGAACTGTCTGAGCCGACCATGCCGCCCACAGTGGCGCGGTTGGCGGTTGACACATTGGGTGGAAAGAAAAAGCCGTGTGGTTTTAGCCATGCATTTAATTGTTCCAGCACCACACCGGGCTCCACCCGCACCAACCCGGTTTGCGCATCAAACTCGATGATGTTGTTGAGGTATTTCGATGTATCAACAATGATGGTGTTGTTAAGCGACTGCCCATTGGTGCCGGTTCCGCCGCCGCGCGGGGTAAGTTTAACCCGGCGAAATTCGGCACGGCCTGCCAGTTCCATCACCACATTGATGTCGTCGCGCTGGCGCGGTTGCAGCACGGCGCGCGGCATGACCTGATAAACACTGTTATCTGTTGCATGGATCAGGCGGGTGGGGAAATCGGCATGGATTTCGCCGCGAAATTTGCCTTCCAGTTCCAGCGTTTTCAAAAATGCCAGCGTCAGATCATCAAGGCTGCGATCAGGGGTCAGTTTCGGGATCATCGAAATCTCTGTGTGCGGGAACGTTAACGGGCGGGCCAGAAGGTGCTGGCAGGCCCCGGGGATGGTGTTTTTTGATCGATGCCTGCTATTCAACCGGATTATGATTGATTGTACAAATCGAAAATTCCGAATTATTATTCGATTTTTCCAATTAATGTGTCTGGTTTGTACTATGTTGTCATCGGTCAGTTTGCGTCATTTACGCGGGTTTATTGCGGTGGCTGAACAGGGGTCTTTTACCCGGGCGGCCAACAGGTTGGGCCTTACTCCCCCAACCTTGACGGCAACCATTCGCCAGTTTGAAGACATTATTGGCATGGCGTTATTTGACCGCACCACCCGGCAGGTTGCGCTAAGTGCCGGTGGGGCGCGGTTTTTACCCGTCGCCCGCCGCCTGATGGCCGATTTTGAAATCGCCCTTGATGATCTTGATGCCCAATCAAAGGGGCTGGGGGGCAAGGTTGTGGTTGCTGCTGCGCCATCGGTGCTGACACGCATTTTACCACAGATCATTGCTGAATTTAATGCCGCCCACCCCGATGCCAGTTTGCGGCTGGATGAAATGAATGCAGGCGAAGTGCATGATGCGGTTGCCAGGGGCGAAGTTGATTTTGGTATCGCGGGTGACTGGAAACTCCTGCAAGACATTCAGTTTGAACCGCTTTTTAGCGATCATTTAGGCGTGGTGTGCCGCCAGGATCACCCGTTTGCCAATCGCAAGCAGGTGTTATGGCACGAACTGGCAGATTATCCCTTTGTTGGGCTTGGCCCGGAATCGGGAACCGGGGCGATTTTGGCCCTTCAGGGCGGGGGTGATGCCCCATTGCGGCCGGTTGTTGAAACATCGAACACGGTTACTTTGTGTGCCATGGTGGCTGCGGGCATTGGCATAACCATTTTACCCGAACTGGCCGCGCGGGTGGAAGCCAGCCGCGATCTTGTTTTTGTGCCCCTTGGCGACCCTGTGCGCGAACGCCATATTGGCGTGATCCGCCGCAAAAACCGCAGCCTGTCGCCAATTGCGGGTATCTTTCTGGATCTTGTTCTAAGCCGGGCCCCGACAATGAAGCTGGCGGCAAACTTGCGTTGGCATTTGCCGGGGTAAAAACCTTTGTGATGTTGCCCCTTGCGAATTGTTTTGAACCACTACAATTAAAGTGAATGCTATCTTCGCAATTGCAGCATCGCCCGCACAGGGCGGGGTTCTGCGCATAATGGTCCCGTAGAGTGGCCCGATACAGTCCCGATTGGAGAACAAGATGGCGCCAGATTCTTCTGTCTATTCCAGGTCTGACAAACCGAAACACAAACATAAACCCAGGCCCGTTCGGACCACCCCCAAATCCTGCGCCAAACCCCCGTTTCATGCCCAAAACCGCTTGTCGGTTGATTTGGCATTGCAAGGTGGTGGGTCGCACGGTGCCTTTACCTGGGGGGTGCTTGATCGGTTGCTTGAGGAAGACTGGATCGATATTGAAGCCATTTCCGGGACATCGGCCGGGGCAATGAATGCCGCCATTATGGCCGATGGTTTTGCCAAAGGCGGCCGCGAAGGTGGCCGTTCCGCCCTTGAACAGTTCTGGCGCAAGGTATCAGAAGCCGCACGTTTCAGCCCGCTGCAACGGGGCCCGCTGGATGTGTTGCTGGGAAACTGGTCGCTGGAAAATTCACCATTTTTTCAAATGTTGGATATGACCGCACGGGTATTGTCGCCCTATCAGCTCAACCCGATGGGGGGAAATCCGCTATCGGATATTTTAACCGAAATGGTTGATTTTGACCGGCTAACCCACGGTGATATTCGCCTGTTTGTGACGGCCACCAATGTGCAAACCGGCTGTGGCCGTATTTTTCGTAATGAAGATATCAATGTCGATGTTTTGCTGGCATCGGCCTGTTTGCCAACGATGTATCATGCCGTTGAAATTGACGGTGAACCCTATTGGGATGGTGGATATTCCGGCAATCCGGCGATTGCGCCTCTGGTGCGCGAATGCGGGGCCAAAGATACCATTCTGGTGCAGATCAACCCGGTAGAACGCGACGGCATCCCCAAATCGGCCCGCGATATTGCCAGCCGGTTAAACGAGGTATCGTTTAATTCGGTGTTGCTAAAAGAACTGCGCATGATTGCCCTGTTGCGCCGCGTGGTCAGCGCCGAAGACGAAGAAGGGGCACGCTGGGCCGAAATGCGAATGCACCGGATTACCGGCGATGTGATGCTGGAACTTGATTCATCGTCAAAAATGAATGGCGAATGGTCGTTTCTGGAAATGCTGCGCGATGAAGGTCGCATGGCAAGCGAAGCATTTTTAACCCGGCACCAGCCCGACCTTGGCGTGCGCCCCACCCTTGATATTGATGCAATGCTGCCCGAATTCTAGGCGAGATCGCGCCGTCACAAAAGTTTCGCTATTTCGATATTGTTCTGGAAATGCGGCACCGTAAGCTGTGATCTCTGCGTCGGGGTTGCTAGCGAAAAGGTGCGACCATGCTCATTGCCCAGATAACCGATCTGCACATTCGTGCCAACCGTCATCTTGCTTATGGCCGGGTCGATACCGCCACCGCCCTTGAACAGGCGGTGGCGCATGTTTTGGCACTGGACCCGGCACCCGATGTTATTTTGGTTACCGGTGATATTGGCGATTTGGGTGTTGCCGATGAATACGGCCTGGTTGCGGAAATTTTGGCACCGTTATCACGGCCTTATTATATCATTCCGGGTAACCATGACCGGCGCGGGGCCTTGCATCGGGCATTTCCCCATGCCATTCCCGCACTTCACGACGGTTTTTTGCAATATGCCGTGCGCGATCATCCATTGCATTTAATTGCCCTTGATACCCTTGATGAAGGATATGGCCACGGAACGTTATGTGCAAAGCGGCTGGCATGGCTGGATAGTGAACTGGCATGTTATCCCGATCAGCCGACATTGATTTTTATGCATCACCCGCCGATGAATAGCGGCATTGCCCATATGGATGCCCTTAAACTATTGCCCGCAGCACAACAGGGCTTGGCGGCGGTTTTGGCGCAACATCGCTCGGTTGTGGGTATTTTATGCGGGCATTTGCATCGGTCCTTGCAGTGTGTGTGGCACGGGGTGCCGGTATATGTGGCGCCATCTGTTGCGCATCAGGTGGTTGCCGATTTTCGCGAAAAGGCCCCGGCGGCTTTTGTTATGGAACCTCCGGCAATCCTGCTTCATTTCTGGTCGCCTGATACACCCGAACAGGGTCTGCTAACCCATATAAATTATATCGGGGCTTATGCGGGGCCTTATCCGTTTTTTGATGCCAACGGCAAAATTCTCGGCTGAGGCAGAAACCCGTCGAACCATTCACGTCCTGGCCGTTGCCGGGGTTCCTGCCGATAAGGTGGAATTACAGGTTCATCCCGCCCGAAACCTCGATCCGCTGGGCATTGACCCAGCGATTGTCATCTGCAAGCAGGGCGGCGATCATGGGGCCGATATCGTCGGCAACGCCAGCACGGCCAAGGGCTGTAACGTTTGAAACCATCTTGTTATAATCGGCATTGTCGCGCACGGCACCGCCGCCAAAATCGGTTTCAATTGCCCCTGGTGCCACGGTGTTGGCGGTGATGCCACGTGGCCCCAGTTCTTTTGCCAGATAGCGGGTAAAGACCTCGATCCCGCCTTTCATCATGGCATAGGCAGCATAACCCGGGCCGCTAAAACGGGCCAGTCCGCTTGACAGGTTGATGATGCGTCCCTCGTCGGCCAGTATCGGCAGCAATTTCTGGGTCAGGAAAAACACGCCTTTCAGATGAATATTCATCAGGCGGTCAAACTGGTTTTCGGTGGTTTCGGTGATTTTGGCGTTAATGCCAATCCCGGCATTGTTGACCAGAAAGTCAAAGCTGTTGCGGCCCCAGTTTTCCATCAGGGCGGTTTTCAGGTTTGCAACGAAACCATCAAAGCTGTCACATGCGCCGCTATCAAGCTGCAAGGCAACCGCCTTTGCACCAAGGGCGGTGATTTCGGCAACCGCGGCGTCGGCTTCGGTGCGGTTTGAATGATAGGTCAAAACAACATCAACCCCCTTGCGCGCGAGGTTGACCGCAGTGTTGCGGCCAAGGCCCCGGCTGCCGCCGGTGACAAGGGCGATTTTGGGCGTGGTGTGTGCGGTCATTTTCAAAGTCTCCGTTCCGGTGTGCGGTGATTGCACGCTACGCCAATGCGGGGAAGGACGCATGCCCGGTCATACGAAATTTTTGCCTGATCCTCTAAATCCAGTTTGGCAGGCTATGCTGCTATCGCAGTTCAGGGTAATTTGATGGGCATAATTCTCTGTTACTATTCCTTGTCATTTCCAGGGATGCCAAAAATGACATTTGGGCCGAAACACGCGGAAATCAAATCGGGTCTTGTTTCCTGCCTCAACGATCAGGGGGTAACGGATGGTGTGTTTGAAACCGCCATTGACGGGGTAATGATCATGCGTGAAACCCGGCCAACCGGGCTTTTGCATATGATTTACCGCCCGGTTTTATGTCTGGTTTTGCAAGGTGCCAAGCAGGTGACGATTGGGACGCTCCTGACGCAGTTTCACGCCATGCAATCATTGGTGGTCAGTGTGGATTTACCCGTGATCGGTCGGGTCACCCATGCCGCCCCGGACGCGCCATTTTTGGCCATATCGATTGACATTGACCTGGCAGAAGTCCGCGCTTTATCAAGCGAGATCGAAAAAAGCGATGCGCCAAGCGGTGCCCTTGGTAAAAAGGACCAAGCAGCACTTTATATCGAGGATGTTGACGATGCCATGCTGGCGTGCGTCGGGCGCATTTTACAGCTGTTAAACCGGCCCCAGGCGATTGGCGTGCTGTATCCGTTGATCCGGCGCGAGATTTATTTCTGGATGTTATCGGGGCCGCATGGCGATGTTTTGCGCCGGTTAAGTCTGCCCGATGGGCATACCCGGCGCATCGCACGCGCCATTCATAAAATTCGCAGCGATTTTAGCGAAAGCCTGCGGATTGAGCATCTGGCAGAGCTGGCGGGGATGAGCGTTTCGTCTTTTCATCAGCATTTTAAAACCGTCACCGGCATGACGCCGTTGCAATATCAAAAAGAATTACGCCTGCGCGAAGCCCGACATCTGATGGGGGCAAAGGCCCTGTCTGCAACCGAGGCGGCCTTTGCGGTTGGTTATGAAAGCAGCAGCCAGTTTAGCCGCGAATTTGCCCGTCTGTTCGGGATGACCCCGCGCCAGATTATGGCGCAAAGACGTGCGTTCAACCCGAATTGACAGCATTTTTTGAAACGTATTCCGGTCGGTGTCTCAGGCCTGTTCCCGTGTTGGCGTGATGAGACATTGTTTTCATATTGAACTCTGAAGGGTTAATCGCCCGGCCATTGTCTTGCGGTTCCGACATTGTTCGGGCAATGTCACTGCAAAATATAATCAGGGGGAATGGTAATTTGACGGTAAGCGAACGGGAAAAAATGGCATCCGGGCAATGGTATCGGTGCCTGGATGATGAATTGGCGGCATTGCGCATGGCCGCACGCCGGGCGGTTTTTGCTCATAACACTACCCCGCCCGATGATCGCGGCAATATTACCCCGGATCTGTTGGCACTGTTGGGTTCTGCCGCGCCCGATGCCCGCATAGAAGCCCCGTTTCACTGCGCCTATGGTGTTAATATTCACCTTGGGTCGCAGGTTTTTATCAATGCGGGCTGTGCGTTTCTTGATAGTGCCGATATCCGTATTGGTGCGGGTACGATGCTGGGGCCCAATGTGCAAATCTATTGCCCGCAACACCATAAAGACCCTGCATTGCGCAAGGACGGGCTGGAAATTGCCCATCCGGTCGTCATTGGTGAAAATGTCTGGGTTGGGGGTGGTGCCATTATTTTGGGCGGGGTTTGCATTGGCGATAACGCCATTGTCGGGGCCGGGGCGGTGGTGACCCGCGATGTGCCCGCCGGGGTTACCGTGGTTGGCAACCCCGCATGTGACATATCGTTGCGGTCCGCGTGATTACCGCCTGGTTTGCATCAGGGCGTCTACGGCGTCCTGGTGCTGGCGAACAAATTCAACATTTTCAGGGTCGGTATTTGGCATTTTGTCTTCGCCAACCCGTGCGGCAACGGCGCTGTGTGCCAGTGTCATGCTCGTGATCAGATATTCGCGGGTGGTAAACCCGTTTTCTGCCAAAAGAGATTTGATTTTTGGCTTGTTGTCGAGGTCTGAAACCATTTCATCCAGGGAATTGGGCTTTTTGGATTTCAGGTCATATTCCTCTTTGTTGTTTTTGATTTCGCTCAGCACGCGGCTCATGCGGTTTAGTTCATCCGTGGTCAGCTTATGGCCTGCTGTTGCCTTGATGATGTCCTGGCGAAGTGTGTTTTGGCTGTCGGCTGCGCTTGCTGGAAAGCTGGTGGCAATACCGATAAACAGGGTCAGGGCCAAGGCCATGATGCCTGTTTTCCCAAGGATTTTGAACATAGTCGAGTCTCCTGTCAGGGTCTGTTTTTCGCGGACATCTATTTGCTTAACCGGAACCTGCAACCACAATTTGACAACAATATGGGCCAACCTGCAAATGTCAGACGGCATAAAATTCAAGCAGCCCGATTGTTTGGCGTCATCGCCGGGTTATTTGCCGATCCCGGCCTTGATCGCCAGACGGCGTAACGGGCCAATATGGTTGATCGCGCAAAGCCCGGCATAGCGCAGATCGCGCAAAAATTCAGGCTCGGCCATGGCGGCACGGTTTAACAGGTCAATACCGCCAACCCGGGCGATGGTTTTGGGCAATTGCCGTCGTTCCCAGCGATGCAGCAATTCGTCACTGCCGATATCCTTGTTTTCAAGTTTCGCCAGATCAATTTGTTTCGCCAGGGTTTCAATGTCATGCAGGCTCATATTTAAACCCTGCGCGCCAATGGGCGGCACCACATGCGCGGTTTCAGCGACAAGTGCCAGGCGCGGTGCCGTTAAACGGTGGGCAACCTGGGCCACCATGGGCCACACAGCCCGTTGGGTTACAATTTCAACCGGACCAAACAGGTTCATTGTGTCGCGGGTTAGCGCGCGGGCAAGGGCCGCATCATCCATCGCGGCCAGTTGCGTTGCCCTTGCATGGGGCACCATCCACACAACCGACGAACATGCCTTGCCGTTATGGTCTGGCATGGGCACCAATGTCAGCGGGCCGCCAGAACGATGGATTTCCGTTGAAATATTGTCGTGCGGGGTGTGGTGCGTTACGGCAAAAACCAGCGCGTCCTGATCATAGGACCAACGGTTAAAGCGTATCCCGGCCAGATTGCGCAGGGTTGAATTGCGGCCATCGGCAGCCAGCACCAGCGATGTTGCAAATTTTTGTCCATCCGACAGGGTTATGATCGCCGGGCCAGGCCCCGCTGCCGTGGGGGGCGTATAGCCTGTAACACGGCAATCATTGATCAGCCGGACATTATCAAGCGTGGCGATTTTGCGCAAAAGGGCGGCTTTGGCAGCAATGTTGGTGATGTTCCAGCCAAAATAGCCATCGCTGGTTTCGGCCCCGTTAAAATCGGCTGTTTCGCGTGCGGTGCGTTCAACCCCACCGGCATCGACAATGCGCATGACGCGTAATTGCGCGCCGCTGGTCTGCATATCATCCCACACATCGGCATAGGTCAGGGTATCGATGCCGGGTTTTAAAAATGCCGTCGTTCGCAGGTCGGTTGCGGCATCATCGGCGGGGGCATTGTTTTGTGCGTTTTGTGCCGGGGCCGGGTCAACAATGACAATCTGGTGGCCATCGGCGGCAAGGCGTGCGGCCGCACTTAAGCCAGCGATACCGCCGCCAGCGATCAGGATTTCGGTTTCTTGCATCATCTGTCCACCCGTTTTGCCGCTCATCTTTCGTTACGCTGATATATAGAACGCTTTGGCGGTGGGGCAAAGTCTTCGATCATTGCTTTCGGGTGTGTGAACCTGCCATGCAGGGCAACAGGCTTGTGTTACCGTGCTGTTTTGGCCATGCTCGCGCCTGTTTTGGTGCATGGAATTGGGGAAAGATAATGGTCGCATGGTTGTATTTGTTGTGCGCAATCAGCCTGGAAGTGGCGGGCACGATAAGCCTGAAGTTTTCCAACGGGTTTCGCGACTGGCATTTTACCACACTTTCCCTTGTTTTATACGGCGTCAGCTTTTGGGCACTTGCAATTACCCTGCGCACCATGCCGGTCAGCACGGCCTATGCCATTTGGTCGGGCCTGGGAACCGCGGCGATTGCCATTATCGGCATGATGTTTTTTAAAGAACCGGTAACGGTGATTAAAGGTGTTTTTTTGCTGATGATTATTGGCGGGGTTGCCGGGTTGAATATGGTTGGCAAGCATTAGAGTATCGCTTGATTATCGGCATGGCCAAAGCTGCAAGATATGGCAAAAAAGATCCGTGAGACCCTTTTGGCGCGATGGCAACATGCGGTCGTAAAAACAGGCAGGAATAATTTCCTGCCTGTCTGGTGCATAGACGATGGTTCAGGAATGCTTAATCGGCGACTTCAAAGACGCCATCAATTTCAACAGCAACACCCAACGGCAAGGATGCGACACCTACAGCGGAACGGGCATGTTTGCCAGCGTCGCCAAAAATTTCCACCATCGTGTCGGACGCACCATTGACGACCTTGGGCTGGTCGGTGAAGTCGGGGGCGGAATTGACAAAGGCATTCAGTTTGACAACGCGGGTAACTTTATCAAGGTCGCCAATGGCAGCGCGGAGCTGTGCTACCAGGTTCAGCGCGCATAAACGGGCGGCTTTCTGGCCGTCTTCCACGCCATAGTCCTTGCCCAGCTTGCCAATGAATTTAAGTTCGCCATTTTCCATGGTGATCTGGCCGGAAATGTTCACAAGGTTGCCAGAACGTACATAGGGCAGATAATTTGCCACCGGCGCATTGGCCTGGGGCAGGGTAATGCCAAGTTCGTCAAGGCGGGTTTCGATTTTTCCAGACATGATGGGTTCCTTTGTCTTCAGGGCATGTTTTGAGTTTCTCGCCGTAATCTATCGGTCTTGCCCGTCAAACAAAACCATTTCTTTGTGTAAAATGGTGCCCGGTTTCGCGCCGGTTTCACCATTATTCTAAATTGCTCATTTGTAATTTGCCGGTTTCCCGTGCAGAAAACCGGTTAAGACACAAAAATGGATCATCAAGGTTGGGGAAACAGATAATGCCGGGTGCGACAAAGTGGCTAGACAGGGTGCATGGCGGCTGGCTGGCATTGCTGGGCATCACGATTTTAAGCCCCGACGCTCTTTTGATCCGTTTGATCAAGGCGGACGATATGACAACGGCCTTTTGGCGGTTGCTGATATTGGGCATGACCCTGATGGTTGCCGCCGCCTGGCGCGGTGCGCGGGCGCGCGAACCTTTGTGGCAGGCCATTTGCCCGCGCCGCGATGAAGTTTTGGCCGGAATCTTTTATGGCGGCACCAGTGCCTGTTTTATTTTATCGATCAAAAACACCGATGCGGCAAATACCCTTGTAATCATTGCAGCAACCCCGCTGATCAGTGGTTTGATCGGGGCATTTTTGTTCAGGCGCAAGCAGCCTTTACGCACATGGGTGGCATCGATTGTGGTGTTTGCAGCCTTGGCCATTATTGTTGGCAACGGGCTGGGTGGGGCGCATATGCTGGGCGATGTTCTGGCATTGGGCACGGCATTATGCATGGCGTGTTATTTTAATGTGCTTGGTGCGCGTATTGCCATTGATACGGTGCGCGCAATGATGGTGGGGGCCTTGCTGGTTGCGGTTTTTGTGGCACCGGCGGCAAGCCCTCTTATGCTGTTCCCCTGGGACCCGGTATGGCTGATCCTGCTGGGCTGCCTGGTATTGCCGTTGTCATTTACCTTTATTTCGATGGGGGCCAAACGCATACCGGCCGCCGAAGTGGGCCTGATCATGTTGACCGAGGCAATTTTGGGATCGGGGCTGGTTTGGTTGTTTATGGGCGAAGTGCCGTCTTCCACCACAATGATCGCCGGGGCTGTCGTGATTGTGACACTGGCAACGCACAGTGCTTTGGCCCTTTATAGCAGCAAACGCCGACGCGCTGTTCGCGATGTCGTTTAACTTTGTCTGGCTTTCACAATCTATTCGTGCCACAATTAAAAGTTGTTTTTTGTGGTTATATTTAACCAAATAATTACATAAGGCATTTCAGCTTGCTGTCAGGAAGCTGGACTAGGGTGTTGTTGCCCTTGGTCGCGTCACGAATATTTTTCAACACGCAATGCAAGGGTGTGATTCCCTTGTTATGTGATTATTGGAAAGGTAACGCGATTGAAAATGCCAGTTTTAATCCGCGTTCGGGCGCTGACACTTGTTTTTGCCCTGTCGTTGTATTTTGCATTTGTTCTAAATTTTGCGCTATTGCGCCATTTTTACGAAATTTTGTCTGCTCTTGATGATTTCAGTATCGGTTTTGTCATTTCAATTCCAATTGTGCTGGTTGCGGCCCTGAACTTTGTTTTTATTCCGTTTTCATCGCGCTACACCTTAAAGCCGTTTTTTGTGCTGGTGTTAATCACCGGCGCAATGGTCAGCTTTGCGATGGTCAAATATCGCATCGTTTTTGACCGTGCGATGATTCAGAACATATTTGAAACCAATAGCCGCGAAGCAGGTTCGTATCTGAATGCCCATTCGATCGGGATGGTCGTTCTGATGGGGGTTGTACCTGCGATTTTGTTGTTGTTCGTTCGGGTAAGCTATGCGGAACGCTGGTATCAGGGCTTGTATCAGCGGGCGGGCGCGATGGCGGGATTTTTGGTGATTGTGGCGGCGTTTGTCGGCTTCTTATATCAGGATTACGCATCGATCGGGCGCAATAACCGCGAACTTGCCAAGGAAGTGGTGCCGGAAAACTATATCGCCAGCACCATCAAATATGTGAAACGCCGCTATCTGACATCGCCGGTGCCGTTCAAAATTATTGGTCAAGACGCCGTTCAGGTTAACCGGGTCAGCAATATCAAGCCAAAACTGATGTTTCTGGTGATTGGCGAAACGGCTCGTGCGGCAAACTATGCCGTGAACGGATATGATCGGCCAACCAACCCGTTTACGCAAAAAATAGACAAGTTGGTGTCGTTTCAGAATGTGCAATCATGCGGCACCGCCACAGCCATTTCTGTGCCCTGCATGTTTTCGCCCGAAAATCGGGAAAGCTTTGACACTGATCGGGCACATAACAGCGAAGGTTTGCTTGATGTTGTGCAAAAGGCGGGTGTGTCTGTTTTCTGGAAAGAAAATGATGACGGCTGCAAGGGTGTTTGTGATCGGGTGCCCAATATGACTCTGAACCCGGCGGATTATCCTGATTTATGCCAGGGCCGATCCTGCCATGACGAAGCCATGCTGCGCAATCTTGATCAGCAGATTGCCGATATGAAGGGCAAGGGCGACAAACTGGTGGGCCTGCATTTGATCGGCAGTCACGGGCCGACATATTTCAAGCGCTATCCGGCTTCCTTTCGCACCTTCACCCCCGATTGCCCGCGGAGCGACATTGAAAATTGCAGCCAGGAAGAACTGGTCAATACCTATGACAACACCATTCGCTATACTGATTATGTGATTTCGCAATTGGTGGCGAAACTGGCCAGTTATCAGGACCAGTATGATACAGCCCTGATTTATCTGTCAGATCATGGCGAGTCTTTGGGGGAAATGGGGATTTACCTGCATGGTACACCCTATCGTTTTGCCCCGGACCAACAAACGCATGTGCCTTTTCAGGTCTGGATGTCTGACGGGTTTGCGAAGGCCCAGAAAGTTGACACCAAATGCCTGGCAAAGATCGGCAAGGATAACGATTATTCGCAGGACAATATCTTCTCGACCGTGCTGGGAGTTTTCAATATCCAAACCAAATTGTATCATAAAAAACAGGATATTCTGGCCGATTGCCAAGCCGACAACCTTGCATCCACCCGCGCATCAGTGGTGCAGTAAGACAGACAGGCAACGTTGTTCCCTGCCAAAGCGTCGTTCGCAGCGTTGCCTGTTTTTAGCCAATCGGGTTTGATCCAGGCGATGTGGTATTTTATTGGCCGATAACATGCAGATGAATTTGGCGGCGATGCGGGGCATTTCGATGTTCAAACAGATAAATCCCCTGCCATGTTCCCAGAACGGCCCGTCCGTTCTGCACCGGGATCGATAGCGATACATTGGTCAGTGCCGCGCGAATATGGGCTGGCATATCGTCCGGCCCTTCGCATATGTGGCGATATAGCCCCGAATCTTCGGCAACCAGACGTTTGAAAAATATTTGCAGGTCATACTGCACATCGGGGTCGGCATTTTCCTGTATCGTCAGGCTGGCCGAGGTATGGGCGCAAAATACGGTTAGCACACCATTGCTGATGGCACATTCTTCCAGCCAGCCTTCGACCATGTGGGTAAATTCGGTCAGACCTTGTCCGCGCGTGCGAATTTCAAAACGGGTTTGATACTGTTGCAAGACGCCCCTTTCTGTTTCAGGCAGCATTAAAGGAAATGTGCTTTAGAGGATGGCACCGGATCGTAAAAGCGCAGGGCCGTCATGGCAAGGTTGCCAAATTCGATGCTGTGATGCAATGTCTTGCAGTCATAGTGCGGGTTCGCAGCCCCCAGTGCCACGTAAAACGGCATCAAATGGTCATCGTGCGGATGGGCCATGCGGGCGTGGGGGGCTTTGCTGCGATACGATAACAGGTTTTCAATATCGTGCTGGCTGGCGGCATTGACCATCCATTGGCAAAATTCCTCGGCCCACGGGTCGGTATTGGGGCCGTCATTTTGGTCAAGTGCCCGTAAATTATGGGTCATCGCCCCGCTGCCGATAACAAGAACCCCCATGTCGCGCAGGTTTCGTAATTTTTTGCCAAGGGCGAAATGGTCTGCCGGGCTGCCATTTTCAATCATTGAAAGCTGAAATACCGGAATATCGGCCTGGGGCCGGGCCAACATCATCGGCATCCATGCCCCGTGATCCAGCCCCCGGCGATCATCGGTGGCTGCACCCATTTGGGCGGCAATATTGCGGGCAAGGTCGGGGGCGCCAGCAACGTCATAGTGCAACTGATACAGGGCATCGGGAAAGCCATAAAAATCGTGAATGGTTTCCTGGTGTGCGGCTGTTGAAAGGGTGGGGACGGGGGCTTGCCAATGGGCTGATACGATCAGGATGGCGGTGGCACCGATAAGGTGATCGGGCAATTCGCGATGTAAAAAATCGAAAGCAGGGGTGCTTTGCCGCGCCACCAGCATGGGCGAGCCGTGGGAAACAAAAACAGGTGCCAGCGTTTGTGGCAGGGTGTTTGGTGACCGGGGGTGCATTTGGCTCTCTCGCGTAATGAAATCTGTTAGGGATATCATTACGCGAAACCACCTGCCTTACCAGTGCCGGTTTGGCAACAAACTGTTCACAAACCCGTCGGACCGGGCCTTATGGTTCGTGTCACTTAAAATACGGACGTCGCGATGGCCGACTTATTGGCTGCGACCATGTCTGGCGCGAAATTCCGCCTGCAAGGAAAAGGCGGCTTCGACATCCTGGATATTTTCGCGTAGTTCCGGTTGGGGACCGCCCGCATAGGAAGCATCGATTTCCAATGCCTGAATAAGCATTTCGGCGACTTCCGCCTTGCCGTCTTCAACGGCTTGACGATGGGCGATAATGATCTTGTCCGACAGTCGCTGTCCAGTCTGGGACATTTGTGGTTTCTCCCGACGCGAAAACACTTAACATTGCAGCAGTATAACCTCTGCTCGAGCAAAGACTATAACGCGTCAGTGCATATGGGAACCGATGATTGCTTTTACATCGGAAGAAACCGTGTTTTTGTGATCTGCGCTGATTTAGCCGCGACGTCCGCCAAACAGAAACATCAGGATGCCGGCCACCGCAGCGGCCCCGCCACCGACCAGATACCACATGGTTTCATCGGTATAACGCCCAAGGAATGTGTTGGATAATTCTTCAACGGGTTTGTCCGTGGCATTCATGCCAAAAACCAACAAGATAATGCCAACGACCAGCAAAACGGCACCCAGAACTCGGCTCATCGCCATTGGGGAAACTCCTGTCTGAAAGACTTTGTTATTTTTGGTGCTTGCACGCCCTCGCAGGGCGACAACAAGCGAACCCAACGGTAACGCGGCGGCGATAAAGATGTTCCGCTTGTTCGGTGTGTCGGCACATTAATAACAACGGCAGGTGCGGATGTTGAGAGGGGATTGATGAGGGGGACCTTGTGTTCTTTTTGTTGCGTTCAGCGGGCAAAATCAAAACCGGCGGGGAAATTATCCCCGCCGGTTTCATGAACAGATCCGTTTTATGATGTCTTTGCGGCTGTTACGAGCAACCGGTGGTGCCGCCGCAAGAGTCGCATTTCAAACAGGTGCCGTTGCGCACCAGCGTGAAGTTGCCGCAATCAGGGCAGGCATCGCCTTCGTAACCCTTCATCCGGGCTTCGCGGATGCGGTCTATTTTCGCATCGGTTTTTGACATTACTTCTTCGCTCACCGTCAGAATGGCGTTGTTTTGCGAAGCTGATACATTGCCAGCGGATGTCGAGGCCGTTTCAGCATGATGGCTGTGATCATGATCGTGGCTATGCGCATGATCCGTGCCGGTTGCTTTCAGAGCCACGGTTTCTTCTGTGGGCAGTCCACCATTAACAACATACAGGTTGCGACGGACAAACCCGCTTGAAGCGACCTTGCGGATGGTTTCGATGGCCTGGTCTTCGGCCTTGGTATTCTCACCAAGATTGCCTTCGGCAACGCCTGAACCAACGGCGTCGGGCAGAATGTCGTTGGGTTGAACATGGGCAAGATCATTGCGGCCCAGATAGGAAATGGCAAGTTCGCGGAACATGTAATCAAGGATGGAAGTTGCCATCTTGATGGCATCGTTGCCAGAGACCATGCCCGACGGTTCAAAGCGGGTGAAGGTGAAGGCTTCGACATATTCTTCCAGCGGCACGCCATATTGCAGGCCAATGGAAACCGCGATGGCAAAATTGTTCATCAACGAGCGAAAAGCAGCGCCTTCCTTGTGCATATCGATGAAAATTTCACCCAGTTTGCCGTCTTCATATTCGCCAGTGCGCAGGTAAACCTTGTGGCCGCCAACGGTGGCTTTCTGGGTATATCCTTTGCGGCGCGATGGCAGCGAACGGCGGTCGCCACGAATAACGCGCTCGATGATTTTTTCGACGATTCTTTCCGAGGCCTGGGTTGCCTTGGCGGCACTCGGCTGATCGATGTAATCATCTTCTTCAACCAGGGCCGAGTTAAGCGGCTGGCTGAGTTTTGACCCGTCGCGATACAGCGCATTTGCCTTCAGGCCCAGTTTCCAGGAATGGATATAGGCATCCTTGCAATCCTGGATCGAGGCATTGTTGGGCATATTGATGGTTTTGGAAATCGCACCGGAAATAAACGGCTGGGCGGCTGCCATCATGCGAATGTGGCTGTCGGCCGAGAGATACCGCTTGCCGGTACGACCACAGGGATTGGCACAATCAAATACCGGCAAATCTTCGTCGCGTAAATGCGGTGCCCCTTCCAGGGTCATCGCACCACAAACATAGGTGTTGGCGGCTTCGATTTCTTTTTTGCTAAAGCCAAGGGCGGCCAGCATGTCAAAGTTGATATCGCTGATGGCTTTGCCATCCAGGCCCAACTGCTTGACGCAGTATTCTTCACCAAAGGTGTATTTGTTAAAGACAAATTTGATGTCGAATGCGTTTTCAAGCGCACTTTCAACCTTGGCCAGGGCCGCGTCATCAAACCCTTTGGCGCGAAGCGCCTCGTGGGTGATGGTCGGCGAGCCCTTGAGCGTGCCGTAACCAACCGCAAACTTTTCCATGTCGCGGATCTGGTGTTCAGTATAGCCCATGGTTGCCAGAGCCACCGGAACAGTACGGTTGATGATTTTGAAATAACCGCCACCGGCCAGCTTTTTGAACTTCACCAGGGCAAAGTCCGGCTCGATCCCGGTGGTGTCACAATCCATCACCAGGCCGATGGTGCCGGTCGGGGCGATAACAGTGGTTTGGGCGTTGCGATAGCCATGCTTTTCGCCCAGTTCCAGTGCCTTGTCCCATGCCGCACGGGCGGCAACAGGCAATTCGGCATAGGGGCTGTCGGCAGCAATCAGCGGAACAGGGTCAATCGACAGGCCTTCATAACCTTCCTGTTCACCATGTGCCGCGCGGCGATGGTTGCGCATCACGCGCAGCATTTCATCGGCATTGTCGGCATAACCGGCAAAGGCACCCAGTTCGCCCGCCATTTCGGCAGAGGTGGCATAGGAAACACCACACATGATCGCGGTCAGGGATGCGCAAATCGCACGGCCTTCGTCGCTGTCATAGGAAATGCCCATGCTCATCAGCAGGCCGCCAATATTGGCATAGCCCAGGCCAAGGGTACGATAACGATAGGACAGCTCGGCAATGCGGTCTGAGGGGAACTGCGCCATCAGAACCGAAACTTCCAGAACCACCGTCCACAAACGCACCGCATGTTCATAGGCAGCAACATCAATGCCACCATCATCCGAACGGAAGTTCATCAGGTTCATGGATGCCAGGTTACAGGCGGTATCATCAAGGAACATGTATTCCGAGCACGGGTTGGACGCATTGATGCGGCCAGAAACGGGGCAGGTGTGCCATTCATTGATGGTTGTGTCATACTGGATGCCGGGATCGGCACAGGCCCAGGCGGCTTCGCCAACCTTGTCCCACAAATCGCGTGCGCTGATGGTCTGCGCAATTTTGCCATCGGTCCGGCGGATCAGGTTCCAGTTGCCATCATCAAGAACGGCCTGCAAAAAGTCGTTCGAAACACGGACCGAGTTATTGGAATTCTGACCCGAAACGGTCAGATAGGCTTCCGAGTCCCAGTCGGTGTCGTAGGTTTTAAAGCTTATTTCGGTGAAGCCTTCACGGGCGAACTGAATGATCTTGTTGATGTAAGAATCAGGGATCATGACAGAGCGCGCGGAAAGAACGGCTTCTTTAAGCTGCGGGTTGCGGCGCGGGTTCAACCGTTCGTCAGAATCGGCCGCACCATCCCAGTTGTTACACGCGGACAAAACGGCGGTCAGGTGTTTTTCTGCCAGTTTGGAACCGGCAACAAGGGCTGCAACCTTTTGTTCTTCAACGACTTTCCAGTCGATATATTTTTCAATATCTGGGTGGTCAATATCCACCACAACCATTTTGGCCGCCCGGCGCGTGGTGCCGCCCGATTTGATGGCACCCGCTGCGCGGTCGCCGATTTTAAGGAAGCTCATCAACCCCGAAGAGCGCCCGCCACCCGAAAGCGATTCGCCTTCGCCGCGCACGTTGGAAAAGTTTGATCCGGTACCCGACCCGTATTTGAACAGGCGGGCTTCACGGGTCCACAAATCCATGATGCCGCCTTCATTGACCAGATCGTCAGAAACCGACTGGATGAAACAGGCATGGGGCTGCGGATGTTCGTAAGACCCGGTGGATTTGGTCAGTTTACCCGTAAGGTAATCGACATAGGAGTGGCCCTGTGCCGGGCCGTCAATGCCATAGGCCCAATGCAGGCCGGTGTTAAACCACTGCGGCGAGTTCGGCGCGCCCATCTGATGGGCAAGCTGATAGCGCATTTCATCAAAAAAGGCGCGGGCATCGGATTCACCATCAAAATAGCCGCCTTTCCAGCCCCAATAAGCCCATGTGCCGGCCAGACGGTCAAACACCTGGGTTGCGCTAAGCTCGCTGGTATAGCGCTCTTCTGCCGGCATTTTCTCCAGTTTGGTTTTGTCTGCCTCGTGGCGCCAAAGCCACTGGGGAACGTCTTTTTCCTTGACCGGTTTCAAGGCAACCGGAACGCCCGCCTTGCGGAAATACTTCTGGGCAAGAACATCACTTGCCACCTGCGACCAACTTGACGGCACGTCAATGTCGTTCATTTCAAAAACGGTCGAGCCATCGGGGTTTTTGATTTTGCAGGATGACTTGCGAAAATCGATGTCGGCATACGGGCTGACATCTTCCTGTGTGAACTGCCTGGTAATCCGCATGATTTGCTCCGTTCCCGGCCAGAATACGGCGCAATGCGGCCAGTATCCGATAGACCAGATATTGTTTGCTCAAAACGTCAAGCCGCCCCACCGACCTTAAACGAATTGGTCGTGTCCGGTTTGGCCAAATTATTGGTGGAATTCACCCTGGGGCACAAGGCCCGCGGGAGTGCATTATAAGGGGATGGAAAACGCCCCGTCCACCAAACTTTGTGGTTGACATCAAATTAAGCTACTACATGTAGCATTATGCCGCGTCTTTGCTGTTGGGATAGTTTTTGCCGATCTGGTTAATAATAGTTGAACAACCCACAAGCATCTGGAATATCGGGGTTTTTTATCGGCGGTGTCTTTGGGCGGCCGAGGGACTCGCTATACAATACGCTACATATAGTATGTCGATGGCCGCGAAATTCTGTGCGTGGCACAAGCTACCTTTGTTCGCCGTTGAAATCCAGCTTTGAGGGTTAACGAACTGTTATGCGCGCCTGAAATCTGACAGATTCTGACAGCTAAGTTCATGTAATTTATGTGAAAAAAGTATGTGATGCGGATTGGTAAAACTATAGATTTCCCTTGTTTTCAAAGGGTTTCCGCGTCATCGTGGTTGTGGATAACCCGGGGGACAAAACCCTCAAACCGCTTGGTTTCAAAGAGTCGTGCCTTGTCACGTCCTTGTGGGAGAATTTTAACCACGGTTTTTGGAGTGCGGACGGCCGGGCGACGGGATGATGGTGCTGTGCAATGTGCTGGCTTGAAACATTGACTTTGCTATGACATCGGGACATATAAGGTGCGTAATTGTCCTCGGTGCGCGCTCGCGCAACCGTCGTCCTGTCTGGCAGGGCAAAAACAATTTGGAGAGAGAACGCAAATTATGGCCACCGTCGGGACCCGTATCTTTACTTCGCTGTTTGGCAAGCGCGTTGGCGAAGACCGTTATGGTAATGTTTACTATACCGAAAAAAAGGCCGCGCAGGGCCGTAAAGCAAAGCGCTGGGTAATCTATAAGGGCATCGATGAAGGCTCGAAGGTGCCGGCAGAATGGCATGCATGGCTGCATTATACCCTTGATGCGCCGCTGTCTGAAAAAGCCGAAGACCGTTATGACTGGCAAAAAGAACACCAGCCGAACCTGACGGGCACCAAACATGCCTATCGTCCGAAGGGCCACGATTATCAGGGCGGGCAGCGTGCCAAGGCCACTGGTGATTATCAATCCTGGACTCCGGAAGGCTGATTTTGCAGCCCCCGTTTTGGATCAATTCCGTTTTTAACGGGAAATGTGCGACATTATTGCGAGGATGGAACAAGGTATGAGCAACAGGCTGGTCGAGACACTGGCAGGCGGTGCTGTTATTTGCGTCGCGGTCGCTTTCGCCGTTTTTTCCTATTCCCGTGCGGGGTTGCGCTCGGTCGAGGGCGGGTACGAGCTGAGTGCCAGCTTTAACCGCATTGACGGGCTGGTGACCGGTAATGATGTCCGGATCTCTGGCGTCAAGGTCGGGTCGGTGGTGTCACAGGATCTTGACCCGAAAACCTATATGGCCGTCGTGCATATGAAGATCCGCTCTGATGTGGAACTGCCGACCGACAGTGCCGCAAAAATCGCATCTGACGGGCTTTTGGGCGGCAAGTTTGTCTCGCTTGAACCCGGTGGCGATGTGGATATGCTGGCCCCGGGCAGTTCGGTGGAATACACGCAAGGTTCGGTTAATCTGGAAGAGCTGATCGGTCAGGTGATTTATTCAAACAAATCATCGGGTGGTGGCAATGCCAGCGACAAGGCCGATCCAGCGGGCAAATAGGCCCGTCGCGCGGGGGCGATACGATGATGCGTAACCGGTTGTCATGATTTTGCCCGGTTTGGTTTGCATATTTTGTCCAAGCGCCACTGTTTTACAGTGGGATGTACGGTGCCCTGATGTGGAGCGGAGCCGATAATGAGCAACTCAGACATCACAACGGACATGCCAAGGTGGCATAATCCCGAAGGTGCGCCATTGTCCTGTGTTGAGAAAATCAGGGTTCTGAACGAAAACTTTGTCGAACTGCGTGAAATGATGCAAGACGCGCTTGAAGATGCCCTGTTGATGGGCTGCGACGAAGCACAGTTTCGTGCAGTGATGCGTGATGTTGTCGCGGAACTTGAGAATCCCTATGGGACGGCGGAGAAAAAATCCTGATGAAGGCTCAAATCTTGTTGGTTACAGGTGTTCTTGCAGCCGGTTTTGGGGTTGCAGGGGGCCCCGATGCATCTGCGCTGGATTATCGCAAGTCCGAAGTTGCCCAGCTTCAGGGGCTTGATAAAATTACCGCGCGCATTTCAACCTTTGACGTGCCGGTTGGTCAAAGTGTTAATTTCGGTTCGTTGACGATCAAGGTTGATGCCTGCTATCGCACCCCGCCCGAAGAACGGCCTGAAAGTGCCGGTTTTCTTGAAATTACCGATCATCGTTCCGAAGACAAAACCGATGTGAAGGTCTTTGATGGCTGGATGTTTGCCTCAACACCGGGCCTGTCGGCGTTAGAACATCCGGTTTATGATGTGTGGGTCAAGGAATGCATGGAGCCGAGCGATAAAAGCCCGAAGGCAGGTGATGCGATGCCGTCTGAAAATAATGGATAACGCCTGAACTTCTTGGTTCATTTGCATTTTCCGAACCCGCGTCATTGATGAAAACCCCGCCAGTAATGAACTGCCCCCGAAAGTTGGACATCAACCTTCGGGGGCAGTTCACAATCCGGTGGTTTTTTCATCAATATTGCAATCGCGACTGGAAACTGTTTCGCATCATGACAGATGATGCTTGAGAAAATTCCCGGCGATTACAAGGCCTTCTCCGTCAATCCCGTGTGGCAGGCCCGGGCGTTCATACAGGCTGACATCAAAACCATTTTCGGCCAGAACCGTTTTCGCCATATGCGATGCCTGTACCGGCACCACTGGATCGGCGCTACCGTGAATCAGTGTGACAGGCGGGCGCGACACAATTTCGGCGGCCAATGTGTCTGTCCCCAAAAGGGCACCGGAAAAACCGACAATACCGGCCAGTTTGTCCGGGTGTCGGGGGCCGAACTGCAACGCCATCATTGTGCCTTGCGAAAAACCAACCAGAGCAAGTTTGCTGGCATCCAGCTGATGGGTTGCCAGCACGTCGGCAACGAAGCCTGCGATTGATGCGGTATTTTCACGCGCTCCCCGGGCCAATGCCTTCAGGGCTGTGGGCATGGTTTTGGCATCGCGGCGTAAAAATTCCGGGTCATAGGACGCCAGGCTGAACCATTGTCGGCCAAAGGGTGACATTTCGCACGGGTGGGGCGCGTTGGGTGAATAAAATACGGTATCAGGCAGGAATTTTGCCAGCTCCGGGGCAAGACCGATCAGGTCGTTGCCGTCGGCACCATATCCGTGCAGCAAAACGACGATGCTTTTGGTGTTTCCCGATGCAGCCGGAACGACTGGACCTTCAAGGGTAATTTGCGACATATGTGTGTTTCCAAACCTTGGTCAAACTGAAGTGCACCCTGCCGGAACCGGGGGGACAGGGCAAGGGTTTGTCCTGCAAAGTCAACATTTGACGACAATTGTGGGTAAAATTGTGGATAAATTCTGGGGTCATATGTTCAGTACATTGGCAAATTTTCGATGATCGGCTGTAATATACGCCAATTACAGAATATTTTAACGACACACCCTTGGGTCGAAAATAAATTTAATTCATTTTTATTTTGTGGATAATTGTTCGGGGCGATGTCGTTTGATCGGGAACAAACCCCGTAAAGGATATTGGATACAACCGACAATTCCCGGAAAACTTCCGGGAATCTGACTGTTTTTAACGCGTGCCAGGGTGGTTTTTACAATCAAATCTCGCCAAGGGGACGGGTGCGCGATAAGAAAAAGACACGGTTTCAAAATTGCTGCCAGGTAATTGAAACAAAACCGCCTGTTGATCTGTTTTCATGTTTTATGAGGTCGCCATGTCAAAATCTCGCCGCTGGCTGGGCAAGGGGGACCGACGTGTTTTAACCCTTACGGTGCCGATTATTTTGTCTAATGCGACGGTGCCTTTGCTGGGCGCTGTTGATACAGCCGTGGTGGGCCATCTTGACAGCCCGCATTATATTGGCGCGGTGGCGATTGGCGCGCTGATTTTCAGTTACGTGTTCTGGAGCTTTGGCTTCCTGCGTATGGCGACGACCGGGTTGGCTGCCCAGGCCGCAGGCAGGCGCGATGCCTGCGAAGTGCGCGCCGTGTTTGCCCGGGGTGCTTTGATTGCGGTTGTCGCTGGTCTTTTGGTGATGGTGCTGCAATGGCCGATCATGGAACTTGCTATGCGGCTGATTGCGCCGACACCCGATGTCGAGGCCGCAGCGCGGGAATATTTTCATGTTCGGATTTGGGCATCGCCCGCGACGTTAATGCAATATTGTATGTTGGGCTGGTTGCTGGCGATGCGCGACAGCCGGGCGGTGTTTATTTTTCAGGTGGTCCTAAACTCGCTTAATATCATTCTTGATATTTTGTTTGTTCAGGGCTTTGGCTGGGATGTAAGCGGGGTCGCCGGGGCCACGGTGATTGCCGATTATTCCGGTGTGATATTGGGCTGGTTTTTAATGCAGCCCCATCTGGCACGGTTGGGCGGGCGCTGGCGCGATGTTGCCCTGTTTGATCGCGTGCAACTGTTGCGCTTAACAAAGATCAACGGTGACATTTTTGTGCGCACGCTGGCGCTGACATCGGCTTTTGCCCTGTTTACCAGTTTCAGTACCCGGTTTGGCGAGGTAACGCTGGCGGCCAATGCCGTTTTACAAAATTTCCTGATGTTCGGCTCGTTTGCGCTCGATGGTTTTGCCCATGCGGCGGAAACACTGGTTGGCCAGGCTTATGGTGCCGAACGGCGCAAGCAGTTTTTGTGGGCGGTGCGCAAAACCACGATCTGGGCGGTGATATCGGCCTGCGCGATGGCGCTGGTTTTTGCTGTTTTAGGGGTGCCGATCATTGACGGGCTTACCAGCATTGATGAAGTTCGCACGACAGCCTATCAATATTTGCCCTGGGCGGTCATGTTGCCGGTAACCGGGGTGCTGGGGTTTCAGTTTGACGGGGTGTTTTTGGGGGCGATGCAAACCCGGCACTGGCGCAATATGATGCTGTGTTCGGTGGCCTTGTTTGCGGTTTTCGCCTGGGGCGCGGTGACGATGCAAAGCAATCATGCCCTGTGGGCGGCATTTAACCTTTTTTTCTTGCTGCGCGGTTTAACTTTGGTGGTGTTGTTTCCCACCATCATTCCGCACAAGGCAGCACATTGAGCGCCGTTAACCCGCCCGTATTTATATGTTTATATGGCCGTTGCAGGTGCTGGCAGAACGGGGAGGGATCAGTCGGTTTCGGGAACGGGCAGGCGGGTGCTGTTTTTGACTTCATGCAGGGTAAAGCTTGATTTGATGTTTGAGACACCGGGCAGTTTCATCATGACGTCGGACAGGAAGCGTTGATAGGCGGCGGGGTCCTGAACCACGATCCGCATCATATAATCCTGATTGCCGACCATGGCATAACAATCGACAATTTCGGGATGTTGTTGCAATGCGGTTTCAAAGCGGCGGAGCGACGGTTCGTCATGCTGGGTTAGCGAGACGGTGACAAAAACATTTACACCCAGATTTAAATGAGACGGGTTGAGCAGAGCGACATATTTACGAATGACGCCGCTTTCTTCGAGCTTGCGCAACCGGCGCAGACAGGGCGAAACCGAAAGGCCGACCTTGTCAGCCAATTCGACCATCGATATGCGGCCATCTTCCTGAATTTCACGAAGAATATTGCGGTCAATTGCGTCAAAACCGTTGCGCGCCATAGCGTGCCCCACTCCTCTGGACGAAAATGCTGATCGATTGTCAGGTACGGGCTGCGCAAAATTTTTGCCCGAATGGTAATTTTTACGCAGCAATCTCTTTGGCGCGATAAGCCATGACTTGGCCCTTCTGTCAATCATTGCGTGGTATATCGGGGGCATTCTGTTGGTATAAATCCTGTCAATCGTGCGGCGCTACGGCGATGGGGTGTGAGCACGCGCATGCCAACGGTTTGATAAGGCTTGCCTTAGGGGGGGGGATCATAGTGCCCGGCCATATGAAAACCATAAACTGCTTCGGCCTTGCATTGCCGATGCGCTGCTTTATTGTTCCCAATTGCAATTATCTGTTGCTGCAAAGCACCATGAAGGTTATTGCAAAATCGAAAAGGTGCTTTGCGGTGCCGTGCGATTAAAGCGGGCTCTGCGTTTTGCGCAGGGCGATGACGGAACTTATCATTGCTGCTTGCAATCCTGACAGTGTAGTATAATCGTACTTAATTACGTATTTGGGATGGGCGACATCTCCTGCACAAGCATGTTGGAACCAGTTGGTTGCCAGCGGGACAGGAAAGGCAGTTTTGGTGGACGCAGCACAAGACAAGCCGGGATATAACCTGGTTTTTATCGATGATCATAAAATCAATATTCGGCCCGCCGTAAAAGGGGATCTGCCAACTGTGGTGGATCTTGACGAGCGAACCACAGGCTTGCGCAAGCCCGATTACTGGGACGATTTATTCGTTCGCTATGGCAACCGCAAAGACAGCCGGTTTTTCCTGATTGCGGAAGAAGGTGACACATTGCTGGGCTGTATCTTTGGCGAAGTGCGCTCGTGGGAGTTCAATTCGGTGCCGTGTGGCTGGGTTGGCACGGTCAGTGTCGAGCCGGATTTGCGCATGGGCGGTGTGGGGACGATTTTATATCGCGAAATCTGTAAATGTTTCCGTCATGCCGGTGTGACAAAAGTTCGCACCATGATCCCGCGCGACGCGACCGACCTGATGTCGTTTTTTCGCGCCCAGGGCATGATGGCGGGGCCTTTTATCCAGCTTGAAACCGATATGGAAGAGGAGGGCTAAGCCATGATGTCCCTGCAAAAAGCGACATTGTTTGCCCTGTATGCGGTTTTGGAACTGGCAGAGGACACCCGGCGCCAGCTATCGGCATCGGAAATTGCCGAACGGTATCATATTTCCACGAACCATCTGGCAAAGGTCCTGCGCGATTTGGGCCGGGCAGGATTGGTGGAATCGGTCCGCGGGGCCGGGGGCGGGTATCGTTTTTGCGGGAATGCCAAACGCACAACATTGCTCGACGTGGTTGAATTGTTTGAAGAAGTTGGTGCCGGGCCATCGAATGGCATAGAGCAGGAAACCAATGCCGGTGTCGCCCTGTCACAAGTGATGGACGAGATCGAAGCCATTACCTATGCCACCCTGCAATCGATTTCGATCGAGACGATGTTAAAGCTGATGCGCAAACGCCGACCCGAACGCAAATTGCCCACCGGGCTTTTCCGTGCCGTGTGATCGTTGCAAATACCTGCTAAAAAAAGCCGCCTGGGATGTTCCCGGCGGCTTTTGTTTTTCCGTCATCTGATTATCCCCAACGCTATTCCGATTTTGAACGTAAGGGACCGACGAAAACGGGGAATGTTCCCCGGTTTCGTCTTAGGGTATCAGCCTGCATTTTCCGAGTTGGAGTCGGCGCTGGTACTGGCAGTGCCTTCGCTGGTCGGTGCATTTTCGGTGCTGGCCGCTGGCTTTTTACGTGGTTTGCGCGGGGCACGGGGTTTGGCGGCCTTTTTAGGGGCGGCTTTCACTTTTTCACCGTCGTCACCACCAACAGCTGTTTCGCCATCCGCACCGGCGTCGGCTGTTTTTGCCGTTGCTTTGGGTTTGGCGGCTGCGCGTGCACGCGGTTTGCGCGGGGCACGTGCGGCTTTTGGTTTTGCCGGTGCCTTGGCTGCTTTCTCACCGTCGGTCTCTGCGTCCGGCGCTGTCGCAGCAGGGGTATTTGCCGATGTTTCAACCGCAGTTGACGATGCCGGGATTGCATTCTCCGGGGTGTGTGCCGGTGCGGCGGCGGCCGGTTCCGCCGGGGCGGGGGCTGCAGGTGCCGGTGCTGCATCAATTGCGGGTGTTACAGCAGGGGCCGCAGATGCCGGTGCGTTTTCGACCTGTGTGGATTCAACAGCATTGGCCGACTTGTCGGCATTTTCGGTTTCGGTCCCCTTGTTGGCATCGTTGCGGGCCGGTCTGCGATTGTTGCGCGACGAACCGGTTTTGCGTGTCGATGGCTTGCGGGCGGTTTTCTTTACCGGTTTGGTTTCTTCTTCGTCTTGTTCAAGTTTTGCCGGTTTGCGCAGTGACGATAATGGTACTGCAGTTAGCAAAAATGCCGGAACGTGATCGCCCATACCGATGACCGGTTTGTCATCATGATCATCGCGGTCGCGCCGGTTGTTGTTTTTGCGGTCCCGTTGCGGGCGGCTCTGGTGGCGATCTTCGCGCGGGTCCCGCACATGACGTGAGGGTGCAGGTGAAGACGGTGCGGCCTGTTGCACATTGCTTGCCGGGGCTGCTGCGGGTGCTGCCTGGGCGACCGGGCGTTCTGCCGGTTTTGCGGCTTCTCGCGGCGCTGCCGGTGCGGCATTTTTCTGGTCCTGCGGGCCAGGGCGGCGCGATGCATTACGGCGATTATTGTTATCATCACCATTGCGAGGGGCGTTGCTGGTACGACCGCGTTCGCTGCGTTCACCGTCTTTGGCACGGTTGTTACGCTTGTTACGGCGTTTTTTACCGCTAAAGTCCAGTTCCAGAATTTCGATACCTTCAACAGACGTGATTGGAATCGTCATGTTAATGGTTTTGTTAATCGCTTCAACCAGTTTGCCGTCTTCCGGTGTGGCCAGGGTAAAGGCCTTGCCCGCGCGACCTGCGCGGCCGGTCCGACCGGTACGATGCACATAATCTTCGGCGTTGAACGGTACGTCAAAGTTAAACACGTGCGAAACATCGGCAACGTCAATGCCGCGCGCGGCAACGTCAGAGCAAATCAAAACGGTAATGTCACCGGATTTAAATTTGTCGAGTGTTTCGGTGCGTTCACTTTGTACCAGGTCGCCATGCATGCGACCGGCATTAAAGCCGTGTTTGGTCAAAGATTTATACAGAATATCGACATCTTTTTTGCGATTGCAGAACACAAAAGCATTTTTGATGTCTTCGTTTCTGATCAAACGGCGAAGGGTTTCGCGTTTGTCCATTTCGTCAATAACAACCAGTTTATGCTCAAGCGTGGTCGCCATGCTTGAGGGGGCGGAAACGGTGATTTCCTTTGGGTTGTTCAGGAATTTATCGGCCAAACGCCGAATTTCCTTGGGCATGGTTGCCGAGAAAAACAGCGTTTGGCGCTGCTTGGGCAACATGTTGACGATTTTTTCGATGTCGGGGATGAAGCCCATATCGAGCATGCGGTCGGCTTCGTCGATGACCAGCAATTTGCAGTCAGACAACAGCAGTTTGCCGCGCTCAAAGGTATCAATCAGGCGGCCTGGCGTCGCGATGATCACATCAGCGCCTTTTTCCAGAATCTTTTGCTGTTCAACAAACGATTCCCCGCCAATCACCAGCGCTTTCGACAGGGGCACATATTTGCCATAAGTGTCGAAATTCTTTGCCACCTGGGTGGCCAGTTCGCGGGTTGGCTCAAGGATAATGGAACGCGGCATTCGCATGCGCGCACGGCCATGATGAAGAATATCAAGCATCGGCAGAACAAAGCTGGCAGTTTTGCCTGTCCCGGTTTGCGCGCAGCCAAGAATGTCGCGTGCCATCATGATAGAGGGGATGGCCTGGCGCTGGATGGGGGTCGGCGTGTCATAGCCGGCGTCAGTGACGGCTTTGAGGATATCTTCGCTCAGACCGAGATCGGCGAAAGTCATATGATTCGGGTTCCCGCAACAAATGCGTTAAAGATTGATTTACTTAAAGACAAATCTGCTTGGGTGGTAAAGCCAAGCCCGTCTCAAGTCAAGAAAAACGCCTTCAAAAAGGTGGTTGGGACGCATTTTTAACGCGCCACATGCTTGTTTGACGGTCTTTGCAGGCGTATCGTAGCCCAAACGTGCTGCCAATCAGGAGACTGACGATGTTAATGGATGTCACCCGTTCCGTTCTGGTTATTGTCGATGTTCAGGAAAAACTGTATCCTGCCTGCCTTGACCCGGTTGAAACGGTCGATGCCTGCTGTTTCCTGCTAAAATGCGCCAACCGCCTGTCGGTACCGGCCATTGTCACTGAACAATATCCCAAAGGGCTGGGCCACACCAGCAAACCCATCCTGGATTTGCTGGAAAATGCAAAAGATGTTGCGCAGGGTGGCAATGTGGTCAGTAAAATCAGCTTTTCCTGCGTTGCGAGCGACGGGTTTATCGACAAGATTGAGGAAATTCCCGGTCGGGACCAGGTTGTGGTCGCCGGGATGGAAACGCATGTTTGCGTCTTGCAAACCGTATTGGAACTGATCGATCGGGGGCGCGAGGTTTTTGTGGTCGCCGATGCCGTTAGCTCGCGCAAGCAGCATGACCGCATTTTCGGGCTGGAACGGATGCGCGATGCCGGGGCCAAAATCGTCACCCGCGAAAGCGTGATGTTTGAATGGTTGCGCGTGGCCGGAACGCCGGAATTTAAAGAGCTTAGCGCCCTGATCCGTTAACAGGTTGCGCTGCCACCCCCGCCATCAATTTTGTGGTGGGGGTGGTGTATGGCGTTTGCGTATTTAACCTTCCCGATCAGGCCTAACAGCCCGGCGACAGGCGCGAGCAATGGTCGTCATTGCGGTCTGGCTGGCTGATGGGGAACAGGTAATGGATGACGGTTGGCGCCAGATCGTTGAGTTTTTTCTGGTCGACCGGGTTTTCAATATTGGCACGCAATTCTGAAACTGCACTGTCGCCCGAGCAAAAGGCAAACCGTACCGGGGTTTGCGCCTGCCCCGGTGTCAGGGGGGCATTTTTCGGGTCCGTACACATTGTATTGCGCGCGGTATTTTGCGTCGGGTTTACCACAACGACCATGCGGTGCCTGGGCCGCAAGGTCGGTTGGTCCGGGCTTGAATTGGCATTGTCCATTCGGGTTTGTGCATCCTGGGGCGTGATAAAATCAAGCTGCGGGGCAAAGCCATGATGGGAAAACATTTTGGCCCAGCTGGCGTCATCGATGCCTGTTTGTCCGTCGTGAACTTCCATCACCATGATGTTGTCGGGCGCGGCATAGCTTTTAAACCCGGCGACATCGGTGGTGTCATAAAACGGGGCTTCGATAGTGCTGGCCCCGCATGCGGCAAGCAGGGGGGCTGTGCTGCCCAGCAAAACAAGAAACAGGGCCTTGGGGAGACGTTTGGCAGACATGGAAGGCGGGCTCCTTATCGGGCATCCCGGTGTTCAAGCGTTAAATTTCGGCGGCAGAAATACGCTTTGGTTGCCGGGAAGGAAGGCGGAAATGAGGGTTGGCTGTGAAGAACATAGTCTGTGGGGGCGTAAAATGTCAGTGCCCGTGAAAAATTTAGACCGCCATTTCGGGGGCCGGTATGGCGATGGCACTTTATTTCTGGCTGACATGTTTAATCGCATCTCCCCCATGTGCGCGCTTGCGCAACTTTTGGTCAGATCGTACGCAGCACGGCGTTTGCCAATTCAGAAATAAACAGACAAAAAACCCGGCAACGGATTGCCGGGTTTGAAGGGCGGGATATGGCGCAAGACGCAAGATTAAACGTCAATATCCTCGACAAAACGCGCATGTTCCTGAATGAACTGAAACCGCAATTCCGGTTTTTTGCCCATCAGGCGATTAACCAGATCCCTGGTTTGTTCCCGTCCATCGGGCTCGGCGGCGTCGGGCAGGGTGACGCGCAGCAAGATGCGATTTTTGTGCGACATTGTGGTGTCACGCAACTGTTGCGACGGCATTTCGCCCAAACCTTTAAAGCGCGAGATTTCAACCTTGGCCGGGTTTTTAAATTCGGTATTTAGCAGGATTTCTTTTTCGGCATCATCCATTGCATAGATGCTTTTGCCCCCCTGGGTCAGGCGGTAAAGCGGCGGCATGGCCAAAAACAGGTTGCCGTTGTCAATCAGCCCCGGCATTTCCTGATAGAAAAACGTCATCAGCAGGGATGCAATATGCGCGCCGTCGACGTCAGCATCGGTCATGATGATAACGCGTTCGTAGCGCAGGTCTTTTAACTGAAAACTGGCACCGGCACCGCAGCCAAAGGCCTCGATCATGTCCTTGATTTCCTGGTTGGCCATCATTTTTTCGCGTGTCGCCGAGGCCACGTTCAGGATTTTACCGCGCAAGGGCAAAACAGCCTGTGTTTCACGATCACGCGCCTGTTTGGCCGAGCCACCCGCCGAATCCCCTTCGACCAGGAAAATTTCGGTGCCTGCCGCAATCGAACGCGAACAGTCGGTCAGCTTGCCAGGCAAACGCAAACGCCGGGTTGCAGACTGGCGTTTGGTTTCTTTCTTTTCCTTGCGGCGCTGGCGTTCTTCGGCGCGCATGATAATGCGTTCAAGTAGGTTCCGGGCATTTTCGGTATCACCGGTCAGCCAATGGTCGAAATGGTCGCGAACGGCGGTTTCAACCAGTTTGGTGGCATTTTGCGTGCCCAGTTTTTCTTTGGTCTGGCCCTGAAATTGCGGGTCAGGCAAAAAAACCGACAACATGACGCAGCCGCCGCCAAAAACGTCTTCGGCGGTAATGGCCGCTGCCTTTTTAATGCCGACCATATCGCCATAAGACTTGATGGCTTTGGTCAGGGCATAACGCAGCCCGGCTTCGTGCGTACCGCCCAGCGGGGTGGGAACGGTGTTACAATAGGAATGAAAATAGCCTTCACCGCCATCAGGCCAGCCAACGGCCCATTCGACGCGACCGGGGCTGTCTGAAAATTTCGCTTCGCCTGCAAACGGGCGTTCGGTCACCATATCGCGACCCTTAAGCGTCATTTCGAGATAGTCGAGAATGCCGTTGGGGAATTTCAGAACTTCTTTTTGCGGGGTCGGATCGTCGCTGGTGATCAGGGATGGATCACAGGACCAGCGAATTTCAACGCCCTTGAACAAATAGGCCTTGGACCGCGCCATGCGAAACACGGTGCCCGGTTTTAATTTGGCCCGCGCGCCGAAAATTTCGGGGTCAGGGCGGAAAATAACCGTGGTGCCGCGCCGGTTGTTTACCGTGCCGCCATCCTGAAGCGGGCCCAGTGGTGCCCCCTTGGAATATTCCTGAAACACCAGCTTGCGGTCACGCGCAACTTCAACGCGAAACTTGTCGGTCAGTGCATTGACCACCGACATGCCAACCCCGTGCAAACCACCGGATGTTTCATAGGCATTGCCCGAAAATTTGCCGCCTGAATGCAGCGTGGTCAAAATGACTTCCAGCGCTGATTTTTGGGGAAATTTCGGATGCGGATCGGTTGGAATGCCACGGCCGTTATCGCGGACCAGCACCGTATTGTCGGTCTGAAGTTCCAGTTCAATCCAGTCAGCATGGCCGGCAACCGCTTCGTCCATCGAGTTATCAAGGATTTCAGCCACGAGATGATGAAGTGCGGTGTCGTCGGTGCCCCCAATATACATACCAGGGCGACGACGGACTGGCTCCAGTCCTTCGAGAACCTCGATATCCTTGGCTGAATACGCGTTTGTGGTGCTTTGGTTTGAATCTTCGAAAAGGTCGGTCATGTTCCCCGGAACGCAACTGGTTGTTTTAATAGAATAATCTGTTGTCCTGACCTCATGGTCCGACGATAGCGCACAACACATCTGTGTTACACGTAACTCGGCGCTGGTGCGGTCTGTCGGTAAACGAGTACCATAAGATTTAAATCCCGGCTCATAAAAATGTTTTTCGTTTTGCAATGCAACCGGGTTAGATGAAAAAAAATACAGGATAATGCCGGATTTCCGGCGTTCAGGAGTGAGCCTGATGGCAGAAAAAAAAGAAATTGCATCGAATTCCGAAAGCCAGATACCCCGTGGCGAACTGTGCACACGGACCTTGGCAATGCCCAGCGATACCAACCCCGACGGGGATATATTTGGCGGCTGGCTGATGTCACAAATGGACATTGCCGGTGGCGTTCTTGCCGGGGGAATTGCCAAAGGACGTGTTGTTACGATCTCGGTCGACGGAATGACGTTTCTGCGTCCTGTCTATGTGGGGGACGTTGTGTGTGTCTATGGCGATGTCGAACGCCTTGGCAACACATCAATGGTGTTGTCCCTTGAGGCATGGGTGCTGCGTCGCAGGCAGGCACCGCGTATCAAGGTTACGGAAGGCCGGTTTACCTTCGTCGCCATTGATGACGCTGGCCGCCCCCGTGCGATCCCCAAGGATGAAGCGACAGCCTGATCAGCAGGTTGCGCGTCAGGAATTTTATGAAGGACAAAGGCCGCATACAGGTGCTGCCTTTGTCTATTTTAGGGGGAGGAATTAACCGTCAATGCCGGATTACCAACCTTGTTCGGTTGGCATGATGAAGATTTCTGCCAGATCAACATGGCCGGGTGCCTGCAACGCGTAAAGCACTGTATTGGCGATGTCGTCCCCTTCAAGGAAGGTCATGTCGTTACGCAAATTTTCCATCTGCGCCTTTACGGCCGGATCGCTGATTTGATCGTAAAGTTCAGTCGCTACCGCGCCGGGTTGAATGCAGGTAACGCGGATATTGTGTTTTTTACCCACTTCCATACGCAACCCGTCAGAAAATGCAGTAATGGCATGTTTGGTGGCGCAGTAAACCGTAAGGCCGCTGAATACTTTGCGTCCGGCAATCGAAGACGTATTGAAAATATGGCCTGATTTTGCGGTGATCATGTGCGGTAATACCGCTGCGGTGGTGTTTAAAACACCATTGATGTTTACATCAACCATGCGGCGCCATTCGTCAGTTTTAAACTGGTCGATATCTGAAAGCGGCATCAGCCCCGCATTGTTAAACAAAATATCAATACTGCCTGTGGCTTCAACCAGTTTTGCCACCCCCGCATTCACGGATGAAACATCGCTAACATCCATTTTAATTACCACTGCTTTGCCGCCCTGGGCCTCAATTTCGGTTTTCAGGGTTTCAAGGCGATCAGTCCGGCGTGCTGCGATGCCAACAGTGACACCAGCCTGTGCCAGTTTGCGGGCTGTGGCTGCGCCAATGCCGCTTGATGCCCCGGTAACAAGGGCCGTTTTACCTTCGAGATTGGACATTTGGAACTCCTGTTAAAATAGGATGCCGATCAGCCGTATTGCGCTGGCGTATCGGGTTTCTCAACAGGGGGATCCTACGAGGGGGGGCATTTTTCTTCTCGCGGTGGATTGCGAAAACTATCGCGTTTTTGCGCAAAGTTTTGCTTTTGACCGGTTGGGAAAGGTTTATTTCTGGCGATACTGTCGAGGTGTTACACCTGTTTCCCGTTTGAAAATCTTCGCAAAATGGCTGGAACTCTCGTATCCCAGCATTAGGGATATCTCCAGAATGCTTAAATCGGTTTCGCGCATCAATTGTTGTGATTTTGCTATTTTTTGCGCGATAAAATAATGTGATGGCGTTGTGCCAGTTGTTTTCTTAAACAGTCGTGAAAAATGATAGGGGCTTAATCCCGCTTCCTTGGCACAGATATCAAGGTCAAATTTTTCGTCAAGATGATCCCTGAAATAGGACTGAACACGATGCAGCCGGTGTGCAGGCAACCGCGATCCGCTGTTTTTCGCATCCTTATCTGACTGACCATATTGACGCACAAGATGCACGGTAAGGCTTTGCACAATTCCTTCGATATAGGTCAGGCTGGCCGACTGAGTATCGGTTATTTCATTGTAAAGCAGTTCCAGAAATGTGCTGACGGTTTCATCACGAATTCCTGAAACTTCACTAAGAAAATAAGAATGAGATTGGCCTGCAAGCTTCGGTATTTTTCTTGCGACGGTTTCAAGCATGGGAATGGGCAAATAAAGGTGCATGACGTCAAACGGGGTATCGTCATTAGCCTGCCAGCGAATTTCGTAAGGATTGTGAGAATGGGTCAGGAAAAAATCATGTGATTTAACATGAGATGTTTGCCAGTCGCCCCCGATTTCACGTTCTTCAACAATTGCCGATCCGCGAACGACCCAAACCAGCATAGGTTCAGCCACGGCAGGAACCAGAAACGCCGCCGTCTTTGCCTGATGTGAATAGATCTGTATGTAAATGTCGTTTCCGGCGGCACCTTTGGTTCCCAAAAGGTTGCGGCTTGGAACAAAATTATCCATGCCCAGGGGAGACGTACGTGCGGGCGTTGGATGGAGGGTGTTTGTTCTTGTCGGGTTGGTCTGTGACGTCAACCGGTGTTCCTGTTATTGTAACGGCAAGGTTCCCCACCCGTTTTACCGGGCGGGGAACAATATGTTGCCTGGTGCTTTACCAGCTTTCCTTCGCCACCCGGACGAAATTTTCACCCATGATTTTATCAACCATATCAGGTAAATAGCCTTCATTGATCAGGGCGTCGGCAAGGGCAGGGAGCTTGCGCGGGTCAAACACGGCGGCACCGCCCGCATTGGCGCCGTAACCGCGTTCTGCTGGCCAGTAAATAGCGCGATCAACGCCGTCAGGGAAGTCGTTGGCCCCTTTGACCGATGGCATGGTGTCCAGACCGATGCCGACATGATCCACCCCGACCAGCCGGACCAGATAATCAATATGGCGCACCATATCGGGCACTTCCGGGGCATTGGCCGATTTCATGAAACGCTGAAAACCACAAACGCCAATGACGCCGCCAGTGGCGGCACAGGCCTTGATCTGTTCGTCGTCAATGCAGCGTTCATGCCCGCCCAGTTCTTTGGGGTTGGCATGGCTAAAGACCACCGGTTTGGTGGATACCCGCATAATATCAAGGCTGCTTTGCCGCCCGGTATGCGAACAATCCATGATCATGCCGCCATTGTTTACCGCCTTGACCATCTCGTGGCCCAGCGCAGTTAGCGCGATGTCGTCATCGTGGCAGCCGCCAGCGACCGAATTGTTGCGGTTATAGGCGAAATGGATTTGTTTGACGCCCAGCCGGGCAAAAACCGGCACCATGTCGGGCATGTCTTGCAACATGACCGAACCTTCCAGATCAAAGCCAACGCCGAGTAATCCGGCCTGTTTGGCCCGGGCCAGATCATCGAACGTTTCGATCTGCAGGTATTTATCGGGGTGGGCGGCGATTTTGGCGCGGAAATCGGCAATGACGCGTAAAATATGCGCCACCGAGTTCATATCCATGCCCACATTGATCGACACATAATCGATATGTCCGGCCCGATAGGTATCAAGCAGGTCGATCGGAATGATCGGGTCCAGCGGCAGGCAGGCATGGGCATCCCAGGTGAAAGTCGGGATGTGCTGGCGTTTATAGTCGCGTAATGCGCTATCGGCCGGGGCGAAGGGGGTTGCAAATTCCGTGTTGGTGGCGATTGTCATGGTAACTCCGGTCAGTCCCAATCAACAAAGCTGTCAATTACGGCGCGGTCATAGCCGCCAGCAGCCTTGTAGAGCTGTTGTGAATAGGGATGTTCAAGCGAACCTTGTGCAAGCTGGCTGGCGGTGGCGCGTTCAACGATGCGACCGTGGTTCATAATGGCAATATCGTCGCACACATGGGCCACAACCGCGAGATCGTGGCTGACCATAATATAGGTCAGGCCAAGGTCCCGGCGCAATGCCGCCAGCAAATTAAGCACTTCGGCCTGGATCGACACATCGAGCGCCGATGTCGGTTCATCAAGCAGCAAGACGCGGGGTTCGAGAATAAGGGCGCGCGCAATTGACACGCGCTGGCGCTGCCCGCCGGAAAGCTGATGCGGGTAGCGAAACCGGAACGAATTATCCAGCCCGACCTGTTCTAACACCTTGATCACACGGGCATCGGAATTGCCCAGCCCGTGTACGGCAACCGGTTCGCCTAGAATCCGGTCGATGGTATGGCGCGGATGCAGCGACCCAAACGGGTCCTGAAACACCATTTGAACCTGACGGTAAAAATCCTTGTCGCGTTTGCGGCCCAGTTCGTGGCCGCCGACCACCATGTTTCCTTCCCAGTCATCAACCAGGCCGGTCATGGTGCGCAAAACGGTAGATTTGCCCGAGCCCGATTCCCCGACCAGCCCGAACGACCCGTTGGCCGGAACTTTTAGCGAAACGTCTTTAAGGACATGGTTTTCACCAAACCAGGCATTCAGATTTTCAATTTCAATCATGGTCTTATCCCTCGGCCCAGCTTGCCTGACGTTGCAAAATCGGCAGGTCGTCGTGGTTGCCATCCATTTTGGGCAGGCAATTTAACAGGCCCTGCGTATAGGGATGTTTGGCCAGGTCAAGGTCGCTTGCGCGAATTTCTTCAACCACATGGCCCTGATACATCACCAGAACCCGGTCGCAGAAACTTGAAACCAGATGCAAATCATGGCTGATGAAAATCAGCGCCATGCCGCGTTCACGTACCAGATCATCCAAAATCGCCATCACCTGCAACTGCACTGTCACATCAAGGGCAGATGTCGGTTCATCGGCAATCAGCAATTCCGGGTCAGGGATCAGCATCATCGCGATCATCACGCGCTGCCCCATCCCGCCGGAAACCTCGTGCGGATAGGATTTAAACACCCGTTGCGGATCGCGAATTTTCACCGCTTCAAGCATTTCAATCGCACGGTGGATGGCTTCTTTGGTGCCAACCTTGTGATGTTCGCGGTAGGCCTCGATAATCTGGTCGCCAATGGTCATGACCGGATTAAGCGAATATTTCGGGTCCTGCATGATCATGGAAATGCGCGCCCCGCGCACCTTTCGCCATTGTCGCGGCGACAGGTTGCGCAGGTCCACATCATGAAATTGCATTTTATCGGCGCTAATGCGGCCATTGGCCGCCGTCAGGCCTAAAATGGCGCGTCCGGTTTGTGACTTGCCCGAACCAGATTCGCCAACAATGCCCAGCCTTTCGCGGCCCAGATCAAACGATACGCCGCGAACGGCATTGACCGGCCCCTTGGAGGTGGTGAAGCTGATGGCGAGGTTTTTAACAGATAACAGGGTTTCACGGGGCATGGTCAGTCTCCTCCACGCGGATCGAGAACATCGCGCAAACCGTCACCCAAAAGGTTGAATCCCAGACTGACGACAAAAATTGCCAGACCCGGCACGGTCGATACCCACCATTGCGCAAGAAGGAACTGCCGACCTTCGGATACCATGGCCCCCCATTCCGGCATGGGCGGCTGTGCGCCCAGGCCCAAAAAGCCAAGACCGGCGGCAATCAGGATCATGCCTGCCATATCCAGTGTTACGCGTACAACCAGCGAACTGATGCACATGGGGACAATATGGCCGATGATCAGGCCGGTATTTGAAACCCCCTGAAGGCGTGCCGCCTGAATATAGTCTGAATTGCGCACCATGATCGTTTCGGCACGGGCAATCCGGGCGTAGGGCGGCCATGCCGTGATTGCAATGGCAAGAATGGCATTTTCGATGCCCGGCCCCAAGGCTGAAACAAAGGCCAGTGCCAAAATCAGTTTTGGAAAGGCGAGGAAAATATCGGTGATACGCATCAGTGTGGCGTCAACCCAGCCACCAAAAAAACCGGCAGCTGTGCCGATCAAAAGACCAATCGGGGCTGCTGTAATGGCCACCAGCCCAACAATGAGAAGGGTATATTGCGCGCCATAGATCAGGCGCGAAAGGATATCGCGCCCTAATTGGTCGGTGCCAAACCAGTGAGCGGCACTGGGGGGCGAAATGCGGTTGGTCAGGTCCGCCGCCAAGGGGTTGTAGGGGGCCAATAGCGGGGCAAAAATTGTTACCAGAATAAGGCCTACGACAATCGAAAGACCGATCATGGCCAGGCGGTTTTCAGTGATTTTGATCCAGGCGACCCATGACCGACCGCATTTCGCCTGGAATCTTGATTGTGGCTTGTCGGTTGTCAGCCATTGTTTAAGGCCGGTTTTGGGCGTGTGTACGTGTGTTGTCATACTGTTTATTTCCGTGCTCTGGGATCAAGCAGGCGATAAAGCAGGTCAGAAAGCATATTGACCCCGATAAAGACCGTGCCGACAACAATCGTGCCACCAAGAACCGCGTTCATGTCGGCATTTAGCAACGAATTGGTGATGTAAAGGCCCAGCCCGGGCCATGCAAAAATGATTTCGGTCAGCACCGATCCTTCGAGCAGATTGGCATAGGAAAGGGCAATGACGGTGACCAGTGGCACCATCACATTTCCCAGCGCGTGGCGCCAGATAATCCGGGTTTCGGAAATGCCCTTTACACGTGCTGTCAGGATATATTCCTGGCCCAGTTGCTCAAGCATGAACGACCGTGTCATGCGGGCAATATAGGCCAATGAAAAATAGGCAAGGATTGAAGCTGGCAGGACAATGTGGGAGACGGCATTCCAGAATAAGCCGGGGTCATCACCCAGTAACGTGTCGACAAGCATCAACCCGGTTCGGGGTTCGACAAAATCAACGTAGAATGAATCCAGTCTGCCCGGTCCGGCGACCCAGCCCAGTTTCATATAGAAAACAAGCAAGCCCATCAGACCAAGCCAGAAAATGGGCATGGAATAGCCCGCAAGACCAATCACGCGGACAATGTGATCCGGCCATTTCCCTTTGTGGACGGCGGCAAAAACGCCAGCCGGAATACCAATAGCCACCCCGATAATGGTGGCCAGTGTGGCAAGCTCCAGGGTTGCTGGGAAAACACGCTTGATATCTGTCAGGACAGGATTGGTTGTAAGAACCGATTTTCCGAAATCGCCGTGCAGGACATTGCTTATATAAATAAAGAATTGCTGCCAGAGAGGCTGGTTTAACCCCATTTCTTCGCGAACGCGGTCATAGACGGCTTGTGGGGCGCGGTCGCCCACAACAGCCAGAACCGGATCTATCGGCAAGATTCTGCCAATCAGAAATGTGACAAGCAGCAGGCCCAGAAATGTAATAACAAGCGAAAACAATACCTTGGTAATGTTTTTGCTGGTGCGATAAAAAGGACGGGCGCGTGTGCGCCCGGTCCCGGTCTGTTCTGAAACAGCGGCCATTCAACCGGTTTCCTTAGTCTTTGGTGACGAAACGATAGAAGTTGGTGTCAAATGACGGGCCAAGGATGAAGTTATTGACATTGGCACGCAAGGACGAAACTTCGGTTTCCTGGAACATGATAACAAACGGTCCGGTTTTCAGGACTTTGTCCTGAAGGTCCTGATACATGGCAGCGCGTTTTGCCGGGTCACGTTCCAGAACGGCGGCGTCAACTTCCTGGGTCATGTCACCCGGGTTCCATGAATTGCGCCATGCCAGAGGTTTGGCTGATGCATCATCGGAATTGTCGGGATTCCAGGCAAAGGTCGACGCGTTGCTGTGCGGGTCCTGATAATCAGCACCCCAGCGACCGATGTAAATATCGCTCTGGCGGGCGCGATATTTGGTCAGGGTCTGTTTGTTGTCCCCTGGAATGATTTCAAGATTGATGCCAGCCTGAGCCCAGGTCGACTGGATCGACTGTGCCATAGCCATCACTGCCGTTGTGTTACGGGTATCGATGGTCACCGTAAAGCCGTCTGAAAGGCCTGCTTCGTTTAGCAGTTCGTTGGCTTTTTCAATGTTCAGCGAATAGGGGGTTTCATTGCTGGCGCCAAGGAAGCCATTGGGCAGGAAGGTTTGATGGACAGTGGCACGGCCCGCCATAATGGTATCGGAAATGCCCTTATAATCGACCAGATATTTAAGGGCCTCGACGACTTTGGGGTTGGACAGATATTTGTTTTTCTGCGACAGCCCCAAATACCAGACGGCCCCTTTGCCGCGTTTCATAATCTTGATGTCAGGATTGTCTTTGATCGACGCAATCTGGTCGGCTTCAAGGTTACGTGCAATGTCGATGTCGCCTTTTTCCAGCAATAACTGCTGTGACGCGGCTTCTTTGACATTGCGGATGATGACGCGCTTCATCGCTGGTGCACCATCCCAGTAATTTTCGTTGGCCACCAGGCTCAGGCTTTGACCGGCCGTCCAGTTTTTAAGGGCAAACGGGCCAGACCCTGCATAATGGCTGCTCAGCCAGCCGTTTCCGAGGTCACCGTTTTCTTCGTGGGCCAGAACTTCTTTTTGATCTACAACTGCGCCAATCATTGACGTCAGGCAGTTTAAGAAAAAGCTGGGAGCGAAGGGCTTGTTGACTTCGATAACAAGGGTGTCGTCGTCAGTTGCGCGAATTTTGTCTTTTACATTTTCCGCGTCAAAGCCAAATTGGCCCAAAATGAAAGCTGGCGATTTATCCAGCAGAATAACGCGTTGCAAAGAAAATGCAGCATCTTGCGCTGTCATGCTGTTGCCCGAGGCAAACTTGATCCCTGGACGCATTTTAAACGTGTAGGTCAAGCCATCGTCAGAAATGGTCCAGCTTTCAGCGGCTCCGCCGACCAGTTTGGTCGGGTCTTTGATGTCAAGTTCGATCAGACGGTCATAGGTGTTGCCGTTATATTCTGTCGCCGAAAATTCGAACATCTCTGCCGGGTCAAGCGAGATGATGTCGTCAATGGCATTGGCCATGACAAGGGTGTCTTTGGGCGTTTGTGCCATGGCAACAATTGGTGTTGTTGCAAGAGCGGTTCCCATAATCAGCCCTGCGATTAGCTTGCGCATGTTGCGCCTCCCTTATGGTTGATATCGAAAGTGCGAACATTACCACGGTAAAACCATTGTTCGCCTCATTTTTGTAACAGCGAGATGACAGCATACTTTGTTGGGCTGATCAATGCTGCGGCGCAATAAAACACCCTTTTGGCATGTAAATAGAGGCTAAATGCCCGATTGCGGGAAAACACACAGATCAAAACGATTAAAAATTGTGAGATGTGATCGTTATAACTGGAAACAACAATCGGGGCAGGGGCTGAATATTGCTGCAGGGTTGAATATTTTTAAGTGTAATTTTTACAGCACTTGCCGGATTCTTTAACGACGCCAACATATCGATTGTTTCCAGTGTCAGAATCGACACGTGCAGACATTATAATAGACATCTACCAAGTGGCGGCCTGAAAACAGACACAAAAAAAGCCGCATGATACAAATATCAGCGACTTGTTTGTACTCTAAAAAGAGTGGCGCGAGTGACGGGACTTGAACCCGCGACCTCCGGCGTGACAGGCCGGCGCTCTAACCAACTGAGCTACACCCGCTCGGTGTGTGGCGCGGTTTATATAAAGGGCTGCCGGGTCTGGCAAGCGTTTTTTTACAAAAAAATAACAGGCCTCTGACAGCCGCAGTTTTCTGCCAAAAATGATCAGGAAGGATGTCTGGTTGATACAAGGGCTACGGAGCGAAAATTATAAATGCACCAAAATGAAACGTTATTTGCCTTTTCCGGGCGCTTGAAATGTATCGCGCCTTGGAAATTCGGAACGAAGGGGAGGTGTGAAGCGGCGACGTTAAAGCCTCAATGGCCATGCAGGGATGTCGGGCCAAAAGGCACCAGAAAAACAAAAAACGCCAACGAATAAATCGTGGCGTTTTTTGTTTTTCCCCGATGGGGAAATGGCGCGAGTGACGGGACTTGAACCCGCGACCTCCGGCGTGACAGGCCGGCGCTCTAACCAACTGAGCTACACCCGCTTGGTGTGTGGCGCGGTTTATATAAAGGGTCGTCCGGTCTGACAAGTCCTTTTTTCCCGGAGACGACGTTTTTTTTACCAGTGGAACCTGCGCGATTTTTCAGGTCTGCAAAATGCGCGTTTTTAACGCGGTGTTGTCAGGCAGCGGCTGGGAAACATGGTTTAGAAACCTTCTTGATGCTGATCAACGTTTTCGCAGGCGCAAAAAGCTATTCCTGCAACTGCAATATATTTTGGTAAACGAACGCCTCGGAGCCGATATCGTTGGTCAGAGGCGACCAAGCAGGAATGGACCCTGCCATGAAAGATGAAGGACCGATACCGCCTTTGCTGCGTCAGATTAATGACGCATTGAAGCAGGTAAAGCCGCAGCGTAAATCACAGTCGGGGCATGCCGGTTGTTCCGATGGCGACGGGCGAAGCCAGCAGACCAATGTTCTTGGCTTGTTGCGCAGCACAATCTTGTTGTGGAGCGCACAAAACGCCATGTTGCGCGGGGATGCCCCGGCGGCACGCGACTGGATGACAAACCGCCTGGGGGCGGTGTCGGACGAACTCGACGGCATTTTGGCCCGGCTGGAGATATTGGGGGTTGGTCGCCATACACCCGAAAATGATGGGACGCTGCCCGCCTTGACGATGGCGATGGATAACAGTGCCTGTGACGTCGATGATTTTGAGCTGATCGACTTTGCCCCTCATCTGCATGGGCAGCGCGGGACGTGATGGGCTCTTTGTATTTTTGTTCTGTTGCGCAGTTCAGCCCGCTGCACGCATAAAATATGGAATGCGCCAGGCTTTGGGACGGGGTTATTCGCGGGGTTCCGCGTAACGCGTTGCCAGCTTGGCCAGGGCGACCGTTGTCGCCTGTTCGATCGACGAGCCAAACCCGGTGACGCGGCTGGCCAGAATGACGTAAATGGCATCAATATGCAGCTGTGTAACCATTAACTGGCGGCGTGAGGCGGTTGTTCGGTCTGCCAGGAAAATTTCAAGAGACTTGGCGATCTGCGTCATAAGCGGATAATCAAAAGTACCGCCTAATGCCTTGGTCGCATAGGCAAGGTCAGCGCTTTTTTCGATGGCAATCGTACGCATGTCGGGGTTTGTAATCGCCTCGATCACAAGTTGCCGGGCTTCGGTCAGTTCATGACCGATGCTGCGCACGAACGAATCGCTGCTGCGTTGAACAACTTTTTCAAGTTCTTCAAGCTGTTCCGGGGCAAGTTCGATGTCGAAACCCTTGGTGAAATTCACCGCGCGCTGCTTTAGTTCAGTGCTGGGCGGGATGACTTGAATTTTCGGCGGATTCTGCTTATTCATCTAAATTGGTCTATCCCGGCAAGTGGAATTGAATGCCGCAAGTTGAGCAATAAACCTTACCTGTTTTAAAGATAGTATTCTAGCGTCTCGTCTCGGTGTTGCGGCGGTCAGGGCCGTCGAATGGTGTTTGCCGACGGCGGCGATCCGGCCCAAAATAGGTGGGGGTATTGATAAAATGCCGGGGGCGGGTGATGGATGATACCAGTCTGCTGTATAATGCCTTGGCATTAAACGGTTTTGCCAGAAATTCGGTGATGCCCAAATCACGGGCCGTTGTCACATAGCGCTGTTCGGAATGGGCGGTTAACATAATAACCGGAACAAAACGATTGGGCGATGATGTTGAATTGCGCAGGGAATCGAGAAATTCCAGCCCATCCATGCCGCGTAACCGCCATTCGGTAATGATGATGTCTATTTGCCGGTTGCGTAGGATGCGAAAGGCATCTTCCGGTTTGCCAACCCGCTGCACATCTATTGCGCCAAGATATGACAGGGTATCATAAACAACCTGTGCTGATATCTTGTCGCCGTCAACGACCAGAAAACTGACTTTGCTAAAATCGATTTTTGCACTCATCAGATCTTGTTTCCGCATGGGGCTGAAGTGGCGATCACCACCGCCGATAGCAACAATGCTGTAAACCTGCCGCCAGGGTGGCAGGCTGCGTTCCATCGCTTGCCTGTAATTCCTTAGCGGTTTGGCGGGCTGGCGGCAAGTGTGAACTCTATGATGCTATTGGCAAAAATCACTTGTTTTTCCGATTTGGCCGGTCATTTTCGGTAACGTTTAGTTTCTATATACCCTTGGGTGGTACCGCGTTTTCCGGTATCGGCTCGCCGGGGCTTTCCGCCGTAAGTGCGGTGGTGGTGCCTTCGCCGGTGATCAGCCGGACGCTCACACCGGACTCGCCAAACATTTCGGTTGATATGTTCATGTCATGTTGCCAGCGCTCGAGAAAATCGGGGGTCAGTTTTTGCTGATCGACATAAACTTCGGCAATACCGGCCTGGATAATAGCGCGCGCGCAGTCGCTGCACGGAAAATGTGTTACATATAATGCGCAACCATCTAGCGATGTGCCGGTATAGCTGGCATTGTAAATGGCGTTGCGTTCGGCATGTTCGGTATAGGCATATTTGGTGGGACGTTGATGGCGGCTTTCCACCGTATCATCGACACCACGAGGAAAACCGTTATAACCAACAGCACGAATTTCTTTTTTGGGGCCGATGACAACGGCACCGACTTGTGTGCTGCGATCTTTCGACCAGTCTGCGATATGGGCGGCCAATGCCAGAAAACGGTGGTCCCATTTGCTCATTTCTGAAAATTCCTGATTGGGGCCCCGGATCCTTGATACGGGGCAGTTGTCGATTGATCTTTCTTTTAAAGAGGTGTCGGCAGGGGGGAGTCCAGCGAAAAAAATGTCATTCGACCTTGGCTTAGCAGAAAAGTAACTGTTCAAAGCGGGTGTGATTCACTATTAAGGGGATACCCCCAGATACGAGAAATCAGGATATTCTGGCGCGCCCTGTGTCAATCTGGTTGTCGCGTCAGAATTCAATGGAAACCGAAAAACAACGAGGTAAAAGCGGATGCGCCGTCAACGTAAGGCGAAAATCATCGCAACCCTGGGGCCAGCGAGTTCTAGCCCGGATATTCTTGAAAAGATCGTCCAGGCAGGCGTCGATGTCTTTCGTTTGAATTTCTCTCATGGCGAGCACGCCGAACATCAGGCACGGTTTGAAACCATCCGGGAAGTAGAGGCCAAACTTGGTCGCCCGATTGGCGTTCTGATGGATTTGCAAGGCCCGAAAATTCGGGTCGGGACTTTCGCCGACGAAAAAATCGAACTCGAAGCCGGTGTCGCTTTCCGGTTCGACATGGATAAAACACCGGGCGATCAAACCCGTGTTTCGCTGCCTCATCCCGAAGTTTTTGCCGCCCTTCAGCCCGGCGCAAAACTGTTGCTTGACGATGGCAAATTGCGGATGCGGGTTGATAAGTGCGACGAGAAATCGGCTGATTGCACCGTTGAAGTCGGCGGCCCGCTGTCAAACCGCAAGGGCGTTAACCTGCCTGATGTGATGTTGCCCATGTCACCGCTGACCGAAAAAGACCGGATTGATCTGGTCTATGGTTTGGAAATGGGTGTTGATTTTGTGGCGCTTTCTTTCGTGCAGCGTCCCGAAGACGTTGCCGAGGCGCGCAAGATTATCAATGGCCGTGCTGCCATTGTCTCGAAGCTGGAAAAACCCCAGGCCATTGAACATCTTGATGAAATTGTCGCTCTTTCTGACATCATCATGGTTGCCCGTGGCGATCTGGGTGTCGAATGCCCGCCTGAAGATGTTCCGATTTTGCAAAAACGCATCATCAAGGCCTGCCGCGAAGCGGGCAAGCCGGTGATCGTGGCAACCCAGATGCTCGACTCGATGGTGTCAAACCCGGCACCAACCCGTGCAGAAGCATCCGACGTTGCAACCGCCATTTATGATGGTGCCGATGCGGTTATGCTGTCGGCCGAAAGTGCTGTGGGCAAATATCCGCTTGAAACCGTTAGCATCATGAATCGCATCATGGTGCGGGTAGAACGCGACGAGCTTTATTTCCGTTTGCAAGAAGCATCTCGTCCGGACCCGGAACATAATGCCCCTGATGCCATTAGTGCCGCAGCCCGCCAGGTTGCAGGAACCATTGGTGCCAAGGCGGTTGTGACCTATACCACGTCGGGTTCAACGGCCTATCGGGCTGCACGGGAACGGCCTGAAGTGCCGATTTTGGGCCTGACACCGAAAATTCAGACCGCACGTCGTTTGGCACTGTGCTGGGGCATGCACCCGGTATTTACCCGCGATGCCACCAACTTTGGTGAAATGGTTGAAATTGCCTGTGATGTTGCCAAACGCGAGGAATTTGCCGAAAGCGGTGATTCTTTGGTGATTACCGCAGGCGTTCCGTTCGGAACCCCTGGTGCGACCAATATTTTGCGAATCGCATGGCTTTCGGGGCGTAGCTGATTGCCCGGATTGCCGGTTTGGCCTGACCTGTGCCAAAGGCTGTATTTTTTCAAAGGGCTGCCTTCGGGTGGCCCTTTGTTTATTGGTCTGTTTCCCGATTCCCGTCGGTGCTGGTCCGCGACAGGCGCGTTTTACGGCGCGATGGTTCGCGTTAAGGGTGTGATCTGGCTAACTATATGACGTTTCTGGGTTTTGCCGTTTGGGCGTTAAGGTTTTTTTGAACATTTCTGTCGATAGTGAAACACATGGGAACCAAACCGCCTTGGGGACAGATTTGCGACAGGTATTTGGTTTTCAAGGAAGTTTTAGGGTGTGATGTTATTTTGGTCCGCATGGCTTGGTAAAACCGCCGCGCCAGATGACAGACATAGACCCGGGATTTAGCTGATTGTAGCTGAAACCCGGAATGAAACGGGGAAAAAGACAGAACATGCTGGCCTGGATGTTCAATCGGCAAAAGTCAAAGGATGCGGATAACAAGGACCGCGCCAGCGATAAATTGCGCGAACTGGCCGACATTGTTCGTACCGTCGCCCCTGACGAATTTTCAACGACCCGGTCGCGAAATGATGGCAATGCCCGCGCGGAATATATCCCGCGTCACAAGGCCGGTGACGATGATCTTGTTTCCCCTCCGGACGAATCGTTTTTAAGTTTTGCGGCCCGTATTGGCGCAGATGATGATGATCTCGACGATGACGAAGATCTGGCATATTTGCCGTCCCGCCATGGCGAGGATGACAGCGATGCCCGCATGGATGTTGCGCGTCGGCTGCGCCGCCATTTGCCGGATCTAAGTCCGTCGCAACGGCTGGAAATGGTCGATGAATTTATGGATGCGATTGTCCGGCTGGCCGATTGTTACCGCCCGCAGGTTATTGCCCTGATCGAACAGGAACTGGGCCATACGCCGTATTTGACACGGCAGGTTGCCGCAAGGATGCGGCTGGATCTGGCGGCAATCGGTCAGGTTCACATTATTGAATATGTTGAACTTTTAAACGATTCTGATTTTCTCGACCTGATGCGGGGCCGGGGTGAATTTACCACCACCGCCCGTGCACGGGACCGCCTGCGGGCCAATGTTGAACAGGCCCGTCGGTTGCAGGATCGCGCCGAGGCCAGCAAGGGCGGCCTGTTTGCCCGTTTGCGCACGTCAGACGACGCCCCGCGCAACGTTGTCGATATGACGCCGCATCTGGTGCGCAGCCCGGCTGATAAACACGAGACCCCGGAACAGCGTATGCTGAATGGGCGGGATCGGTTGTCGCGCCAGGCGCAACGGCGCATGGCGCATTTTATTGCCGCATCCCTGTTTGATACATTGGTTGAAGAAGGGCGTTTACGTGCCGAAGTTGCACGTGCCCTGCGTCAGGCTGTGCGCCAGCGGATCGAAAAGGTTCGGTTTGATAGCCGCGTTGCGCGTGATACCCGTCCGCCCATTGGCGAAGACATTGCCAATGCCGAATTAAGCCTTGATGCCGCAAGTGCAACTGAAAGTGCCGCGCCGCGTGCACCCAGCGTTGAACAATACGTTCTTGATGCCCTGTCGCGCAGCGATGACGACGCAGTAGTAAGGGAACTGGCGCGGTATGCCCAGTTGCCCGGTTCGGTGATTGCCAAAATTCTGGATTCAGGCAGTGCCCGTGCCATTGCCGCCATGGCGTGGCGTGCAGGCATGTCGGCACAGTCTGCTGTTGTCTTGCAAATCAGTTCCGGTATCGATGAAGAAGCAATTGAAAAACCGGCCATCGGCGGGCGTTATAGTATGCCGCGCGGTGACATGGAGTGGTATATCGATTTCTTTACCGAACTAAGACCTGTCGCACCGCAAGATAGCGCGGTTGCTGCGAATGTCAGTGGCCCTAAATCTCCCAAATCAGGTGATAGCGCAACCGGGCAGGGTGGTTCTGCGCCTGCGGGTGCCAATTCCCCCTCCTTGCGGCGCCGTTTCGTGCGTAAGGGAGATTAAGGGGCGATGTCGCTTGATTTCGGGATTTCGTATGACGGTTTAAAATATGCCCTGTCGATCAAGGACAGTTACCGCACGCGTGAACCCTTAACCGTAACCGGTGCGGGCGATAAAAAGCGGTTGTTGATGCCCGAGCATCTTCTCAGCAACGATCTTGCCCTGTTGCAATATGACGATCCGCTGGCTTTGGCCGTGATCGCCACCAAAGATCCCGAAAGCCCGATGGCGCTGGCCGCGGCAACGCGTATGGGGCCGCATGCCAAATGCAAGGAGCTGATTAACGGTATTTTTGAAGTGGTTGGCGATTCGACCAAGCACGAACTGGTGCATGACTGCATCAAACTGCTGACCAAAAATGCCTTCAGCCCCGAATCGATGCATGTGGTACGCAATCGTGCCTCGAACCATGTCGTCGAAATTCGCGAATTTTATCGCAGCGCCATGACTGAAAATTTGCGCGCATTGCTTGATGGTAAACGCGAAGCCCGCGATTTTGTTGACGAATTTATTGAACTGGCAACCAGTGGCAATTTGCGGATCGAGATTTATAAACGTCTTGTGATCAAGCTGATGCGGTCCGATGCGGTCCGCCCGAGCGTTAAATTCATGCTGCTCGAACGGTTGGACTGTTTTCCGCAAATGGTTAAAATTCAGATCGTTTCCGAGGTTAACGCCGCCCCGGATACGGCGGAATATCAGACCCTGAAACAGGAATTACGCTGGATTTACGACGCCAAAACCCGCGAAGCAAACCGCGAAAGCGGCGAAAAGGCTGGCAAGTCCTGGTTGGCACCTGCGAAAATGGATTTTGGGGTGGCTGCTGGTATGCAAGCGAGCCGTTCGTTTGATAGCGGGCGTGGGCGCGATCCTTTGCGTACCGTCAAAAGCCCGGTACCGGGCTTTAATAGCCGCGATATTGCTTCCTGGTTAAGCTAAGCCCGCGCCACGGCCTTGGGCTGGCGGCCTCATTCAACCCGTCCTCCAATCTCGCCCAATTCACCTCCAATTTGATATCGCCCCTGGGGGGTGAGGAGCAATTGCCTGTCGGCTTTGTACCCCTATGGGGAAACCCACGGGCAAGGCATTATTGGCCCAGCGGTGCCTGCATTGCCATATGGTTAAGTGGGCCTGGTCGCCTCGGGTTTCCGGCAACCGGATGTGGTTGTTGCTGTTGTTGCAGATAAACAGTGCAGACCACACGCAGCAGGGAGGCAAAATTGGGAATATCGCCCCGGTGTGCAACCACTTCGTCATGTAACAGGCCCAGAAATTGAGGCGTGCTGTAACCGTCTTTTACGGCAATTTCATCGATAATTTGCCAGAATCGTTGCTCAAGTCGCAAACTGGTCACCACACCATTGATCCGCACAGACCGGGTTGCCGTTTCATAAAGGGCAGGGTCGGTGCCCGAATATATCTTGCACATAAAGTTTCCTTTCCCGGCCTGCCAGGCCGTTGAAATTGCGGCCTTGTTGGCCAATATGGTCGTTGGTGCTGCGGTTTTCCGGGGAAATCGTGGGGGATGGCAGGAAAAATGGCAAGGGAAATGGCACAGCATATGTGTGATGCGACCGGGCAGGCTGTTGCGTGCCCATGTGCTTTGATGGCCGATTTTCAGGTGTGATTGCGGCGCAAAGTTAAGGGTTTTGGGTGTTTGTCATGAAAACGGCCCGGCAATGTCAGGATCGTTAACATTGCCGGGCCAATCAACGTGAAAGTCGTCAGTATGGGGTGGGAAGGCCCTGTATGGGCATCCCGGTTTATAATTCGATTTTCGTGCCCAGCACTTTAAGGAATTGTGCCATCCATTGCGGATGGGCGGGCCATGCCGGTGCCGTTACAAGGTTGCCGTCGGTATGGGCGGCGTCAATGTCGATTTCCATATAGGTGCCACCTGCCAGTTGAACCTCGGGCGCGCAGGCCGGATAGGCCGAAATTTTACGATCCCGGATAATATCGGCAGCAGCAAGAATTTGCGCCCCATGGCACACTGCGGCGATGGGTTTGTTTGCGCTGTGAAAGTCCTTGACCAGGGCAATGACTTTCGGGTTCAGGCGCAAATATTCAGGCGCACGGCCACCGGGGATCACCAGTGCATCGTAATCTTTTGCATCTGCGCCTTCAAAATCGGCATTCAGGGTGAAGTTATGCCCGCGCTTTTCGCTATAGGTTTGATCGCCTTCAAAATCGTGAATGGCGGTGCGAACACTGTCGCCTGCAACTTTTTCAGGACAAACGGCGTCAACCTTGTGGCCAACAGCCAGCAGGGTCTGAAACGGGACCATGGTTTCGTAATCTTCGACGTAATCGCCGACCAGCATCAGAATTTTCTTTGCAGCCATTTTGAAAGTCCTCCCATCTTTTTTGAATGTTGCGCCACTATATAATAAGTGCACGCGGGGCGGGTAACAGCTGGCTACTACGAACCTGAAAGATGGCAGGTGAATGGCTGCATAGTTTTACGGTCGAAAAAAAACGGATGGCAGTTGGGCCATCCGTTTTCGGGAAACTTTTTTTGCCTGCGCAGGCACCCCGGTTTTAGGGGCCGGTGTCGGTTGATGTCGGCTTTTTAATCAGGCTTTGGTTTCGCCGGTGGTGGCGTCAGGTGTCGAATCTGCTTTGCTGCTGGCGGCTTTGGTGGTTTTTGCCTTGGCCGTGGTGGCACGTGCCCTTGGCGCTGGCTTGGGGGCTTCGGCCTTTGCCAATATGCCAGCCGAACGGGCTTCGGCACTATCGGTTTTCAGATGCAGGTCGCGCTGAGGGAACGGAATGCTAAAGCCTGCCGCTTCAAGTTCGGTTTTCGAACGACGGCTCAGGTCCCAGAAGGCGGCCCAAAAATCAGCGGTATTGGTCCAGCCGCGCGCCGTAATATCAACCGAACTTTCGCCAAGATTGGCGATAAAGGCCATCGGGGCGGGCTCGGCCAGAACGCGGCTGTCGCTGGCGACCAGATTTGTCATGAATTCCAGTGCGGCATCAACATCATCGTCATAGGCAATGCCAACCTTGATGTCGAAACGACGGGTCGGATTGCGCGAATAGTTGGTGATGGCGCTGTTCCAGATTTGCGAATTCGGAACCGAGATAAAGACGCCATCGGCCGTTTTCATCAGCGTGGTAAACAGGGTGATTTCAACAACGGTGCCCGAAACTGACCCGGCAGAAACAAATTCATCAACGCGCAAAGGGCGCAGCATCAAGATCACGACGCCCGATGCAATATTCGACAATGTCCCTTGCAGAGCAAGGCCAATGGCCAGGCCCGCCGCGCCAAGAACCGCGATGATGCTGGTGGTTTCAACACCAAACTTCGACAGTACCGCAATGATGACAAATACAAGAATCGTGTATTGCACAATGCTGGCGGCAAGCGGCTTTAAGGTGCTGTCAACGAATTTGGCATTTCTTAACGCCCGCCGAACCAGCGAAGCTGCTTTGCCAGCCATCCACCAGCCGACAATGAGAATAATGATGGCGCTCAGGATCTGGATGCCCATACCCAGCGCAAATGCGCGAATCATTTCAACTATTGTATTTGCGTCCGTGCCGTCCATGTGAACCTCGTATGCTTGGTCTCTAAAAATAAAGTGAACTTCTTTTCCGGTAAGGAGTATGATGCCAACAGGATTACATGGTTTAGAGGGCTTGAAAAGATCCCCTTGGATCGCAATAAAATAATATCTTGGAACCTTTGGCTTTTTTAGACGTTTCCGGTCATAATAATACCACGTTTGGTACTATTATTAGAGTTTGATAACAACCTGAACTACTGGGGCAAAGAATATGAAGTTTCGTTCGTCTTTCCTTTTGGCACTTGGCAGCGTAAGTATGCTCGGCGCATGTAGCAGCATCGATAATGCTAACAATGCTTTTGCTTATGGCGGGAACCCGCTGACATATGATAGCTCGCTCGACACCGCGATGCATGGTGCCGAACCGACGACTGCTTTCGGTAAAGACCTGAAAGCCGAATACATCGCTTATGCAGAACGCGAAGCCGATGAATGGTACGATTTCTTTGACGCTGACTTCTTTGCGCGCAAGGCTGCAAAAGTCGCTCAAAACGAAACCATCCTTCCGGAAGACCCGGCAAACTGGCGTTTTGACGCCGAGCAAATTGCACAGAAGCGTGCCGTTCGTGACGAATTGATCGGTTTGCTTGACGGCGGTGCTCGTGAAGCAATGCCGGATGTCGCGGCAACCGCGCAGGCGCGTTACGATTGCTGGATTGAAGAAAGCGAAGAAGGCTGGCAGACGGACCTGATCACGCAGTGCTGGAAAGAATATGAAGCTGCCATTGATCAGCTGAAGGCACCGAAAGTTGCTGCTGCTCCGGCGGAAACCCAGCCCGTTGCTGCTGCACCGCGTCTCTTCACCATCTTCTTTGACTTCGACAAATCGGCCATCACCCCGGTTGCCAAACGCGTTCTTGACGCCGCTGCCGACCAGTGGGCTGCTAGCCCGGGTACTGTTTCGATCGTAGGTCACACCGATTCGTCGGGTCCGGATTCCTATAACCTGAAGCTGTCGGAACGTCGTGCCGATGCTGCCGCAAGTGCCCTTGAAGGCCGTGGTATAAAAGCTGATGGCGTGAAGAAAGATGCCGTTGGTGAAGGCGATCTGTTGATCCCGACTCCGGATGGTGTCCGTGAGCCGCGTAACCGTCGTGTTACCATTTCGATCGATAACTAAGATAAACTATCGGTCATTTACCAAATCTTCGGCAACGGGATGGCATCATGTCATCCCGTTGTTTTTTTTGAATAGTCGAAATAATGGGGCGGCGGGCAACGAAAGTCTGCTTGAAATGAACGGATAAACCCATACAGTCGTATGATCGTGATGGTTGAGCGTAGTGAGACCTGGGGGGAAGATGAACACCAAGTTGTTTTGGCAGAAGGGTATTTTGGGTGCGCTTGCGGCAGTGATCGGATTCGGAATTGCAAGTTTTCCAAGCGTTTCTGCGCAAGCGGGCGATCCTACGCCGATTGTGCCCTTTGAAAAACTGTTCGCCAAGGAACGCGGGGATTCGAAAGTTCTGCGGTTTAATGGTTTTTCCGGCGAAATTCCGGGCAAGCGAATTAAGGCATTGTTGCGGTCCGGTCCAATTTTGGGGGACCGCGTTTTATTATCCGAGGATGTCGCTGTTTATTTCCCCGATGGCTATATTGTGCAATCGCAGGCGCGATTGGCAAAATATGTGCCAGCACCTGGATTGCAACCAACCCAGGTTGTCGGCCGTGATAATTTGATGGAAAATCCGCGTTATAATCTGGTTGCCCAGTTCGACGGTGCTTTAGGGCAAGAATGTGCGCGTGTGGTCTATGGTGACGGTTTTGCCTCTCTGCGTATCAACCGTGGCGGTGTTATGTCGCTGATAACCGAAACGCCAGGCATTTTTGATGGGCTGGTCAATGAACACACCACCACTTATGATATTACCAGTGCGGTTACACCGGTTTTTATGGGCAATAAGGGCCTGTTGCCTGATTTGATCAGACTGTGTCAGGGCGATCGTAAAAAAATTGCCGGGACGTTGACCGCTCAGAAATAGAATCGAGAATTTACGGCGGGTAGTCTGCAATGCACCGCGTATTTTTGTTTTGCTCTGAATAAAAATCGCCCGCTTTGAACCTGCGGGCGATTTTTTGTTTGATGCCGTGCTGTGAATTGGCGGGTATTGACAGGGATTGCGAAATGACCTGCCGAGAATGGCTGGGTCTTGTCGGGTGTCTACGAATCCTTACGCCAGTCAGCGACGAACAATTGCGGAATTTCAATTGCCGGGCAGCGGTCCATAACGGCGATGCGACCGGCATTTTGAGCGCGCATGGCGGCATTTTCGTCGATCACGTTCAATTGCATCCATACCGACTTTGCCTTAATTGCTATGGCCTCGTCGACAATGCCGCCTGCATCCTCGGATTTGCGAAAAATATCAACCATATCAACGGGCTCAGGGATGTCAGCAAGTTGGGCATATACTTTTTGCCCCAGAATTTCCCCACCGGCCTGACCCGGATTTACCGGGATGACATGAAATCCGCGGGCCAGTAGAAACGTCATAACCCGGTTTGAGGGCCGTTCCGGTTTGGGGCTGGCCCCGACCAAGGCGATGGTTGTTGTGGCATTAAACAGGTTGCGCAGCGCGATGGTGTCGGGATTGGTGAAATCAGTCATCGTTCATTCTTTCCGTCAACTGAAAATGGCAAAACGGACATGATCATATCGGTGTATTGCGTTCGTACAATGGCGATAAAGCGTTAAAGCAGATTTTGTCGGCCTTCGCCTCGCGCAGAGTTGATCGCGAGTTTAAGTGACCCGGGCGTTCTTTTTGCGTTCTATGGACCAACAATTGCGTAATTTCTATTGCGTAACATAATTCTGTCATTGGGCTTTACTGCCCGGGCAGGTGAACATCTAGAATAGGGAATCGCCGATGTTTCCGTGGCTTGATCATTCCGGACGGTTTTCAATATTTAAATTGATGGTGTTTGTCGCCATCCTGATCCCCGGATGTGTCGTGCTGTGGCCGGTGCTGTTTCATGACGGCGTTTCCCTGCCCATCAAGGATGCCATTCATGGCAGTGGGGATTGGGCGATCCGTATGTTGCTGATTTCGCTGGCGATCACACCACTGCGCCGGGTGACCAAATTTACCCGGGTTGTTCTGGTCCGTCGCATGGTTGGTTTGGCCGCCATGGGCTATGCATTGTGCCATTTGCTGCTTTATTGTGTCGATCAGTCGTTTGATATGTCGCGCATTGCCAGCGAAATTCTGGTGCGGATCTATTTGACCATCGGTTTCGTTGCCGTGATGGGGCTGGTGGTGCTGGGAGTAACATCGACCAATGGCATGATGCGGCGCCTGGGCCGGAATTGGGGCCGCTTGCATAAAGCCAGTTATGGTATCGCCGTCCTGGGGATCTTGCATTTTTTCATGCAGTCGAAAATTGATGTTACCGAAGCAACCCTGATGGCCGGATTTTACCTGTGGCTGATGATGTCGCGTTTTGCCAGCAAGATGAACTGGAAAATGAAATCGCCGGTGACATTGCTGGGCCTGGCGGTTGCGGCTGCGATTGGCACGGCCGCGATTGAATATGCCTGGTTTGCCATTGCCACCGGGGTGCCGCCGCTGGTGGTGTTACAGGCGAACTTGCACTGGATGTATCCGTTGCGCCCGGCCTGGACCGTTTTGATCATTGGCGTGCTGATTGCAGCCTTTGCGTCGGCCAAACAGGTGTGGGGCAAGTTTACCCCGCAACAAAACAGCCCCCGCCCGGGCCGCGCCCGTGTTGCCAGCCGGTAAGTTCCCTGAAACCGGGGAAGCGTGCTTTAAAGCACGC